>Ga0187846_10000049_pt1 | contig 67754 bp, 64 predicted proteins | sample TC_taG_FD_161473 | JGI IMG/M metagenome (GOLD analysis project Ga0187846, IMG submission 161473) | Biofilm microbial communities from the roof of an iron ore cave, State of Minas Gerais, Brazil - TC_06 Biofilm (v2) | ecosystem: Environmental > Terrestrial > Deep subsurface > Cave > Wall biofilm... | reverse complement strand
AAATCGGCGGTGGGTGCGATAAATCGGGCCCCTACGGCGTCATGGGGTTCACCGGTGGGTGTGGGCGCGATAAATCGGGCCCCTACGGCATCGCGGGGTTCACCGGTGGGAGATGGTGCAGTGATTTGGGCCTCCACGGGAGGAGATGCAAGCAGCTCGTCCAATTGCTGCCGTACCAGTGTCAAACGTTCTTCGGCACGCTGCGCACGGGCTATGCGCTTCTGCAAGCGGGCCTCAGCGCGGCGGAATCGCTTTAACTCTTTGGCCTGAGCTTCCTGCGCATTTTGCAATTGCGCAAGCATACGTTGTTCTCGCTTCTGCAACTTCTTCTTCAAATTCTTATCTTGAGATGGCGTCTGGTCGACCATGGCATCTTCTCCAGCGAATGTATTTGATCTAACAGCATTACAGGTTCGGGATGCGCCAGCAAGAAGTATTTGAGAGCGCTGCACTCTGTAAATCATCGCCCTCTCTCTATATTATCCCACATTCAGCAACAGGAGTATGAGAGCACATAGTCAATAACGCAGAATCCAGGCTGTTTTTGCATTTGCTGGTATTCACTATACATGGGCTGCGCGGAATAGCGGAAAGTTTGCGGCGCTGATCTTGATCAGGCGAGGTTGAATAGTTACAACGTGTCATCCTGAGCGGAGCGAAGGATCTATTGCGGACTGATGGGTAACCACCAGGAGGATTCACATGTAGATAAAAGCACGTCATATGGTAGAATATAGCTTAGTCTTATGCAGAACATGATACTCGGACCTGGAATTGTACATATCTTTAGCTGATTAAATGTAATCAGTGTTAATCGTTGAGCAGGAGGTCGCCATGCATGAACTATTTCCGGGCATAGTCGTTGACCCAGCCATTCGATTTGGCAAGCCGGTGATTAAGGGTACACGTGTCCCCATAGATATTCTGGTTGGTAAGGTAGCAGGTGGGATGAGCATTGATGAAGTAGCGCATGAATATGGCGTGACTCCCAATGATGTGCGTGCGGCATTGAGCTATGCAGCGGAACGGCTGGCAGAGGAAACCATCTATGCCACCGACTGATCCGGCATACTGGTCTTTTCTGGTCGATGAGGATATGCCTCGTTCAACGGTGGTAGCGTTGCGTACAGCGGGTTATCATGCTGATGATGTGCGAGATGTGGGACTCAGAAGCCACCCAGATCTGGAGATCTATGCTTACGCGCAATTACACCAGCAGACCATCGTCACAGCCGATATGGGATTCGCCAACATAGTGCAGTTCCCACTAGGGACACACGCCGGCATTGTGGTGACACGATTCCCTAATGCAATACCGACGGTTCAGGTTAATCGCGAGCTAATGAAGGGATTGGCGGCACTCGAAAGACAGAGTCTTGCAGGAATCTTAGTGATTATCGAAGTGGGCCGAGTTCGTGTACGCCGCTTGTCCTGAGATGTTGTAAAAAGCTCTTGACAGTTCTTTTTACCAATTACCACCTCAATCGTTCTTTCAAACTGACGAATCGTTGATTACCAATCACAAGATGATCGACTAATTCGATGTCCAGGTGCTGGCCGGCTGCAACCAGTTGTTCCGTTACTGCGATATCTTCTGGCGAGGATGTCCCGCAATTTGCCGCCGCATACGGGGAGATAAGTTCCTGGATGGCGGGAAGCGTTATTTCGATGTGGTACAGCATATTCTCGTAATACGGCTTTACATTTTCTATCACGACGACCACCCCCAGCATCCTCAAAAAGTCGCGTTTCTGCTTATAGGTAAGTTCTTCCCTTGACTCCTTGACCTTCTTGCACCACCTCAGAATGTCCTGGTAGGCTTCCTTCTCGCGCTCTCGGTCAATCATACCCGCCAATATCTGCGCCCGCTCCTCTTCTAGCATCAGCACCATTTTATTGGCATTATTCAGGGCGTTCCGCACCGCCGCCCGCGTATCGCCGATCAGGTTGCTGTCGTCCAGGTCGGTCAGGTAGTTGTGCGCCTTCGCCTGCCAGCTTGCGATACTGCGCTCAATGGCGCTGACGTCTTCTTGAATTTTGTCGGTACTCGTTGCCAATGCAACCGCCTTCTCAATAAGGTCGACATGATCGGCCAGTTGGTGCAGCCACTGCCATACCAGCTCGTCAAGCGGCTTCGAGATGATGACATTGTAGTGATCCTGGTTGCTATGGGTGCAACGATAGATGAAATTCTTCCGGTGTTTTATGGCAAACATTGGGTTATAACAAAAGCCACAGCGGACAAAGCCTGCTCTCAGCAGATATTCTTCCGGTTGCTGACTGGCGCGCACCGCCTCGGCCCGATTAACCTCCATGCGCTCCTGTATCCTGTCAAATAGTTCCTCGCTGATGATCCCAGGGTACGTGCCGTCCGGTAGATCAATAGGGTCGAGCGGTTGGTTTGTCTTTCGGCGCTGGTAGGCAAAGATTTTTGCACCTTTGCCAGTGATACGCCTATCTGAAAGCAGACGGACAATTGACCGAGGGTTCCATTCCATACCAGTTGGCGACGGTATGCCTCTGGCGTTCAATTGCTCCTTCAAATTATTCGCTGGCACACCATCCGCATATTGCTCGGCTAACCACTGGAGTATTGTTACCTCAGTTTCACCAGTTTCGTTCCCTTCCATATCTCGGATCACTTCCTGGTTCAAGATGACTTCTTTATGTAAGACTTTTCCAGTGACCTCGTCTCTAATATATTGCCATGTCCAACCATAGGGCGCTTTACTGCCAGAGACAATCTCGCCCGCTTTGGCTTTATTGACTCTGCCAGTCGTTGTCCGATCCATGATCTTCTCGCGCTCCATCTCGGCGACAAAGGCGAGTACCATGCGGATGAATTTGCCCATCGGCGTGTCGTCGATGTTTTCCTTGACACAGTAGAGCGCAACCTTATGGCGCTCCATCTCTTCCATGAGAATGGCGTTATGCACCTGAGAGCGCGAGAGCCTGTCCAGGGTACGAATGACAACCCCTTGTATTTTCCCATCGCGGTAGCGTTGTCGCATCAGGTCGAGCTTTTCGCGCTCCCTATACTGATAGCCAGAAAACACCTCACGATGCACCATACCGACGATATAGCCATGTTCTCGGCAGTATTCACGGCCAGCGGCTTCCTGTTCATCGAGGCTGGTATTGTCCTCCTGGGGGTCGGTGGAGACGCGGCAGTAAATATCCACCACTATTCGGTTATCCTCGCTTGATGAGTCTTTGTTGGCTCGTACAACGATAGCAACCATGTTAATGTCCTTTCTCGTAACTGTGGGGGTTAAAAGTAACCCCCTCTGCGTGTCTCAAACGATAGACAAAAAGCGAATGTAACGGCTTAAGAAGCCGACGCAGGCAACATCCTATCCATCAGCGCACATCGGTTCTTGGTTTCGATCTCAGCGCGTTCCCGATCACCTAGCGGGAATAAAGCGCTGCTTAACGCACCGATGCGGCAGCCTAGCGAGTAACGCAGGGTCTCATCAGGCTCACGCCAAGTGGGATAACCGAGCGCCCATTCGTGGATCACCCCCATGAGTCAGGTATCGGTGGAGGGCTTCTCTTCGGGAGGCGCTTCAAAGAAGTAGTACTCACGTCCGACTGAGTATCCTTTCGTGAAATCTGGGTCTGTCAAGTTGACCAGACTTGCTGATGACCGTAACTCATGGGTTAAAGGGTCGATCATGCCGCCGTGAATCATCCCTAACTCGAAGCCGAGTAGAGGGAAAAGTTCTGACGATAGTTCGCTATACCAGCCAGCCTTAATATGGCTCGTCAGATTGACGATCAAATACTGATCGTCGCATGGCCCTGTGCCTTGTTCTACGCCGTACAGCGCCCACCACACGCCTAACTCATACCAGTGCAGAAACTCAAGGTTTTCAATCTCCAGTAACGCCTCCAGTTGCCAGTTCCGAGTGACAGAAATTAGGGTCGTCATGGTTCATCGCTCCTCTCAGGCTGAATCGGTGGTTTATGCCGTTTTACGGAGAAATAGGATACTTTATGGTTAGTATAACCTGAAAACGGCGAATTGTCCAGGGTATAGCCGATAACCGGAGAATATAGTATACTTATCGTCAAAAATAGAGGGTGCGAAGTGGATAATCCTTATTTGACCACGAAACAGGTCGGAGACATTATGCAAGTCACCGAGGACACGGTTATTGGATATATAAAAAGAAAGCGCGATCCATTGCCCGCCTCTCGGCCTGGGAAAGCCTACCTTGTGCTTCGGAGTGACTTGGACGAGTGGATGAAACGCCAGAGGCCGGAAAAAGAGGAGAGGTAAAGCCTCACAGAATGGAGCTTTGACTTTGCTGCTGAAGCGGTTGTGACCTTCTGCAATGGAGTACTATAAAGATTCGTCCGTTAATATTTATAGCCTATTAACCCATAACAAATAGCACAATAAATCCCTGCCCAACAGCACTCATTGTGCTGCCAGGCAGGGAGTAACTAGGAGGGTATCTTCAATCCCGTACAGTGAGGCCCTCGCTCACTGTACGGGACGCTTGTGCCATCGACAACTTTGCTGCTGACCAGATTCATATTGCCAGTTGCATCAGCTTGGTAGACCTCGTCAAGATCAGTGTTGGCTTGCCCTGCAGCATACAAGCTAAACGTCTCTACTTGGTAAGCACCATTGACCACCGAGCAAACAAAGCCCACGTCACCCCGACTGCTTGTCGGGCTAATCCTGCTGCCATTGAACAGAACCTGCTGCACCTGGCCGTTCCGCACCTGGTAGGCCACAAACGGACAAACGTATCCCACCGAGCATTGCGGTGACAGCACGATGTCGTTGCCAGGCCCGTTCATCGGCGTCAGACCGAGAAACCCCACCTTGAACTCGCAGGTCTCAAAACAATACGGCTCAAGCTGAGTTGGGTACACAATGTATCCGCCATTGCCTTGCACCACATAGACAGTGATACTGCAGGTCTTGCCGAAGGCAAAGGTGGCGTTGCAGACAGTTGCTGGGTTATAGGTAACACCAACACGATCTGGCAACTTGTCGCCATCAACGTCAGCAAAGCGGGTGCCTAAGCAAACAGAGGTGCTAGAAGTTGGGCATGGTGGGTGGATGGAATCGAGATAGGTCTCGATGCTACTCATCACCGTATCCTCAACTTCAATGTTAGTGGGTAGTTTGGTGTGTTCACATTCGCCATCGGAATAGCCTGGTATGGGGTATTGGGCCGTGCAGTTAATGAGACGGACACCGCCGCCATGCTTCGGATCATTGGCCTCGGCAATCGCTGATGGTACCGTTACGACCAAGTCAGTTAAGGTAATCGGCAACTGGATGCCGAATACTGGCCAGGAAGAGAGGATATTACCAGCTATCGCCATAACCGGAATGCTCTTCGGTAGCTTTGGCAAACTGTTGACTTTGGCGTTCGCAAAGGTCAGCATATCCACCATTGCTGGGAACTCGTTGTTACAAAACGCAGGTGTGCCACGGAAGACTGCTTGATAGTACGTGACGAATGGGTACGAGCAGATCGCAGTGAGTACCGCATAAGCCCCGTCAGCAAATCTGGCTCCAGTGTTTGGTGTCCCGATGGTAATGACCAGCCCTATATCACTAGCAACTGGAATACCGTCAAACACTTGTGTTGGGCCAGCCGCGAATCGGATGGCCAGTCCACCCATGCTGTGAGCGACCAGAATGACTTTACCCAACCCGCCATTATCGCGGGAGGACTGAGCCATACAAGCTATATCCTTCGCAAGTTGCGGACCAATAGCTTGATCGTCAACCCAGTGGGTATCTACTGATTCATAGTCAAATGTACTGGATGGTATAGCTGGGTTTTTTGACTGTTCAACGTACACTCCAGGGATATGTTCGACCATAGAGTACATTGATGTTGGATCGGAAGGTAATCCCCACACTCTTGGCCCGCTCCAGAACCCGTGAACAAAGATTACTGGGATTCTTTTGCCGACGCTAGGGGGCAGGCACCCTTTGATCTGTTGCGATGTCGCCAATGCTCGCGGCGGCACCAAAGATACTAGGGTAAAAAGCAGCATTACGATGAGCGTTAATCGCAGGCGCGTGATTGGCGTTTGTCGCACATCTCACCTCATTTCGGGCTAGTGGCTGCAACGAGCCACGTGCCTGTCGAATGATCTAGATAGACGATATACGTTGTCTGCTTGCCGCCTGCTTCCGTGATGGTCGCATCTACCTCACACACTATGCCTTTACAGTCGTTCGTGTTTAGCAGAAACTTGATAGTTGCGCCAGATGGCATCAATGGCTTGCCTGTTTGGACGTATGAAGTTGCCACTTCAGGCACCATTGCTGTAGCTTGTGTGTGTAGGTCAGGGCTATTGAGCGCTTTTTCCAATCTATCTACATCTGACGAAGTCAGTGGGATAATCTTGGTCACTGGCGCTTCATGTCCTTTCTGGGGTGGTGCTACGAAGAGTTGCCATACCAGCAAACCTCCTCCGAGCAGGGCGAGAAGCAATGCGACGATACCTAGTATCACCGCAAGCCTTCTACGACGTTCCATTAGTCTAAGAACCTCCTTGTAAAAGTGCGAACTGGCATCGAGCCAGCCCACCTAAATGCTCACTGTTGAGCAAGATATACTATATAATGAAAATTATATATTGAGAAGTCTTTTGTGCTATGATGATGCTATGACTGATAAGGAAGCAGAAACTCATATTAGTAGCTGGCAGAGGCATAAAACGTTATATCTTTGGATCATTGCTTACCTTATCGTCATGGTCATAGTTGCATGTGTTGCTATCGTTGGTTCTCTGAATGCACCACAAGACCTCGGAACGGATTTAGTGTATATCGGGAGGGATGATTATGGATGTGCGATTGGCTTTTGCGACTCTCCACCAACCTCAATATATTTTTTCTCAACCAATATGAGCATAGTTTCATTCAAGAATCTGATCGTGAAGCTAGGGTACGTATACGATACCAACGACAGTAGTGAATACAATGGTAACGCTGGGCTTAGTTTTTTTGGACCTGCAGGTAGTAGCGGTCTAGATATAAATTATTATTCTGATCCTAAGGCAGCCCAGGATAGCACAAAAGCATCCCTAAAGATTACTGATAAACAGCATGTAGTCAGTATGTATAACGATGTGTATACAAGGCTACGGCAGTCCCTGCAAAAAGCGGGTAAACTATAAGCTAAATATGCATAGACTCAAATATGGTGCCGGAGCTTTAAGTTTAGGGTGTCTGTCTCGTAAAACGGTCTTGTTCTGCTTAGATGTCGTGATATATCAAACCTGCTTCACATATCTGTAAAGTGTCGCTCTAGATATATGCAGCGTCTTGCAGATGTCCTCTATCGTGTGGTTCGGATCGTTGTGGAGGGCTTGAGCCATTTCTATCTTCTTACGTTTCGCTGGGTCTTTGTCGAGCGGTGGTCGTCCGCCCTTCCTGCCTCTGGCTCTGGCGGCTGCCAGTCCCGCTTTTGTGCGCTCCTGGATAATGTCGCGCTCGAACTCGGCCAGCGCCGCGAAAAAGTGGAAGACGAGCTTGCCACCAGGCGTGTTAGTATCCATGTGTTCAGTCAGGCTTTGGAAGCCCGCGCCTTTGGCATGGATGAGATTGACCAGGTTAATTAGTTCTTGGAGGGAGCGGCCCAGCCGATCAAGCCGCCAGACGACGAAGGTGTCCCCTGTTCTCAGTTGATCGAGCGCTTGCTGCAGTTGAGGCCGTTCAGCTTTTCGGGTACTGATTTTGTCAGTGTAGGTTTTAGCTGGGCTACAGCCAGCTTTTTTGAGCGCGTCAAGCTGCAGGTCAAGGATTTGTTCGTGGGTCGAGACGCGGGCATAGCCAATGAGCATATATGTCCATGCCCTGCTTTAGAATAAAGGCAGTTGCCCGTTCTGCTCTTGTTGGCGGCGTATAAAATGAGTCCCAACCACTGCCTTATAGAGGATACGGGACAGACGGTACATGTACTCTATCTCCTCCTCTTTGGGCACTTTATGGGACTCATCATACATTGCGACTGCTACTTTAGCTTTGAGGATACGTTGTTTCTGCGCTATGGTTACCATGACAATCCCATCGTCTCAAGTACTCAGTAAGAAGTCAATGGATGAGATTATGTTTTTTAGGACGTTTGTTGAGATTTGGGCTGATGATGCATAACCTCTGTAATTCGCCACAATACAAGGCACTTTTTCATCACGATCTGTGTCACCTATCTCGTCTCATAAAACGGTCGTTTTATGAGACTATTTTGCTATCGACGAACTTGAAAACACACAGTGTATAAATATCAGATATAAAATATATAATTGACAGAAGTCAATTACTGATCTACAGTATTTATTTGGCTAGAGACTTATCTCTGGCAATTACCGATATAGCGCTTTGTGCGCCTGTACTTCTACAAGGGAGGATTCTAACTTGGCTACTGTTGTATCTCGAACCCCTGCGGAACTGTATCAGGAAATGAAGCAGCATGACTTCGGCCCCGTGCGGCGTACTCTTATCAGAGACGCGCACTTCTCGCCGGAAAAAGCTGATGACATGATTGATGCATTCTGCCAGTGGTTCAGCCTGGTCGGTTCAGTTGAGCCTGGCAAAGTCTTCGTGATGCTCAAAGGTGACATCGATGAGGTCTTCCATGCTGGTGTGCTGAACAGCGCCTGGTATCGCGGCTTCTGCGGCACATACCTCGGCGAGTTCATCGACCACACCCCGATGGACGACGACACCTTCGGCAAGCTGGACGATGCTGTCCTTTATACGCTTGCAAAGCTTGAGGCTACCTACGGTGACAGCCTGCATCCTGCGCTTCGCGAGTGGCGTCACCTGGTTGAGACCGCGAACTACGAGGTCAGTTGCGGCAAAGGTTGCCCTGACGACATGGCCCCCACTGTTGTAGGCCACCTCCCCAGCGGAGCAACTATCGTCCACTAACATCGGACGCCTGCTCCAGCGGCACTGCCCTTGCTCTTTTACGGGCGAGGGACAGTGCCACACACCATAAACTTTAAGATATTATCGAATGAATCATCATACAGCTTGGTATCAGGACGAGTCCTTCTGGCGCACCATTTACCCCTATATGTTTGATGCCAAACGCCATGCGCGAACATCAAAAGAAGTTGATGGTATTATTAAACAACTCGACTTACAACCAGACGACTCCGTATTAGATTTAGGTTGTGGCGATGGCCGCCACTTACTTGAACTGGCGCGGCGAGGCTACCAAAAGATAACAGGCGTAGACTCAACCAAGTATTATTTAGACATTGCTAAAGAACGCACTGCTGCAGAAGGTTTGCCTATTGAGTTCATTCAGGACGATATGCGTTCTCCCAGAAACGAGGGAGCATACGAGGCGGTACTTTCTCTCTTTTCGTCGCTCGGATACTTTGAGAAGCATGAGGAAAATTTGCGTGTCTTGCGAAACGCGCACCGCGCTCTTAAGCGTGGTGGCAAGTTGCTGGTAGATGTTCGAGGTAAAGAGAACTTTGCGTACCATTTCGATGAGGAAGGCTGGACTGAATCTGACGGCACATATGTTTTAACCAGACGCATGCCGCTTAACGACTTCAGCATCATCGAGAACCACTGGACAATTATTGAGAGTGGGAATGCCAAAGAACTGGTATTCAGCCACTGGATTTATTCAGCCCAAGAACTGAAAAACATGTGCGAGGCTGCTGGCTTTAGCGACATCACTGCCTACGGTGGCATGGACGGGAGTCCCTATTCATACCAATCACCTCGGTTGATTATGGTGGCGCGTAAGTAGAATGAGACTCCAGTTTCGTCGAACACGATTCAGAAGCAAACACTCCTTGACCCACAATTAGTTACCTATTTTCAACAGAGCAAGCCTATATTCAACAGATGTATGTGTAATAACTAGCAGCATCGTGTGCCACTCCAGATAGGCAGTAAAGACGAGGGCAGGGAAAAGGTAATTCTGTATCTTATTGGCCATGTCAGCAAGCTCGAAATAGGAATACTTCACTAAAAACTCATGCCTGCCATTGGTATCATCGTAAAAGAGAACTCTTCCATTTTTAGCATCTACTTCTGTACTCAAATGGGACTCCGAGTTTCTGATTCTGGGATCATAACAGTCTAGAATTGTACCCAACTCAGGCAGCAGGATAGCTTTATTTACTTCAGCACCTTTCGTTCTTTTTGGACAAGGATCGCCGTTAGCTATCTCCAGCCCAATGCGCAAGAGATTCAGCGGCTTCACACAAGCTTCAGCGCTTTTCCTGTACGCATTTAACAGCAGGTGAATGCCCTGATCGACGTGTATCCCACCTCTCGCAAAAATAGTTTTTAGTAGCTCCACATGCTGCGTAACGGCTTTGACTTGAACCATATAGTTTACCAGGTTAAAGTCGTTCGATGTATTTCGCCGAATGTAATTTTTTACAAAATTGGGATCGCTTCGGAACGCTCTCATATACACCTTGTCAATTGCCTGATGGTAACTTTCAATCCCTGGCGTCTTGGCCTTCACCTGTTCATATTGCTGTAAAGCATACGCGGCTGCATTCGCACAATAAGCGGCGATATGGAAGTGTTCCGATTTTAGCTTAGAAAACTTACTTGATTCACGATTACTCGAGAGCAGGAACTCTTCGATAAGCTCGTCTGGGTCAAAATCAAAGCTATACCGTCCTTCGGCAAGATCACGGGAAGCTCGATTTAGCTTAGACTGTGTATCTTTGAATAAAAAATCAGTATCGCTGAAGTACTGGTTTAGGTCTTTAAAAGCAACTAGCTCGTAGTTGCCGTCAGAATCTATAGTTTGGTGGATATGGAGCGCATAGTTCACTACGTCAGGCTCTGTTGATGAGAAGGTATCTTTTGTACCTGCAAAACTGACATGCGTGTATCCAGTACCTCCACCATAAGGGCTAACTATGATTCTCTCGATCCGCTGTTTCTTATTGAAAAGCCGATCCATGAAGTCTTTAAAGTCTTTGCTTGCCATACGTTGAGTGAGATACCTATATAGGAGGTAGACAGCATCTAAAACAGTTGGTCACTAGCAGTCACTACGCGATAATCAACTCCTAACGCTTCTTGGAAGTGGCTCTCTCCGCAAAGAATTTTGCGTTTTTCATCCGGATGCAGATCGTCAAGATGCATAGTGCTCTTAGTTTCACGGACTAAATATAGAAGAGATTTATCTATTGGCTGCCCAAAGGCGTCCCGCTCTTCCATGACAATGGCCCAGTCTGGGTTATAGTTACCAGCAGGAGTGGGTACAGTAAACCACCTGGGCAGTTTCAGATACAGCTTCACATCGTCACGCTTTTCCAGTCCCTCGACAAACTCTCTTTCCACCTCAGAGTCATAGATAACTTGATCGTAGACAGAATGTGCAGCAGGAACTAAATACTCTTGCCAACTCTCAATCTGTTCGTCTAATTGCGTCATTTCGTACCAGTCGTTAATTTTTTCATAGTGGATACCTCGTACAAGCTGGTCTACGAGCTTGTCTTTAATAATCCGTACAACTTCGGTAGCAAATACCTGGGGGTTTTCCATCGCTGCCTTTTTGTTGTTCATGCGCCGGAAGATCTCAAGCAACGTGCTGCGGGTAAGGTAGACAGGGGGTGTCGTATATTCCATAAGATTGCTCATGATCTCGACAATATTTGGCAAGGAAGGTCTTATTGGCTCTGTAGCTAGCTTCGCTGACCCCATCCGCATAGGAGTAAAAACATCGTCCTCCCCGACATCTACCAGCACTTTGGTGATCATGACTTGGGGTGCCTTCACCTCCAGCTTTTCTATGTCCTGCAACACGTCATTTATAAGCTTTTGGGTGTCGATCTTCACTGCATAGCGTGTTCTGGTTCTGATACGTTCCCAAAGCTCCTTAAATTCTGGCCGTAGGGTGAACTCTTTCCGTAATCGTGCGACACCCCGCTCCCTCGCATTTGCTGGCTTCGGTGGTAACGCCTCCATGCCGTACTCTTCTTCGATTTCTGTTTGCAAACGGCTCACATAGCTCTCGTAGCTTTCGTTCGCTACGACTGTCAGGGTATTGACCCTCTCGTCGTGAGTGCGTTCCCCTGACTGATTTACCGCCAGGCGCACACCACGCCCAACCTCTTGACGCTTCTTCACCTCAGAAGAGGTCTGATTAAGTGTGCATATTTGAAAGACGTTGGGATTATCCCATCCCTCACGAAGGGCGGAATGGGAAAAGATAAAAGACACTGGCTCATCAAGGGATAAGAGCCGTTCTTTGTCTTTCATGATAAGGTCGTAGGCTTCTTTATCCCTCTCAGACTCTCCGCTCCTACTATCCTCTAAGAGAATCTCACCGTTTTTGGTACGACGTTGAGCGAAATAAGCCGCTTGGACGCTCTCTGGGTCTTGACCTTGCCAACCTGGATATCTATCCGCATATCTGGCCCTTATTTCATTAAACGCTTGGGTGAACAGGCAGCGAATAATGCTGCCTTGTTCGGCGTAATTGTCCACCCTATCAATAAAGAAAAGCGAAAGGACTTTAATGCCATACTGCTGGAGCTTCATCTGCTTACGGAAGTGTTCCTCGACGGTATAGTAGATTTGCGCTTTAAAAATAGCCGACTTGTCTGCCCCACGAGTTTCGCCTACCCCGATCTCCACACCATTGGAAAATACTACTATCTCCAGGCCAGCATTGATTTCGCTGACTTCAAACTCCGCATACTCAATCCTCCCTGTCTTCTCTTGCAAGGAGTCGCCTGGTTTGACTGTCACCACCTGTTCTTTGATGGTTCCATCCTTCATCAATTTATGAACGGCAATGGCAGCCGTCAGGGTGTTTTTCTTGGCTGTGATCGCTTCGAGACGCAGGAAAACTTGGTTCGTATCCTTTTCTTGCACCACTGACGCTACTTCAATGCGCTTGACCAAGCCTTGTCGGTATGCCTCGAATGGAGTCAGACGATAGACAAGGTTATAAGCATTACGATGGGTGGCACTATAGCGTAATGCAAATAATGGATTGAGCGAGGCCAGCGCTCTAATACGCAATTCGCTCTCCATGTTTTGCGGCTCATCTAAGATAAGAATTGGTCTAGTGGCCTGAATGAGGTGAACTGGCGTTTCACCCTGCAAGCGGTCTGTACTCTGGTTGATGATATTAGACGCTTTGTTAAAGGAGTCAATAGTCATGACCATGATTTCAATGCTGTCGGAAAGTGAAAAATGCCGCACCTGCGAGAGGTTCATTGAGTCATAGCTATAATAGCGGTACGGAACATTATCAAACAGTTTGCGAAGATGCGTCTCAGTGACCTGCAAGGTCTTGAGTACGCCTTCACGAACCGCCACCGAAGGAACCACAATGATAAACTTGCGCAGACCACAACGACGGAAGAGCTCAAGCGTGGTACGGATATAGACATAGGTCTTGCCCGTCCCCGTTTCCATTTCCACTGAGAAGTTGGGAAAACGGACGATCCCTGAACCGCCCTCTAAGTCTACGGTTTCCTCTATGAGAGCTAAAGCACTATCTGGGGCAATATTGTTTTGCGTTTGGATAGCCCGCAGGTTCTCAAGCAGCATAGCTTCACTTAGATCAAGGCGATTAGCCATCGCAGCGAAACCTGCATTCAGAGATAAGACTAGTTCTTCGTTAATGCGCGGCTGCCCCTCGAAGAGACCCGCCACCGCTTCAACGGCTTGGACTTGAAACTCTTGGTTCGCGTCAAACTTAAACTGCATGTTAGCCAAGTTCCTTTAACTCTTTGAAATCCTTTCCCAATCTTAAGGGCGCAAACCACATTCGCTTACCAAATGACTCCCAATATGGCGTGGCGAGCGTTCTTGAATGCTGAACAATTGCCGTCTTGTAGTTCCAAGCCGTCAGGAAACATCTGCCGTAACGCCGCTCAATATTGAGCAGTTTCTTAATTTCCTGCACCTGAATACTCTGAACGCTCTGAGCGATACGCCGTTGATCGATGTCTCTCGCGTTGAGCTGAGACTCCTGATAGTTATAATACACCTGCATCTCTATATCTGCCGTGATGCTCTCGACGATGGTTCTGTTGGGCTGCGCAAATATTTTGAAATCGCGTGTTCTCACTGCCTGTTCCAACGTGTCATTGCGGGGTAGCCGCGACGACCGAATCGATGCCGTAAATAACCCTGTTGGCCTCATGGGGTCTCTTGGGTTATTTGCCCAAGACAGCGCATCCTTTCCAATAGCTATATCCCACCCAGGGTCAGGTAATCGGAAGTTGTCACGTCTCACTTGATCATAAGCAACTGCGGAGACATTTATCCCTTCCAAATATTCAAGCACGGCTACCGAAGCGAGGTCTCCCATGATCTTATCATCCAACTTCTCTGCTAAGGGTCGCGGATTCATACCTGGGCGGTCAATACTGTAGTAGAGTTTCTTGCAAGCCCAGAGAATCGCCGTGAGAATGCCATCTGGCCGAACTTGCCAGATAATCGGCTGTGGTACGGGCATATCATCATTCTCCAACTAAATGGTTTTGAGTCTGGATTGTAGGGCTAAATTAGCTGCCAGTTCATCATCCAGCGCCACGTCACGACAGACAAAAAGCTGATCTTTAGTAAGTCCCAATTCCTTGATCGTTTCCTGCTTAAGCACATCATCCAAGCAGATAAAGAATGACTGCTGCGTGTCCTGGTCAGTAACCCGATAGGTGGTATTCCCATCGATCCCGCTCACCTGCTCGATATGAGCGTTTAAACCTAAGCCCTCTTTAAGAGCTACCTCCCAAATGACATCTTGAGCTTTCCAATTGGGGGTAAGTGGGTCAACAAAGAGGGCCATCTGTGAGGCGTAAGTCTCCACATCTTGACCATCGCGGTCATCCCAGTACCTGTAGTGAGATGGAGCCATTTTGAAGACTCTAAAGCTCAGATGATCATCTGATGGTTCACTAGCCGAAAAATCCAGCTTACTCGCTTTCTCTTGTTGCAACTTGTTGATGGCCCGCCGGATTCGCTCTTTACCCATATCGGCAATGGTTGGAAATGCTTGGTCACCTGTTGCCTCTGGTAGCTGGATCATGATAAACCGTCGGTTCCCGTTGTCTTCACAGTTCAACTCCATAACCGCTTGTGCTAGAGAACAGGAGCCAGCGAAGAAATCAAGAACAAGTGCATCCTCATTACTTTTTGTAGCTAATTGCAACATTCGCTTCAGAAGGCGGATGGGTTTGGGAGTATCAAATACAACCTCTAGTCCGTTTAGCAGTGCTTTCATCTCCTGCTTTGCCTCCTGGTTGTCGCCCACCTCTTCCCTATGCCAGAGAGTTTTAGCCACCATTCCCTCCTGAACTTCGGATAAAAAGCGTTTGATCGACGGCATATTATTGCCATTGGGGCCAAACCAAATGCGTTTATCAGCGACGAGCCGTTCAAACTGTTCTTTAGAAACTGACCAGCATCGACTCTCAGGTGGGTGAACAATGCGACCACTTGGTGTCTGGATAGGATAGTCATACTTGGCAGAGTAAGACTTAACCGAAAAATCGCTTGATTTCCAGGGGCCACGTGGATCATTGTCTAAGTTGACATACCTAGCATTGGCTGCCTCAGTGCGAGGCAGCAACAGTGGTCGCCAAGTCTCTTTGTTACGGGCATAGACCAATATGTGGTCATGGGTGTCCGAAAACCAGCGGGCGTCATTCTGAGGAGAATACTTCTTCTCCCAAATGATGTTTGCGACAAAGTTCTCTTCGCCAAATATCTCATTCAGCAGCATGCGGAGGTTATGAACCTCATTGTCATCAATGCTGACAAAGATCACCCCATCATCTTGCAGGAGCTGCCGAGCAAGAAAGAGACGGGGATACATCATAGAGAGCCACGCAGAATGGAAACGCCCACTCTTGTCCAGTTTGCTCGTCAGAACCGTACCATTGTCGTCCACCTGCCCTGTAAGTTTCAGATATGCATCCAAAGGGAATGCGTAATCATCGGGATAGATGAAATCATTCCCTGTGTTATAAGGTGGATCAATATAGATCATCTTTACCTGACGATAATATGATTTATAGAGGAGCTTTAAGACCTCTAAGTTCTCGCCTTCGATAAAAAGATTCTGGGCATCCTCGAAATTGATCGACTCTTTAGGAAAGGGGATGAGGGTTGCCCTGCTTGGCGTTTGAAGAGTTCGTATTGCGTCCCGCTTACCAGCCCACGCAAACGTATAACGTTCAGATTGTGTGTCAATGCCCTCCCCAAGTGCAACTTTAAGTTTGTCAAAGTCTACCCTGCCTTCGCTAAAGACCTCTGGAAAAAGCTGCCTCAGTTGCTCAGTCCTATCAGCAACAAGATCAGGAGAAGCTTTCTCCACTGACTCTATTTCATCCTTAATCATAAACCTCTCCTATGCTGAAGGTTTTACTCTGGATAGCTATATGACCCATATGGTTATCTACCCTGTACCCTACTCTCTCAATAATACAGATTATGGCAAGTTGTTTGTATTATGGGCGTTTCAGCGCATATAGCTTACCTGTTAACTGAATACTTTGCAATAGTTATGAGAAAAGTGAACTATACAGGGTCTTATGGGGGAAAAGTAAGTTCCTTACTTGAAGTTTCTTTGTTTCTAAAATAGTAAAGAACTAAGTTTCTTAGCAAACAAGCAGTTTAATTTCTTTGATACCTAGTAAATCTGCATCTTTGTTTCTTTATCATTAAGCTTCCTTTGTAACTAATGGACAAGGAACATTAATTCTATGTTATTATCGGAACAAAGAAACTAAGCAATAAAGAATCAAGTTGGCAGCGCGACGAATAGCGATTTTTATTCCGAAGGGTGGAGTAGGAAAGACCACGACAGCGGTCAATTTAGCGGCAGCATTACATATCAATCACCAGAAACGAGTCCTGCTGGTGGATTTTGACCCTCAGGCCAGCGCTACCGCTTTTCTTGGTATTGATCCCCAAGGAGTTGAGCGAAACATCAATCATCTCTTGAATGATATACATGTCAGCCCACAAGAAGTTATTGTTCATACTAGCTCAGGGGTTGATTTGCTCCCGTCGCACCCTGATCTGGCCGAGAACATCCCCAGTATGAAAGGCCCACGCTATCAGATTGTACGCGACATCTTAGAACCTCTTGACGAAGACTACGATTATGTCGTGATCGATTCTCCCCCTCAAGAGTCAGGCTTAACCTGGAATATCCTGGCCTATGCGCGTGAGGTTGTTATCCCTCTTGAAGCTCACTATCTCTCAGTACGTGGATTAGCTGATGCACACGGCAAGCTAGAGTTAGCCCGCAGTATTAACCCTGAACTAAAAATCAGCGGCATCCTCGTAACAAAAGTCAATCCGAGTGTGAATATCCATAAAACTTATATACAGCAAATATATGAGTATGCGCCGCAGCTCGTCTATCCGTTTATGGTTGGCTTGCATGTTGCGCATCAAGAGGCCGCCTCTTCTGGTCAACCGATTATCCTCTACGACCCTGCGCATCCTGGAAGTGTGGTCTATGATCAGTTAGCAAGGGAGTTTTTGTGATGGGTAAAAAGAACCTCGTTGTTCGTAATCCGCTGGGGCAGCGCCAAGCATTAACGCCGGAGCCAATCCGTCCGCAGCAAGCGACACAAGACGCTACTAAAGAAGTAAGTCAACAAAGAAACTTGGAAACAAATACACCTTCTTCGTCTGTTTCATCAGCTACCGAGAAAAACCAACAGCAGCCTATAACTAAGCGATATGCGACCTATTTGCGACCAGATTCCATCAAACAAATCCAGCACTATGCGATTGAGCAAGAGCTAACTGACTACGAGGTTGTACAAGCGGCCATAGATAAGTATTTTGAGCAACGAGAACAGAAATAAAGAGGAACTGTCTGTAAAAATCACATTACGAGCAGATGAGCCGCAAGCACAACCATTGTACTGAACGGTACATAGAGCTATGATTAAGTCAACTTAGCTCCGTGATTTAAGACTTATCGTCATCTCTTAAAGCCTGGAACTAAGTCACACAACGAGGGTAATTTGCTCCAACTGCTTGGTAGTCTGTTGACTTATATAAGCAGGTGGTTTACTATGGTTTTGACGATAAGTCTAAGATCATAAATCGCGGACAAAGAAGCCCTCACAAGGGGCTTTTTCTTATTTCAGCCCCTTTCTAGGCGCTTGCCAATCACTCGGTAGCGGACTAGGACTCAACTCGGACATTAACGTAAGTGGAGGGAGTAGGGGATGAACGCATCAACTTCATTCAATACCTTAGCTGTTTCGCGCCTTCAGGCGATGCGGGAGCAGCGTGACAATAAAAACAAAGAATTAAAAATCAAAGCTGGAAGCGACACTTCTATAGAATTGCCTGCGGCGATTTCCAATTTAATTACAGGAAGTGATTTTTGGGTTACTGCAAAGAGCAACAGGTATAAGAAACTCATAAGGGAAGGTCATCTTGACGATCTGTTAGAACTTGCCAAGCTCGCTCTGACAAAGAACAATCCGGCCCATTGGTTTGCAAAGGTCTGCTCGGTCAAAGCCTGGGAGCGCACGCTGGACTTTCTCAAGAAGCTCTACAGTGTTCGAATGAAAGCCGCTCAGGTTACCAAGCGCATCGGGGAGGGTCTGACCAAATTTGTCTACAAGCAGATATGGGCAGGTAAGAATGTTGAGCGACACGCTATTACCGCCGAAGAGGTGCGGCATGACAAGCCGAAACAGTCGATAGTGAGACTGTTTGCGTACCTATGTAAGCAGGAAGGGCGAGGGACGGCTGCATAAAAACCCTACCGGAGCATCGTATTGCGTCTGTATGGCGCGTTGTGCTGCAGAGACGTAAATTTCTACGTTTTCAAACACGAAGCGCCTTATAGCGCCGCTCAAGTAGGCTCAAGCCAATTTGCTGCCATTAGACGCTTTTAGTCTGTTAGGATACTTGTTGCTCTACTCTGGTCAGTCTCTTGTCAACCGCAGCGTTTTGTTCATCCATTTGTTTGTGTATCTCGTCAACAGCTTCAGCGACCCCGCGAAAACCATCCGCCATTTCCTGCCGGACTTCCTGAATTTCCTCTCGGACTGCCTTAAAGCCTTGATTCATTTCGCCTCTCAGACGCCCCTCAGACTGAGAAACTGAAGCGGCGATAAATTGTTTCAGGTCTTCGAGTTGTTCGGTGTTCATACCTATACTCTAGCATATAAAGGGTTAGACGAAAATTGGCAGTGAAAAAGCCCCTGGACTCTTAGATAGATGAATCATCCATCCAACCAGGGGCGCTAAAGTGACGCGCTAAGTTATACCCCAGCACGCCGAAGTGCAGTGGCGCATTCCTCCAGCATCGCCTTGAGCCGTTCGAGTGGTTCTCGCTCTTCACCCAAAGCTTGCTCCAGCTTCTGACTAACTGAAGCGATCTCTTCCTCAATCAGCACCAGATACATTTCTGGGCCACAATCAGGGTAGCCAAACTCTGGGTACAGCCCCTGGATTGAAGCAAAGACAGTCTCTGGTAGTGTCGCAAGTTGTTCATTCAGACGATCCACCGCCGATATAATCAGCGTTTCGGCTGCGTAGTCACGGTAGGTGCCTGAACTATCGATCAGCAGCACATACGAGTTAACGATCCGCAGAATATCCTCGTACCGCTTGCCGCTTGTGAGCAGCGTCGCATCTCCAATCTCGCGGTTGAAACTTTTCAGCGTCTCACCATCCAGGCAGGCCCGTGTATAGCTGGTGACCAGAAAGACATTCCCATCGGGGCCGCCGAGGTCGAGTGCCAGTGTCGGACGGTTATCGTTCGTCACGGCGTTCTCCTTCGTAGAGTGCAAAGTAGGCGTCAACGACATTCGACTGCACCTCGGTGATGCACTTGATCGTCCGACCTTCGCTCACGCTCATGGAGTGCCAGAACAGTTCCTCGGCTTCAGATGGGCGGTTGGCTTTGCAGAGCCAACCGAAGACATGCCCCATGTTCGTCTGGTACATGACGATCCAGGTGATCATCGCAGGCTCTTTTCAATGGGATCGAGTGCCAACTCCAACGCGCGGCCAGACAGATCGCTCTCCGGCAGTTTGCCCACCCATTGCTGCATGTAGTCGTTGTATGCCTTCAGCGCCTTCTCATAGGCGGCGAAGGCTTTGGCGACTGGTTCATACAGTTTGGTCAGCCCTGGCAATTCCTTGTCGATCAGGGCAGCGACAGCAGTCGCCTGCTGGCTGAGACCTTTGTACAGGTCGATGACGGCAGCCGGATTGGTATCAGCCTTACGTGACGACTCGCGCAGCAGACGGCACTTCTCATCGAACTCCGAACTGAGCATCCCCACCTGCTCGCGGATTTCGCTGTTCTTGCGATCCAGGCTTTTCTTGGCGAGCAGGTACGGGCGGTACGCCTGCTTCAACACTTCCAGCAGGGGTGCGCGTCCAGCACGCATCTGTTTACGCAACTCACGGATTTCTTGGGACTCTTCCTGTGGCATGAGCCACCTCCTTTTGTAGGTACTGGTAGAGAACTCCTCTACACAGTCACTGACACTAGCTCTGCTCTGAAGACTCACCAAGTCTATTTTTCGCCACCGCAAACCACGTTGGTTCCATCTCAATCCCTATAAATCCCCTACCCGACGCTATAGCGGCTTCTCCGGTGCTGCCTGATCCCATGAACGGGTCAAGGACAATCTCGCTTGGAGCGGTGGATTTCTCGATCAGATACTTTATGAGTGCTACTGGCTTCTCAGTCGGATGTTGCATGGCCTGGGTCGGGACTTTATCAAAGTGGAGTACATCGCTGTCACGCTTGCCGAACAGCCACCTGCGGCCTTTGTGGGCAAAGAGCACCATTTCCCACTGGTAGCCGTAATTGCCCTTCAGATCGCCTCTGGTGCGGTTATTTTTAATCCAGGCCAATGCGCCTTTGAGTTTGAAGTACTTTTTAACCACTGGAGCCATACCTTCGAAGGCTTGCCAGTTAGTGAAGATATAGACATGGCGGTCGGGTTTTAACTTCTTCTCAGCGAGCGCCAGGACTCTATCGAGCAAGCTGTATGCCTCAGCGCCTTTATCACCCGCGATTTTCTTTAAGGGTAGAGAGTGGGAGCGGCTTCGATAGTCAATGCCATAGGGCGGGTCGGTGCAGATCAAATCGACTGATTCGTCTTTGAGGGTTGGCAAAATATCCAGGGCGTTACCGAGGTAAAGAGCAGAGGTTAGTGGTTGGCTCGTCGCAAGCATGAGCGCAGTATAGCTCTGCATGAACACGCGCAATATCGTAAAAAAGACTACCCAGAAGCATGAGCCGATCTATAAGCTTGGTGGGGTTACAGATTGTCCCATGCCATCAAGCGTGAATAAAGCCACAACAGCCTCTCTTTTCGTCCCTGACTCCCTCGTACTCCTACTCAGTACTACTGCATGGCGGCGAAGCGGCTGCATGAAGTAGTGTATTTGGCTGCCTATACTGCCAGTTACGTGCTTAGTTGTATCGGTAATTTTTGGCGGCACGGAAAAAGAAAAACCCTTCAACCTTCGAGCATTACGCCCACAAAGTTGAAGGGTAGTCCAGGCTGCGCTGACCATTCAGGGTTCTGGCTGGCCTGCTTTCCGTGAGGCTAGCAGTTGCTGAAGCTCCTCAACCACTTCAGGCTGAACTCGGTAAAATTTCTGACCATAAGAATCACGTCGATACTCTAACTCAATGACTCCCGCCTCCATTAGTCTGTCAATTGCTGGCTGCAGTTGACTGATCGTCACCCGCAAGGCGTCGAGAATTTGCGTCTCGTACATCTCGCCGCGCTCTATCAGTAATCCGAGGACTATGATGTGCATCGGTGTTAAAGTTTTTGGCGACTTAAGCAGCTGTTGGTACTGCTCGACTGCCTCTGGCACGAGATTGAAGTAGAGACGGTGTCCGCGCTTTTCGGTCTCGGCTATTTTCGTACTCAGCAAAGGTCTAACCGCTTCCTGAACCTGGCTTGACCTCCTACCGATTGCTCGCGCGATTTCTGCTGAGAACATCTCGCCGCGCTCAAGCAGCAAATGGAATATCTTGGCGGTCGTTGGGCGTTTCACTAAGAACTGCCAGCGCGACTCCACGGTTCCACCTAGTGCTCCGCCGCACTCAGCCAGCCGTTTAAGAAGCACTTCTTCCGCTGACTGCGATCCATTCATGCTTTATCTCCTGGATGAAAATATCGGGTGCACGTCTGCGCACCACACTCATCGGTGCTAAAGAAGCCTGCTGTGCATAGAGAACAATCACAGACTGCTTCCTTAATTGAGCGATTATATAATAGCTGTAGATAAAGTAAATACTGTTACAGATACTATTTACTGTAAAGAAAGGTAAAAGCGAGTATACGGGTGAAGATGGATAAGCTGTACGCCAAACGGTGTGACGTGCTTATCAGGCAATGAGGGCAGCGTTGTCCTATCCTTATGACATTAACTCTGGTACACTTTGACCAATTACATTGACAAAATCGGTCAGAGAGGTTGTAGTCGTGAACTACTATGCTATCGGCTTGCCAGCTCTGTTGCTGGCTATTGTTTTGCTCCTGTGGTGGCTATGGTATCTAGAGAGATTGCGTCGGTTATTTCCTGAACGATTGCGTGGGTGGATGGATAGGGAAGGGCTGACGCAAGCAGAGGCGGCAAAGGTGATCGGTAAATATTTGGGTAAGGAGGAAAATAAACCGTTCGACCCCAGGATGATACGGAGATGGCTATCGGGAGAAGGCCCGAATCTACCAACTGTTCTACGGATGCAGCGACTGCTTAACGGCGCTCCCTATACGCAGATGGAACAAACGCTTGACGATGGTACTAAATCGTACGCGGCGATGGTGAGGATTGATGAAGAACTGACCCCGAACGATTTGGAACGCCTTGTTTATGAATCTCATGAGAGATCATATAAAAAGGGTCTTATCAGTGAAGAGAACTGGCGAGCCTACCAAAAGAACTATGACGCTCTTTATACACCCAATGGCCAAAAACAACCCACACGCAAAAGAAGCCGTTCTCGTAAAAAGCGCCATTCCAAATGAGCTGTATGAACGGAGTAAAGCGAGGTATCCTCGACTGACGGGATGTCCAAAGCTGGCTACATCTGAAGGTAGGACTACCGTACATCATGAACACCGTATGAGTTTCTTTCAAGAAAGTGAGGTAACACTATGCGTAAGGGAAAAGCACTGCTACTGAGTATCGTCTGCACAGCGACGGCAATCGTCAGTGTTGCTGAGTCACAGACCATACCTCTGCTGGCGTTCGGGTCTGGAGCCGTCCTGTTCTTCAGCATCTGGCTCTCTAAGTACCTGCGTGACCTATCAATCATTACCCAGGCGCGGCGAGTAAAGACTCGAAGTGCAGATACTGCCGCACCACCCGCGACCTATACGGGCGGTCACTGGCTAACCCAAGCTCATGTGGCAAGCATGAGCCGAGAAGCTTATGGCCAGTTGCTTGCCAACTACGTTCAACTCGGAGTTCACCCTGAGACTAAAGAGGGCTTTCTCGTTTCCACCAGAGACCGCTATAGCGGCATGTATATTGTCGGTGTCCAGGGGGTTGGTAAGAGTGGTTTGCTCGAAAACCTCATCATGCAGGACATTCTGAGTAATAAAGCGGTGATCGTCATTGATCCTCATTACGACCTCACGACAAACTGCATTGCTCAGTTGCCAGACGAACTGCCAAAGGAAACCAGAGAGAAAATCTACCTACTGGATATGGCAGACGAAGCGTACCCCTTTAGTATTAACCCCTTTGCGCTTCCGGTGCCATTTGCTCGTCTGAGCGCCATTGCGCAGGCATACTACATCAACCTTCTCATGCACGTCTTTGAAGTGCTCTGGCCGGAGGTGATGAGCCAGCACTACCTACCACGCTACCTGCGAGCGGCCATAATCTCGTTGTTCTACAACCCTGGCTCAACGTTCCTAGATATGTACACCTTGCTGACTAATGACAGCTTCCGCCACCGTCTGCTTCAAGCCGTCACGGATCAAAGTGTTCGGCAGTTCTGGCAGATGCAATACGATGACCTATCAATGGCGCAGCGTATCCAACGGGTAGAACCGCTAGTTGGCAGATTGGAAAGCCTGATGATGGGGCGCTCTCTCATTAGGAACATTATCGGCCAGCCAGAGACGAGTATTAACTTCAGGCAGGCGATTGAGAACAGGGAAGTGATTCTCATCCGCTTGCCGCTCAAAACGCTTCCCCAAGATGCACGGCTTATCGGTACCTTGCTGATTGCCCTGATCCATGCGGCTATCTTCTCCTTTGCGGATATACCAGAAGAGCAGCGCCCTGGCTTTAGTCTGTACATTGATGAGTTCCAGCATTTTGTCACTTCAGACATTAGCGAAATGTTCAGCGAGGGTCGAAAGTTTGGCGTGCGCATAACAGTAGCGCACCAATACCGGAGCCAGCTACCAGCTTTCCTTCAAGCGGCGACCATGACTGCCCGAACGAAAGCCTGCTTCCAAGTAACGCCGGAAGACAGCAGGGAAATGGCGCACCTGTTTGTGGGTGGCGAGTCGGAAGTCCAGCCTGAAGACATTGACTCAAAACCCGTTGAACACTTGCTGCATCATGGCTCAGATAACTTCGACGTGCAGATGTGTGTAGAGCGCTACTTACTGCCGCTGCAGGCTCACAAGCATGGCAGCCAGGTTGAGATCACCCATCCTGGCTTTCGGTCTGAGCATATCGGCTATTGGATGTTGAATGTTGAGGCACCTAAAGACAAGCCGAAAGTAGCCGACCCGACGCCGCATCTGAATCATTTGCTCTATCAGGTGATGAAGACAGGCAATGCCGAGGTTCATATCCCTGGTGAGATCGTCTATGGCTTCGCTAACTGCGGCAGGGGTTTCTATTCGGTATTCCGCTATACACCGAACAAAGGCAAGCTGCTATCTGCTAGCGTCCAATATCCAGCGGCTTTGGTGGTCGAAGGTGCTCATGGGCTGGAATGGACACGGCAGCCAGAAGACAGCAAGGAAGAGCTTCTCTGTTTCCTCTATCACCTGCGGGCGACGATGCGCTACCTGGCCGCTCACCCTATAGGCCGGAAGACGACCACCAGTCCTGCGGATATAGCCCAGAGGCTGGTGCAGTTGCCGAAGCGAACGGCGTATGTGCGCTCTGGTAATGATGTCGGCGTGATCTACACGGACGACACGCTGCCACCTATGGATGAGGACACCGTTCTGGGTAACTATTCGCTCATTAAAGTGCGAACCAGGCAGAAGTATTGCAGGCACGTTTCGTCCTCGCAACCTCCAAGCCCGCATACCCCAGATGATGAGCCGCCCATAGCCAGATGGGAGGAGGTATAAGTATGGCAACCGAACTTGACACCCCATTTGTTATCACCCCTGCTTTCGACATATTGCTGAGAGGCTCACAGGACATGCCAGTCGGCCTCTATCACCTGCATATGGCGACTGCTGAACAACTGTGCCGCCTGCACTACTCTATGGGTTCTCTAAAAGCGGTCAAAGCCAAGCTGCGCATACTGATCGATCATGGTTATGTCGAGTACGACGCCATGCCGACCAAGTTTACCCGCTCGCCCTATTACTACACGGTGGGTAAATTCGGTGCGCGGTACTTGCAGCAAGCTGGACTGGATGTCAGCGAGTCCTTCAGATCATCAAAGGAGGTGGATAAACACGCTCTGTTCGCTGCCCATACGCTGGAGCTAAACGACGTTATAATCTCGGCGGCGCTGCTCAAGCGGTCAAGCGAGAGTATCTGGCTGGAGGAGTTCCGGCATGAGCGCGAACTGAAGCATCGTCCCTACAAGGCGAAGTGGCCAGGGGGTGGGTTCACCCTTATACCTGACTCGCTGCTGCTCTTCCGAGTGACGGTGGCTGACGGCAGACAGGGCAGAATCCCCATTGTTGTCGAACATGACAGAGGGAGCGAAGAGCAAAAATACTTCCGCCGCCGCATCCGAGCCTACCTGCATATGCTCAGGAACGAGGGCTACAAAGAGCTATTCGGCGTGAACGGTATCACCATCGCCTTTACCACCTCGGCAGGAGTGGAACGCCTCAAGAAGATGCGTGAATGGATAGCCGCAGAGCTGCAGGAGACAGGCGAGATGCAGTACCAGCACCTGTTTTACTTCACGCTGGTACACAACCCGATTGACCCCTATCTGGTTTGGGTCAATACCACCTGGTTGCCAGTCTTGGAAAATCGGCCTGTGGCTCTGTTAGGGGTGTAGACGATGGAAACAACCGAAAAGCAGCCGGAAAAGGCAGAATTACACGATAAACCTAACTCTGTAGCCCCCTATGACCTGCTCTTTATTACCAGAGCATACAATAGAAAGGAGATTACGTTCGAGCAGTGGCTGAAGCTCACAAAGGAATGGGCTGAGCGCATGATCCAGCAGTACGGTAAAACCTAACAAGCCCCAACGTGGCAAAAAACGGGGGGAGCGGTAAAACGCCCTTCCGTTGGCCTACGCCGCCGTGTCGGGCGCGTGGGCGCGGAGTAATGCCGGATTAATATAAAAGCCCTTTTCGGGGCTAATGCCTACAAAAAAGCGGGTCACTTGCGGACGGTCTTTCTGCGAGGGGGTGGGATCGCCGCTGGGGTGATTATGGCAGATGATGACGGCGGGGCAATTACGCAAGATGGCGGGACGATAGATCTCGGCGGCTCGTAAAACTGAGCTGTTGACGGTGCCCTGGTAACGACTGATGTTCTCTACGACCTGATTTTTGGTGGCGAGGATCAAGATGCGCATCTGTTCGTGATCCAGGAAAGCCATTTCCATCATTACCAGGTTGGCTGCGTCGACGGGTGATTTGATCTGGTACTTCTCGTCGGGCTGCACCATACCAAGTCGCCGTCCTATCTCCAGCGCTGCTTTCAGTTGCGCTGCTTTCGCCATGCCAAGCCCGTATTCTTTGCAAAGTTCCATGAAATCTGCCCGCATTAACCCACCCAAACCGCCAAATTTCGCAAGCAGTATACCCGCCAGTTCGAGGACGTTGTTATGCGTGGTGCCTGTGCGCAAGATGATGGCGAGCAGTTCTGTGTTTGAGAGCGCCTGAGGCCCATGATTCTGGAGTCGTTCGCGCGGGCGCTCATCGGTGGGAAGATCAAGTACTTTCACATGGTATTCTAATTTCGCTGAGGAAGGGAAAGGGACAATGTTGTCTCGCTCGGTGCTTTTTTCGGAAGTGACCATGGTGGGCGCTGCTCCTTTTACGTATTGATGAGGTCAACAATACAGGCAGCGTGCGAAAAAAGCAATAGGCAAAATAGGAAGCAGGCGGTGAAAGTTTTGTAGCGACTGGGGGTGCAGGTGGCTGCACCCCCAGTCGCTACAATGTGCTTTGATTTTGCACTAGCCGAGAGCCGACATGTTTCCGGTCAATACAAGGCTATCGCCTGCAGCGCACGGCAGCAGGCTGTTGGGGCCAATGCCGGCTTGAGCGACATAAAACTTTCCGGCGAAGGCGTTGCCCAGCTTCGAGTTTAAGGTCTGCTGAATCTGCTGGTTATAGCTGTTCATGGGGAAGGTGAACAGGCCAAACAAGCTCAGATTGGTGCTCAGCACGTTCAGCACCAGGTTCCCACCCCCCGCTGAAGGAGCAACGGTCGTATCAGCTGTACCAATGTAGAGGCCGTACCAATAGATGTCAGAAAGGATGTGGATGTAGCTGCCCTGCACGTTGATGCGAATGTTTTTAGCTGTGAAATTGTTGCCCGCAGGCATACTACCAAGGCTACCGCTTAGCGAGGACAGTGAAGCTGCCGGGATTTCAATAAAGGAATTGACGCCGCTTGTATCCAGCGTTGCTGGGTTCAGATTAGCTGTCAACATATTCTGACTTGTTCTGGTGTTCGAGGCAACACGCTGCACCTGCCCTAATGTCACAGGAAATTGCAGATTAAGCGCCAGGGCTGCATTGCCGCAGGTGGGTGTTGCGTTAATCGAATTCAATGAGCCAATCGGAATTTGAAAGGTTGACAGCTGCCCATTGATAAGCGATGGGCTCCCGTTGATGGGAGACGCGCTCACCTGCACAGTAGAGGAATTCAACACTCTGAAGCTGATAAGCATACTGGCAGTGATCGCCTTGGGGTCGCCTGGATAGAGCCTCAAAAGCAGCGTCATTGCCAGCCCGCCCTGTTGTGGAGCAAGGTTGACCAGCGTCGCCGATGGCTGGATGAGCGTTGTTGCCATCTCGTAGGCCCAGGCCCGGTCCTGCCTGGGCAACTTGCTCACCATGTTTACGATGGCGCTGTTGACGTCACCAGGAACCTGTTGACTGATACGACTTTGAAACGTCGACGCAAGGCTGCCCGTGGTCAGATAAATGATTGCGTTCAGCGATGAATTAGCTGCCTGTTGCGCCGTTTGTGACGTGTGTCGTGCGGTGTTATTGGACGCCAGCGCGGGGCTAAGAAAAGGCGCTCCCAGTACAAGCATCGCCAGCACCAGCGCCCAGGCCACCCGCACAAATCGTAAGTACTTCATTTTTTCTCTCCTTGATTATTTGGGTTCCCCTCCGGCACTTTTCCTTTGCTCCCTGCTGCGGCGAGGGAGAAAGAAGCCTGGGGGACACCCCAAACCCCCGCCAGGGGCCGCGCCCCTGGACCCGCACAATTACGAACTAGCCCGGTAATAGTTTACTGATATCAATGGGACCCTTAAAGCAGAATGCCGTTGGGGTAGGCTGAGCGGCAATACCCTCAATCGGCGGTGCCTGGATCAACAGCACAAGCATTTCAGTGCCGCTACCACAACCGATCGATGCACTGGTATGAACCGAGATGAGCTTCGCGTTCTTGAGCTGGCTGTGCAGAGATGGCATCAGTGAGCTGGCCAATAGCTGATTCAACGCATGCTCCATGTGCGCGGCAGCGGCTGGACCCGCATCCAATCCATCACGTTTCAGGTGCAGCACATGCAGGAAAATGTTTTGCTGCTGATCAATGCCGATGGTGCTATCCAGCTCTACGGGCATGATACGGTGAATGCCGCTGGCATCGATATGCAGGTTTAGACTCAGGACAAGTCCATCGTTTGGTTCAGGCAGAACCTGCATATCTGTCAGTGCTTGCTGCTGCAAGCCAAGTTGTGAGACGAAGAGCGAGCTTAAAGCGCCTTTATCCAGCGCCAGTTCGATCATACGCGGACCTGAGACAGGCGTGGCCGTCGGCGCTGCGCCCAAGCCAGCCCCAGGGTTAGACGATGCTGTATTACTGCCAGGCGACTGCCATTCGAAGGCGACAAATATGCCTCCCGCTACTAACAACAGCACGAGCACAATACTTGCAATGGCGATGAGTAGACGACGGCGACTGCGCGGGCTACGCCCGCCATTGCCGCCGCTGCCATCATCGTCAGATACAGGTGGAATGGGAGGCGGAACACCCAGGGGGACCTCGTCCAGCGTATCGGCGGTGGCAAGGAAAGTTTCCGCGGCTGGAGCAGTGACTGCAACCGTGTTCTCCGCCTCACCCCCTGGCCCCCTCTCCATCTGTGATGGAGAGGGGGAAGGGGGTGAGGCTCCAGCAGGGACGGCTTCCAGTGGGCCTGTAGTTGCGCTTGCCAGCACTTCCAGTGCTGATTTTCTCCTCCACAAGAAGAGAGCCGGGATAATGGCGATCAGGCAAAGGATCATGGTTGTAAAGAACACGGCGCTATAAACGGTATGCGCCGAGTTAATCAGGTGGACGGCGTAATCCTGTGACCACTTCGCAAACTGGTCTGTTGTAGCCGTCGGCGGGAGCGAGGGGAACTGCGAAGCCAGGTGCTTGAAATAGGCCAGACCCCAGGAAGTTAAGGCAGCCAGGCCAAGCATCATGCCTACCATGCGCAGCGAAGTCACTACAGCGGCACCCATGCCCGCCTGTGTTGCTCGCACAGCGTTGATGGCTGTTGTACTGATCGGTGCGATCACCAGGCCAAAGCCCAGTCCGGTGGTAATTGTGCTGATGGTAATTTGAGTCCAGTTCACATCCATGGGCCAGCGACTCATCAGGAAAAAACCCGTCGCTACAAACAGCAGCCCGAGCACTCCTGTAAAGCGACAGGAGATGCGACTGCACAACCAGCCACCAAGGAAGGCGCCGACAGGAATCATGGCCGTGAGGCGGAGCAGCGCGAGCCCACTGACGAGGGGCATATCATCTGCGCTGACCTGTTTAACCAGCACGGTATTGACAAAAAGAGGAATATCGGCCATGGCGATAATGAGCGCGGCGCCAACGAGCAGGCTCACCAGCGAACTGGCGCTGAAAGGAAAACGTTTGAACAGCGTCAGGTCGATAACGGGCCAGCGTGTCTGCTTAACAAGCCCGAAACGCAAGAATGGGAAACGCTTGGAGAGCGACAGGCGAGGTACGCGCCAGCGCGGAATACGCTCAACTACGATGAATGCGATCAAGAAAACTACGGCCAGGATCAACGAGACGGGGTTATTCTGCGGGGCAACTCCGTTGACTGCAGTTGGGCCAAGTTCCGTGCCTTGCTGGGCCAATCCAAGGCTCAGGCAGGTGAGCATCGATCCCAACAGGACTGCGCCAAGCCAGTCGATTCCTTCGTGCAGGCGCCTGCCTTTGGGGATAAGAAACCATGCGCCAACCATCAGCGCCAGGACTATTGGAGCGTTGAGGAAGAAGATATATGTCCAGCCCAGGTGCTGCACAATCAACGCTCCATATAATGGGCCAAGCACTCCACCAGCTTCGGTGACGGCACCTACAATGCCCAGTGCCAAACCGCGCCGCTCTTCACCATAGAAGTCGCTGACAATCGCCATTGCTACCGGCACAACCGCACCACCACCGATGGCCTGGACGAAGCGAGCAGAGATCAACCACACCAGCCCGGGCGAAGAAGTATCGATACCGAAGCTGCTCAGAAAGCTGAGATCAAAGACCTGCCCAAGCGTTGGAGCCAGGCCGCAAAAAACGGAGCCGATCCCGAAAATGCTTAAGCAGAGCAAGAGGATGCGCCGCCGCCCGTAAATATCGGACACGCGTCCCATCAGCGGCATGGCGATAATAAATCCCAACAGGTAGGCGCTGATGATCCAGGCGGCGTGATCAATTTGCGTGAACGAGATGTTGATCCCCGGGTCGGCAATGATTTTTGGCAGCGCGGTCACAACAACGGTCTGATCGAGCGCCGTGAAAAAGACGCCGATGCAGGCGACAGCGAGCGCCGCCAGCGCTATACGCTTCTCGCGCCCGTCAACGATAGTTGGGCCGGGTACCGTGAGTTGCTTGAACGAACTCGTGATCTGATGCGCTGAGAAGCGGTGGGCAGAAGAGGTGCTGAAAGACGCTTGCGCGTTACTGTCTCCTGTGCCCTGACCATCCGCAGTCGCCGGTGCATTTGACGTGTTTGTGAAGTCACGTTTATGCAGGCGTACGGATGTTTCCTGGTCATCTTCTAATGTGTACATTTGACCCTCGAAAATAAGAATAAATTAGACCTGTGGAGCTGTGATAGTGATATTCTCGTTATAGCCTGAGATAGTAAAGGAACGCGAGGTTTGCGCGGTATCACTGGAGGCTGCCCGGCCAACCAGGCTTAGCTGGTAGAGCAAACCATCGGCCTTCCCCGCGCAGGCACTCGTTTGTAGCATTGTGCCAGCAGGAACACCACCACCCGTTAAGAAAGCCAGGTTTTTCGCGTCCAGCAAGCCATTGACACGCCAGCAAGGCACGCCGTTGACGACATCATCCGTCGGGCCGGTCAGATTTTGCACCTTATGCGCAAGCGAGATTATTCCCGTATCAGGATTCGTAAGTGTACTCGCATTGAGCACGCCCTTGACGACGCGCCACTGCCCTGTAATGGGATCGGTGATATACTGGACGTTGCCAATGCTGATGAGTTTAATCGTGACAGGCTCACCGGAGAAAAGCACATTGGCCTGGGCTTTCACTTTGTCCGGCATAATCACATCGCCGTCGGCAGAACGGATTTGTATCTGGCTTGCCGATGCTTTACCCAGGTTTTCTACTTTCATAGTCACGTGGAAGGTAGTGATCGAGCGGAAGTTCTTCTGTATTGCGCTGAGTACCTGCTGCGCCGTCGGCTTTGGGCCTAAACCAGTGGCAGAGGCGCTATTGCTATGCTGCCACGGCGGCGTACAGCCGGCAATTAAGAGCGCACCAGCCAGGGTGAGTGCAAGGTAAACCAGTGCGCGATGTACAGAGATAGGCAATGAAAACATGAATGATGCCTCCCCAAATCTGGTCAATAGAAAGGCTTTGTTGAAATAGTAAAGCCCTGCTGAAACAAATCAACGCAATCTATTAAGCCTTTCGGGGCAAACAAGCAAAGAATGATCAAGGAGGGTAATTAAATGTTTAGACCTTCTCCAGTTTCGCGAAGTCCATACTTAGGCGCTTTTTGCCGTGCTTGCCCTGGAATTGTACCTCGACGAACTCCGTACCTTGCTCCATTTCACTTTTAAGGATGATGCCTTCGCCAAACTTATCGTGGCGAACCACTTCGCCCGGCTGATATTGCTGGCCCTGTGGTTTACCTGAACCGAATACGCGGCCAGTCTCATGCGATGGGTAGATATCCTGGTTGTAGTCATCGCCCCAGCTGCTGCGCGGCTTCACGGCTGGACGCAGGGTGGTGGACCGGAGAGAGCTGCCTGAAGCGGGCCTTGAGAGGAGGTGTGGAGGAATATCTTCTAGAAAACGCGATGGCTCGGTTGGCGTGCTCTCGCCAAAGAACGCGCGGCGGTAGGCACGCACCAGGTAGAGGCGATGCATGGCTCGCGTAAAGCCAACATAGGCCAGCCGCCGTTCCTCCTCCAATTGTTCTGGTTTATCGACTGAACGCGCATGGGGTATTGATCCTTCGTCCAGGCCAACGATAAAAACGACAGGAAACTCCAAACCCTTGGCAGCGTGGAGCGTAATCAGCGTGACGGCATCGTTGTGCTCTTCCTTCACGAGCGTGCCATTCTCGCCAGTCTGCGTGGTATCTGCACCACCAACGAGCGCGACATTCTCCAGAAACAACTCGAGCGCCGTGCGCGTCTCGATCTCTGAGTAGTCTTCTGCCACACGGCGCAGTTCCAGCACGTTGCTCCAGCGTTCCTCGCCCTCGGGAGACTCGCGCAGTTCAGGACCGTATCCGCTGCGCTCGGCAATACGCTCAAGCAGTTCGGGCAATTGCAGCTCCTCAATAGAACTGGTAAAGTCAACAAGCAGTTGTGCGAAATTCTTTAATGCGAGCCTGGCTGTCTTAGCGAGCGTGGGATGTTCATCAATCTGTTGGATGGCATCGTAGAGCGGGATCTGTCTTTCGCCGGCCCATCGCTGTAACTCACCAAACGTTTTAGGCCCAATTTTACGATTGGGCACATTGATGATTCGCTGCAGGCTTAGCTCGTCATAGGGATTTGCCAGCAGGCGCATATAGGCCAGCATGTCTTTGATTTCCTTGCGTTCGTAGAACTTACGGCTTCCGATGACTTTATAAGGAATATTTGCGCGTAAGAACTGCTCTTCCAACGCGCGGGATTGCGCATTGGTGCGATACATCACGGCCACGTCTCCAAGCCTGTTGATGTCACCACGCGCCAGCAAGCGTTTGATCTCATGGGCCGTAAAGAGTCCTTCTTCTTCCTCGTTATACGCCTCGTACAGCATAATTTTTTCGCCTGAACCCAGCGCAGTCCATAAGCGCTTGTCCTTGCGCATGCGATTGCGCCGCACTACGTTCTGGGCCGCGTCCAGGATGGTCTGCGTCGAGCGGTAATTCTGTTCCAGCATGATGATTTTTGTATGGGGGAAATCGCGCTCGAAGCGCAGCACATTTTCAGCGCTGGCTCCGCGCCAGGTGTAAATCATCTGGTCGTCGTCGCCCACCACGCAGACATTGCCCAGTCCTTCATGCCTCTCGTCCGTGCCGAATCCCAGCAAGCGTATCAACTTGTATTGTGGCAGATTGCAGTCCTGGAACTCATCGACGTGGATATAGTGCCAGCGAGCCTGGTACTTGCGCAGCACTTCCGGTTCGCGCCGCCACAGTTGTTCCGCCAGCATAAGCAAATCGTCGAAGTCGACGCCATTACTGGCGCGTAAGAGCTTCTGGTACTGCTTGTAGACACGGGCCGCTACCTCTTCAAGATATTTCGCAGCCTGCTCGGCCATTTGATCTGGACCCTGCATATCATTTTTAGCGCGCGAGATCATAGCCTGGATAGTTATAGGCCTGTATTGTTTCTCATCGAGATCCAATTCTTTGATAGCCTGCTTCACAAGTGTGAGCTGGTCATCGGTGTCGAAGATCACAAAAGATTTATTCAGTCCCAGGGGTGCGAGATAGCCAGCTTCAATACGCAGTACACGAGCGCAAATGGCATGAAAGGTGCCAATGGTCATCTCTTTGGACTCATTGATGCCCACCAGCTTTTCCAGGCGCTCGCGCATCTCTTTGGCAGCTTTATTGGTGAAGGTGACGGCCAGAATGCGCCAGGGCGAAATGTGCCTGTATTGAACGAGATAGGCGATGCGGTAAGTGATAACGCGGGTCTTGCCGCTGCCTGGACCCGCCAGGATAAGAACAGGCCCCTCGGTGGTCGTAACGGCCTGCCGTTGTGGTTCGTTGAGTCTTGTTAGCAAGTCTTGTAGATCCCTGTGTTCCAGCATCATCACTCTCCATGAGAAATATTTAGGAAGAAATGACGAGATCAATGTCTCGTACGCATATACCATAAAAATTGGGCAAACAAAATAGCGATGCTATTGTATCATAAAGGAGTGAGTGGCGCTCGTCCTGGATAACGAAGCCGAGCGCGACTGGCTAAGAAAGAGGTTTTACATGCTCAAAGTTGATGCTATTGAAGACCTTGATTTACTGCGCCGCTTAAATCTCAAGATGAGTACAGCCCAGACCATTGCGGAAGCGGAACAATCTCTCACTGCACTCAACGAGAATGGGAAATTGAGCACAATCTGATCTGAACGTCACTCGTTACGAATTTGCTTGCGATCACCCTCTAATGCAGCGGCAAATCGTGCCATCATGCCAGTTTATCCTGCTGCTGCACTCATGGCGTGTCTCGGATGAACTGGCGGATGGCACGAGCCAGTTCGCCAGGCTGGTCAAGAGGGATGAGCGTGTAGCTGTCGGCGATCTCGATCAACCGCCCATGTGGGAGCAGCTCGGCCAACCGCCGACCGTGCTCAGGAGGCATGACGCGGTCCTCCTTCGCCCAGATGACGAGCGCCGGATGGTCGAAGCTGCGCAAGCCTTCAGCCGCAGCGAGCATGTCCCCTTTGTCGAGAGCATGCACATACTTGTTCAGATCGTGGCGAATCCCCCGTTGGGTCTGCAATGGACGCAACCAGGCGTCGACAAGCTCGTCGGGAATCGGTCGCTTCGCCATCCACCCCAGGGTGAGTGGCAGGCGGCGCAGCGCATGTAAGCGCAGGAGTTGTGCCATGAGGAAGGCTCCCCCTGGCATCTGGATACCAATCTCTGCTGTCCGTCCAGGCAAACCAGGTGGAAAGTTCTCGAAGGCTTCGCAGGAAGTCACCACCAGTCGTGCGATGCGCTCAGGATACAAGCCGGCGGTAATCTGGAAAAGGCCCAGGTCGTTACCCACCAAAGTCACGTTGTGCAGGTCCAGGGCTTCAAGAAACTCGGCCTGAAGCTTCGCGATGCCGAGTGGAGAGAGATCAGCATCCGCTCGCATAGGCCGCCGGTGGCTGCCCACGGGCAGCGTCGGGACAATACAGCGGTAATCGTTGCGCAACTCGCGCACGACGTGACGCCACACCGAGCCATCCATGACCAGTCCGTGCAGCAGGACAACCACAGGGCCGCTGCCGCCTGTATCCTCATATTCGATAATGCCCACCGGCAATTCGATCTCTTGCATGTTTCTCCTCCTTCAGCGGACTCTCTGTTTCAGAACATAACGCAGCAACGCCCCACACACATACGGATTACACTGGATATTTGATAGGGTGAACACCTGATATTGCCGGCGTTGCAACTGCCCTGGTTCGTAACGGTTTTCGTAACGATTTCGAGACGGTGTCTATGGTAAGATGGGAGAGGATGAAGATGCCGTTCTTCGAACGAGATACAAAAGAAGGCGCCTGGCGTTTCATGAGAGTCTGTAGAACCATTGACAACAGGATCAGGACAGCAAACGGGGAGTACGTGGATGAACATTCAGCATACGCCAACAGCAGCGACGGAGAGCCGTGAGCGGCACAGCTCTGCACGCTTGCAAGGGCGCTGGCTCCTGCTTGCCCGAGCCGGCTGGGTTGGACTGTTCATCCTCACCCTGGCGATCTTCTTCGCCAGCCTGCCGGTCTACATAGCACAACTGCAAACCATCTGTCTCGGTACATTTGGTACAGCATGCAACTACCTGCAACTCTCTCCTGAACAGGTAGAGGCGCTGAAAGCATTTGGCCTGTCTCCGGGCGATTATGCAGCGTGCATGATCGCGCTCACGCTTGCCATCATGGTAGTGTGTTTGGTGGTCAACGCCGTGATCGTCTGGCGCAGGTCCGACGACCGGATGGCAATGCTGGTCGCACTCATGCTCGTGACGTTTGGCTCAGTCATCTTGACGAGCTCTGTGCCGGTGAGTCCCTCCCCCTTGAGTGTGCTAAATGAATGTTTGTTCTTCCTGGCTGTGACCTTGTTCGTGCTCGTCTTCCTCCTGTTTCCCACTGGGCAGTTCGTGCCTCGCTGGACGCGCTGGACCTTTGTCGTGAGTCTCGCAGTGGAAGTTCCTACGCTCTTCTTCCCACTTGCACCTTTCACGCTGAAAATCTACGCTGATTCGCTTGGCTATTTCCTGCTCATCGGCGAGGTGGCGCTCGTCGTAGCCGTCCAGCTCTACCGCTACCGGCGTGTGTCCAGTCCACTGGAGCGCCAGCAGACCAAATGGGTGGTCTTCGGTCTCGCTGTGCCAATGACTGTCTACATTGGCGGGACGGTGCTGTATCTGATCTTCCCAGCGCTCGCCAACCCCAGTTCGCCCTACGGTGCACCCTATCAACTGGCCTTGAACGCCATCAGCATTTTCCTACTCCTCCTGATCCCGCTCTCCTTTGGGTTCGCCATGCTGCGCTCTCGGCTGTGGGAAATTGATGTGCTCATCAATCGTACGCTGGTGTATAGCACGCTGACGGCATCACTGGCCCTGGTTTACGTGGGCCTGGTGATTGGCCTACAAGCGCTGCTGCGAGGCATCATCAGCCAGGACAGCAGCGTGGCCATCGCCATCTCCACGCTGGCCATTGCGGCCCTCTTCCAGCCGCTCCGCCGACGCATCCAACAGGTCATTGATCGCCGTTTCTATCGGCGCAAGTACGATGCCGCCAAGACCGTGGCGGCCTTCAGCGCGACTTTGCGCCAGGAAGTGGACCTGGAGCAGTTGCGCGAGCACTTATTGGCTGTCGTGCAGGAGACCATGCAGCCGGCGCATGTCTCACTCTGGTTGCGTCCACCCGAACCATCCAGGAAAGGGAAAACCTGGCTGCTGGCAAGAAGCGATGAGGAAGAGAGAGGAGAACGATGATGGGAAGCAAAGAGATGTGATTCGTTATACTGAATACAGTAGTGCTTTAGCGGAAAGGAGCATGTTACCATGAGTTCCAATCAGGCGGTATTTCACTCATCGCAATCCTCGGATTTGCAGGCACACCCTTTGCGTACCGACATCCGCTTGCTCTTCCAGGCAGCTATGGTCGTCTTCGTCATCACGGTAGGAATTGGTATACTGAATGGGCTGCATATCTTCGGTCAACTGAGCGCAGATGTCCTGCTCACTCATGTCCATGCCGGCACCCTCGGCTGGATAACCCTCAGTGTCTTCGCTGCTGGTCTCTGGCTCTTTGGTGAAGGCGGAGAGAACACGCCCGCAGAGAAAAACCTCTACATTCGCGCAATCAGCATACTCGCTGCAATCGCTATCCCGGTCTATGTCCTGGCCTTTCTCAGTGGCAATCTCATTGCTCGTGCAATTTTCGGCTTTCCAGTCCTGCTTGTCATCACCGGCTTCTTCGGCTGGATCGTAGCGAGGAGCCGCCAGGTTCGCCTGACCGTAGCTCGTCTCGCTTTACTTGGCGGAATATTCACGCTCATCGTTGGCAGCGTGATTGGCGTCATCCTGCAGGTTCAGTTCGCTACAAGTACTCCTGTCTCGGCAGGCGCCCTGGCTGCTCACCCGGCAACGCAGGTGGTTGGCTACCTGCTCCTCATTGGAATGGCGATCAGCGAATGGCGCTTAATGCCAGACACCGGCAAATTGCCTCGAGCTGGCGTGGTCCAGATAACCTTCCCTTTCATTGCAGGCTTCATACTGACGGTAGGCACACTGCTCAACCTTACGCCACTGCTGGGGCTGAATGTACTGTTCGAGCTTATCGGTATCTTCATCTACATCGTGCGTTTTGCCCCTCGCATCTTGCGGATTAGCTGGCTGGCACGTAATAGCAATCGCTTCTTTGCATTCAGCGCCATCTTCGTTGTCGTGAACGTTGCTATCCTCACCTACCTGATCGTCTCCACCATCTCTGGCATCTATCCGAGCTTCGACGTCGTTCCACCCTGGCTCTTCTTTGCCCTGGATCATGCCATGTTCATTGGGGTGATGTCCAATGCGCTCTTCGGCTTGATCCAAATTGCGACCCAGGAGCGGCGCTCTTTCTGGCCCTGGGCCGACGATATTCTCTTCTGGGGCATGAACTTCGGCATGGTTGGCTTCGTCATAAGCCTTCTGCTGGATGCACGCATTTTGGAGCGCATCTTCACCCCTATTATGGGCTTAAGCATCCTGCTTGCTCTAGTGACCTACACGCTCCGAATGCTCATACCTGCCGAGCCAGAAGCCGTCGAAGTGAGGATTGGCGCTTAAGTACCATTAGAAACGTTTACTGCATTGCGCTATTTGCAATCACCAAACACGCCGCATGAAGCCCCTGGCTTGAGCCATGGGGAGGAATGCGGTATTCCTTTTCTGGGGCAGGGGGGTCGGAGAATCTCTGCCTCTTGACTCTTTTCATCAGATATTCTATATTAGAAATATGATGAAAGTAACGATCACTGCCAAACTCAAACTGTATACTGACCCTGCCCAGTTCCAGGCTTTGCGTGCAACGCAGTTGGCGTATCGTGATGCCCTGAACTCTGTCTCCCGCTATGCCTTCGCGCATGGCAAGATGAGCAACAAAGTCCGCTTGCAAGAGAGAACTTACGAGGAGATCCGCGCCCGCTACCATATCCCCGCGCAAATGGCGTGCTCCATCCCGCGTCAGGTGGGAGCTACTTACAAGACGCTCTGGACAAAGGTCAAGCGGAATGCCGCGGCTCGCAAAGCAGGCCATACCAACAAACGCTACAAAGGCCTGGATCAACCAGCCAGGTTCATCTCGCCCACCCTGACCTATCAGCTCGGGCATGATTATGGGTTCAAGACGGCGCAACGGGTAAGCATCCTGACCTTGCAGGGACGGGTGATCGTGCCCTACACGGGCTACGATGCCCATGTTGCTCTCATCCAGCAAGGCGCCCATATCGGAGCGGCCAAGCTCTGGTACGATAAGCCACGTAAACAGTTCTATCTGCTCGTCTCCCTTGAGGTGGAGGTAGCTGATCCCACACCAGAGCAGCATACCACCGTCGCTGGGGTCGATGTGGGGATGCGCTACCTGGCCGTAACCGCTACAACGAAGGGAGATCGGTCCTTCCATTCGGGAAAGCAGATCGTTCCTCAAGCCAACCATTATGCACGACTGAGAAAGCGTCTGCAACAGAAAGGCACTCGTTCGGCGACACGACGATTGGTCGTGATTAGCCGACGAGAGAGACGGTTGAAGCAAGACGCCAATCATGTCGTCAGCACCCGCATCGTCACGCGATACCCCCATGCGCTGATCGGCCTGGAGCAGTTGAAAGACATCAGAGAGCGCACGAAACGGAAGAGAGGCAAGAAAGCCAGCATCAAGCAGAGGAGAGCGAACGCTGCCTACTCTAAATGGGCCTTTGCCGAACTGCACAGCATGATTGCCTACAAAGCCCTCCTGCATGGATCAATGGCGATCAAGGTAGATGCCTACTGCACAAGCAAGGCGTGCCCCATGTGCGGGCATACCTCGGATGCCAACCGCCCGCGTAAAGGACTCTTGTTCGTCTGTCAGCACTGTCATTACACGCTCCATGCTGATCTGGTGGGTGCACGAAACGTAACGATGCGAACGCTCCTGGCCCGACAAGATTGGGTCAGAACGGGGCACTTGTCACTTGCCCCTGATGTGTCGGACCATGAAGCCAAAGCTGCACAGCGGCAACGCTACGCAGAGTTGCGGTGGAGTCTAGACGCAAGCCCCGCCCTTTAGGGCTGGGGCATCTGACTACCAAAAACACATGTCTTTCTCCTATGATTTGCTCCTTGTGGTGTATAATTTGTCCAGGGGAAGTTTTAAGAAATCCACATCAATTAGAAGGAGAAGCCACCGATGTCTATCTCAGCTTTATCGCGCCCTCACCGGCGCACTAGAATCCCTATAGCTCTTGTACTCCTGGCGCTTATTTTCTCCACGGTGTTCTCACTCGCATCACATACTCCTAGCTTTGCAGCTTCACTAGCAAGTGTTGCTCCCGATGGCCCTGGAGCGCTCTCCCATTTTGACCTGGCACGTAAGGACTGCCTCGGCACCGCTCAGAATACCACTTCCAAAGTCTGGTTCACGATTGCCAACGGCGTCCTCAGCGATGTTTACTACCCAACTGCAGACAATACCAACGTCGAAACCCTCCAGTATATCGTCACAGATGGAAGTACTTTCACCGATTTGCAGACCCGCGATACCACCTATACGGTGAAATTGCTCAGCAACAACTCACAGGCCCTGGACTGCGAGGTGACAACCACAGCCAAGAGCGGAAAGTATCGCATCATCACTGACTACCTGACCGATCCTAACCAGAATACAGTAGTGATGGATGTTCACTTTATACCGCTGGTTGGCAATCTGTCCAACTATAAGTTCTACGTGCGCTACGACCCCAGCATCAACGGCAATGGCGGAGGTGGCAGTGGGAACGGCGGAGGGGATAACGGCACTATCGACACCTCCACCGGCCACAATGTGCCGATAGCCTTCGATACGGTCACGACAAGCCAGGCTGTCAATCGAACCTACGCCGTGCCTGTCTATAGCGCCCTGGATGCTTCAACGCCATTTACCCAGGTGAGCAACGGCTTCGCAGGCCAGCCGAGTGACGGGCTGGTACAACTCGACGCCTCTCACGCACTCACAACTACCTATACTCAGGCTACCAATGGCAACCTGGTGCAGACGGCGCAGGCGGATATCACCCGCGGCGGCATGTTGACGCTGGCACTGGGCTTCGGCACGAGCCAGGGTAGTGCCGTTGGCGCAGCCGAAGCCTCTCTCGCCACCAAATTCAACAAGCTCCAGAAGAGCTTCGAAGCAGGGTGGGACGCCTACGATAGCGGGCTGATTGCCCCGCCAACGAATTTCAAGGGAGTGCCGGGCAATCAGTGGCATCAACTGGTTGACGAATACTACCTGAGCGCGAACGTGGTGAAGGCATCCGAGGATAAGACCTTCCCTGGCGCAATAGTGGCGAGCCTCTCCTCGCCGTGGGGGCAGGCTGTCTCAGCGGGAGATCCCAACAATCTCTTTTTCGGCTCCTACCGCGAGGTCTTCGCACGCGATGTCTATGAAGCATGGACTGGTCTGCTGCTTGATGGCGATCTTGCGACAGCGCGTGATGTTGTGAACTTCCTGTTCAATAAGCAGCAGCTACCTGATGGCTCGATGCCACGAAATAGCCTGCTCAACGGCAAAGTAGCGCCCGACTCCTTTGGTACACAGCTCGACGAAGCCAGCTATCCCATCATTATGGCCTTCCAGCTTGGGATGACTGACAGCAGTCTCTACCCGAAAATCAAGCTGGCAGCGAACTTTGTGATCAGCCACGGCCCCTCGTTTGGCGTCGAGCGCTGGGAGGAACAGGATGGTTACTCGCCATCCACGATCTCGGCCGAGATTGCTGGCCTGGTGGCGGCGGCTGACATAGCCAGGGTCAACGGCGATACAAACAGCGCACAGGTCTGGCTGGGTGTGGCCGACGACTGGCAGCGTTCTGTAGAGGGATGGACTGTTACCACCAATGGCCCTGCGGCTGCGCATCCTTACTTTATTCGCCTCTCAAAGACGGGCGATCCGAACGCGGCAATTAGCTACAATGTCGGTAACGGTGGACCCACGCTCGATCAGCGCTCCGTGATTGACGCGGGCTTCCTGGAACTGGTGCGTCTCGGCCTCAAGCCTTCCAATGATACAGCTGTCACCGAGTCGCTGCCTGTGGTCGATACCACCATCCTGACGAACACGGCGAGTGGGTCTGGCTGGCATCGCTATAACGGTGATGGCTATGGTGACGCCGCCTCCAATGGGCATCCCTGGGCTCCCACCGGTCAGGGCACCGGTCATGTCTGGCCGTTGCTCACAGAGGAGCGCGGGGAATACGATGTGTCCTCCGGTCAAACGTCTCCAGCAGTCACGCTGCTCAATACGATGCGACTCTTTGCTTCTGGCGTAGGCCTGATCCCCGAACAAGATTGGGAATTGCCCAACCTTGCTGCATCACCTTTTGGTACCGATCCCACTGTGGCCTCGATTGGCTTCCAGAATGGTCAGCCTGCTGGTTCTGCGGCCCCTCTTACCTGGGCGGCAGGTGTGTATGTGCGTCTATTGACTGACATCACCAAGAGCAGCCTGCTAGAGCAGCCGGCGAATACCTTCAACCGCTACGTGGCGCACCAGCAGGGCCAGACCAGCTTGACCGTGACAGCACCGCCGAACCAATCAGCGGTCAATAGCCCTTCAGTGACCATTACAGGGACTTCGGTAGCCGGCAATACGATCTATGTGGCGGCAACAAATATAGACAACAACAGTCAAACCACGCTGGCAAGCACGCCGGCAAACCCCGATGGTTCGTTCAGTGTAACCCTAGCTGTGACCGGTGGAACTACTGTTTTGAATACGGTAGCCGTTAGTCCAACGGGAGCTACCGCCCACGATCAGCGCAGCATTGTTTTCGACTTCACTCCTGGTACGGTACTTCTTGATGTGACAGATCCAGTGGGGGATGACAACGGACCGGGCAACTACGCCTATCCTACGTTCAGTGGCTTCCACCCGGGAGCTTTCGACATCACAGAATTCAAGGTCATCCTCAGCCCTGATGGCTCGACAGTCACCTTCAAGCTGCAGACGCGAGACCTGACGCCGACCTTCGGCAGCCCGCTGGGTGCCCAACTGGTGGACGTGTATGTACATAACCCGGGAGCGGCGCCTGCTGATACCTCGACGGCGGCATCCTTCACGCAGCGCAACTACGTCATTGCATCAGGCGCGGCGTGGAGCAGGCTGCTGGAGGTGCAAGGGTTCGGGCAGCGCTACATTGATGCACATAGCAACACTGTTGGTACCATCAATATCAGCGCTAATGCTATCTCACGCTTCATCACCTTCAGTGTGCCAACAGCGAGCCTGGGCGGAACGCCCGCATCGGGTTGGGGCTTCACGGTGACGTTGACTGGCCAGGATGGCTTCAGCCCAGACCAGGCGCGTTCCTTCGCTTCAACACCTCAGCAGTTCCAATTTGGTGTGTGTGCTACCGCGAGTAGCGACCCGCATTGTACAGTGAACCCGAACACGGTGCCCAAGGTTATGGACACGATTACTCCGGCAGGGGTTCTCCAATCTGATGAACTGGATTATACCCTGCACAGCCCCGTCACGTTGCAGGATATAGTTATTCCTTAGCGGAGACCTGACACAGATCGATTGCATGCTGAGTGGCGACCATCTCTGATGGTTGTCTCTCAGCATGATTAGCGAAATGCTCTCTGCGTCTCTCGTACACCATCCCGGGAGGTGCGTTGCTGGCGAAGCGGGCGACCATAAAGACCCACCCAAGGGCGCGATAATGGTTTTTAACAAAATAATCGGGATATCGGAACGTCTACCAAGGCCGATAAATCGGCGGTGGGCGCGATAAATCGGGCCCCTACGGTTTGCCGGATTATTTTGTTAATCTGCATAATCGGGCCCCTCCCTCGCCCCTGCAGGAAGCGAATTTCACCCAAGTGGACGGAGAGCCGACAAGGAATCCCTCTTGCAGCCTTGCGTGCAATGGTGTATGATAGAGCAGGTTCGCACTCTCATATTGAGAGTGCTAAATTGAAAGTGAATTTGGACTCACACCTGAAAAATAGGGAGGATTTAGTGTATGACAACAGTGAGCGTAAAGGTTCGACCGCTGGGTGACCGCGTGCTAGTCAAGCCGCTAACTCGTGAAACCGTCACCAAGAGTGGCATTGTGTTGCCGGATACTGCCAAAGAGAAGCCCCAGGAAGGGGAGATCCTGGCAGTCGGGCCAGGTAAAATTCTCGATAATGGCAAACGCACAACGCTCGAGGTGAGTGTTGGACAAAAGGTACTTTTTGCTAAATATGCTGGTACCGAAATTAAAATGGATGACGAAGAGTATTTGATCCTGCGCGAAAGCGACATTATGGGTATTGTTGAGTAGTAAATAGGAGTAGTTTTGTGGCAAAGAGATTGCTGTTTGACGAGGAGGCACGTCGTTCCCTCAAGAAGGGGATGGATGTGCTGGCTGATGCAGTAAAAGTTACGCTGGGGCCTAAGGGCCGCAATGTGGCATTGGATAAGAAGTTTGGCGCACCGGCAATCACGAATGACGGTGTTACCGTCGCTCGCGACATCGAGTTGCCCGATGCCTTTGAGAACATGGGGGCCCAGTTGCTCAAAGAGGTTGCGACCAAGACGAATGACGTAGCCGGGGATGGAACCACTACCGCGACCGTCCTGGCGCAGGCAATTATTACTGAGGGTCTGAAGAACCTGGCGGCAGGCGCGAATCCGATGATTTTGCGCAGGGGCCTGGAGAAAGGCGTTGAGGCAGTCGTCGATGAGATCAAGTCGATGAGCAAGCCGGTTGAAACACAGGAAGAGATAGCCCAGGTTGCCTCGATCTCAGCGGCTGACTCCGAAATTGGCGCGCTGATTGCTGAGATCATGGATAAGGTTGGCAAAGATGGTGTAATCACTGTGGAAGAAGGCCGCGGCCTCGCTATGGAGAAAGAATATACCGAGGGCATGCAGTTTGACCGTGGTTATATCTCAGCCTATATGGCGACCAATATGGATCGCATGGAAGCCGAACTGTCGAATGCCTCCATCCTCATCACGGACAAAAAGATTAGCGCAATTGCAGACATCCTGCCAGTATTGGAGCGTATCTTACAGACAGGTCGCAAAGAACTGGTAATCATTGCCGAGGATGTGGACGGCGAAGCGCTGGCAACCCTGGTAGTTAACAAGCTGCGCGGCACCTTTGATGTCCTGGCGGTGAAAGCTCCCGGTTTTGGTGATCGACGCGAGGCTATGCTTGAAGATATCGCCATCCTGACGGGTGGGAAGGTGATTACTGAGAAGGCCGGCCTCAAGCTGGAGAATACTACGCTGCGTGACCTTGGCCGCGCTCGCACTGTGATAGCCAATAAGGACACCACGACAATCGTTGAGGGCGACGGTACAGCAGAGGCTATCCAGGCTCGTGTACGGCAGATTCGCGCCTTGATTGATGAGACCACGAGCGACTATGATCGTGAGAAACTGCAAGAGCGACTGGCGAAACTGGCAGGTGGCGTCGGCGTAATTAAAGTAGGCGCTGCAACAGAGGTCGAACTCAAAGAAAAGAAGCATCGCGTAGAGGATGCGCTTTCCGCTACACGCGCCGCTATCGAAGAGGGTATCGTAGCGGGCGGGGGCGCCGTACTGGTTCATGCAATCCCTGCACTGGACAAAGTTCAGGTCGCTGCCGGTGACGAACAGACGGGTATAGTCATCCTGCGCCGCGCGCTTGAGGAGCCTCTGCGCCAGATCGTAGAAAATGCTGGCCGCGATGGGGCCATTACAGTTGCCGATGTACGTACAAAGGCGCGTGGCAACGGCTTTGATGTACTCAAGAACGAGTACGTAGATATGTTCAAAGCCGGTATCGTTGATCCTGTCAAGGTAACACGCTCCGCCCTGCAGAATGCCGCCAGTATTGCCGGTATGTTCCTTACCACCGATACGCTGATTACCGATGCGCCAGAAGAGGAAGGCGCTGCTGCTATGCCTGGTGGCATGGGCGGTATGATGTAGTAGTTTTTTTCGGGAAATGCAAGCCCCCCAGGCTTGCACGCCCCGAGCCTCTGCAGGGGGCTTCGCCCCCTGCGCCCCTCATAGATTCCTCTCCACGTTACTTCTCAGAAATTTTACATATTATTGAGAATTTTTTGATCTTTTAGCTTTAGAATATACCTTTAGGGTGGTCCTGCTTGCTTGCTATTTCTGGCATTGAAGACGAGCTAGAAATTGCTCATGCTCTCCTCAGGAGATCAGGTGTATTAGGTGTATACATCTGGGAAAGAGCAGTAAATCGTATGAAAGTGTAGAAGAAACAAACAATGAGAAGATTATTATCTGTATTTCCTGTGGTAATGCTCGCGGCGCTGCTGGCAGCCTGTAGCAATGCCAGCGCAACCACGAACGGCTCTACAGCCAGCACGCCAACGACGACGAACTGCCTGACATTAGCTACAGGCACGATCCAGAGTGTCAGCAACAATAGCTTGCTGGTGACCAGCTTGCAAGGGAAAGATGTGCAGGTGACGTTTACAAGCTCGACGATTTTCGTGCGCCAGGCAACCGTGAATCCGGCGGACTTGAAGGCGGGCATGCCCGTGACAGTGACAGTGAAGCAGAACGCGGATAACACCTACTCGGCGCTTACGGTGAGTTTACGCAGCTCTCAGACGCGACAGGGAGGATTCACGAATAGCACCAGGCTCTGCAACACTCAATTTCCTCGCCGAACAGGGACGCCCGGGGCATTTGGTGGGCGTGGCTCTGGCGGCACGCCTGGAGCATTTGGCGGCGGACAGAGCCGCCAGACTATCAACGGGACGCTTAGCCAGGTTAACGGCAACGCCCTTACGGTGACAGATACAAGTGGCAATGACTTCACTGTGACCCTCACTGCTACCACACGCATGACCGCCATGCAGACTGCTTCGGCAAGCGACCTGCAACACGGGGAAGCGGTCACGATAACCGGCATATTGAACAGCCAGGGCGTGATCAGTGCCAGCAGTGTATCGATTCTGCAAGGCCTGCCTAACAGAAGACCGGCAGCAACACCGACGGCAAATGCATAGTAACCAGGAGAAATTTGCAATGTCAGATACCTTGAAAACGGATCAGAATCAAAGCGATTCTACCGATTCTAACCTTGATGTTGAATTTACCGACCTGCCGCCCCTCTTCCATGAGGATGAGTACGACAGCAAGCTCGTTCCTCCCAGGCGCCGGCTTACCTGGCTGATCGTGGCGAGTGTTGTGCTGCTGGTTGTCTTGATCGGCGGCGGCGTATTCATTTATATGCGGCGTACTACCGCTTCGCAGGTGAGTTACACTACAATTCCGGTATCGGTTGGCAATCTGACGCAAACGGTTTCGGCCAGCGGCCCGCTGCAGGCCAAAGCCGAGTATGATATGAACTTCGGCACGTCGGGGCAGATCTCAGCCATCGATGTGAAGGTTGGTCAGCAGGTGAAAGCCGGACAGGTGCTGGCCACACTGAACGCGCCGAATCTGCAGATCGCGGTACAGCAGGCACAGCTTGCCGTCAACAATGCCCAGGAGACCTATAATACTGCGGTCAGCAACGGCGATGCACAAACGACGCTGGATGCCGATAATAACAACCTGCAAAACGCGCAATTGCAGTTGCAGATTGCTCAAAACAACCTGGCCGGGGCTACCCTGAAGGCGCCCGCCAATGCTACCGTTGCAGCCATTAATGGCATCGTTGGACAAACCGCCGGCGGCAGCGGTAGTAGCAGCAGCAGCAGTTCCAGTTCGGCGTTCATGGTGCTGCTCGATACCAGTGGATTCACGATCACTGCAGCGGTAAACGAAGCCGACATCGCCAATGTGCAGATCAACCAGCCGGTGCGATTCACCGTCACAGCCTACCCAACCCTGACTTTCCGCGCCAGCGTGTCGAGCATCAGCATGGTCGGTACGACGACTTCAGGTGTGGTAACTTACCCTGTCACCATGGCGGCTGATATGAGCACCATTGGCACTGCGCACCTCTATCCTGGGATGACGGCGTCGGCCACCATCACCACTGCGCAGCGCATCGGCGCCCTGCTGGTCAGTAATAGCGCGTTCACCTTTCCCACGACCGCGCTGCAGGCCGGTGTGATTAGTCGCAGCGCCATCACACAGATTGGCAGCACAGGACTACAAGGCGGCAGAGCTGGCAGTGGGCAGAGCAATGGCCACATTGTGCTGGTGATGCGCAATGGTCAACTGACGCCCGTACTGATTACGGTAGGTTTGAGCAGCGGCACCTTCTCAGAAGTGCTCTCCGGGCTGAATGAGGGCGATGCGGTGGTGGTAGGTGCAACAGGAGGCCCGTTCACTAACCTGCCCTCCAGCAGCAGTACTACAGGCGGAGGCACGCGCTTCGGTGGCGGCGGTTTCGGCGGCGGCTTCGGTGGCGGCAACAGGCCTGGGTCGGGAGGTTAGTCATGCAATTCGATGAACGGTCAAATGGGATGAACGGCAACAGGCGCACTTCCGGCCCGCCGCTGATTCAGGTTGAGCATCTAACTAAGAACTATTACCTGGGACGCACGATTGTACCGGCGCTGCGCGGGGTCAACCTGGAAGTGAGACCGGGCGAGTTTGTAGCCCTGATGGGGCCATCTGGTTCCGGAAAGTCCACATTCATGAACTTGCTGGGCTGCCTCGATCGCCCGACGGCCGGTACCTACCAGCTCGATGGCGTGCACGTGAGCCAGATGAACACAAATCAACTTGCCGATATTCGCAATCAAAAGATTGGATTTGTCTTCCAGAGTTTTAACTTGCTGTCCTGGATGACTGCGCTGGACAACGTGGAGTTGCCGCTAGTCTACGCCGGTTTGTCAAGAGCGGAGCGGCAGCGCAAGGCGCAGTGGGCCTTGTCGTTGGTGGGGTTGAAATCCAGGGCGCACCATCGCCCGGCGGAGCTTTCCGGCGGCCAGCAACAGCGCGTGGCGATTGCACGCGCGCTGGTCACGTCGCCATCGTTGTTCCTGGCCGATGAGCCAACTGGCAACCTGGATAGCCACACCAGCGCGCAGATCCTCACCATCCTGCAAGAGTTAAATGCGCGCGGCCTGACGATAGTGCTGGTGACACACGAACCGGACATCGCTGCTTACGCGAAACGCCAGGTGAAGTTCCGTGACGGGCGTGTCGTCGATGATAGCTCCAATTCCACGCTTGCAGTAGCGCGCCAGGATTTCGAAAATGGAACGGCCCTTTCCGATGAAAAGCAGGTGACTTCATGAGCACAACCAAACCCGATACACGCGGCGGACGCGGGCAGGTACAAGATCAGCCCCTACATATCCCAAAAGCCGCTGCAGGGAGTAAAGCGCGGAGGTATCGCCGGGCGCGCGGATTACAAAGCCTCTATCAGAGCACAGGGAGCGCGCTACAGGCGTTGCGAGCGAATTTGCTGCGCTCGCTGCTCACTTCGCTGGGCATCATCATCGGTGTAGCCGCGGTGATCCTGATGATTGCCATCAGTGAGGGCAACACGGCTAACATCAACCAGCGACTCTCGACGCTGAATCCGCTGCAGTTGACGATCCGTCCCGGCAGCACCAATACTGGCGGCGTGAGGGGAGGCGCAGGTACGCTGCAATCGCTCACCCAGGCCGACGCGGATGCGCTGGCACAACTTAATAACGTAACGGCGGCCAGTCCCACTCTCAACGCGAGCGGACAGGTCATCTTCAGTAACCAGAACTGGCAAAGCACGGTGCAGGGCGTCTATCCAAATTATCAACAGATCGGCAGCTGGCAGATGCAGGAGGGCAGTTTCTTTACGCAAGCGGACGAGCAGGGCGGCACAAGTGTCGCCGTGCTGGGGCAAACGGTGGTAGACAACCTCTTCACCCCGCTGGGCATCGATCCCGTAGGGCAGGAGATTCGCATCAGCAACGTGACTTTCACCGTTGTTGGCACGCTGGTCGCCAAGGGCTCAACGGGCTTCGGAGCCAACGCCGATGATGTCGTCTTCATCCCGTTCAGCACGGCTCAACAGCGCTTGAGCGGCAGCCAGTTTGTTAACAGCATCGTGCTGACGGCAGATAACACAAGTGATGTGAACAGCGTGCAGAGCGCCGCGCAGGCATTACTCGAACAGCGCCATAACATCTCCAATCCTGCCAATGACAACTTCACCATTCAAAACGCCTCACAGGTGCTCTCAACGGTGCAGGCGACCGCGGAGTCCCTCACCATCCTGCTGGTAGGTGTAGCTGCTGTTTCGCTGATCGTTGGCGGCATCGGAATCATGAATATCATGCTTGTTTCGGTGACTGAACGCACACGCGAAATCGGCATCCGCATCGCCATCGGGGCACGCCAGCGCGACGTACTAACGCAATTCCTGATCGAGGCTTTCGTCTTGAGCGCGCTGGGCGGCATTGTTGGGCTGATTATCGGTCCGATTTGCGCATTTGTGATCGCCAGTTCGAATAAATATCCTTTCGTGATTGACCCGCTCTCGATTCTGATCGCGTTTGGCGTCTCCGCCCTGGTCGGCATCATCTTCGGCTTCTACCCCGCCCAGCGGGCCGCACGCATGGATCCCATTGAAGCCCTGAGAACAGAGTAATATCAAATCCGATTGATGAGTGATTATAAAACAGTGGGTGCGGTTTTCCAGTGCGGGGGCAAGCCCCATAAGCACTAACTTAAGGCTGAACGGTGTCACCCTGAGCACGTTCGCTAGAGTTTACCCTGAGCCTTCGCTTCGCTCAGGGTAAACTCCGCGAAAGGTCTGTCTCGATCGGCAGCGAGATGCTGCCCCTTCGCTTCGCTCAGGGCTGCGGCTCACCAGGGCTTCGGCTCATGCGCTCAGCATGGCAGGACGGTGCCTGCCATGCTATACGCTTGTTGGCGTCCCTCCCCTTGCGGTCGCCCTGGCGCTTAGGCCTGCGCCTATGGGGCAGGTAGTGTTGCAAAACCTCCCGCTAGGGCTAGCGTTTCCCCTCCTCCTACGGGAGCGGAAGCGTCCCCAGCGTCACCTTGACGGTTTGCCGCTGATTGCCCTGGTAGACCTGCAGCGTGACCTCTGTTCCCGGAGTCTTGCTCAGCACGTAATTGTTCAATGCGGACAGATCCGTCACGACCGTGTTATCGATTTGCACGATGATCTCGCCTACTCTCAACCCTGCCTGTTCTGCCGGACCACCAGAAGCCACGGTGACAATCAAAACACCTTGATTGACCGGGAACTGGTTCTGAGCTGCTATCCTGGCTGTGACTGTCGCCCCTTCGATCCCCAGGTATCCCAGGCCACTATCGGTGACCTTGCCTAATTGGATAATCTGCGGCACAATGAATTCCACGCGCGATGAGGGAATAGAGAAGCCGATCCCGCTTGCAGGCGCCCCGAACTGCGGATTCACGATAGTGAGCGTCGGCACCCCGATCAACTCACCTTTCAAGTCCACCAGCGCTCCACCGCTGTTGCCAGGGTTGATGGGGCAGCATCCATCTGAATCGAGTTGAAGATGTATCCGCCTCCCTCTCCTTCAGGAATGTTGCGGCCCAGCGCGCTGACGATGCCACTGGTCACCGTTTGCGTGATGCCCAGCGGATTGCCGATGGCGATCACCGTTTGTCCCACCTGCAGACTCGACGAGTTTCCAATCGTCGCCACATCCATATGAGGCGGTGGCGTGATCTGCACCACGGCCAGGTCATCGATTGGATCCACGCCGGTCAAGTGAGCTGGGAGCTGCGTGCCATTATAGAGCTCGACCATGATGCTCGTGGCGCCTGCAATCACATGGTAGTTCGTCACAATGTAGCCACGGCTATCGATGATCGTTCCTGAGCCCAGTCCTCCTCCCCCTTTGGCGGTCGTGATGTTGATTTGCACGACCGAGGGTTGGAACTCTTGCGCCGTCTGGATTTGGGCCGCATCCTGCGTCGTCGTGGCTTGCGAGCCGGTGCTGGGAGTCGAGGAGGGGGAGATGTTTCTGCCAACTTCCCAGCCGGCAAATACTCCAACGCCCAGGACCAGGATCAGCACCACGACCAGGACGACAATGGCTCGCGTCCCTAACCCTCCTCCGGAGGCATGCTGAGGAGGACCTGGTGGTTCCTGCGAGGGTGTGCTCGGGAGTTCGTCCATATTTTGCATTCCAATTAACTCCTTTCATCGTGTCTGTTCATCCGCGTGACAGGTGAAGGTCCCATGCTCAGAGAAAGACAATACTCTGTACACGGCTGTGCTTGTGACTCGCCTACGATACATTTTTATCGTGAATAACCCAAAAACTATATCCTTAGGAATCACTATACGCGAAGACACGCGGGAAAGCTATTTACCATTGGGTATAGAAAGGGTATATTTTTTTTGAGCCATATGAGGTAGTCACTGCAGCAGAGACCTACCAGTCTAATTCGCTATACTAGCGGACTTCATGCTACTAAATATTTCTAAAACCGTCTACCAGCCTCGCAGAATGTGGGTTATATCATTATTCTTGCTGCTTGCAGCGCCAGGTTAACCAGCCAGAATGGCAACAAGGTACCCATTGCCAGCGTTCCCAGCGCAGCTAAAGCAAGTGCAACCCAGGTCGTCCAGCCAACCACTGCTCCATTCTGTTCACCGGCCTTCTCGACTGCACCTGCTGCTTTTGGTGGTGCTTTCACCGCAACTGCTGTTGCTGCGCCAGTTCCCGCATTACCCGGCCTTGTGGAGTTACGCCTGCCGGGAGTTGGCTGAGAAATGGTGCTGGAAGCTGTAGAAGCGGGCGCGATAAACCGGGCCCCTACGCCCTCCATAAACATAGCGGCAATGACACGCAGGTAGTAATACATGCCTAGCACGCTGGCAAGTACGCCGATAATCAAAAGCTCCGGGTAACCGCCTTGCAAGGCAGCGTAAAACATATAGTATTTAGCTGCGAAACCAGCCATGGGGGGGAAGCCTGCCAGTGCAAGCATGAAGAATGCCAGCAGGCCAGCCAGCACAGGTTGCCGGTACCATAAGCCGCGTATCTCGCTCAAATCATTGCCCGTATTGTCAGCACGTTCAAGGACAGAGACAACGCCAAAAGCTCCCAGGTTCATGAAGGTATAGCAAAGCAGGTAGAAAAGGATGGCCGATAGTCCGATTGCACCACCGACCACAACGCCTATCAAGAGGTAGCCGGCGTGGGCTATGCTGGAGTAGGCGAGCATGCGTTTGACGTTGCTCTGTACAAGCGCCAGTATATTACCGCCAACGATTGTTAAAATGGCGATGGCCAACACGATTGGCTCCCAGTCTGGTTTGATTGAAGGTAGCATGACATCGAAGACCCGCGCAAAGGCGATGAGCGCAGCGGCCTTGGTGCCAACGGACATAAACGCCGTTACAGGAGCAGGTGCGCCATCATAGACATCGGGCGTCCAGGCCTGGAAAGGGACAGCCGAAACTTTGAAGGCGAAGCCAACGATCAGCAGGCCTATACCGAGGAGGAGAAGAGTCGAGCTATGAGCATGCGAAGAAACAAATTTCATGATGCCACTGAATGAGGTGTTCCCAGTCGCGCCATAGATGAGAGCTATACCATAGAGCAAGAATGCTGATGCAAACGAACTAAGCAGGAAATACTTCATGCCTGACTCCTGGGAACTGCTGCGCCGCGTGACAAAGCCGCACAAGATGTACAGCGCCAGCGAGAGCATTTCCAGACCCAGGAAGAGCGCCAGGAAACTGATAGCTGCCGCCATAATCATCATGCCAATTGTACCAAGCAGCATCAACGCGTAATATTCTCCCTGGTGCACGAGGTTCAGGCGCTGCAAATAGGCAGGAGAGAGCAGTATGCCCAGGAAGCTGGCGCTCAGGATAATAATATATGCATAGAGTGATCCCTGACCTGAGCTAATCATCGAATTAAAGGCAGGTTGATGATCCCCGAAGATATAGAGGATAATAGTTGCAGCAATAGCTCCAGCCAGCCCAATGAGACTCAATACAGGCAAAACTAAAAGGTTTGCGCTGCCTTTTTGACTTTTACCTGATCGCGGCAGCAGTAGATCGACCATCAGGACCAGCAGCGCAACGGCTGCCAGCACTAACTCCGGTGCGATACGCCCCCAATCGGCGGCAGATACAGTATATGTGAACGACATAGAAAAACCCTCTGAACCTACCTTATCAACGCGCTTGTAAAATTTTGTAGCGTGCTAACGACTGATGGCTCCATTATAGAGGTGAGCGGGTTCGGTTGGATGCCAATGTAAAAGATCAAGATTAGCAGCGGCAAGATGGTCATGAACTCGCCTAGTTGTATATCGCGCAGAGCGCCTTTGCGTAAAAGAGAAGCTACCACGCCCTGCTTCTGGAGCGGCCCCTCCATCATACCCAGGGCGAGCCGGATCATATACCAGGCGGCGGGCACAATCACGGCTGTGCCCAACAAACCAAAGATAACGTTGCTGCGAAAGACGCCGAGCAGCGCCAGGAACTCGCCCGCGAAACTATTCAGTCCGGGCAGGCCAAGTGACGAGAGACAGGCAATCATCATGACGGTGGCAAACAGCGGGATACGGATAGCAAGCCCGCCAAAGTCGCTCAGGCGCCGTGTCCCTGCTCGCGCTTCAATAAAGCCGGCTATCAGGAAGAGCGCAGTGATGGTGATGCCGTGGTTCACCATTTGCAAGACGGACCCCTCGACGCCCTGGATATTGAAAGCGAACATGCCGAGCATAACTAAGCCCAGGTGACTGATGCTGGAGTAAGCCAGCAAACGTTTGATATCTGCCTGCACCAGCGCCATCAACGCACAGTAAAGGATGCCGATTACCGCCAGGACGTTGATGAGTGGAGCAAGCGTATGTGCCGCATTGGGGAAAAGCGGTATGCAATAGCGCAGAAAACCATACGCTCCCGTCTTTGACATCGCGCCAGCCAGCATGGCTGTCACTGGAGCGGGCGCTTCGCTATAAGCATCGGGCAGCCAGCTATGGAATGGCACAAACGGCACCTTTACGGCAAAAGCCGCAGCAAAGGCCAGGAAGAGCCAGAGTTGAATGGTGGGATCGAGTTTGCCGCTGAGCAAGGTTTCCAGGTCAAGTGTGTAAGCGCCTCCTGCTAACTGCTGATGATAGTATCCTAAAGCGATGATTCCTGCCAGCATCAACAAGCTTCCAACCGAGGTGTAGAGCACAAACTTAATTGCCGCGTAGATACGACGTTCGCCGCCCCAGCTTCCGACCAGGAAATAGGCCGGTATCAACATGAGTTCCCAGAAAATATAGAACAGGAAAAGGTTGGTAGAGAGAAAGACTCCAATGATTCCGCACTCCAACAGCAGCATAAAAGCCATGTAGTTTTTGACCTTTTGCTCAATGCGGAACGAGGCCCCGATGCATACAACAGTAAGCAGAGCTGTGAGCGCAACAAGTAATATGCTGATGCCGTCGACACCAAGACCGTAGCTGAGGACGAACCCAGGTGTAGAAATCCATGTCATCTGTTCATTGACATTAGCAAAGAAAGTACTGGTCGGGCTCGAGCCTATAATAGTCGAGCCGGCAGTCAGATTCGCCTGCGAATAGGCCAGCATCAAACCAAGCACGATCAATAGATCGGCAGATGCAACACCCAGAGCAGTCCAGCGAATGAGATTCACCCGCTCCCTGGGGAAGAGCAAGATAGCTATTCCACCCAGCAAGGGAAGGAAGGTGATAAGCGATAACAACGGAAACATGCCTCTACCCCCTCACCGCATAATAGATGATAATCACTACGGCACCCAGCAGGATGGCCAGGGCATAATTGCGCATATAGCCCGTTTGCAGGCGGCGAAGTAATCCACTTGTACCAATGAAGACCTTCCCCACTTCCCGACTACCGCCATCAAGCACATCACGCTCAAGCAGGCGAGAAGCGGTCCGGCCCAGCCAGAGAAGAGGCCGGATGAGAACCAGGATGAAGAACTCATCAACATAGTACTTATGAAATAGCAGTTGATAGAGCGGGTTTCGGCTCTCTTTGTATTGGAAGCCATTGCGATACAAAGCTGTTGCGCCCAGGATACCCAACAGCGCAAGCCCGACACTCAAGCCAGTTGATAGCCACTGAACCGGGACTGAGGCTACAGGAGCCTGTACCGGCACGTTTGTCCAGATCGGATTTGTGAAAACGGGATTCAGGAACGTTACCAGAGGATGCCACGCAGATGCGCCAAACAACGCGAGCGAGCCGATGAAACCACCAATTACAGAAAGCACAGACAGGACAATCAGCGGAACCGTCATGACCGGCGGAGATTCATAGATGTCGTAATCACTTCTGGATTGGTGAGCATGTCTAATGCCTTCCTCTTCTTCCTCGTCCCTGGCATGTTCAGCGGGTCCAGTTCCTCGATAACCACCTGCAAATATGCCATAGACAAGGCGGAACATGTAGAAAGCGGTCAAACCGGCTGTAAGCACGCCGATACCCCAGAGTAGATAGAAAACTGGCTCCCCGCCTGAGGTGGCTTGTGCCAGCACAGAACTGAGAATATCGTCTTTACTCCAGAAGCCGGCGAGTGGCGGTATTCCACTGATCGCCAATGCGCCAATCAAGAATGTCCAAAATGTGATCTTAAGGCGATAGCGCAATCCTCCCATCTCGCGCATATCTTGCTCTCCACCAAGCGAGTGGATAACAGCACCTGCGGCCAGGAAGAGCAGCGCTTTGAAGAAGGCATGCTCAATCAGGAGAAAAATACCACCACTATAATTGTGCGCGCCCTCGCCCATAAACATGTATCCGAGCTGGCTGATGGTTGAATAGGCCAGAACACGTTTAATATCCAGCTGGAATACTGCTATCGAAGCAGCGAAAAGCGCAGTAACGCCGCCAATGATTGCTACAACAATCAATGCGGCAGGCGATACCTGGAAGAGAGGATTGGCGCGAGCTACAAGGTACACGCCAGCCGTTACCATCGTTGCGGCATGAATGAGCGCGCTAACAGGCGTTGGGCCCTCCATAGCATCTGGAAGCCACATATACAGGGGCAATTGCGCCGATTTAGCGGTACAGGCGAGAAAAAGCAGCAGGCAGATAATGGTTGTAGTCAAGGTTGGTAAGCCTCCCGCAGTTACCTGGTTGAAAACGCCTGTGCTGCCGCTGCCATTTGTAAAGTAGTTGAGCGCTCCATAATGGTTGAAGATGAGGAAGATAGCGATCATCAGGCCAAAGTCGCCAATGATGTTGATAACCAGCGCCTTTTGTGCCGCCGCGACAGCGGAGCGCCGTTGATACCAGAAACCTATCAGCAGGAACGAAGCCAGGCCAACCAGTCCCCACCCAACGAGCAGGAAGAGGAAATTGTCTGCGCTGACCAACAGTACCATTGCAAAAATAAAGAAGTTCATATAACAAAAGAAGCGCCAGAAACCTGGATCGTCTTCCATATACCCTGCCGAATACACGTGAATAATGAAACCCACACCTGTTACCACCATCAGCATAGTTGCTGAAAGGGGATCGAACAGCAATCCAAAACTAATGGTGAGTGGAGCGATACCAATCGTCACACCAGAACTTATCCAGGTATAGAACACTTGATCGCTGAAGCGTGCTGATACTGGTGTTGTGGCCAGCATGGACAAGAAACTGATGGCTGCAAGTAGAAAGGCCAGGCAGGTCGTCCCCAACGCTACCGTCAGTATTGCTGTCCGCGACATTACTCGCCCGGCCAGGCCCAGGATGATGAACCCGAACAAGGGCAGCAACAGCACCCATAGAGTTAAATTTGTCATAAATAACTAGCCTCGTAGTACATTCATATCATCAACATCGATGTCGCGGCGGGTGCGGAAGATCGAAACGATGATAGCAAGGCCCACAACTACCTCTGCGGCGGCCACGGTCAGTACGAGAAAAACAAACATCTGCCCATCAACCGAGTCGAGGAAGTGAGAGAAAGCCACAAACGAGAGATTAACGGCATTTAACATCAGTTCAATCGACATAAAAATAATTAACGGGTTGCGCCGGATAAGCACTCCCGTTACGCCCACTGTGAAAATGATGGCGCTTACAATGAGATACCATGATACTGGAATTGACATACATTTCCTCCAAATTAGCCTTTTCTGCCCAGCACCATTGCACCCAAAATTGCCACGACGATCAGCAGGCTGGTCACTTCGAATGGAAAAGCGAAGCCGTGAAAAAGCGCCAGGCCAAATGCCTGGGTATCCCCCTGCGTCTTTACGACCAGTGAGAGACTGTTTGCTCCGCTTGCCTTCGCGCTGGCGTCAATAGCTGTACCGGTGAAGAGCAGGTAGCTCAATGCACCTACAAGTACCAGGCCAAGCGTGGCAGCAATACCGCGCTGCCAGGGTATGCGGTCGGGCAATTCAGTATCGCGGGCCTCCGCTGCCAGCATTGTAACCACAAAGAGGAATAAGACCATGATTGCGCCTGCGTAGATGAGGATCTGCACAACGGCGATAAACATTGCGCCCAGTTGCAGATAAAAGAGCGCCAGGAACAGCAAGGTAAGGATCAAGCTCAATGCACTGTGTACGGCATTCTTGAAGATGATTACCCCTATAGCAGACGCTGTGCTGGCAACTGCCAGCACAAAGAATGAGAGTACTTGTATGTCGATCATATAGCTCCCCTCTCCTTCTTTTGCTCGAACTTCCTCCTGTCCTCATCTTGCTCCTCGTTCAGCAGTAATAGCGGTTCTTCAGTAGGAAAATCGCCAAGGCCAACGGCAGCGGCGCTTGCCTCTGAGCCATCAAATGCATGGCTTGCCTGGGGTACAGGTTGAGCAGCCTCTTCAGGCGGCTGCTCAAACCAGGCAGAGGCTGAGCCAACGGTTGCCTGGCCTGGCGGTTCGAGCATTTGCTCTTTGTGATACACCATGTCTTCTGGAAAGTACGAGGCCAGCTTATAGATTCTTTCGAGCGTGATGGCGCCCGTCGGGCAGGCTTCCTCGCAATAGCCGCAGAAGATGCAGCGCAAGAAATTTATATCAAACACTTTCGCATATCGCTCTCCCGGTGAGACGCGATTCTCTTCGGTGTTGTCTTCGGCTTCGATGTAGATCGCATCAGCAGGGCAGGCTCCAGCGCAGAGATAGCAGCCAACACAGCGTTCCAGGCCATTTTCGTAACGGTGCAGCACGTGGCGCCCGCGAAAACGGGCGGGCAGCTGACGCTCCTCTTCCGGGTAGGAGACTGTGGTTGGTTTTTTACCTATATTTTTAAGGGTTGTTGCCATTCCCTTGAGAATATCGAATGACATAGTTCCCTCACGATTCCTTTTTCAGGTCTTCCAACACTAATGTTTTTAGATTTGGCAAGGACGGTAACCGAGTATCATTGGTTAGAAAGAATGAAGCTCCCTCAGAGATAGCAGTAGCCATCTGAATTGAATCTGGCGTGCGTATGTTATACGATGCTCGTAGTCGTGCTGCTTCTTCAGCAATTTCCGGGTCGAGTAACACAATAGATAGACCTTCTGTATCAAAGAGAAGGTCTCGATACCTTTGAGCTAATATCGGATCTCCGTCTCGGATTGGATGAACAAGTACTTCAAGTAAAGTGATAATGGATGTAATAACCATGAATTCTCCACGTTCTATTGCATCGAAGAAAGGCTCAACTGCATCTAAGTAGCTAGGATTCTCCTCGATATAATAGATCAGCGGCATTGTATCTAAACCCACTACACTTCCTCGTAGTGAGTCTAACCATCCCATGAATTTCTTTCCTCCTCGATGTATTTCTCCACATCAATTTTCCGCCATATTTCTTTCCCCAGCCCTTTGAATTCAGTAATACGATGTTTAGGCCGGACCATAACTCGCCGACGAACAATAGCCGCCAATTCCTCTAGCAATCGAAGTTGATCAGCAGGTGCCAGGCGTTGTGCTCGATTCAGTACATCTTCATAGTTATCGGTCAGCATATCCTCTCTCCTCCTCAATAAATTTCTTCACGTCGATGGCTTTCCAAAAGTCTTTAGCTATTCCCCTAAACTCCATAACGTTATGCTTGGGACGTTGAGTAGTGTGCTGACGTAGGATTTTTGCCAGATCATCTAAAAACTGTACTTTCTCGTCAGGCGGAAGGCGCTGGACACGATTAGCTACAGCTTTCAGCATCTCTTCATAGGCATAGGTTGACATAGCCTTACTCCTTGCAAAAATTACAACTGGCAATCAAATCATACCAGAGCAAATGCAGCTTGTCATCATTGTGCCAAAACTACATATTATCTCCACGAATTCCGTTCCTCGTTTATGAATTGCTGTGCATCGATGCCTTCCCAGGCTTCTTTGCCCAGGCCTTCAAGTTCCAGTAGACTGTGCTGGGTTTCTATCTTCACTTTAGGGAGCAAGATGTTTGCCAGAAATTTGAATAGCTCTAGCTGATCTTCAGGTGCAAGATGCATTAAATAATCGCGTGCTTCTTCAAAAGTATAGCCCGGCATAGGTTCTCTCCTAATTATTCCCAACGGCAGGCGACCATCGAGACCCGCCTTTTTTTTCCGATCCCTCCCTCACCACATATGAAAGATTGGAGCCGCATTACGAGTTATTACTCCACACCTACCTTCTCAAATTTTGCTAGTCGCACCGATGATGGTAGTGCCTTCTTCTCTTCAGGTATCACCCTTTGCACCAGGATGTTCTGGCGGCGCTCATAGAGCAGGACAGCTACGATAATAACAAGCCCGGCCAGGCCATTTATCCACCAGGGCCAGCCGAGAGCAACGACGGTAGCGGTAATGACGACGTTCAATACCGCCAGTGGCAGCAGGAGCGTCCAGCCCAGGCGCATCAGGCGATCATAGCGAATGCGCGGCAGGGTAGCGCGTATCCAGATAAACAGGAAGAGGAAAATTGCTACTTTGACTAAAAAGATCAGTATGGATAAGCCAGGAATACGTTCCAGTCCGAAGCCGAAAAAGCCCCAGCCACCGAAGAAAAGTGTCGCGGCGACAGCGCTTACTGTAATCATGTTGATATATTCGGACATCTGATAGAGGCTCCAGCGCAGACCGCTGTATTCGGTCAGGTATCCAGCGGTTAATTCCTGCTCAGCCTCCGGCAGGTCAAAAGGAGCGCGGTTCACTTCTGCTATACCAGCGATAAAGTAGAGCACAAATCCGAGTGGCTGCGCGAAGATGAACCAGATGCCCTGGTTGAGTTGCGCATGCACGATGCCGACCAGGCTCAGTGTTCCGGCCCACATTAAGGTCCCAACAAGAGCCAATCCCAGGCTTGTTTCGTAGGAGACCATCTGGGCCGCGCTACGCAGTGAGCCTAATAATGAATAGCGATTACCGGAGGCCCAACCTCCAAGTACAATACCATATACTGCCAGCGATGAGATCGAGAGGATCCACAGCAAGCCAACATTGATATCGCCAATCCATGGATCCCAGACACCTGGCTTGCCATTAATCCAGTTATTGCCGATGGGTACGACGGCGAAAGCGCATAGTGCAACAATCACGGAAATTATGGGTGCGATGAGGTAAATCAGCTTTTTAGCCTGAGACGGGATGATCTGCTCTTTGAACGCCATCTTGAGGGCATCGGCCAGCGGCTGAAAGAGGCCGAACGGACCTGCGCGATTCGGCCCCAGGCGGCCCTGGATTTTTGCTACAACACGCCGTTCGATCAGCGTCATATAGGCGAAAGCGGTGAGCAATGCGAGAATTAAGATGGCGCCCTTGATGATACCGGCGACAATCTGGTTATTAAGGAACTCAAGCATGTGCCACCTCCTGCTCCTGCGTGCGCACGCCCTGGGCTCCCAGGGCTTCCCATGTCAGCCCGGCATAGAACGGGTTAGTGTCCGCAATTTCAAGCAGCACGTCCCGGGGGCTGTTGTAGTTCCACTTCTGGTCCAGGAGATTTGCAAGAGCTACAAGGATTTCCCAATCTGCCTTCGCACCGAGAAGTGGACGCAGTGCCTGGCGAATAGCCTGCACATGGTGATCAACGTTAGTCATACTACCATCTTTTTCCGCAAAGGTGACTGCTGGCAGCACCACGTCGGCCTGTTGGGCTGTCCCGGTCAGCATAATATCCTGTACAACTAAAAATTCCAGGTTGTCACGCAGGTGCGATCCTTGCGGTCGCCCTGCTAGGTGCCGCGCCGGATTAGCTCCCATTACATATAGGGCCTTGATATGCGGGCTGCTCAACATCTCGTTATATGCCAGCCCTTTCTCTGGCGCAGGTTGATAGCCCGGCAACGCATCGGGTAAGACACCCATATCGCGGGCGCCAAGTGAGTTGGCATCTTCAAAGAGTGGACCAACTCCAGAACCGGCACGATTCACGTTTCCGGTGATGACAGCCAGCGCCTGCAGGTCAGCCGCCAGGTCTTCGCAACCAGGAGCAAGTGTAGCCATTTCATCATACAGTATAATGGCTCCCCCGGAACCAGTTATCGCGTCCGCAAGCTGGTGTAGTTGAGTCGTGATCTCAGGCCCAAAGGCTTCTCCAGCTGTACGAATACTCTCGTCCTCGCCCTGTAATATTACCCGGATGTCCTCATACTGGTCAGAGTTGGCTATCTCGCTGTGCAGTATATGCTTTAGAAGCATTTTTGCAGCCATACCAGCGCCGTTCTGAGGAATAGTGATCTTACTCACCGCAAAGCGATCAAGCTCCGTCTCGCCTTCGTTGACGATGTAGATTTGAGCTCCTCCCCGCATGGCTTTCTTGATACGCAGATTGAGGATGGGCTGGCGCTGGTAGGGATCAGCAGCGATCAGCACAATATGCGAGGCCTTCTCGATGTCTGCGATGCTGTTGGTCATCATCCAGGGCCTGCCGGTCAATGGATCGCGGGGAGCAGGGAAATGGCCATGATAATGATCGACGTTGGGCGTGCCAATGACCTGGCGCAGGAACTTCTGGAAGAGGTAGGCTTCCTCGTTGGTGGTGCGTGTCGAGCCGATGCCGCCAATGGCCTTTGCCCCATGCCGGTCAGCAATATTTCTGAGGCGTGAAGCAATCATATGCAGTGCCTCATCCCAGGTGGCTGGTTCTAATTTGTCATTGTAACGAATGAGTGGAGTACGGATGCGCTGCGGGTTGTTGACGAACTCGAAGTCCCAACGGCCACGATCACACAGCCAGCCATCATCTATGGCATCGTTGGTGCGCGACATCAGGCGCATGATTTTATCGACGCGCACATCTATACGGGCATTACAGCCGACGCTGCAATTATTGCATACGCCCGCTATGTGCTTCAATTCCCATGGTCGCGCCTTGAAACGAAAGGCCGCAGCAGTCAGAGCACCCACCGGGCATAATTCGACGGTATTACCGGAGAAAATCGAGTCAAAGGCGTGATTGGGCGCGGTGCCGACTTCCATCCTGAAACCACGCGCGATCATTACCAGTCCGTAATCCATTGAAATTTCCGAGCAGAAGCGCGTACAGCGCTGGCAATGGATGCAGCGCTCGCGGTCAAGCAAGACCCGATCGCTGACGGGGATCGGTTTCGGAAAGTGACGCTTATGCAGGTCAAAGCGCGTAGCGCCCGGGCCATGGCGCAGGGTGAAATCCTGGAGATCACATTCACCACCTTTGTCACATATCGGACAGTCAAGCGGGTGATTGATGAGCAAGAATTCCAGCGTACCCCGGCGGGCCTTCAGCACTCTTTCGGTTTTTGTATGGACGACCATTCCTTCGCTGACCGGGGTAGTGCAGGCCGTCTGAGGCGGCTTGGGCATTTTCTCGATCTCGACAAAGCACATGCGGCAGGCACCCAATGGTGGCATCTTAGGGTGATAACAATAGATTGGAATCTCGATTCCGGCCTGCTGTGCCGCCGCCCAGACCAATGTGCCAGGGGGGACAGCGAGAGGAATGTCGTCAATCGTTAGATGTACTAATTCGTCTTTTTTCTCTTCTGACATATCTTTGATTACCGTTTATGATTAGCTGTAGGGGGCACTTATACGGTTGAACAAAATAATCCAAGTATCCTTGGCCCTCTATTTGGCCGATAATGGCTTTTTACAGAATAATCGGGATATTGGAAAAGCCACGAGGGCCGATAAATCTGCGGTGGGCGCGATAAATCGGCCCCTACGTTCCATCGCCGAATTAATTTGTTCATCTCCATTATTTCGTCCTAACCTGTAGATCGTCTCTTATCGGGGGCGCAATGAATTGGGCCCCTACAAGGGCAGCCTTTGGGCCTGCCATGCATTGTCCTTCTTGAACGTGATATTCATATTCTGCGCGGAATAGCTTGATACTACTTGTAACGGGGCTGATAGCAGCATCACCCAATGGACAGAAAACCTTGCCACCCATATTATCGCAGATGTCCAGCATCAGATCGATATCGCTTGCCTTGCCATGTCCGTGCTCGAGGCGCTCCAGTATCTGAACCAACCAGAAGGTACCCTCGCGGCAAGGCGTGCATTTACCACAAGATTCGTCACGATAGAACTCCACCATACGCAATACAGCATCGACGATGCAGGTATCCTCATGCATGACGATAACTCCACCAGACCCAAGCATCGAGCCTGCGGCAGCTATGGACTCAAAGTCGAGGGGCGTGTCTACTTTGTCTGCGCCAAGTATGAAAGTAGAAGATCCTCCTGGAATAATGGCTTTGAGCTGCTTATTATCGAGGATTCCCCCACCATACTGTTCATCGTAGATCAGCGTGCGCAGCGGCGTGCCCAGGGGCAATTCATAGTTGCCCGGTCTTTTAACATGCCCGCTTAAGCAGAAGATACGTGTTCCTGTGCTCTTTTCAGTACCGAACGAGGCATACCACTCTGCGCCATGCTTAACGATCGCCGGAAGGGTCGCGAGGGTTTCGCAGTTATTGATGACCGTCGGGCCACCATACAGGCCAATTGCAGCCGGGAAAGGCGGCTTCAAACGTGGATAACCACGCCTGCCCTCCAGCGATTCCATCAAAGCGCTCTCTTCCCCACAGATATAGGCACCGGCTCCTCGATGCATAATCACGTCCAGATCAAAGCCACTGCCCAGGATATTCTTACCAAGATATCCTGCTTGATATGCCTCTTCGATTGCACGTTCAACCTGTCGCCCTGCAAGAGCCAGTTCGCCGCGGACGTAAATAAAGGCGGTCGAGATGTGGCAGGCATAGCTGGTGATAATCACTCCCTCGATCAGCTGGTGAGGGTTCTTCTCCATGATCATGCGGTCTTTGAAGGTGCCAGGCTCGCTTTCATCAGCATTGCAGCAGAGGTAGCGCGTCTTGTCATTTTTGGCGAGAAAGCTCCACTTGAGACCCGTGGGGAAACCTGCTCCACCACGCCCGCGCAGTCCCGATTTCTTGACCAGCTCGACCAGTTCATCAGGCTGGAACTCTTTGAGAGCCCGGGCAAGCGCTTCATAACCACCGTGTTGACGATACCCATCCAGGGTATCTAAACCAGGAGCATCTATATCCTTTGTGATGATAAGTTCTGGCATATTTCACTGTTCCATTCATCTATCAGTTCATCAGCCATTGCGAGTGAGACGTTTTCGACAAATTCATCATTGACCTGGAGTACCGGGGCAGTACCACACGAGGCAAGGCATTCAGCAGTCAGTAATGTGTAACTGCCATCAGCAGTCGTCTCGCCGCGTTTAATACCCAGCCTTTGTTCGAGGTGGCTCACCAGCGCATCGCAGTTGCGGAGATAACAGGAGATACTGGTACAGACCTTAATGATCTTTTTCCCCGGAGGCTGCTGGTAGTACATAGTGTAGAAGGTCGCTATACTTTTAACATCATCGACGGTCAAGTCGATTGCCCCGGCCACGGCCTCTAACGCTTCCTGGGTGATGTATCCTTCTTCTTGCTGGGCAATATAAAGCGCGGGCATGACGGCTGAGCGTGCAATGGGGTAGCGTGCCGCCAGGTCACGCATGCGCTGTTTGGCCTGCTCTGAAATCATCGATCAACCTCTCCAAGTACGATATCAATGCTGCCAATCGCCGCTACTACGTCAGCAAGGAAACGACCCTCGATCATGAGCGGTAATGCCTCAAGATTTGCAAATGATGGGGCACGCACGTGCATACGATATGGATTGGCAGTGCCATCACTCACCAGATAGAAACCAAGTTCTCCTTTGGGCGCTTCGGTACGCACGAATACTTCGCCCTTGGGTGGACGATAGCCCTCAGTATAGTATTTGAAGTGGTGGATTAAAGCTTCCATGCTGCCTGGAATCTGCCATTTGGGCGGAGGCGTTACTTTCGGATTGTTAGCGCGGTACGGGCCGGTGGGCATTCCCTCCAGAGCCTGGAGGACAATCTTAAGACTCTGTTCCATTTCCAGCATACGCACGAGATAGCGATCATAGACATCGCCGTTAGTACCCACCGGGATATCAAAATCGAACTGTTCATAGCCAGTATACGGGAAGGCTTTACGGATATCCCATACAACATTGCTTCCGCGCAGAACAGGTCCACTCGCGCCATAAGCGATGGCATCCTGGGCGCTCAGGACAGCTACGCCTTTCGTACGTTCCATCCAGAGCTGGTTGTTCGTTAACAGGTCGTGGTACTCCTGTAAGCGATCAGGGAAGATGCTTGTAAAGGCACGTACTTTGTTTTCGAACTCCGGCGTCAGGTCTGCCTTCAGTCCACCGGGGCAGATGTAGCTGGTCATCATGCGAACACCGGAAACCTCTTCAAAGATATCCAGGATCATTTCGCGCTCGCGAAAACAATACAGGAAAACACTCATTGCTCCCAGATCGAGCGCATGGGTTCCCAGCCAGACCAGGTGGCTGGCGATACGCTGTAACTCGGCGAGCAGCACGCGTGCAAACTTAATCTTGTCGTTGATCTCGTCTTCAATGCCCAGGAGCTTCTCTACAGCCAGCGAATAGCCAAGATTGTTGCAGAGAGGAGACAGGTATTCCATACGGTCGGTTAGCACCAGAGCCTGGTAGTAGGTCTTGAACTCGGCAGTCTTCTCAATGCCGGTGTGCAGGAAGCCAATGTCGGGAACAGCTTTGACGATTATTTCACCCTCGATGGTCAATATCAGGCGCAGTACACCGTGAGTACTGGGGTGCTGCGGCCCCATATTGATGGTCATGGTATCGACGCGCTGCCCACCCTCAAGTACCTGGCTATCTTCGATAGTATATTGAGTTTCTATGTCTTGCTTCTGCATATATCCTCATTACTAGTGCATAATAAAGAGGAGATTTTCGAGGGACACCCCGTTCCCCGGCAAGGGGCTGCGCCCCCTGCACCCCCAATCTAGCACCCGCAAAGGTCGCATCTACGTTTTTTCTGTTCCTGGCTCCTGGTTCTGAGTAAAGTTGCTCCGGTTTTCATTGAGCTCACGGCCGAAAGGTGTTCGAAGTGTCTGGTCACCAACGCCGGGGTCAACGTCGTATGGCACCTGCCCGCCCCAGTGCGGCTCAGGCAGGTCAAAGCCAGTGAGTGGATAATCCTTACGCAGTGGGTGGGTTGTCCAGTCAATGGGCATCAGAATACGGCGCAAGTCAGGATGGCCGGTAAAGGTGATGCCAAAGAGATCGTATACCTCGCGCTCAAACCAGTTTGCTCCAGGCCAGATGCCGCTGACG
>Ga0187846_10000048_pt1 | contig 67993 bp, 69 predicted proteins | sample TC_taG_FD_161473 | JGI IMG/M metagenome (GOLD analysis project Ga0187846, IMG submission 161473) | Biofilm microbial communities from the roof of an iron ore cave, State of Minas Gerais, Brazil - TC_06 Biofilm (v2) | ecosystem: Environmental > Terrestrial > Deep subsurface > Cave > Wall biofilm... | reverse complement strand
CGCCCGTCCGCCGTGTCCTTGATCCAGTCGGCGAGCCGGGTTTCCATCAGAGTTCGGCGTACATCCGGCCCCGGTTGAAGATGCCGTGCGGATCGAACTCCGCTTTCAGGCGCTGGTGGATCGCGGCGATCGCGGGCGCCAAGGGCTGAAACACGCCCACCGACTTGTCACCGCCGCGAAAGAGCGTCGCGTGACCGCCCGAGCGCGCGACCAGTTCGCGGATCGCGCGCGGCTCGGCGTTGGTCTTGAGCCAGCGCAGCGCCCCACCCCACTCGATGAGCTCTCGCCCTTCGAGTGCGAGCGGCGGCGTGGCCGACGGAACCGACAGCCGCCACAGCGGTTCGTCGCCGGCAAAAAACGGATCGGTCTGCTCGCGGATCCCGGCCCAAAAGCGCGTCGCCTGGGCCCCTTCGACGAGTTCGCCGCCGAGCTTCCCGCGCGCCACGGCGACGGCTGCCGCGGCCCCGGAGAGGCGTACACCGAGGTCGCCATCGGCATAGGCGATCGCGCTGACCGGCAGCGGCTTGCCGGCCCACCGATTGATGGTCTCGACAGCTTTGTCGGCCGGCAGCTCGAACTTCAACGTCGCCTCCGCGACCGGGACCGGCAACACTTTGAGCGAAACCTCGAGGATGATCCCGAGCGTACCGAGCGAGCCGGCCATCAAGCGCGGGAGGTCATAACCGGCGACGTTTTTCATCACTTGGCCGCCGAAGGTGAGATCCTCGCCGCGTCCGTCCATCATCCGTACGCCGAGCACGTAGTCCCGGACTGCACCGGCCGCGGCGCGCCGCGGCCCGGAGAGGCCGGCCGCGACGACGCCGCCGATCGTGGCGCCGCGACCGAAATGCGGCGGCTCGAACGGCAGTAGCTGCCCCTTCGCGCGCAGCGCCGATTCGACCTCCATGAGCGGCGTGCCGCAGCGGACCGTGATAACCAGCTCGGTCGAGTCGTATTCGGCGATCCCCGCGTACGGGCCGGTGTCGAGCACTTCGCCCACCAGCTCCTGGCCGTAGAAGTCCTTGGTGCCACCGCCGCGGATGCGCAGACGCTTGCCTACCGGACCCGCAGCGCGGATGGTTTCAGCGAACCGGGCGAGCGGGTCAGCCACCGCGTCTCACCGCCAAGGACTCGGCGGAAATTGCGCGAACCATGGTGCCGACCCGGCGTTCCTTGCCACCTTGGCGATTCACTAGAATCGCGGCAGCTCGGCATGCGGCAACTTGCCACCGCGTACGTGCATTCCGCCGTACTCGGCGCAGCGGTGGAGCGTGGGGATGTTCTTGCCGGGGTTCAGGAGCCCATCGGGATCGAACGCGCGTTTCACCCCACGCAGGCGCTCGAGCTCCGCGGGCGCGAATTGCACGCACATCTGGTTGATCTTCTCGACGCCGACACCGTGCTCGCCGGTGATCGTGCCGCCAACGGCGATGCACTTCTCGAGCACTTCGGCGGCGAACCGCTCGGTACGCTGCAGTTGGTCACGGTCGTTCGCATCGAACAGAATCAGCGGGTGCAAGTTGCCATCACCAGCGTGGAACACGTTCGGGCACCGCAGGTCGTACTTGCGCTCCATGGCGGCGATGAAATGCAACACTTCGCCCAGTTTGCGCCGCGGGATCGTGCCGTCCATGCAATAGTAATCGGGCGAAATACGTCCCACTGCCGGGAACGCCGCCTTGCGGCCGGCCCAGAAGCGCTCGCGCTCCTGCTTGTTTCGCGACACGCGGATGGCCGTGGCGCCGGTGCGCTCCAGCACCGCAATCATTCGCGCGATCTCTTCCTTGACTTCCTCCGGCGCGCCGTCGGACTCGCACAGGAGCAGCGCTGCCGCCTCAAGGTCGTAGCCGGCGTGCACGTACTGCTCGACGGCGCGCGTCGCCGGCCGGTCCATCATCTCGAGGCCGGCGGGGATAATGCCGGCGGCGATCACGGCGGCGACCGCATCGCCGGCCCGCTCGACGTCGTCGAACGAGGCGAGGATGACGCACGCCGCTTCGGGCTTGGGGATCAGGCGAACCGTGACCTCCGTGATCACCGCCAGCATGCCCTCGGAGCCGGTGACGAGCGCCAGCAAGTCGTAGCCGGGCGCATCGAGCGCTTCGCTGCCGAATTCGACCGGCTCGCCCTCGATCGTCAGGCCGCGCACGCGCAGCACGTTGTGGACGGTGAGCCCGTACTTCAGGCAGTGGACGCCGCCCGAATTCTCGGCGACGTTGCCGCCGATCGTGCAGGCGAGCTGCGATGACGGATCCGGCGCGTAGTGGAGGCCATACGGCTCAGCGGCATCCGAAATCGCGAGGTTGCGCACGCCCGGCTGCACGCGCGCGATCCGCGCCACCGGATCGAGCGCGAGGATGCGCTTCATCTTCGCGACCGACAGCAGCACGCCGTCGCCGGAGGGTAATGCGCCGCCGGAAAGTCCGGTGCCCGCGCCGCGCGCGACGACGGGCACCCTTAGCGCGTGGCAGATTTGGAGGACGAACCCTACCTCGTCCTCGTTCGCCGGCAGCACCACGATCATCGGCAGCTCGCGGTACGCGGAGAGTCCGTCGCACTCGTAGGGTCGCGTGTCCTCTTCCTGGTACAGCACCGCCGCAGCGGGTAGGCGCGCCTTGAGCCGGCGGACGACTTCGGCTTGGCGGATAAAATCGATGCCCTGCGCGCGAACGTTCATCGCTTCAGTTTCTCATCCCTTTGCGACCTCATGCTTTCCCAACAGCTCCAGCGCGCGCACCACCGCGGAATGGTCCCAGCCCGCCCCGCCATTCGCGACGCACGCGCTGAACAGCTGCTGGGTGGCCGCAGTGTTCGGCAACGACAAGCCGAGCGCGCGAGCGCCCGATAGCGCGAGGTTGAGGTCCTTCTGGTGAAGCTCGATGCGGAAGCCGGGCTGGAAGGTGCGCTTGATCATGCGTTCGCCATGCACTTCCAGGATGCGCGACGCCGCGAACCCGCCCATCAACGCCTGGCGCACCTTCGCCGGATCGGCGCCGGCCTTCGACGCGAACAGCAACGCCTCGCCTACCGCCTCGATGGTCAACGCGACGACGATCTGATTTGCGACCTTGCAGGTTTGGCCGTCGCCGTTGCCGCCGACGAGCGTGATGTTTTTGCCCAGCAGGTCGAACAGCGGCTTCACCCGGTTGAACGCGCTCTCGGGTCCGCCGACCATGATCGTGAGCGTCCTCTGCTTCGCCCCGACTTCGCCCCCGGAGACCGGCGCATCGAGGTAATCGCAGCCGAGTCCGTTGATGCGGCGCGCGTAGTCCTTGGTCGCGATCGGCGAGATCGAGCTCATGTCGACCACCGTCTTGCCGCGGCTCAAGCCCGAGGCGACGCCCTGGTCGCCAAACAGGGCCCGTTCGACGTCGGGCGTGTCGGGGACCATCAGAAAGACCGTTTCGGCGCCGCGCGCGACCTCCTGCGGCGACCCGCACGGCTTCCCGCCCTTCTCCTGCAACTCTCCCGGAACCCCCGAGCGGCTGTGCAGCCACAGGTCGTGCCCCGCAGCGATCAGGTGCCCCGCCATGGGCTTGCCCATGATGCCGAGGCCGATGAAACCGAGCTTCGCCACTGTCGTGCCCTCCTTATAGGTAGCGCTTGAGCCAGCTCAGGCCTTCAGCAGTGCCCCCCGCGGGCAGATACTCGGCGCCGATCCAGCCGTCGTAGCCGATGCGATCGATCCGGTCGAACAGGAAGTCGAAGTTCACCTCGCCGGTGCCCGGCTCGTGGCGATCGGGCACATCGGCGAACTGGATGTGCCCGATCTGGGGCAGCGCCGATTCGATGGTCTGCGCGAGGTCGCCTTCCATGATCTGCATGTGAAAGATGTCGTACTGGATTTTGAGGTTGTCCGCCCCGACCTCGCGCATGATGTCGAGCGCCTGCGCGGTGGTGTTCAGATAGAAACCCGGCACCGAGCGCGTGTTGATCGGCTCCATCACCAGCATCAACTTTTGATCGGCGAGCGCGTCCGCGGCGAACTTGAGATTGTCGACGAACGTCGACAGCACCTGGTCGGGGTCGGCGTCGCGCGGCGGGACGCCGGCGAGACAGTTGATTCGGGGGCACTCGAGCGCGCGCGCGTACCCGATTGCACGCGCAACGCCCTCGCGGAACTCGCGCACGCGGCTCGGATCGCAGGCGATACCGCGCTCGCCCTTGTCCCAGTTGCCAGCCGGCAGGTTGAACAGCACGACCGGCTCACCGGCCTGCTCGGCAGCGGCCGCGAGGTCAGTCGCCGCATGGGCGTAGGGAAAGTGGAACTCGACCGCGCGGAACCCGGCCTTGCGCGCCGCGCCGAAGCGTTGCAGGAAATCGACGTTGGCGAAAAGAAAACTGATGTTGGCAGCGAACCTGGGCATGTAACCACCCTCTCGGCGATTTTCGATGCTAGTGGTAGGGCCCGCGCGCGTCAAACCCGCTCGCGGGCCCGTTTTCACGATCCGGAATAAGCGGCCGCCCGCAAGGCGCGTCAACCGCATGAACCGCACGTTAGGCGCAACCGGCCACCCGCGTCAACGCCGATCGGCGCCTTGCTACCATTCGCCCGAGTTCGACCCAAGCCGATTTCCCCCATGCCTGCGCTCCGCCAGCGGCTGTTCCCGTTCCTAACCTGGTGGCGGCTCGTCGACCGGCGCACGCTCCGCGCCGACCTGCTCGCCGGGCTGATCGGGGCCGTGTTCGTTCTGCCGCAGGGAATCGCTTTCGCCACGCTCGCCGGCATGCCGCCGCAGTACGGGTTGTACTGCGCGATGGTGCCGACAGCGGTCGCAGCGCTCTTCGGCTCCTCTTTCCACACCGTTTCCGGCCCGACCAACGCGGTGTCGCTGTTCGTCTTCGCCGCCCTGAGCCCGCTCGCCCAGCCCGAGACGCCGGAATACATTTCGCTCGCCTTGACCCTCGCCTTTTTGTCGGGGTTGATCATGGTGACGCTCGGCCTGCTGCGCATGGGCGCCTTGGTCAACTTCATTTCCGACAACGTGATCGTCGGCTTCACTGCCGGCGTCGCGCTGCTAATCGTCGCGAGCCAGCTCGGCAACTTCGTCGGCGTCGCAGTGCCGCGCGCGGGTTCGTTCCTCGAAACGCTGGCGGCGTTCGTTCACCGCGTTGACGATGTGCGACCGTGGGTGGTGGCGGTGTCGCTCGCCACGCTCGCGGCGGCGGTGCTGTCGCAGCGCTGGCTGCCGCGGATCCCGTACATGATTGTCTCCATACTCGTGGGAAGCATTCTCGCCTACTTGGTCAATCGCTGGCTCGACCCGGGCCGCACCGGGATCGACACGCTCGGCGCGCTCCCGCAAGGCCTGCCGCCGCCCTCCCACCCGCGATTTTCGGTCGAGACGTTCGGCCACCTTGCGGGCTCGGCGATCGCGCTCACGCTGGTCTCGCTCACCCAAACCGTGGCGATCGCGCGGGCGATCGCGCTAAAGTCCGGCCAACGCATTCACGCCGACCAGGAGTTCATCGGTCAGGGTCTCGCCAACATCGCCGCGAGCTTCTTCTCGGGCTTCCCGACCAGCGCGTCGGTGAATCGGTCGGGGCCGAACTTCGAGGCTGGGGCTCAAACACCGCTTGCGGCGTTGATCGCCGCCGGCCTACTCGCGGTGATCGTGCTCGGGCTTGCGCCGCTTGCCGCCTACATCCCGCTCGCGGCGATGGCCGGGTCGCTTGTTCTTGTCGCATGGACGCTGGTTGACGTGCCGCGCATTCGGGCTGCGATCCGTGCCGGCAACCGTGAGGCAGGCGTGATCGCCGCAACGTTCCTCGCCACGGTCTTCCTTCGCATCGAGTTCGCGGTGCTGGCGGGAGTCGCCGTGTCCCTGATCCTCTACCTGCATCGCACGTCGCGTCCGACGATGCGCAGCCTAGTTCCCGATCCCCGCCACGCCGAGCGGAAGTTCGCCCCCCTCGAACGCGAACTCCTCGAGTGTCCGCAGCTCAAAATCGTGAGCATCGAAGGATCGATCTACTTCGGCGCGGTCCACCATGTCGAGTCCCACTTCGCCACGCTGCGCGAGGTGGCCCCGGCGCAGAAGCATCTGCTGCTGGTCGCGCGCAATGTCAACTTCGTCGATCTCGACGGCGCCGAGCTGCTGGTGCAGGAGGCACGCCGGCGGCGAGCGCTGAGCGGCCGACTGTACCTGTGCGATCTGCGGCAACCGGTGGAGGACGCGCTGTCACGAAGCGGCTTTACGCAAGAAATCGGTGCGGAGAACATCTTCCGCGACAAGCGCGACGCGATCGGCGGCGTGTTCGCACGCCTCGACCGGAAGGTGTGCGCGTGCTGCACTGCCCGGATCTTCGGCGAGTGCGCGACGCTAGCGCCGCCGATCACTGCGCAAGCGCGCTGACACCTCACCGTCGTCGTCCCCCGACGGCTTAGTGCGTTGAGATCGCAAGTATTTCGTGAGCCTCCCGCGCCCCGGCGTCGCCGCTCGGCGACGGCGCGTTGGTGTCAATCGCCGCACGCGCTCGCGGCGCTCCTACTAACTCATTGATCTTCGATCGCTTACAGCACGCGGGCACGATCCCTGCGGGGCGTTTGTATTCACCTGATCTGCGCGGGGGCGTCCGGCCGCCGGTCCGTGTGCCGTTCGCAACGGGGCACGACGGAAACCGAGGACGACTCCGCCCGCCGAAGACGAAACATGACAGCTGCGATCTTCGAATACTCAGGGCACACCGAAACGCCGTGGGCAGTCATCGACCGGTGCCCGGCGTGCGGTTCTGGAGACGGTATTTTGCGCGGTGCGATGCCGGACCGTCACTATGTCTTTGGCAGCGAGGAGGTCCGCATTCCGGATTCGGGCATAGCGATGATCGAATGCGGCGCGTGTGGCCTCATCTACAAGTCCACGGTACCCGATCCGGGTTTTCTCGCGGAAGTTTTCGAGCGGCAAGCGAGCAAGAAATGGCTGGTGCCGTATGACTTCTCGGCCGAAGCGGCGGCCGTGCGGCGATTGATGGGCAGGGCCGCGTTCGATCTGCTCGACGTCGGCGCCGCGGGCGGTGGCGTTGCATCATTCAGAGAGGAGGACCGGGTCCTCCTCGGGCCTGCGGAGCCGCTCGGCCACGAGATCCCATGAGTACACGCTTTTCGTGGTGGAGAGTTCGGAAAACTTCATAGCACCCGAGCGCTTGCGTTAAGAACGCTTCGCGCGCGCCCGAACCGATTCTGGCACGAACCTTTTTACGAGCGATATCCCTTGCGCTTCCCAAGGCAAGACGCCCTTGGCGAGGCTGCGCTCCGCTATTTGGCGGCGAATCGTCCACGGCGTCACGGCCAATGAGGGAACGTCATGGGGATCCCACCAATCGGAGCAAAGCCCCCATCGCGTGGTGGTGAGCGCTTTTTAACCGACCTGCTTGGCTAGATCCCTGACCGATGAATCCACCAGGCCTCCCGGGGGCGCCAGAAAATCTACCGCTTCCCCAGTCACCGCTTCCAAAATTGTCTTTGAGCGCTGCAGTTCATCGCGCACAAACTCCACCGGCTTTGCAGTCAAGGGGACATGGGTGTGAGAGTGGGAGCCAACGAGGTGCCCGGCGTTACGCATCTCATGCACCTCTTGAGCTCCGAGATAGCCTTGTTTCCCCAAACGATCAGAACTGACAAAGAAGACCCCTCTTATTCCTCTGCGCGAGAGCTCCCGCGCCGCGCGAAAATGATCAGTTGTTCCGTCATCGAACCGGAGCAAGATGGAGGGCTCGCCGATCTCCTCCGGTAAGAAAGTGCTGGCAGCTCGAGCGCCCAATGCACCAACCCGATTGAGAAAGCGCAAGAACCACTCCCAAGGCACGCCGTGGGATGACACGAGAGCACTATCATCGACGCGATGGAAAGTCAGCACCAACAGCGTACGCTCAGAACGCGGACTCATCTCACTACTCTCCGATGACGATCGCATTATTGATCAGATCGTCGAAACGGTGTTCAAGTGAGCTCGTTCTCAGCTGTGATCTGGCAAGCAACGACAGGTCCCGCCTATCGGAATTAATGGTTCGTCACCATCTTTTCGTTCTTGGCTCAAGCCGCGGCTTACTCCCCTGAACCGCCGTCGGCATCTATCGAGCCCAACAAATCCCGGTTAACGGCTGCCGCGCTTACCACCAGCACTGAATCGAAGACACTCGATGTCGCCTCGCCCGGCGAGCACGCAAACGGCGCGGGCGTAAGCTTCCCGGTGCACGCCGCCGCCTGTGTCAAGCGCCCGCCCTTACCCGACCAGGCAGCAGCGACACTCCGTTTGCCGCTCTCGGTCGAGATCGGTCTAGTGAGCAGTAGGCCGTCGTCCACCTCTCGGATCATGGACATGCCACAATCGCACGGCATCCGAACACAATTGGCAGCCCCATGGCACTCAAACGTCCCAGAGGCTCTTCCGGCACGCTAACCGTGCTCGAGCATACGTCCGAGATACTCAAGGACAATCCCCTCGGCGATCCACACGTTCGCAAGCTCGCGGTGTGGTTGCCGCCGCAATACGACGCGGGCTCGGGCCAACGCCGCTTCCCGGTGCTCTACGACCTGGTCGGCTTCACCGGCTCCGGTCTCGCGCACACCAACTGGAAACCGTTCGGTGATAACGTCCCGGAACGCGCGGCGCGGCTCATTCACGAGCAGAAAATGGGACCGGCGATCATCGCCTTTCCGGACTGCTTTACCGCGCTCGGCGGCAACCAGTACGTGAACTCGTCTGCGATCGGCAACTACGCCGACTATCTCACGCGCGAAATCATCCCTTTCGTCGACCGCGAATTCCGCACGCTCGCGACCCGCGAGCATCGCGGCTGCTTCGGCAAATCATCCGGCGGCTACGGTTCGATCGTCCACGGCATGAAGTACGCGAGGTACTGGGGCGCGATCGCAAACCACTCCGGCGACGCCTACTTCGATTTCGTCTACTGGCACGACTGGCCCAACACGCTCAACGCACTCTCCAAGCATCGCCTGCCGAGGCGCAAGGCCGGTGCCTACGACGCGCGCGGCGAATCGAATCGCAAGGGTCTCGCCGAAGGGCTCGATGACGGACGCATCAAGCGCTTTCTCGCGCACGTGTGGAAGAAGGAGAAGCTTGCGGCAGCGGAAGGTCACTGCATCATGAACCTATGCATGGCGGCCACCTACGATCCGGATCCTAGGGCGCCGCTCGGCTTTCGCGTGCCGTTCAACCTCGAATCGGGCGAGGTCATCGAGCGCCGCTGGAGCAAGTGGCGCGAGCACGACCCGATCAATCTCGTCGCGAAATACCGGGACAATCTCAAGTCGCTACGCGGCATCTACATCGATTGCGGCTGGCGCGACCAGTTTCACATCCACTACGGCGCGCGCATCCTGTCGAAGCGGCTCGCGCTAGCCGGCGTCCGACACACCTACGAGGAATTCGACGACGATCACTCCGACGTTGACTACCGGATGGATGCGAGCTTACCGTTCCTCTACAGGGCGTTACGCCCCTAGCATGCCATAGAGACGTCGCGTTGCGTTTGGCGTGAGTGACTGCTCGGGTCGCTTGCCGCCACGCTGCCTACTGGCCGCGAGCGTGAGCGGGCGCTGCGGATCACCCCTGCTGCTCGAACATTGCCACTGCTCTCCAGGAACGGCCGATGCCTGCCCGATAACGTTCGGCGCGTGCGCAGTGCGCGATCGCCATCTCAGTCGAAGCTGACAATTTCGACCCAGTTGGCGCCCTTTCCGGTCGGGTACTTGTTGAGCAGCTTGAGGGCGCCGCTCGCTTGGTCGATGCCATAGACCGAAATGGTTTCCGATTTTTCCCCGGTCGCAACCAGGAACCTGCCCTTGGGATCAATGGCGAATCCGCGCGGCTGGCGCTCAGTGGGCGTGCTCGACAGGTAGGTGAGCTTGCCGCTCGCACCCTCGACGCTGAACGTGCCTAGCGTGCTGCTGGTGCGCTCTGAGATGTACAGGAACTTGCCGTTCGGGGCCAGGTGGATGTCCGCGGCCCAAATGTCGTTGTCGGTATTGCGCGACGGCGGCGCATTGGGCCCGCCGATCGCGCCGCGCGGCGCGCCGGGTCCGAGCTTGGTATCAGGTGGCAGCCCGGATGCCGAGCTCACTTCGGTCAGCAACCCCGTCTTCCCGTCCAGGGCGAAAGTCGTGACGGTCCCGAGCAGTTCGCTGAGCACGTACAGGAAGTGGTTGTCGCTGGACGTGACGAAATGGCGCGGTCCGGTCATCGCCTTCATCAGGTAGACCGCGGGCGTGTTCGAGCTGAGCCGGCCGGACTTCGCATCGAAGGTGAACTGGAAGATCTCGTCGCTCCCCAGGGTGGGGACGTAGACGAACCGGTTGCTCTCGTCGACCCGGATCGAGTGCGCATTGCGGCCCACCGGAATCACCTGCAGGGGCTCGGCGGCCACCCGCCCGTCGCTGCCGACCGCGTTGACGCTAACGAGGTGCCCGCCATAGGACGCGCCCAGCAGGAAGCGCCCCGTCTTGTCGAGCGAGATGTACGGAAAGCTCTCCGCCAGGGGCGAGGTCGCGAGATGGGTCAGCGCGCCGGTGCCCGGGTCGATGGAATAGGCGTGCACGGAAAACGGCTTGGACCGGGACACCGCGTACAGAAAGCGGCGATCGGGGCTCACCGCCATGGGCATGACCACGTTCGCCGCTTTGGCGCGCGCGCCCGGCTGCAGGTCGCCGGAGTCGAGCATCCGATAGGCGCCGATGTCGCCATCCTCGGCGTTCGAGACATAGACGAATGTTGCTGCCAGCGCCGGCGCGCCGCCCCCAATCGATGCCATGGCTGCCACGGCGATCCCCCTCACCAATCCTGCGAAAGCTTTCATGGTCTGCTCCTTGCGTTCGCCTAGCACCGCGATCCCGCAACGGGATCGCGACCAGGCCCTGCAGCCGGCCAATCCGCGGCGCGGGGCCGCGCTGCAGTCGCCTGCCAGTGACGGCTGCCAACGCGAACTTCGCCGGCGTGGTGCGGACCCCGGCGAATGCGCCTCGGCCTAGCGTAGCCATCCGGGACAATAGGCTGCGGGCACTGCGCTACTTCCATGTTGCTCGCGAGAGCGGAGAGGCCCAACCGGCGAAGCGGCCCCGGATGCGGCCTCGTTGCTGCATCAACGCGCGGGCGTCTACTTGAGCATGCTCTGCAGATTTTCCAGGCCGGTGGTGTAGATCCCCGAAATCACCTTCTTCGCATCGGCGTCCGAGGTGCCCGCTTTGGCTTTGAAAGTCGAGCTCCACACCACTGTGGAGCCATCCTTGGACTTCACCACTTTGATGGTCGAAACGTAGCCCGTCACCGGCAGTGGCGAATCGGTGATCCGGTACTTGTAGTTCATCGACTTGCCGCTGTAGGCGAGCAGCTCCTCAGTGATCTTCGCGCCGTCCTTCGTGGTCAGCACGCGCACCGTACCCTTGGTGTACCCATTGCCCTTGGAGATGGCGGTACTGGCGATGGCGGGGTGCCAGTTCTGCCAGCCGTCGAAGTCCTTTATCGCCGCCCAGGCTTTGGCCGGGGGTACGGACAGATCGACTTTCTCCGTCACCGACAGCGTCTCGCCAGCCGCAACGGCGCTGGTGGCTAGCGCGGCGACTACGAAACCGAATCGAAGCGAACGAACGAGGGCTGCGGCCATGCTGGTCTCCTCCTTGTTGTGGTTAAAACAGGTCTCCCCGCCTCGGGGTCGGGCGCAGGCTAAGCGTCCGCGCCGCGCGGGGAGAACAATACAGTACCGGCGACGCCACTGCCAGATAGCGCGCGCAGATTGCCCGGCGGGGGCCGCCGGGCGCCCGCGACCCGCCGGCCGCGAAGAGGTTCGAAGGCCACACCCAGTCCTTCTCGCGAGGCAAGGCTTCGAATCCCGGCACAGACGCCGGCAACGGCGAACGCCGGTCGCGGATCGACCGCGTGCCGCCGCTCAAACCGCGGCGGCCGCCATGACCGGCGTTCGCGGCGCGGCGAGCCACCACGGCATGGTCGCGATCGACTTGACCAGGCATTCCCGGTAGCCGACCTCGCCGGTCACGAGGCCAAGAAACAGTCTGCTTGCGTACGGGCTACGCGCGATGCGGTCGAACACGAACCGTTGGTGGGCATAGCACAGCCGCGCGAGTCGCGTGGCCGCGCCGAGCTGCGGTAGCAACTCGCGTTTGAGCAAGCGCGTGTAATCCCCGACACGCGGACTGCCGGCTGCGGCGGCGAACGCCCGCGCCGCGAGCTCGGCGCTCTTCAGTGCGAAGTAGATACCCTCGCCGAGCACCGCCTCTGCGAGTCCCGCCGCGTCGCCGAGCAGCCACACGCGCCGCCGCTCGTAGGTATCGGCCACGTTCCGCAGCGGGATCGGATGGCCGAGATAGCGGATGCGCTCATAGCGCGCGAGCGGCGGATGGCGGGCGAGGAACGCGGCCAGGTGCGCGCGTACGCCGCCCGCGCCGAAGATCGAAAAGACGCCGGCGTTGAGGTGATCACGCTTCGGAAATATCCAGCCGTAGCCATGCGGCATCCCGGCGACGTCGAGCAGCGCGCGCTCGGCGAAGTGCGCCAGCGCCTGCGGCGGCGCGTACACCAGCGCCTCGATCGCCGGCGCGTACTCGACCAGCTGCTTCCCGAACACGCGGGTGCGCACCGCACTCGCCACGCCGTCGGCGGCGAGGAGATACCGAGCGCGGAATTCGCCCCGCGTCGTGCGAACGACCACCGAGTCATCGCGCGCATCGACGTCGGTGACTGCGGCGCCGGGGTGAAACTGCGCCCCGCTCGCCACCGCGTGATCGAGGAGATAGGCGTCAAACTCGGTACGCGTCGTCATTGCGGCGGCGATCCCGCCCACGTCACGACACACCGCCGCATCGCCGTGGGTGAGCCACGCCCCAGTGACGCGCGCATGGACCACCGGGGACAGATCGAACTCGATCAGATCGAGCGCCTTGCGCGATAGCGCCCCGCCGCAGGGCTTTTCGCGTGGAAAGCGCACCTTGTCGAGCAAGGCGACGCGTACGCCCCGCCTTGCGAGCAGGTGCGCGGCAAAGCTTCCCGCCGGTCCGGCACCGACGATGAGGACGTCTAGTTCCATGCGCCGCTACCGGTAGCACAACTGGGGATAGAAATCCATTGCGCTCGGCGGCCGGTAGTCGCGTCGCGGACCGCGCTCGATGGCGAGCGGCGCGTCGCGTTGGCGGTTGCGCAAGCTCCTCCGATTGACGCGAGCGGCGAACGCGCGCGTGGGGTGCTTCCGGCCTGCGTTCGAGCATCGGCGCTGCCACGGCCGCAGCGATCCGTTGGTGCGCGGTCGCGATGCCGGCGCGCTACGCACGAATTCACGCCGCCTGCCGACAACCCCCGGCCAGGTCGACGGCGAGCGGCTGGGACGCGTAGACGGGCTCGAGCGCGCGTTCCACGCGCTCGCTGCGGTGGCCTTAGGCGCCCCTCATCCCTTACGCCGTCCCGCCCCTCGGTCGCCCCGACGGCGCCCTGGCCGAGCGGCTGAACGGGCGCTTGCGGCGGCTGCGACCGGGACCAGGCCGTCGCCCATCAGGTCGGCGAGCGACTGCCGCAGCCACGCGAGCGCGGGATCGCGGTGGGTACGTTCGTGCCAGATCTCGACGATTGCGAACGGGGGCAGTTCGAGCGGCACGTCGACGAGGCGAAACCGCTCGTGGTAGCCGCGCGCGAGCCGCGCGGGCAGCACGGCGACCATGTCCGAACGGACGAGGATCTCGGGCACCAGCAGGAAATGCGGCACCGACAGCCGGATCCGCCGTCGGCGACCGATCGCCGCGAGGGCATTGTCGGCCTGCGCGATGAACGAAGCGCCCGAGGGTGAAACCAGCAAGTGGTCGAGCTCGCAGAACTCGTCCAGCGTGAGGCGATCCTTCACGCGGGGATGGTCTTTGCGCACGACGATGATGAACCGTTCGAGGTACAGGGGTCGCGAACGCGCGTTCGGCGGTGCGAGGCCGGCCCCGAGGATGCCGAGGTCGACCTCGCCCGACTCGAGCTGCCTCCCGACCACACCGAAATCCATCGGTCGCACGCCGAGCCGCGCGTGCGGTGCGTGCACCTCGAGAAAGTCGACCAGCTGCGGTAGGACGGCGTACTCGACGTAGTCCGAGGCCGCGATGGTGAAAGTGACCTGCGCCGTCGCGGGATTGAAGCCGTCGGCCCGCTGCACCAGATGGCCGATCTCGGCCAGCACCTGCCGCACCGGCGCCGCCAACTCGAGGCCTCTTGACGTGGGCAGCATCCCGCCCGAGGTGCGCAGGAGCAGCGGGTCGTTGAACAGCGTTCGCAGCCGCGCGAGTGCGGCGCTCGTCGCCGACTGGGAAAGGCTCAGGCGCGCCGCCGCCCGCGTCACGTTGCGCTCGGCGAGGAGCACGTCGAGCGCGACGAGCAAATTGAGATCGATCGATCGGACATCCATGGACGCAAACGCCGGCTACGGCGGCACCGTCCCGATTATCGTCCAGATCGATGTCCCGAATCCATCGGATCGATTGGACGGATATATGACGGGGGTCTAGACTCTGTCTCGATCGCCCGCCGGGGAGTTCGGGTATGCGAACCGTTCCCCGAAAGGCGGTGTTTGACACCCCGAATCCCACTGACCACACAGCGGTTTCAGGGTCTCCTCCTCTCCTGTGGACCCTCGGGGCAGCAAGCCCCCCTCCTCAGTTCAGCTGCCCCGAGGTTTTTTTCGCTAGGTTGCGGCCAGCAGCTTTGCGGCCTTGGTGAGGTCCCGCGGCTTCACCCAAAAGACCGCGCCGTACCGGCCCATGCCGGCGGTCACCGCGTCGAGCGCGGTCACGTTGATCTTCGCCTCGGCGAGTCGCGCGAGGGCGTCGGTCAGCGCCCCCACCCGATCGTCGCCTTGGATTACGAAACAGGTTTTCCGCGCACCGAGCTTCAGCTTGAGTTTCTTTGCCGCCGCCTTAAGCGCGGCCGGATCGTCGGGCACGAAATCCACCTGTGCCCGCTTGCCGCTCGGGAAGCCCGTGAAAGCGACCAGATTGACGCCCTGCTCCTTCAGCCCCTGCAGGATTCGCGCGCCTTCGCCGGGCTTGTCTGGCACTTGAATCGCGAAGTAGTCGAGCTTGCGAATGGTGTCGGCCATGGCAGTTTCCTCCTTCATTCAGTATGCATGACGACGATGGGTCATACCACTCTCTTGCCGCGCGCGAGGCGGGCCTGTCCCGCCTCTTTAGCCCGCGGACTTTAGGCGGCGTCGGGCAGGCGCGCGACGCCGATCAGGCTGTCGCGCGTGACCAGCGCCGCCAGACGCTCCTCGTTCCAGCCCGCGGTGCCGCCCGGCCGCAACGGCAGAACCATGTACCGCATGTCGGCGGTGGAGTCGTGGACGCGGATGTCGACCTCGTCTGGGAGTCGCGTGCCGAACTCGGCGAGCACCCGGCGCGGCTCGCGCACCACGCGGCTACGGTAGGCGCCGCTCTTGTACCACTGCGGCGGAATGCCGAGCAGCATGCGCGGGTAGCACGAGCAGAGCGTGCACACGATGACGTGGTGCATGCGGTCGGTGTTCTCGACCACGATCAGGCGCAGTGGCCCGACCTCGAGTCCGAGTTCCTCGGCGGCGGCCGACCCGTCGGCAAGCATGCGCGCCTTGTAGGCCGGATCGACCCACGCTCGCGCCACCATCTTCGCTCCGCGCTGGTAGCTGCGGCTCGCCATCGCCTCGACCTCGCGGGTCACCTCTTCGGCGGTGAATAGGCCCTTCAGGATCAGCAACTCCTCCACCGCCGACTGCATGCGGCGGTAGTAGCCGCGCGAACCCTCGCCAGCCGTCCCGACGGGTTTGCTCATGGCACCGCCTCCAGCCAATGCTGGTAGATCTCGATCTCCACCACGTCGTTCGGGCCACCGTCGTAAGCGGGCCACAGCTCGATGCTGCGGAACCGCACTCGGTAGAGCGGCTGCCGGGGTACTCCCGGGCGGTTGTAGGCGAGTTCCTCGGGATTCGCAAAGGCCCCGCATAGCCGCTCGACGACCCCGACGTGCCCGCGGCAGTAGTACGGCGTCCGGACGTGTCCGGGGGGAAAGGCCGCGCGCACCCGCACCCGCTCGCCCGCCCGGTAGCGCGGCGGCAGCGATTCAGACCCCGCCATTTCGGCTCTCTTGCTCGGCCATCTTGCGCCCGAGCTCGTCGATCGAAATCACCCCGCGCTCGATAAGCGTCTGCACGATCGCGTGCATCCAGCGCTCGTAGTAGGTCAAGCGGTCGTAGGCGTCCGGGCCCAGGCCTTCGATATGTCGGCGCAACTCATCCACCCTAATCAGCTGCCGGTCCCGGTGCGAGAGCAGCATCATGAGCGCGTCGACGCGCCGCTCCCAGTGTTCGTAGTCGTGCTCGTCGCGTACGACCGGTCCGACTGAAAGCCCCCCCATATCGTGGTGTGCACGCATGGCTCAATCCCGGTCCGGGGGCGGCGAACGGTCCCCGTCCCCCAGCGCGCGTTGCATGAGGACGCAGTCGACCCAGCGTCCGAATTTGAACCCGACCGACGGCAGCACCCCGACGCGTTTGAACCCGCATGTCTCGTGCAAGGCGATCGAAGCGTGGTTTGCGCTGTCCCCGATCACCGCGACCATCTGCCGATAGCCGCGCGAAGTGCATTCGGCGATCAGGGATTCGAGCAGCCGCCGCCCAATCCTGCGCCCGCCGTAGTCGCGATGCACGTACACCGAGTCCTCGAGCGCATGGCGATACGCCGGACGCAAGCGATATGGCGCGGCGTAAGCGTAGCCCACGACGCCATCCGCTGCCTCCGCGACCAGATACGGCAGCCCGCGCGCGAGCACCGCGGCGCGGCGACGCGCCATTTCGGCGGCGTCCGGCGGTGCGATCTCAAACGAAGCGAGGCCGGTGAGCACGTGGTGCGCGTAGATTGCAGCGATGCCCGGCACGTCGCGCTCCTCGGCGGCCCGCACCGCGAGTGCGATCGATGCGGCCGAATCGTTCACGCCGCTTCCTCCCCTGCGAATCCGATCGTGATGCGCCGGTTTCGCTTGCCCTCGCTGCGGATCTTCAGCACCGTCACCGGGCCAACCTCCGCCGTGCTGCGCACATGCGTGCCGCCGCAAGCCTGCAGATCGACGCCGTCGATCTCGAGCAGGCGCACGCGGCCCTGCCCGAGCGGCGGCGCCACCGACATGGTCCGCACCAGCTCCGGGTTCGCGATCAGTTCCTCGTCCGTGATCCAGCGCGAGCGCACGGGCGCGCCCGCCCGGACCAGCGCGTTGAGTCTTGCCTCGATCGCCGGCTTCTCGACCACCGCCCCTTGCAGATCGAAGTCGAGATGGGCCTTGTCGGCTTGAATGCGCCCGCCGGTCACCGGAAACGGTACCGCGGCGCAGAGGAGGTGCAGGCAGGTGTGGAAGCGCATGTGACGGTAACGTCGCTCCCAGTCGATTTCCGCCTTGACCGGGGTGCCCGCTGCGGGCAGCGTAGACCCAGCGGCCGGGACATGGATGATCGCGTCCGCCGCCTCGCCCTTGAGCGTATCCACGATCGGGATCTCGGTCCCATCCGCAAGACGCAGCCATCCGGTGTCGCCGGGCTGACCGCCGCCTGCGGGGTAGAACACCGTGTGCGCGAGGCCGATCCCATGCTCGTCCGCGACGTTCACCGTCGTATCGCAGACGCGCCGATATGGATCGTCGCGGAAGAGGGGCACCGTCATGGCTAGGCCGAGCACGCCAGCAGGCGAAGTTTGTCGAATCACACCGCCGCGCGCAACGCCCCAAGGCGCCTCGCTGAAGGCCTCCCGCGAGGCCCCGCCGGCCGCGGCCGGGGGTCAGGAGGGGTCCTCGGAGGCGATGTCCAGCAACAGGCCCTCGGCGTGAGGGAGGTCGCGGCGCAACCGCACGAGATCCTCGGGCCGGTCGATATCCCACAATGTCTCGAGCTGCCGCCAGCGCCACCGCAGCGCAGCGCAGCGCGCAACCGTGATCGCCATGACGTCCGGACCACCCCAAGGGATGCGGTCGAACAGGGCCGGGTCGATGCGGGCGAGCGCGAGGAGAACGTAGCCGCCGTCCTCGGCCGGACCAAGCGCTACGTCCCAGCCTTCGTCTAGCGCCGCCCGCGCCGCGCGCAGGTATTGCGGGGTCAGTGCGGGACAGTCGCAGCCGATGAGGATGACGCCAGACGCATTGTTAAGGGCGCGGGCGGCGGCACGATGCATCCGCGCGCCCAAATCCCCGCCACCCTGCCCGGTGAGCGGCAGACCGAGCCCGGCCGCGGCCGACGCCAGAAACGGATGGGCCGCGTCCGGCGCGCAGCAGAGCTCGACCGGACCTACGCCCGCGGCGGTCGCGGTCCGGAGCGTTCGCGCCACCAGCCGCTCGTGAAGGAGCGCTGCCCCGGCGGCGCCTAGGGCCGGAATGAGCCGTGTCTTGACCCCGCCGGGCTGCGGCGCTTTGGCGAAGACGATGGTCGGGATGGTCAACGCGGTGCGGGCCCGCGCTCGTGCCGCGAGCGCGCGTAGAGTCGGGCGAGGCGCTCCGGCGATGCGCCGAGGAAGTACTGCAGCCGCAGCCACCACATGAGGAGAATCGTCTGCGCGATCCCGCGCGACTCCCACCGCCGCCCGGAAGTCACGACGCAGGCCCGTAAGCAGAGCGGCGGCCTGCGCCGCTTGAGCCGCCGCGAAAGGTCGATGTCCTCCATCAACGCGACCGGCGCGTAGCCCCCTACGGCGTCGAATGCCGCACGCCGGACGAAGATCGCCTGGTCGCCGGTCGCGATCCCGGTCAGACGCGAACGCAGACTCATCAGCCGCGCGACGACTTCGAGCGCCCAGCGCCGGCTTTCAATCCGGACATCGAACCGGCCCCATTCGCGACCGCTCGCAGTCAATCCGTTCGCCACCAGCCGCGCCGCATCCGACGGCAGCCGGGTATCGGCGTGCAGGAAAAGAAGCACCTCGCCGAGCGCGGCATCGGCGCCCGCGTTCATCTGCCCTGCCCGACTGCGCGGTGCCGCGAGCACCCGGTCGGCGAGCGGCGCGGCCCGCTCCGGCGTCCCGTCGCGGCTGCCGCCGTCGACGACGATGACCTCGTGGCCCTCAGCCCGAAGCGGCTGCAGCGGTGCGAGGGTCGCGCCGATGCTGGCCGCTTCGTCGAGGGTAGGGATGATGACGGACAGTCGATTCACGGCCGCAGATCGCATTCGTCCTAGCGCTGGGCGTCGTTCAGGCGCCAATCGTAGTCGAGGAAATCGATCGCCGGCCTGCCCGCCTCGATCAGTCGCTGCTGGTCGGGATGGTCGGCGAGCAGTGTCGCGTAGCGGGCGAAGTACTCCTCGCGCGACCGGATCGGCGGCCCGTGCCCGGTGAAACCGCGGTAGCCGCTCGCCCAATCCCCTTTATACCAGTCAAAGATTTTCGACACTTCGAGCACGCCCCGCTGCGGATTGAAGCGGTTGCGTGACCGGTCGGAGAGAAAACGGCGCGCTTGCTCCTCCAGCTGTGCCTCGAGGCGCTCGGCAACGTAGGCCTCCTCGCGCAGCATCGGGCAGCCGATCGAGGCGCAGTTCAGCGCAAAGTGCACGCGCGGCTCGTCATAGGCGCCCGGCACCCGCAGCGTCTCGTGCTCGATGCCATCGAGGGCGCTTCGCTTCCCGAGCAGCGTGAAGAAGCGGTCCTTGAACGGGTTGCCGAACACCTTGCCGAAATCCCAAATCGAGCCGATGTTCGGGTAGCGCGTCAGGATTTTTTCGATCGTATAGGCGTTGTAGGCGTTGATCAGAAACGCCATCTGCTGCGGCTTGGTCCAGGCGCGGAATTGCGCCTCGGTCACGTTCGACAGGCTGTCGAGATAAGCCGTGAGCTGCGCACGGTCCTGGGCGAACCCGGCGTATCGGACCCGCGAGGCCCGCCCACCGTCGATGGCGGCGACATGCTTTGCGAGCAGCGCGCTCCAGGCGGTATGCGAGTGGTCGAACTGCGCGACGGCACCGCCCGCCGGCAGGGCGGAGAGCGCGAGTATCGCCAGCACTCGCCGCAACGCGCGCCTCAAACGCGTCACCCTGCCGCCGGCCGTGCCGGCGCCGCGCCCGCGCCGCCCGCACGCTCGCCGCCGCGCGCCCAGGCATGGTAGCGCTCGATCCAGCGCAGCAGCCCGAGCGGCGCGTGGGCGCGCTTCCAGTTTCCGGCCGCGTACTTGTTCGCCTCCACCAGGGTCGGGTAGATATGGATCGTGCCGAGGATCTTGTTCAGCCCGATGCCGTGCTTCATCGCCGCGATGTATTCGATGATCAGATCGCCCGCATGCTCACCAGCGATCGTGACGCCCAGGATCTTGTCCTTGCCGGGAACGGTGAGCACCTTCACCAGCCCTTCGGCCTCACCGTCCGCGATCGCCCGATCGAGGTCGTCCAGGCCGTAGGTCGTGACCTCGTATGCAATCCCCTTCTCCTTCGCCTCGAGCTCATTCAGGCCGACGCGCGCGACCTCGGGCTCGGTAAACGTCGCCCACGGGATGACCGAATAGTCGATTTTGAACTTCTTGAAGCGCCCGAACAGCGCGTTCACGGCCGCGAACCACGCCATATGCGCCGCGGTATGCGTGAACTGGTACGGCCCCGCCACGTCGCCGCAGGCGAAGATGTTGGGGTAGACCGTCTGCAGGTACTCGTTCACCTCGACGGTGCGCTGTTTGGTGATCGGGATCCCGAGCTCCTCGAGCCCATAACCCCGCGTGCGGGCAAGCCGGCCGACCGCGCACAGCAGCAGGTCAAACGGGATGCGGACCGCGCTGCCGTTCTCCTCGCCGACCAGGATTCTCTCGCCCTGTTCGATCTTGAATGCCTGCGCCTTGGTGTTGAGCCGCACGTCGACGCCTTCCGCGCGGAAGCGTTCGAGCACCAGTGCGGAAATCTCCGGGTCTTCGCGGATCATCAGCCGCGGCAGCATTTCGACCTGGGTCACGCTTGCGCCGAAACGAGCGAAGCACTGCGCGAGCTCGCAGCCGATCGGTCCACCGCCGAGCACGACCAGTCGCTGCGGCAGTTCGCGCAGCGCCCACACCGTGTCCGAGGTGACATAGCCCACCTCTTCGATCCCGGGAATCGGCGGCACGAACGGTGCGGCGCCGGCGGCGATCACGATCGAGCGCGTGGTGATCGTCTGCTTGGTGCCGTCGGACTTCCTGATCTCCACGCTCCAAGGCGAAGCGATCTTCGCCTCGCCCTGGATGACATCGACGCCGAGGCTTGAATAGCGCTCCGCCGAGTCGTGTGGCTCGACCGTCTTGATCACCCGCTGCACGCGGTCCATCACGTCCCGGAACTCGAAGTCGGCCCCGGCACGTTTGATGCCCCACTCGGCCGAGCGCTTGATGTGCGACAGCAGCTTTGCCGAACGAATCAGCGCTTTCGACGGGACGCAGCCGAAGTTGAGGCAGTCGCCGCCCAGCTTGTGCTTCTCCACCAGCGTGACCTTCGCCTTGACGGCGGCGGCGACATACGCCGCAACGAGCCCGGCGGAGCCGGCACCGATCACGACCAGGTTGCGATCGAACCGCGCCGGCTTGCGCCAGCGCGCGTACACCTTGCGCGCCTTGAGGACGTCGACGATCTTCTTCGCGATCAGAGGGAAGATTCCGAGCAGCACGAACGAACCGATCAGAGCCGGCGAGGCGAGGCCTGCCGCCGACTCGATGTGGGCGATCTGGGTGCCCGCGTTCACGTAGACAATGGTGCCGGCAAGCATCCCCACCTGGCTCACCCAGTAGAACGTGCGCGCGCTCATGGGCGTGAGGCCCATGACGAGGTTGATGACGAAGAATGGGAAGGCAGGAACCAGTCGCAGCGCGAACAGGTAGAACGCTCCTTCCTTCTCGACACCGCGGTTGATCGCCGCGAGCTTGTCGCCGAACTGGCGCTGGATCGCATCGCGGAACAGGAACCGGCTGCCGAGGAACGCGAGCGTCGCGCCGATCGCCGAGGCGAAGGACACGATGACCGTGCCCCACAGCAGGCCGAAAATCGCCCCGGCGACGAGCGTCATCAACGCCGCTCCCGGCAGCGACAGCCCGGCGACCGCGACGTAGAGCGCGAAGAAGACGGCCACCGTCTGCAGCGGATGCGCGCCGTAGTACGCGCCGATCGCGACCTGTTGCTGTCTGAAATAGTCGAGGCTGAAGTACTGCTTCAGGTCAAAGACGAAAAAGACCGCGATCACCGCGGCGATCACCGCCAACAGGAGAACCTTGCCCTTGGTCATGACGCGCCGCGGCCTCCTAATCACCCGACGGGCGTTGGTCGGGATTTCTCGCTACGCCTTACGGTGCCGCGCACGGCCTGCTGCGGCTCGTAGGCAGGCCCGTCGGTGATCCGGCGCCGGTAGGACAGCGCTGCCGGCGAGCCGCTCGGCCACAGCGCGTCGAACCACGCGAGAAACGCATCGTGGTCGTAGCGTACCGGCAGCGCGTCGACGTAGATTGGTCCGAGCCATTCGCCGTAGAGCGTGTCAGTGCGCGGATGAACCGAGATTCGCGTCACCAGCCCGAACCGCGCGCCGCGGAAGTTCGGCATCCCGGCCGCGCCGTTGTTCGCGATCACACACCGGCCGGAGGCGAGGTCGAGCGCCTGCAGCACCGGGAGGCAGGTATGAGTGCAGGCGAAGATGCGAACGTCGGCCTGATCGAACGCCGCAGCGCTCGCCGCGGTATCGCGGTGCAGGTGTTCCTGCGAAAAGTCCCAGCCGGCGAGCGACCAAGCGTCGCCGTGCACGATCGCGGCGCGCACACCGCCGACGCTCGCCACCGCGTGCATCGGCAACGACCCGAGGCGCGCGCGCAGATCGGGGAATAGGCGCGCGGTCCCGCGCAGCCGGGATTCGATCGCATTGGAGCGAGCGACCTCAGCATCGCCCACCCAGTCGGGATAGCCGCAGCCACAGCCCGCGGCATCGTCTTCGCACGCGAGCTCCGTCTCGACGTTACCGCGCAGCGCCAAGTGGCCGAGCACCCGCTGGTTCAACGAACTGAAGTCCGCCGGATCGATGTCGAACCAGTTGAAGTCGCCGTTGAACGCAATCGCCGGCGCGACCGGTTCGACCGCGGCCGCGGCGAGGATCGCCTCCAGCGCGAAGCGATTGCCGTAGAGTCCGCCGACGACGTAGAGGGTCTCCGCCTCGACCTCGGCCGGGCGCCGGAACACCGCCGGCGCGTAGCGATACGAGACCGGGCAGCCGCGGCCGGGCGCGTCGGCGTTCATCGCTTTTCAGTGCTCAGCCGAGCGCCCCGCCGCAGCTCGAGCCCTGCCCCGCGGTGCAGCCGAAGCAGTGCGCGGCGACCACGATTGGGCGACCCTCGAGGTTTTTGCCCATGAGCTCGGCGAGCTTCGCGCGCGGCTTGCCGCCGACCCGCGCCGGGAGATCGAGCATCTGGTTGAAGTCGCAGTCGTAGACGTACCCCTGCCAGTCGACCGAGATGAGCGTCCGGCACATGACCTGCTCGAGGTTCTCGTCGCGGTGGTGATCGCGCAGGAGCTTCAGGTACGCATTGAATTGGCCGTTGGAGATCAGCATCGACCCGAACCGCTGGATCGGCATGTTGGCAAGTGTGTACAAGTGGTTGAACTCGACGCCGAATCCCTCGCGCAAGCGGCTGCGGTAGGTCTCCTCCAGCGCAACCTGTGGCGGCGGCAGCGTCGGACCTTGCGGGTTGTAGACGAGGTTGAGCACGAGCCCCGCGCCGGGCTTCCCGTACCCGAGCGCGTTCAGCTTGCGCAACGCGACGATGCTGTCGGAGAACACCCCTTTGCCGCGCTGCCGGTCGACGTTCTCCTCCAGGTAGCAGGGCAGCGAGGCGACGACCTCGACCGCGTGCGCGGCGAGGAATTCGGCCAAGTCCTCCTGGCCGGGTTGGTTGAGGATCGTGAGGTTGCACCGGTCCGTCACGTGCACGCCGAGCTCGCGCGCCGCCGCCACCAGATAGCGAAAGTGCGGGTTCAGTTCCGGCGCACCGCCCGTGATGTCGAGCTTTCTCACTCCGGAGGCGACCAGGAACTGCAGCACGGTCTCGGTGACCTCGGGCCCCATCATCTCGGTGCGGGTCGGGCCGGCATTGACGTGGCAATGCACGCACGACTGATTGCACTTGTAGCCCACGTTCACCTGGAGCGTCTCGAGCGGCCGGCGGCGGATCGCCGGAAAATCGCCAGAGCGAAGAAGCGGGAGTGTCGCGTGCACAGCTGTTCCTCTTGGGTCTTGGGTCAGCGGACAGGATCGAAGAAGGAGCGCGCCGGTATCGGCAGATGCAGCTCATAACATAGCAAGATCGCGAGGCACCGCGCGAGGCTGCGGAACACGCCCCGCTGCACGAACTTGCGCGAATCGGTGACGACCTCCGCCGGCAACAGCGTCGGTCGCGTGACGCGCAGCAGGCGCTCGCTGAAGACGATGTCCTCCAGAATGTCGAGGGGCGGAAAGCCGCCCAACGCCTCGAACTGGCGCTTGCGCACGAACATCGCCTGGTCGCCGTACATGACCCCGGTGCGTCGGCAGCGGAAGTTGTGGAGCCGCGACACCAGCCGCAGCCGCGTGTCGCTCCCCGAGAACCGCTGCCTGAAGCAGCCGGCTTGCACGGCCACGGGCAGCGCCGCAATCCGCGCCAACCCGTCGCGCGGGAGGAGCGTGTCGGCGTGCAAAAACAGCAACCACTCGCGGCGCGCGATCCCGGCCCCGGCGTTCATCTGGGTGGCCCGCCCGCGCGGCGCAGAGATCAACCTCACGCCGCCGGTCGCGGCGGCGATGGTGCGCGTCGCATCCCCGCTGCCGCCGTCGACGACGATCACTTCGTCGTATTCCTGGCGCTGCTCGAGCACCGTCCGGAGCGTCGCGGGCAGCGCCTGCTCCTCATCCAGGGCCGGGATCACGACCGAGATCATGCGCGCTCCGCCCGCAGGAACCAAGCCGGCAGCACGCGTTCGAACCGCGCGAGGTAGCGCGCCGGCGCTACATCGAAGCCCTCGAGCACGCCGGTACACGCGGCGAGCAGGTCGCGCGTCAACGGGCCATAGTTCCGGACCGCGCGCGCGAGCTCAAGTTCCCGCAGCGCGCCGCCAGCCACCGCCGCTTCGACCCACCGCACGCCGAACCGCTGATGCGCCGCCTCCTGCCGCGCGAGCATTCGGTGAACCGGCACCAACGCCGGAAGGTGATTCGCGAGCACGGTGCCGAGCTCATCGAGCACCGCGGCGCCGAGCGCTTCGATCGCGACCTGTAGTCCCACGACCGAACACCCCAGGCGCCCCGCGTCGAGATCGGCGTCCAGTCGGGCGCGGAGCGCCGCGATCTCGTCGGTCGCGAGCGGCCCGGCGTCGCAGCCGGGGGCGAGCAGTTCCGCGGCGCTCGCGAACACGCCGGCGTGAACCCGCTCCTGGCGCGCCTGCGCGGAAAAAAATCGCGCCCACGCGGCCCGATCCGCGATCGAACCTTGCCGCGTCGCGACCTCGTGCGCGAGCCGCTCGCCGGCGGCCAGCACCGCCGCGGCGCGCGCGATCTCACGGCGGCGGCGGCAAACGTGCGCTGTCATGGGCGAGGATCGTTCCTTTACGGCGGCCCGGGAGGTTCGGATGCGCTGGGCGCGCGCGGCACGGAAAAGCGTACCCCGAACATAGTTTGGGTGCCAGCGGTATGCACGCGAGTGTCGGTCCCGGATCAGGGCCAGCGCGGCTTGCGTGATATAGTTTTACGCCACTTGCGCGCCATGGGACACCGTCTTTCAAAGATCTACACCCGCACCGGCGATGCCGGGGAGACGGGCCTCGGCGATGGCTCGCGCGTTCGGAAGGACAGCCTGCGCATCGCCGCGCTCGGCGAGGTCGACGAGCTCAATTCGGCGCTCGGCGTGGTGCTCGCGGAGCAGTTGCCGCAAGAAGTGCGCGCCGCGCTGGTCGACATTCAGCACGATCTGTTCGACCTCGGCGGCGACCTCAGCATTCCCGGCCGGACCAGCATGACCGACGGCCAAGTCGAGCGGCTCGAGCGCGTGCTCGACGGATTCAACGCGAGCCTGCCGCCGCTGAAGGAGTTCATCCTTCCGGGCGGGGCGCGCGCCGCGGCGCTCACCCATCTCGCTCGCACCGTGTGCCGGCGTGCCGAGCGCACGCTGGTCGCGCTGCCCCGCGCGCAGGGCGTGAGCGAAGTTGCGCGCGTCTACCTGAACCGGTTGTCCGACCTGCTGTTCGTGCTCGGCCGGGTGCTCAACCGCGCGGCCGGTGGGAGCGACGTGCTGTGGCAGCCGGGGAAAAACCGCTAGTTTCTTGCTCCAACTATAGGGAGAGAGAACGGTCGGGCGCACGCGCACTATGTCACGCGCGCGCCGCGGCCCGCCGTCCCGCCCCGAGCGCTTCCCGCTCCGGCCGAAGACCTGAATAATGGATCCCGCCCAAAACAAGCTCCTCGAAGAGCTGCTCGCCGGCTGCGGCCTGAAGGATCGAACGGCGTTCGCGCGGCTGTACCAGGCAACGGCGCCGAAACTGTTCGGGGTCGCGGTGCGTATATTGAAGCGGGAGGAGTGGGCGGAGGAGGTACTACAGGACTCCTACGTCAGCATTTGGAACCACGCCGCGAGCTATTCGGCGGGGCTCTCCGCGCCGATGACCTGGATGACCAGCATTGTGCGCAACCGGTGTCTGGATTGGTTGCGGCGGCCGAATCTCGAGGTGGTGCTCGAGCCGCTCGGCGAGGACGCCGACAACCCGCTCGATCAGATGGCGAGCGAAGATCCCGGGCCACTCGATCGGCTGGCCCGGTCCGTCGATGCGCAGGCGCTCGCTGACTGCCTGCGCCGACTCGATGCGAAGCAGCGGCAGGCGATCATGCTCGCGTTCTTCGACGGTCTGTCGCATTCGGAGCTCGCGCGCCACCTGCGGCAACCGCTCGGCACCGTAAAGACATGGGTGCGGCGCGGCCTCGAGCGACTGAAGGGGTGTTTGAGCACGCTGAGATGAGGCAATGAACTACCGCAACGACCCGACGCTGCAGAGCAAGCTCGCGGCCGAGTACGTGCTCGGCACGCTCCGCGGTCGCGCACGCCTGCGCTTCCAGGCGTGGCTGCGCGACGACGCGGCACTGCGCCGCGTCGTCGCCGAGTGGGAAGCGCGGCTCGCGCCGCTCGCCGCCGGGGTCGCCGAGGTCCAACCACCCCGCCGCGTGTGGCAGGGGATCGCGTCGCGCATCGCCGCCGCAAGCCCGGCGCCGAAGGCGGGCTTCTGGGAGAGCCTTGCCTTCTGGCGCAACTGGGGATTGGTCGCGAGCGGCTGCGCTGCCGCGCTGGTGGCCGCCCTCGCCTTGCGCGCGCCGCAGCGGGTCGAAGTGCCGATCATCCAGCGGGTCGAGGTCCCCGCAGCCGTCACCAGGCAGCAGGCGTACGTCGCGATCCTGCACGCGACCCAGGATGGGCAAAAGCTCGTGTTCATGGCCTACGCCGCGCGCGATTCCGACGAACTGTGGGTGAAGCGAATCGATCTCGACGCGCCGCCGACCGATCACGGCTACGAGCTTTGGGGTCTGCCCGCCCAAGCGGGCGAACCGCCCAAATCGCTCGGCATGATCCCGGCTGAAGAGCGGGGAACGATCAAGCTCGCCGCGCTCGCCGATCAAGCCCTCAAGGATTTCCCGGCCTTGGCCGTGAGCATCGAGCCCACCGGCGGCTCAAAAACCGGTCTGCCGACCGGTCCGGTGATCGCGAAAGGCGACTGCTTCAGGTTCTGGTAACGCTTGGAGCGACTAGGGACGGGCGAAACCGGAACCAGTTCCGCGCCCTGCGGGAATGGGTCCGCTAGGATGCACCGAGCCCTCCCACCGCCGGGCAAGGCGTCGCGGCGGGCCCAGAGCCGCCATGTTCGATCTCGATCCGCCCACGCTGCTACTCGCCGCCGCGGTGTCCGCCGGGGCCGTGCTCGCGATGGCCGCCCTATGGGTCGTCCGCCGGCGCGCTGCGGCGGGCTCGGACCCGGTCGCGGCCGGCCGCGAGCGCGCGCGCCGCGCGCGCGAGCTCGGTTGGGCGTACGACGAGACGGCTGCCGCCGGCACTGTTTTTACTCTGCGCGGCGAAAGCGACGGCGTGAAGTGGAAAGTGCGCTTCCGCACCGACGCTGCGCAGCCCGGAAAGCGCCCGACGCTCACGTGGGCATCGCGCACCGTGCAGGGTGCCGCGACCGAACTGCGACTGATCGGCCGCGCCCGCTACGAGCAAAGCAAAGCACACTTCGAGCCGGTCATCGAGAGGCTGTCGAGCCTTATCTTGAGCCCGCGCGATGTCGCGGTCGCTCAGGCGCGCGCCGATTTCGTCGAGCGCACGCTGCCGGCCGAGGTGGGCACTCGTGCCTTTCGCGAGCGGTTCGTCGTCATTGCGCGCAATGACCGACTCGCGCGCGCGCTCATCGATCCGAAGGTCGAAGGACTGCTCACGACGTGGGGCGGCCGGCCCGACGCGCGCCCGGAAGAAGTGTTGTCCGTCTGGCTCGACTGGCTCGGACTTCGAGTCGACGTGAACGCGTCGTGGGCCTCGATGCGCGACATCGAGCATCTCGTCTCGCTCGGCCTTGCGGTCGCCAGAGGCTATCGTCGGCATGCCGCCGCACCGGGCGTGACGCGCTGGATGCCGAGCCGGCCCGGGCACGCGACCTAACGGCGCCGCGCGCCCAAGCGCAGCGCTCCGCGCGCGGCGCGAGTTCGATAATATCTGGAGCCGTGAGCCGTCTTCGCGACTGGGCGCGGCGGCTGCAGGCCGAAACGCTCGCGCTCTATCTTGCCGCACGCGACCCGCGCACGCCATGGTACGCGCGCTTGGTCATCGCGCTGGTGGTCGCGTATGCGCTTTCGCCGATCGACCTCATCCCGGACTTCGTGCCGGTGCTCGGCTACCTGGACGACCTGATCCTGATCCCGCTCGGTATCGCGCTCGCGTTACGGCTGGTTCCGGTCCAAGTGATCGCGGACGCGCGTGCGCGCGCGCGCGCCGCGCTGGCCCTGAACCGTCCGCGCAGCCGGGCCGCCGCCGTGGTGGTCGTCGCAATATGGATCGGCGCGGTGATGGTCACCGCACTGCTCGCGTACCGCGCGCTCGGTCTCACGGCATGAGTCGGGCGCCCCGCCCCGTTTCGCATAGCGGTCGATCGTTGCCGCGGTCCCGGCGTAGGTGCTGGCGCCCGGGGCATGGCCGGTGCCGCACCGTCACGACGTGGTGCAGGAAATCGCGGTGCGGATCCGTCGACCGGTCGGCACGGCTACCGCATTCACCCATCGCGAACGGAGTGAGGATCCGGCCGCATGTCACGCGCTGCGCCTCGACCGTCAGCCGTGACGCCGCGGCGCCCGAGCGCCACCCCGCCGGCCAGGCAGTAGAGCAGGAAGGCGTTGACGCCGACAAACATCCAACTCACGTAGTAGGTCACTTCGCTCCACCAGCTCGCGTTGACGACCCATTCGGGCAGCACGAGCGGCCAGGGCAGCGTAAACAAGAAGAACAGCAACGCGTTGTCGCCGGCGTCGCCCCCGATCGCCTCGGAGGCACGCAGATGAACGGCGAACAGCGCCCCCGCGGCGAGCAAAAACATCACCCCCAGGGTGAGGCCAAATTTTGAGAGGCGTAAGCGGATCACGACTGGCGGTTGTCAGCCCGACTGAGCGGCCATGCGTTGACCGTATCATGACTTTCGCACGGCCGGAGTGGGCATTTGTCCGCATTATTGCCATGGGCTTGAAAACGCAAAGCTTTTCCTGGCCGGGCCGGAGGAGTAGACTGGCGCGCATTGACGGGCGAATCGCCTGCCGTGGCCTGGAGCTAGCCGGGCCCGGCGCGAAAGAAGCGGGCGCCCTGTTAGGAGCGTGGAGTGACCCCGACCGATATCGGCAACCCGAACTATTTTCATAAAGTCGTCGATTGCCAGTGGGCCTGTCCCGCCCACACCCCGGTCCCCGAATACATCCGGTTGATCGCCGCGGGCCGCTACGGCGACGCCTATCTGGTCAACTGGCGATCCAATGTCTTCCCCGGCATTCTCGGTCGTACGTGTGACCGGCCCTGCGAGCCGGCGTGCCGGCGCAGCCGCGTCGAGGAGGCGCCTGCCGGCGACGCAAGAGGCCCGCACGCCGCCAGCCGGGAGCCGGTGGCAATCTGCCGGCTGAAGCGCGTTGCCGCGGACTACAAGGACGACATCCGCGCTCGCCTGCCGCGCGCGCCGGCGCAGAAGAACGGCAAGCGCGTCGCCTGTGTGGGCGCCGGGCCCGCCTCGCTCACCGTCGCGCGCGATCTCGCGCCGCTCGGTTATCACGTCGTCGTCATGGACGGCGATACCCGCGCCGGCGGCATGATCCGCAGCCAGATCCCGAAGTTCCGCCTGCCCGAGGAGGTGATCGACGAGGAGGTCGGCTACGTTCTGGACCTCGGCGTCGACTTCCGCCCGGAGAGCTGGGTGGGCTCGATGAAGGAGCTCCTTGCCGCGGGCTACGACGCGGTGTTCGTCGGCTGCGGCGCACCGCGCGGGCGCGATCTGGAGATTCCCGGCCGCAACGAGGCCGCGGCGAACATTCACGTCGGCATCGACTGGCTGGCGAGCGTCTCCTTCGGTCACACCACGAAAATCGGCCGCCGCGTGATCGTGCTCGGCGGCGGCAACACCGCGATGGACTGCTGCCGCTCCGCCAAGCGGCTCGGCGGCGAGGACGTGAAGGTGGTCGTGCGGTCCGGTTTCGAGGAGATGAAGGCGAGCCCGTGGGAGAAGGAGGATGCGATGCATGAAGGCATCCCGATCCTCAATTACTTCGTGCCGAAAGCGTTCACGCACGAGCACGGCAAGCTCACCGGCGTCACGTTCGCGAAGGTCCGGGCGGTGTACGACGATCGCGGGCGGCGTGAGCTCGCTCCCACCGGCGAGCCGGACCAGCACTTGGAATGCGACGACGTGCTGGTCGCGGTCGGGCAGGCGAACGCGTTCCCGTGGATCGAGCGCGACATCGGTATCGAGTTCGACCGGTCGGGCATGCCGCGGGTCGACCCGGTCACGTTGCAGTCGACGCTGCCCAATGTCTTCTTCGGCGGCGACTCGGCGCTGGGGCCGAAGAACATCATCTGGGCCGTCGCGCACGGCCACGACGCCGCAATCTCGATCGACAAGCTGCTGCACGGCGAAGACATCTCGCTGCGGCCGCCGCCGATCGTGAATCTGCTGTCGCAGAAGATGGGCATCCACGAGTGGAGCTACGACAACGAGATCGCGCTCGACCGGCGCTACAAGGTGCCGTGGCGCGACGTCAACCAGACGCTGCGCAACATCAAGGTCGAGGTCGAGATGGGCTTCGACCCGAAGACCGCGCTCAAGGAGGCGCAGCGCTGCCTCAACTGCGACGTGCAGACGGTGTTCGCGCCCCGGCTTTGCATCGAGTGCGACGCGTGCGTGGACATCTGCCCGATGGATTGCATCACCTTCACCCGGAACGGCGACGAGCCGGCGCTGCGCGCGCGCCTGCAAGCGCCGGCGACCAACCTGACCCAGGACCTGTACGTGTCGGAGCCGCTGAAGACGGCGCGGGTGATGGTGAAGGACGAGGACGTGTGCCTGCACTGCGGGCTGTGCGCCGAGCGTTGTCCGACTGGCGCCTGGGACATGCAGAAGTTCCTCCTCGACCTCACGCACGCGGGGCCGGGGTGCCGCGACCGCGGCAAACTTCAGCGCACGGCGGCCTGACCGAAGATGAAACCGATCGAAGCCATCAACGACTTCGTAGTCAAGTTCGCCAACGTCAACGGCTCCGGGTCGGCCTCGGCGAACATGCTGTTTGCCAAGGCGATCATGCGCATGGGCGTGCCGGTCAGTCCACGCAACATTTTCCCGTCGAACATCCAGGGCCTGCCCACCTGGTACGAGGTGCGCGTGTCCGAGCAGGGCCACCTCGGGCGCCGCGGCGGCGTCGATCTCATGGTGGCGATGAATCCGCAGACCTGGGACCAGGACAGCGCCGAAATCGAGCCCGGCGGGTATCTCTTCTACGACTCGACCAAGCCGCTGCCGAGGTCTAAGTTCCGCGACGACGTCACCGCGCTCGGCATGCCGCTCACCGCGATTTGCAACGACACCTATACCGACGCGCGCCAACGGCAGCTGTTCAAGAACATCATCTACATCGGCGCCCTGTCGGCGCTGCTCGATATCGATCCGGGCGCGATCGCGGAGCTGATCGGCGAGCAGTTCAAGGGCAAGGAAACGCTGCTGAAGCCGAACGTCCACGCGCTGCAGATGGGCCGCGACTACGCGGCCGCGAACCTGAAATGCCCGATCGGCCTGCGGATCAAGCGGGCCGATGCGGTCGGCGACCAGATCTTCATCGACGGCAACAATGCCGCCGCGCTCGGCTGCGTGTACGGCGGTGCCACCGTTGCGGCGTGGTACCCGATCACGCCATCGTCGTCGATGGCCGAGGCGTTCATGCGCCACTGCAAGCGCATGCGCCACGATCCGCAAACGGGGCAGGCGCGCTACGCGATCATCCAGGCCGAGGACGAGCTCGCCTCGATCGGGATCGTGATCGGGGCCGCGTGGGCCGGCGCGCGCGCGTTCACCTGCACCTCGGGTCCCGGTATCTCCCTCATGCAGGAGTTCATCGGCCTCGCGTACTTCGCCGAGATCCCGGCCGTGCTGTTCGACGTACAGCGCGGCGGCCCGTCGACCGGCATGCCGACCCGCACCCAGCAATCCGACATCGTGAGCTGCGCCTATGCCTCGCACGGCGACACGAAGCACGTGCTGCTCTTGCCCGAGAACCCGAACGAAGCGTTCGAGTTCGCGGGCCTTGCGTTCGACCTCGCCGACCGGCTGCAGACGCCGGTGTTCGTGATGATGGATCTCGACATCGGCATGAACGAGCGCCTGGCCGCCCCGTTCAAGTGGGACGATGGCCGCCGCTACGACCGCGGCAAGGTCATGAGCCACGACGAACTCGAAGCGGGCAAGGAGTTCGGCCGCTACCTCGACGTGGACGGCGACGGCGTCCCGTACCGCACCTACCCCGGCACGCACCCGCGGCGCGGCGCGTACTTCACCCGCGGCACGACCAAAGACCGTTACGCGCACTACAGCGAGGCGGGTCCGGACTACGTCGACAACATGCAGCGCCTGCTGCGCAAGTTCGAAACCGCCAAATCACTGGTGCCGAAGCCGGAGCTCACCGCGGCGAAATACCCGGCGCGCTTCGGCGCCGTCTACTACGGCTCTACCGGCCCGGCGATGAAAGAGGCGCTCGACACGCTGGCCGCGCAGGGGACCTACGTCAATGCGCTGCGCGTGCGGGCGTTCCCGTTCCAGGACGAGATCGCGGACTTCGTCGCCTCGCACAGCAAGGTGTTCGTCGTCGAGCAGAACCGCGACGCGCAGCTGAAGACGTTGCTCGTCAACGAGGCGGGTGTGAATCCGGCGAGCCTGATCCCGATCCTGCACTACGACGGGACGCCGATCACGGCGCGCTTCATCACCGATGCGATCGCCGAGCGCGCGCGCCGGTTGAACGTGCAGCCGCTCAAGGCCGGGAAAGCGGCCTAAAGCGCACGACCTTCCATCCTTCCGGTCCCAAGTGGGCGGCAGCAATGACCTACCTAGCTAAACCGAAGCTCCATCACCCGACGCTGGCGAAAAACCGGCTCGGCTATACGCGCCGCGACTACGAAGGCGCGATCTCGACGCTGTGCGCAGGCTGTGGTCACGACTCGATCAGCGCCGCGATCATCCAGGCGTGCTTCGAGCTCGAGATCGAGCCGCACCGCGTCGCCAAGCTCTCCGGCATCGGTTGCTCGTCGAAGACGCCGACCTACTTTCTCGGCACCTCGCACGGCTTCAACAGCGTGCACGGGCGCATGCCCTCGGTGCTGACTGGCGCCAACCTTGCCAACCGCGAACTGATCTACCTCGGCGTCTCGGGCGACGGCGACTCCGCCTCGATCGGTCTCGGGCAGTTCGCGCACTGCATGCGGCGCGGCGTGAACATGGTCTACATCGTCGAGAACAACGGCGTGTATGGGCTCACCAAAGGCCAGTTCTCGGCGACCGCGGACCGCGGCTCGAAGAGCAAGAAGGGTGCGCTGAACACCGATACGGCGATCGACCTGGTCATGCTCGCCCTTCAGCTCGGCGCCACTTTGGTCGCGCGCGGTTTCTCGGGCGACAAGGAGCAGCTCGTGCCGCTGATCAAGGCGGCGATCGAGCATCGCGGCGCGGCGTTCATCGACATCATCAGTCCGTGCGTGGCGTTCAACAACCACCCCGGCTCGACCAAGAGCTACGACTTCGTGCGCGAGCACAACGAGGCCGTGAACCGGCTCGATTTCGTGCCGCCCCGCGCGCCGATCAGCGCCGCATACCCGCCCGGCGCGGTCGAGGCGGTGACTCTGCATGACGGCTCGACGCTGCTGTTGCGGAAACTTCGCGCCGATTACGATCCGCACGACCGCGTCGCGGCAGTGAACTACCTCGCCGCGCACGATGCGCGCGGCGAAGTCGTCACCGGGCTGCTGTATGTCGAGCGCGAGCCCGAGGACCTGCACGCGCATCTCAACACCGTGGCTACGCCGCTCAGCGCGCTCGGCGAGGGCGAGCTCTGCCCGGGCAGCGCGACGCTGGAGAAATTCAACGCGTCCCTGCGCTGACGCGCGCTCGATTCACTCCTTCAGGCCGGCGATCTCGCGCTCAGCGCATCGTCTCGGCGCATGGCGCGGCCGAACGCCTCGCCTGCGAGCGGTTCGGTCAGCTCCTGACCGATATCGACTATCCGCGCTGCCAGCCGGCCGTCGATGATCCCAAGTGCCCCGCCCCTTCATCGGCTCGCACCTCGCGGCGGGGTGGCCGCTAGCCCCAGACCTCGCGCGCGACTTCGACCACGAGCGCGAGCTTGCGCCACTGATCCTCGTGACCGAGGAGATTGCCGTGGTGGCTGCTCGCGAAGCCGCACTGCGGGCTCACGCACAAGTTCTCGATCGGCACGTATTTCGCCGCCGCCTCGATCCGGCGCTTGAGCTCGCCCTTGTCCTCGATCACCGGCGTCTTGGTCGACACCAGGCCGAGGACCACGAGCTTGCATGGGGGCACGAAGCGCAGCGGCTCGAAGCCGCCCGCGCGCTCCGTATCGTATTCCAGGAAGAAGGCATCGACGTTCGTCGCGTTGAACACGACCTCCGCAACCGGCTCGTACCCGCCCGCCGCGAGCCACTTGCTCTTCCAGTTGCCGCGACAGGTGTGCAGGGCGATCGTCATCCCCGCCGGTCGACCGGCAATCGCGGCGTTCACCGCCTGCGCGTACAGGTGCGGCAGCGCGGCCGGGTCGTCGCCGCGGGCGCGGCAACGCGCGCGAAAGTCTTCGTCGCACAGGAAAGAGAAGCTCGTGTCGTCGATCTGGACGTAGCGGCAGCCGGCGGCGGCGAGCTCATCGAGCTCTTCGCGGTACACCCGGCCCACGTCCGCCCAGAGCTCGGCGAGGTCGGGGTAAGCCTCCTCGCTGATCGCCGCGCGGCCGCCGCGGTGGTACAGGATCGACGGCGACGGGATGCAGAACTTCGGTGTCTTCCGCGCCACCGACCGGAGATAGCGGAAATGATCGACCATCAGCGGTCGTGCGCGGCGGACTTTGCCCCGCACCTGCGGCGTGTAGCGCGGATCGTCGGAGCCGACGAACTTCGGCGACTCCGGGTCGAGGACGATCTGGACGCCGTCGATCCGCCCCAGGAAATCGTGATTCCACCAGCCGCGGCGGAATTCGCCGTCGGTGACGCTCTCCAGACCGATCGCCTCCTGCTTCGCCACCGCCTCCCGGATGCAGCGGTCCTCCACCGCGCGCAGCGCAGCGGCGGTGAGTTCACCGCGCTCGAGCTGGGCCCGCGCTTCCTTCAGCGCTGCGGGCCGCAGCAAGCTGCCGACTTGGTCGGCCCGAAACGGCGGTCCCGGAATGGCGCGCACGATTCTCCGCTCTCCTTGGCGACCCCTCGACACGGGCTCGCCTCCGCCGGCTTCGCGCCGGCGGCGCCCAGGATGCCCCAATTGCGCCCGCTGGTCGACCGAGGCGGTGTGCGAGTCGCATCCGCGATCAGTCGCCCGCCCACCCGACCGAAGCCTCCGCTGTCGGCCGGCCGACGGCCCGCGCCGGGCCAAATGTGAACAGGAACAACTTCACACCCCACCGCACGCCGAACGGGCGCTTGGGGGCTGCGTGCGGCAAATTCCCGATTGGAACATGGTAATCGAGGCGCCCCGGCGATCGGGGTGGTGTATGCGCGAGACTCCGCTTTTCGTGGTGTATCCGGGTCCGGTCTACGGCTGGGCAGTGGGCTGCATCGGCAGCACCCAGAGCCATTTCTTTTCCGAGAAGGACGTGGCGGTGAGCTATGCGAAGAGCTGGGCCGAGGCAAACCGCCCCGCTCGGGTGCGCCTCGAGACGCGCGAGGGCAAGATCGAAGCCGAGTGGGTCTACGAGCCGTTCCGCCAACACAGCACCTAGGCGAGTGCCCGATCACTGCGCGCGGCGCGTCGGCCGGGCGACGAGCAATACGTTCGCGAATGGCGTGCCGCGGCTCATCGGCTCGGCGCTCACGCTGAAGGCGAGTCGCTCCAGCAGCGCAATCCACTCCTGCGCACTCCGGCAGTTGCGCACGAGCGGGCCCCGCGCCACGCTGACCGCATAGTCGACCGCGCGCGTCACGATCGAAGAGAGGCCTGCTGCGGCGTCGCTCACGCGAGCGATCAGCACCCCGGCGGGCGTGAGGGCATGCGCCACCGACGCGAGCAGCCGCTCCTGGGCTTCCTCCGGCAGATACTGCAGAACGTCCAACAGCACGATCACATTGCTCGCCGCCAGGCGCGGTAGCTCGCACAGGTCGATTTGCTCGATCCGGACGCGCTCGCCGAGCGCGCGCTGCGCCCGACCGACGTCGTGCGCATTGCGCTCGATGCCGCGCAGATCGAGATCCACGGGCGGCGGCGGCCAACCCGCCGGCCATGATTCGGCCTGGTAGCGCTCGCGCGCAGCGAGGAGCAGCGAGAGCAAGATACCCTGCCCGCAACCCACGTCCAGCACGTCGGCGCGGTCGGGAATTAGCCCGCGTCGAAGCAGCGCGAGATAGACCGGGTCGTAACGCAGCTTGCCGCGCGCGTAGTGCCACGCGAACCGTCCCGCGGCGCGGAACGGCCGCGCTCCCGCATCGATGAGCGCGAGGGTTGCGCGATCGAGGGGGATCGATCAGGCTCCGACCGCAGTGAGTTGGGCGCGGATGTCCCGGTCAAGGTTCTGCACCCAACCGTTGTAGTTGCGGTGAATGGTGTTGGTGGCGGGGTTGTAGTCGAGGTTCTGGCTGTCCTTGTAGACGATGCTGTAGGCCTTCGTGTTGTAGGCCACCTCAACCACCGCCGTATGACCGCGCAGCATGAGCGTGCCGACAATCTGGCCCGGCCTTACCTCCTTCATCTGCCACCCCAGCGCCGCACCGGCGCGGACGATAGCCCGGCTGATGTCCTCGAGCGACGGATTCTGCTTGTTGGTGACCACCGGCGTGTCGACGATGTTGCTGATCGGAACGGCGGTGCAGCCGGCAGCGAGCATGAGCCCGGCGGATGCGAGAATTGCCAGAAACTTCGCGCCTTTCATAGTGCCCTCCCACTGGTTGGTTGCGCCCTCGAGACTCGCGCGCCGCGTGATTATAGGAGCGAGCGCGGCAGTTCGCACAAATTACCGGCCTGCCAACGGCGCCGCCGGATCACGGCGGGCAGGGCTTGCCAAGCCGGTGCGCCGGGCTACCCCTTCCTCATGCGCAGGCCGCCGGCAGTGACACCGGTTTCAAGCCGCTCGCACCGAACCGGTGGAGCAACGCCGGCAGCACCGCGAGGACCGACGGCGCGCCGCGACGCTCCCCTATCGGGCCGCCGTCGTGCAGCAGGAGCACGTCCCCCGCTGCGAGGTTCCGTGTCAGCCGACGCAGAACGCTCGGGGCGGAACCGTCGACGGTGTCGTACCCGCGTCGGGTCCAGGAAACGTAGCGCAGCCCGCATTCCGCGAGCGCCGGGTCGAGCAGTGGACTGCGAACACCGAACGGCGCGCGGAAGAATGCGGGCGCCCGACCGCTGATCTCGCCCAGCGTGCTCTGCGCCGCCTGCAGCTCGCGCCGCAGGCGCCCCAGCCCGTACCAGCCGAACCGCGTGGAATGCCGGTGGCTGTGGTTCTCGACGCTGTGACCGCGGCGGGAAATGTCCCGCACCAGATCCGGAAACGCCGCCGCGCGCTCCCCGATGCAGAAAAAACTCGCCCGCGCGCCGTAGGCGTCCAGGAGATCGAGCACGCGGGGCGTGACCTCCGGGTCGGGGCCGTCGTCGAAGGTAAGCGCCACCTCACCCCGCCTGATCGCGGCCTCGGGCAAGCGCACGATGTTGGGCCCGAGCAGGCGGCTCTTCGGCAAAAACGAGGCGCCGAAGAGCGTGCAATGGTTGGCCACCAGGGCACCGGCGACCAGCGGCCAGACTTCGGGTTGCAGCCCCACTGCGAGCGCACCCCCGACATGCAGCGCGGCCGAGACCCGCAGCGACATCGCGAGCTGCCAGCGCGGCGGCGACACCGCCCCCGTCGCGGCGGCGTGCGGCGCGTCGTCGACGGCCAGGTCCTCGATGCGTTTCATTCTCAACCCCCCGCGAGACGGATTATTACAGAGCGTGCCGCCGGCAGCGACCCCCCGCCCGCGCCGCGCGCCCCGACCGGCAGGTGCGTGTGCTAGATTCACACCCCTCGCCCAGCGAGAACCACCGGAGCGCTCTTGGCGGCCTCATCTTCCGGATCTGGCAAGGAATCTTGCTGTGACGTGCTGGTGATCGGCGGCGGCCCGGCCGGGTCGACCATCGGCGCGCTGCTCGCCGAGCGGGGCCGCGACGTGGTCGTCCTCGAGAAGGATCGCCACCCGCGTTTCCACATCGGTGAGTCGCTGTTGCCGCTCAACCTGCCGCTATTCGATCGGCTCGGCGTGCGGGCCGCAGTCGAGAGCATCGGCATGCTGAAACACGGCGCGCAGTTCAACTCCGCCGAGCACGAGAAATCGCTCACCTACAACTTCGACGACGCGCTCGACCCGTCGTGGCCGTACGCGTATCAAGTGCGCCGCTCCGAGTTCGATCACCTGCTGCTGCGCAACTGCGCGGCCAAAGGCGCCCGGGTGTTCGAGGGCACACGCGTCACGGCGGTCGAGTTTGCGCCCGGCGAAGTCGCTGTCGCCGCGCACAGCGAGGATCGCGGCGCGGCGCCATGGCGCGCGCGGTTCCTCGTCGACGCTTCCGGTCGCGACACCTTCCTCGCCGGCAAGTTCGGCATCAAGCGGCGCAACCCGCGTCATGCGAGCGCGGCGCTGTTCGGTCATTTCACCGGCGCACACCGCCTCCCCGGGCGGGAGGAAGGCAACATCAGCATGTATTGGTTTGCGCACGGTTGGTTCTGGTTCATCCCGCTCCGCGACGGCACGACCAGCGTCGGCGCCGTCTGCTGGCCCTACTACCTCAAGACGCGCACCGGCGACCTCACGCAGTTTTTCCTGGACACCATCGCGCTCAGTCCAGGCCTTGCGGACCGGCTTCGCGACGCGAAGCTCGTCGCGCCGGCGACCGCGACCGGAAACTACTCGTACGCCGCGGAGCGCATGACCGGCGACCGCTACATCATGGTGGGCGATGCGTTCGCGTTCGTCGATCCGGTGTTCTCGAGCGGGGTCTATCTCGCCATGCAAAGCGCGTTCCTCGGCGCCGACGTGGTCGACGCCTGTCTTCACAGACCGGCAGCGGCGCCACGACTGCAGCGCCGATTCGATCGAACGGTGCGCCGCGGGCTGCGCCGGTTCTCCTGGATGATCTATCGCATGACTTCGCCGACGATCCGGGACATGTTCATGGGTCCCACGAGTGTGTTCCGCGTGCGCTGCGGGGTCATCTCCTTCCTGGCGGGTGACGTCTTTCGGAGCGGTCCGACATACCGTCGGTTGCTCGTGTTCCGCGCGCTCTACTACTTGCTCAGCCTGGCATCGCTCCGGAGGAGCGTGGGGGCGTGGCAGCGACGCCGGCGCGCCATCAAGCCGGTCGAGGAGAACGGGGTGAGCCGCGTTGCCTGAGTTCCGCCGGGAGCGCAGACGCGCGGGGCCGGCTGGTGCGTGAACCGTTGAGCAGGACATTCGTCGCCGCGCTGCTAACCCTCGCCGCGTCGACTGCCCCCGCGTTCGCGCAGCAACGTCCGCTCTGGGAGTTCGGCCTGGGTGCAATCGGGTTGACCCTGCCGGACTACCGGGGCGCCAACCAAAACCAAGAGTATCTGTTTCCGCTGCCCTACTTTATCTACCGGGGCGAGTACTTCCGCGCCGACCGCGAAGGCATTCGCGGCGTGTTCTTCGACTCGGACCGGGTCGAGGTCAACCTGAGCCTCTGGGCCACGCCGCCGGTGAAGAGCGACCGCAACAGCGCGCGGCAGGGAATGCCAAACCTCAACCCGACGGTGGAGATCGGGCCGTCGCTCAACCTGACGCTCGCGCGCGACCTGAAGCGCGAGTGCCGACTCGCCCTACGCCTGCCGGTCCGGGCGGCCATTGCGACCGATATTTCGCACACCCAGAGCGCCGGGGTCGTCTTCTACCCGAACCTCAACCTGGATCTGCGTCCCGAATTCCTCGGCGGCCGATGGGATCTCGGGCTCACTGCCGGGCCGTTCTGGGCCTCGCGTCCGTACAACGAGTACTTCTACGGCGTGCCGCAACAGTTCGCGACCCCGGAACGTCCGGCGTTCACCGCGGCCGGAGGCTATTCCGGGGCCACCTTCATTGCCGGGATCACCCGCCGCTTCGACAAGCTCTGGATCGGCGCCTATGTCCGTTACGACAACCTGAAGGGTGCGGTATTCGACGACAGTCCGCTATTCAAGCGCGACTACAGCGTCGCCGCCGGGATCGGATTTGCGTGGGTGTTCGCCGAATCGGACCGGAAGGTCGTCGTGGACGTCCCGTTCTAGCCCCGGGCGTTCAACCCGTCTCGTTGGCCGGCCGCGCCGGCTCGCCGCTCGCGCGCGAGGCTGCGATAAAGGCCCATCGGATACAAGCCGCGGCGCAGGAGCTGCCAGGCGACCATGCGCGTGATCCGCGCGATGTCGAGGACCGGACGGAAGTAGCTCGGCCGCGCGCCGCTGGGGTAGATCGCGGCGACCGCGACGCTGCGCGCGCGCACGCCGAGCCGAGCGGCGGCGATTAGGATCTCGCTCTCGAACACGAATCCGCGCGCCGGACCGTGCTTCACCGCTACCCGGCGCAAGAGCGATGCCGGGTAGACGCGGAATCCCGACTGGCTATCCTGAAGGGGCTGACCGCACGCCCAGCCGATCCAGAAATTGGCGCAGCGGTTGGCGAACGCTCGGCCGCGCGGCGCCGCCGCGCGGCCCTCGATCCGTGCGCCGATGACGATCTCGTCGGGACGCGCGTGCCAGGCGCGCAATATGCGCGGGAGGTCCTCCGGCGCATGCTGCCCGTCGCCGTCGAGCGTCACGACGCCGGTTGCGCCGAGCTCGAGGGCATAGCGCATGCCGCGCCACAAGCTCCCACCCTTGCCGAGGTTGCGCTGGTTCCGCAGCACCACCACCGGCAGCCGCGCGAGCGCGCCGCTTGTGCCATCGGCCGACCCGTCATCGACGACGATGACCAGGTCCGCTTGCCGGAGCGCACGCGCGGCGACGTCGGCAATCGTGGCGACCTCGTTGTACGCGGGGATCACCACCGCGTGGCGCAGCTCGCTCGCCGCCAGGGGGAGCTTGGTCATTGGGCCAGCCCGCCGGCGATCAGGATCACCTGACCGGTGATGTAGCCCGCGAGCTCCGAGGCGAGGAAGCCCACCAGCGCGGCGACTTCGGCTGGCGTTCCGGTGCGCTGCATCGGGACGATCTCTCGGACGCGTTCCGGCGGAAACGCCTCGGCCGTCATCGGCGACTCGATGATCCCGGGTGCGACGACGTTCACCGTCACGCCGCGCGACGCGAGCTCGAGCGCGAGCGACTTCGTCGCGCCGTGCAGGCCCGCCTTGGCGGCGGCGTAGTTGGCCTGGCCGCGATTGCCGATCACCGCGGCGATCGACGACACGTTGACGATCCGCCCCCAGCGCGTGCGCAGCATCGGCAGCAGCAATGGCTGCGTCACGTTGAAGAAACCGTTCAGGTTCACGTCGATCACCTCGGTCCACTGCGTCCTGGTCATGCCGGGCATTGACGCGTCGCGGTGCATGCCGGCGTTGTTCACGAGCACCTGAATCGGCCCCGCCGCGAGCAAGTCGGCCAGCACCCGCTCGCTCGCTTGCGCATCCGTCACGTCGAAGCATACCGCCTCCGCCGCGCCGCCTCCCGCCGCGATCTCCGCTGCGAGCGCCGCCGCCGCCTCGGCACGCTGGTTGGCGTGCACAATGACGTGCAGGCCGTCGCGCGCGAGCTGGCGGGCGATCGCCGTGCCGATGGCGCCGCTCGCGCCGGTGACCAGCGCCCGCCGTAGGCTCACTCGGCCTCCACCCGCAGCAACACCGTGACGCGCCCCGCGACCAATTCGTGCCCTGCCGCGGCGACCGTAAATCGGTAGATCACGCTGCGGGCATCACCGTAGAGGCGCTCGCCGCGGACGACCAGGTCGTCGGCGACAGTGTCGAGCCGGTCAACGGTCCAGGCGAGATCGCCGACCGCCGCGAGATAGCCGCGGTCGCTCCCGCGCTCGGCGGCATGGAGGAGCAGTCCGCCATGCGCGGCCGCGGCTTGCGCGCCGTACTCGACCCCATGCACCGAGTGCAACACGCCGTGGCTGCGAAGCGGGTTACTGGCGTCGCGGTGCGAGCGCGTCCAGCACTCGATATGCGTCTGGTCCCAGCCGGCGACACCGTCGAGCAGGCACATCGCGCCGGCGTGAGGGATCAGCCGGCAAAGCGCGTCTCGATTCAGGCGCACGGCGTCACCGCGACGACCAAGGCCAGCTCTTCGAGATACCCGAGCACGACGCGCGCCGGCGCGCCGCCCGCGAGCGCCGCAAGCAGCGCGAGGCTGCGTGCCGCCGAGTTGCCGCGCCGGAGCCGCTCGAGACCGGGGTCGGCCAACCCGGTGTCATCGCCGGCCGGGGCCAAGCTCACCTCGATCGCTGCCGCGCTCACCGGGCTGCGAGCGCATTGGAGCACGAGGGCGGCGCCGAGCGAACCCTCTACCGGCGCCGCGCTCGCCAGGGGCTCGGGGTGCGGCGCATCGTAGGCAACGAGCAGCACCGCGCGGCGATCGGCGAGGCCCTGCAGCGCGGCCTCGAGCAGTCCGGCGGCGAAGCTGCCTTGATAGGCGCATACGCTCGTCGAGGGCCCGCGCGCGCCGGTCGCGATGCTCCAATAGCCGGCCGGCGCGTTGTGGACCGAGTTATGGAAGCGCGTAGGCGAGACCTCGCGCGCGGGCTCCGCAAGGGCCCTGCAGATCTCGTTCAGCACCTCGCCATCGCCGGCCGAAGACGCAAAGACGGTCGCGAGATCCTCGGCGCGTGCGCCGGAGCCCCGCAGCGCTTCCAGACCGACGTGTAGCGCGAGCCGCACGATGTCCCCGCAGCGCCGCCGTTCAGCCGGCGGCAGCAGGTCCGCGCTCGGGCGCGGCATTGCGGTCGCCGCGTAGCGGCGCTCCCCGCGCAAGACGAGCTGCGCCTCGGCCCAGTTCAAGAGGCCGGGTGCGAGCACGCCGACGCCGTCCACGTAGAGCCGCATCACCCCGCCCGCCCAAAGATCAGGCTGCAGTTGTTGCCACCGAATCCGAACGAGTTGGACAGCGCGTAGCGGGTGTCCGCAGCCCGACCCTCGAGCAGGACACGGCAGCCACACTCCGGGTCGACCGCACGGCTGTTCGTCGTTCCGGGCAGCCAGCCGCGGCCAAGCGCGAGCATCACGATGATGGCCTCGGTGATGCCGGCGGCGCCGAGCAGGTGGCCGGTCGCGCCCTTGGTTGCGCTGCAGGACGTATCGGGTCCAAGGACGTTCGCCACTGCCTTGCCCTCGGCGAGATCGTTGGTCTGGGTCGCCGTACCGTGCAGGTTGACGTACCCGACCTGGGCCGGGGCGAGACCGGCCGCGGCGAGTGCGCGCTGCATCGCGAGCCGCGCGCCAAGACCTTCCGGGTGCGGCGTCGACATGTGGTACGCGTCGCAGCTCTCACCCACCCCGGCCAACACGATGGCATCGCGGGGGGTGCCCGAGCCCGGCCGCTCGAGCAGCGCGAAGCCCGCCCCCTCGCCGATCGAGATGCCGCTGCGCTCGGGATCAAACGGCCGGCACGGGGTGCTCGCGAGCAACTCGAGCGAGCGGAAGCCGTACAGCGTCGTGAGGCTCAGGCTATCGGCGCCCCCGACCACGACGGCGTCGGCGAGCCCGGCGCCGATCAGCCGGGTCGCTGCGCCGAATCCGCGCGCACTCGATGAGCACGCGGTCAGGATGACGTGCGCCGGTCCGGTGACCTCGAGATAGCGCCGCACAAACGCCGCGAGCGAAAAGCCGTTCTGCGTCGTGTCGTAGCGGTAGTCGGCGGGCAGCGCGCCGGTCGCGGGATCGCGCCGCTGGTAGGCGCGCTCGGTCTGCAGCACGCCCGAGGTGCTGGTACCCATCACCACCGCGACCCGCGCTGCGCCGTAGCGGCGGCGCGCCGCCGCGACCGCATCGGCGAACCCGTCCTGCTCGAGCCCGAGTTGAGCGAGGCGGTTGTTGCGGCAGTCGAACGCAGCCAGGTCATCGCGCGGGCGCACGGCGTCGAGCCCGCGAACTTCGCCCAAGAACGTGTCGAGCGTTACGTCCTCGAACGCACAGCGGCCGAGGCCGGAGCGCCGCTCGGCGAGCGCGCGCCACCACGCCTGGACGCCGCGGCCCAAGCAGTTCACGCCGGTGTAGCAGGTTACGATCAGCGGATCCACGGGCTTCGCAGGTTCCCTTGACGCGGCGGGGCCGCCCGCGTCTGAAACACCGAATCTTAGCAAACGGGCTCGCGTTCCCCGCCGATCGGCGGGCGCGCGATGAGCGCCGACAGCACGAGGCTCGCCACCGCGCCGATGGCGACGGTCGTGCCGATCATACCGAGCACCGGCGTGCGCGACAGCGCGAGCAATCCGAACGCAAGCGTCGTCGTCGCCGCGCACAACAGGACCGAAAACGCCGTCCGCCGGCGCTCGGCGGCGCTGGCCGCGGCGCGGTCGAAGAACAGGGCGTAGTTGGATCCAACGCCCACCACCAAGAGCAGCGCGACCAGATGGAACAGGGTGAGCTTCGCGCCGCCGGCAAGGAGGCACGCGCAGGTCGCGGCGACCGCCGCGGCGATGGGTGCGAGTACGCGCAGTGCGCGCGCCGCCGAGCGCAGATGGACCACCAGTACGGCCACAATCAGCGCGAGGCCCGCCGCCCACACCGAGAGCGCGCGCTCGCGGTAGGTGCGCAGCAAGCGTTCCGACTCCACCCTGAGGTCAAGCAGCTCGACCCCCTGCGCCTTGAGCGCCGCCACCCGCTGGGCGACCGCGCTTGGATCGGTGACGCCGCGCAGCGGGAGCAGCGCGTACCAAGCGTCGCCGCGATGCACCAGCAGGGCGTCGACCTTGACGCCCAGTCCGGTCCCGCGCAGCCGCTCGCGGTCGAGCGGCGGCGCGGCCCGCGCCGCGACCACATCCCGCACGAACGGCGTGAACAGGCCCGGCTGGAACGGCGAGCGGGCGACCACCTCGTCTAGGTCCGCGCGCAAGCGTGCTTCGTCGGGCAGCGCGCTCAGGCGCTCGGTCTGCGTTCGCCGACTCGGCAAGTACGCGGCCGGCGAGTCGAAGCCGCTGATCAGTTTCTCATCGACCAGCTGGCCGAGCGGTGCACCGAGCTGTTCCGCAGCTTGGAGCGCCGCTTCCTCGTCCGGCCGCGCCACGACCGCGAGCAGGCGTACGTCGGGCGCGCCCAGCTCGCTCCGCAGGCGCTGGTCCAGCGCCTGGTCCGCGGCGCTCACCGGATTCAGGCGCCCGAGGTCGTCGTCCCAGATCGGCTGGCGGGCCGAGATCACCGCGCCACTCGCGGCGAACACGGCGGCGAACACGGCCCAGCGCACGCCGGTGTAGCCACGCCACTCGGGCACCAGCCGATGCACCACGCCGACGCCAGTCGGCGCATCGCCGCGCGCGACGTAGTGGGGCAACAGCCAGCGTGTCACCGCGAGTGCGGCCACCAGCCCGACGACCGACAGCAGGCCGAGCTGGGCGAGCCCCGGGAAGCCCGAGAAGAGCATGACACAGAAGCTCGCGGCCGAGATGAGCATGCCGAGCCGCAAGGTGGGCCAGATGCGGTCGAGGGATGCAGCCGGCGTCTCGTGCGTGCTGCGATGGCTGAGGAGATAGATGGCGTAATCGACCGCCTCGCCGATCAGCGTGATGCCGAAGCCGAGCGTGATCCCGTGCACCGTTCCGAACCAGCCCGCCACCGCCGCGATGCCCGCCAGCACACCGGTTCCGACCGGCACGAACGCGAGCAAGACCAGCCGCGGCGATCGGTAGACGGCGAGCAGGAGCGCCGCGACCAGCGCCGCGGCGAGCGCGGACAGCCGCTCCGCGTCGCGCTGGATCGCCACGCGCGACTGCACGGCGAACACCGCCGGGCCCGTGACCGCCAGCGTGGCGCGAGCGGCGCCGCTCTCGGTGCGCGCCGCGGCGAACGCGCGCTCGATCGCCGCGAGGTTGCGCGCTTGCGCGTCGAGGTCGAACCCGGGCGCGCGAGTCTGCGCGAGGGCGATTGCATAGCGCCCATCGCGGGACATCCACACCCCCATTTGCGTCGCCGGCCGGCCCTGCCCCTCCAGCGTGCCAAGCAAGCGCAGAAACTCCCCCGTTGGATCGCTGGGCAGGTAGCGCCTGACCAAGGGTCCGGCCGCCGATCCGAGCGCCTCATAGTCGCGCGCGAGTGCCGCCGCGAGCCCCGCCGCGTCGAAGCTCCCGCTGCGCACACCCGGACTGAGGACGTATCGGTACGCAAACAGTAGCTCCCGATCGGCGCGGGCGAGGCTCGCATCGCCGTTCGCGACATACGCGAACGCCGGGTCGGCGGCGAGCCGCGGCGCGAGCGCGCGGCTCGCCGCGGCGAGCTCCTCACGCGGTGCGCCTCCGATCCCGATCAGAATCAGCCGCGCCGCGACGCCGTCGCGCAGCTGATCCGCGAGGAGCCGCTGCAGCGGCGTGGGCAGAGCGGGCAGGAATGCTGCCATGTCGGCGGTAAAGCGCGCCTGCGCGACGACCCATCCGCACACGGCCAGCCCGAGGAGCCAGACGGCAGTGGCGAGCGAGCGCCGGCTCAAGCGCCGCCCTTGGCGATGGTCATGACCGATCGATCGCCGCTCGCCTCGAGGATCTCGATCCGGGCGATGCGCCCGCCGCTGCCGCTGATCTCGACCTGCTGCACGAACTCGGCCATGTCGGCCTCGCGCGGCAGAAGGTATAGCCGCCACTGCGCGGCCGTGCCTTCGATCTCGACCCGATAGAAGCGCCGCAGCGCCGCGAGGTCGCCCGCGAGCGTGGCGCGAATGCTCTCCACGAATGCGCGCACCGCTGGGTAGTCGGTGAGCCGCAGCGTGAGCCGCTCCCCCGTTGCCGGGCGCTCGATCACGAGCGTGTCGCGGTCGACGATCAGACGCTCGTCGCGCGGCGCCACCGTGTGCTTCTCGAGGTGGGAGGGCGCAACATAGCTCAGTGTGCCGCGCAGTTCGATCGGCTGCTTGAGCGCCGCGCTCGTTCTCACCTCGGTGAAGCGCACCGTTTCGGCGCCGTTGCGCGCGAGCTCGGCCATCAGTCGATCGAGGTCTGCCGGCGCATCGGCCGCCGCAGCGGCGAGGCTCCAGGCGCAAGCGAGGAGTGCGCTAACCGCGGCGTTCCCGCGGCCCGTCCCAAAAGGCATAGAAATTGAACCAGTTGAACGGCGCGTCGCGGCACTGCCGTTCGAGGCGCGCGGCGTAGCGCGCGATGCAGTCCGCAACCCAAGGCTCGCGCTCGTGCCGGTCGAGCGACGCCGGATCGGCCAGCGGCTCGAAATGCACTTCGTAGCGGCGGTCGCCACGGTACACGCCAAACATGGTGAGCGTTGGGCAGCGCAGCGTGGCCGCCAGCCGAAATGGCCCGGTCGGAAACGGCGCGCGCGCGCCGAGGAACCGCTGCAAGAGGAACTTTTCGCCGCCGACGAGACGATCGGCGAGGAAACCGACAAATGCGCCGCTCGCGATCTTCTCCTGCACCCGCAGCATGGTATCGGGCTTCCCGAGCGGGATCAGATCGTCCGCGATCTGCGGATTGACCGCGCTCAGCGCCCGGTTGATCTTGCGTGCATTGTCCTCGTACATGACGACGTAGAGGCGCTTCTTCGGATTGCGCCATGCGACTGCGCGCAGGATCTCGAAGCTGCCGAAGTGGGCACCGAGCAGGATACAACCCTCGTTGCGCTGGAACAGCTCATCCAACATCGACTCGCCACGGACGTCGATATCGAAGTCGTTGCTGCGTCCAGCGAGCAGGAACACGCGATCGAGGATCGTCGCGGCAAAGGTGTGGTAGTGGCGCAAGCGCTCGGCGAGACGCGGTGCGCGGCCCAGGACGCGGGTGAGATAGTTGCCGGAGGCGGCGCGCGACTCGATCGAGAACGCGAGGAAATAGAGGCTGATTGGATGAAGTAGGAGGCGCGCCGCGCGCCGCCCCACTCGCAACGCGATCCAAATGATCGTGCGGAGCGCCCAGGTTGTGCTCCGCTCCGGCTGCCGCAGCCAACTCTGCGTCATCGCCGTTCGGTCGGCGAGTCGGTGTGAGGCTCGCAGCGCAGCACCCCCCGCACCGCCACCGTGCCGCCGGCCACGCAACTGAATCGCAGCGCGCCGTCTCCGGCGCGCGCTAGCTCAATCGTAAACGGCGCCCCCGGCGCAATCGGCTGCAGGAACTTCGCGTGTTCGATGGCGACCACGCGGTGCTCGAGGGTGAGCTCACGCACGGCGCAGACGATCTCGTCCAGCAAGACCGCGGCCGGAACCAGCGGGTGACCGGGGAAGTGCCCGGGCAGCGCGGGATGGTCGACCGGCACGTGCCGCTCCAGCCGGATCAGCGTCGCTTCGCGCATTCGGCGGCGAGGCGCCCGAGCGCCTCCGCGGGGAGTTTCCCGGTGGCATTGCGTGGCAGGGCGGCGACGAAATGCAGTGGGCGCGGGAGGAATATCGGGTCGACCCGGCGGCGCAGCTCCTCGCGCAGCACGCGCGTTGATACACCCGGCGCGACGACGAAGGCCGCCAGCCGCGCCACCGTCTCGCCGCTCTCGGGCGGAAGATAGTACGCGCCGTCGCGAACGCCTGGGATCGAGAGCAGATGGAAATTCAAGCTAGCGAGCGAGGTTCGCTTGCCGGCGACATTCACCATATCGGTCGCACGGCCAAACAACGCGAACCGCCCGTCCTCGAACACTTCGATCAAGTCGGTGAAGCGAGCCGGCACATCGATGTGCGCGCCCTCGGCCCACCACGCTTCGCCTTCCCGCCGCAGCCGGACGCCGGGCGGGGGTCGCCACGCCGGACCCTCCACGGTGCGGCGCGACGCCACCATTCCGACTTCGGTAAAGCCGTAGATCTCGTGGACCGGCGCGCCGAAACGCGCTTCCGCTCGTGCAGCGACCTCCTCGGCGAGGGGAGCCGTCGCGGAAAGGACGAGTGCGAGCGGCGGCAGCTGAATCCCTTCGATGTCCAGCGCGCGCAAGTGAACGGGCGTCGTAACCAGCACCCGCGGTGCCGGCACACCCGCGAGCGCGGCCCGAACGTCCTCCGGATAGAACGGGCGGCCGTTGGACATCGCGAGCCGCGCTTGCAACACAATCATCACCGTCGACTCAATGCCGTACATGTGCTGCGGCGGGACCGTGCCGACGACGGTTGCGCGCGGCAGATGGTCCAGTCCCAATGCCTGCGCTTCGCCCATCGCGCCGCGGGCGAGCGCGCCCCACGTCTTGACATGCGGAATCGGTTCGCCGGTGGTGCCGGAGGTGAACACGATGGCGGCGACCTGCTGCGGTGGGAACGCTGGAATCGTCGCCGTGACCCTGTTCGCGGCGATCGGGCTCGGATACACGAGCGCCTCCATCGGCAAATCTGGCTCGCTCACCTCGGTCAGGGCATAGAGTCCCGCATATCCCCGCGCGAGCCGCGCCAGGAAATCAGCGGTGCGCTGCGGCGGCAGTAGACTCGCCTGTCCGCGAATCAGCGCCGCGGCGAAGCCGACGGTGAACCGATAGCGGTCGGTGCAGAGGTTGAGGACATGCGAGCGCTCCGGCAGGCGGGCTGCCAGCGCCGCCGCGTCGGCGAGAAATTCCGCTACCGTGACGGTACGCCCGTCGACGTAGCCGATTGGATCGGCGGTCGATCCGGGACGAACGAGCGGCACCCCGGCCACGATCGGCCCCCGGGTCACTTCACAGAAGACATCGCGCGCAGCCCGCCGGCCCGGGCAAGACGCGCGAACATCCGCAGCGGCGACACGTGCTCGTAGGTGGGAAAGCGCCAGCGCCGATAGGCGTACTCGACGGCAAACATCAGCCCAGTCAGGATATACGACAGCACGTTGGCGAAGAACGACCAGAGGGCGAGCGGCGCGACGAGCGCGAGCACCACCAGTGCGACCGCCATGGCCGCGAAGAACACGCACCAGGCCCAGGTCACGCGGCGCGTGTGGCGCTCCAACTCCGGGCTCGCCGGCCCGCGGACGATCCGCGCGATCGTCGTGACGAGCGGCTCGCGTCCCGGGGCGAGCGTGCGGCCGAAGAAGCAGAGGAGCGCCGTATAGATCGCCACCGGCGGGAGGTAGATCGCGTACGGCTCATCGGCGCTCACGTACCACACCGCCGCCGCCACGCCGACGCACACGACCGTGCCGATCCACGTGAGCCCGGCGCCGCGCGCCAGCCCGACGGCGACGGCGAGCGCCATCATCCAACCGGCTGCGACCACCAGCCGGCCGCCGCCATCGGCGACGATGAGAACATGGAAGGCGACCGGCCCCGCAGCCAAGGTCGCGCCGGTGACGACCAGCGCCAACCGCCCGGCAACCCGCCCCATACTCACTTAGCGCGCCGTGCCTGGATGTGCGCGTTGAGGCTCCTGAGCGAACGGTAGATCGTGCCGTTGTCGGGCTCGTCGGACCGCAGCTGGACGCCGTACGCCTTCGAGATCGCGAGCGACATCTCCAGGATGTCGATCGAATCGAGCCCGAGGCCGTCGCCGTAGAGCGGCGCCTCGGGATCGACCTCCGCGACCGGTATTTCCAGGTTCAGGGTCTGGACGATCAGCGTCGCGAGCGCGCGCTCGTCGTCGGTCATTGCGCCGGCGTTCGACTCGTGCGACGCCGCGGTGGAAATAGCCTTTGTGTGCATTGCCGATCTTCGCGTTACGGCCCCCCGGCCGGAATACTGCGGCCGCTCTCCCCCGCGCCTCACGCCCGATCGGATCGGGGCCCGAATGCTCTCCGCCCCAATCGCCGTGGAGCGTCTCCCCGCTTATATATCACAACCGGCCGGCGGTTCACTATGCCAAATCGCCGTCCGGTTGCCCCGCGCGTGCTTTAGGCCATCCGCCGGTGCCTGAGCGACGGCACGCCCGCCTTGAGCTTGGGGGCCGCGCGTTCCAGGACAAACTCGGCGAGCAGCTCGACCTCGCGCTGGCGCGCGCCGCCGGGCCGTGCGGCGAGCGCGATCGTGCGCGCGGGCACCCGGGTCGAGAACGGCCGGGCGACGAGCGAGGTGCCGTTCAGGATACCCGCTCTGAGGGTCATTTCGGGCAGCAGCGTCACGCCGAGCCGCCCTTCGACCATCTGCACCAGAGTGGTGAGGCTGGTCGCCTCGACGGCGGGCGCTTCCGGGCGCTCCCGTGCGCCGCACGCGACGATCGCGTGTTCCCGCAGACAGTGTCCTTCCTCGAGCAGTACGATCTCGCGCGGGGCGAGCCGCTCCACCGTCACTGCCTTGTCGCGCGCGAGCGGGTCGTCATCCCGAGCGACGAACCAGAACTCGTCGCGAAACAGCTCGCTCACCGCGAGCTCGCCGGTCGCGTACGGCAGCGCGATCAGGGCCGCATCGAGCTCGGCCGCGCGCAGACGATCGAGCAGCCGCTCGGTCAAGTCTTCGCGCAGGTAGAGTTTCAGCCTCGCGTAGCGCTCGCGCAGTCCGGGCAACAGGCTCGGCAGCAGAAACGGCGCGATGGTCGGGATCACGCCGAGACGGAACGGGCCGGCCAGCGGCTCGCGGGCGCGGCGTGCCATCTCGACCAAGTCTTGCGTCTGCGCGAGCAGCCCGCGCGCCTTGGCGACGGTCTCCTCGCCCGTTCGCGTCAGTCGGACGCGCCGCTTGTCGCGCTCGACGAGCTCGACGCCCAGCAGGCCCTCAAGCTCCTTGATGCCCGCCGAGAGCGTCGACTGCGTTACGAAGCAGCTTTGCGCCGCCGCGCGGAAGTTCAAGCGGTCGGCGACGGCAACGAGGTAGCGGAGTTGGCGAAGTGACGGCAGCGCGTTCATCTGATCGATCCCGCCGATCACTGTAACCGAAAAATCCCGTTGGATCGACGCGGTCGATCCCCGCACACTTCGGCCCATCGGGTGCTTCGGCCCTCACCGCTTAAACGTTCAAGGAGACCGCAATGCTGACTGTTGGCGATCGTATCCCCGGATTCGACCTGCAGGCCGTCGTGGCGCTGGAGCAGGATCGGGCTTTTGCCCGCATCACCGACCGGTCGGACGCCGGCAAATGGAAAGTGATCTTCTTCTGGCCCAAAGACTTCACGTTCGTCTGCCCGACCGAGATCGCGGCGTTCGGCAACCTCAACCGCGAATTCAACGACCGCGACGCAGTGATTTACGGCGCGTCGACCGACAGCGAGTTCGTCCACCTCGCCTGGCGCCGCTCTCACCCCGATTTGAAGGCGCTGCCGTTCCCGATGCTCGCCGACATCAAGCGCGAGCTCGCGGCCGCCTTCGGGATCCTCGACCGGGCCGAAGGGGTGGCGCTGCGCGCGACGTTCATCGTCGATCCCGAAGGCGTGATTCGGTTCGTATCGGTGAACGATCTCAGCGTCGGGCGCAACCCGCAGGAAGTGTTGCGCGTGCTCGACGCGCTGCAAACCGACGAGCTGTGCCCGTGCAACTGGCAGAAGGGCGACGAGTTCCTCAAGGCCGCTTGACCGAAAGGACACGCTTATGACGCTGCACAACCTCCGCGACCGTTTGCCCGACTACGCGAAGGACCTGAGGCTGAACCTCGGCACCCTCGCGGGTGAGGGGATCCTCACCGATTCGCAAAAGGCCGGCACGTTCATCGCTTCGGCGATCGCCTGCCGCAACCCGGAGCTGATCGAAGCGGTGAACGCCGAGTTCGGCGCGCGGCTCGAGCCGGCCGCCTTCACGGCGGCTAAAGCGGCCGCGGCGATCATGGCGATGAACAACGTGTACTACCGCTTCCTGCACCTCGTGGAAGACGAGTCGTACGCGAAGTTGCGGGCGAACCTGCGGATGAACGTGCTCGCCAATCCCGGCGTGCCCCGAGCCGACTTCGAGTTGTGGTCGCTCGCGGTCTCGGCGATCAACGGCTGCGGCAAATGCATCGGCGCGCACGAGCGCGTGCTGCGCGAGGCGGGTGTGACCGCGGAGCAAATCCAGGCCGCGGTGCGCATCGCCGCGGTCGTGCACGCGGTTGCGGTGACGATCGAGGCCGAGGCGGTCGCGACCCGGCCGCTCGCCGCTGCAGCGTAGCCTCAGGGCGCGGGCGGTGGGCCCCCCGAGCTAGCGCACGAGATAGCGCGCGACGGCATCCTCGTTCCAGGCCAATCCGTTGCCCGGGCGCTCGGGAACGATCGCGCTGCCATCGCGCAGCTCGAGCGGTTCGCGCAGAATCGGGTTTGCCCAATCGACGTACTCGAGCCAGTGTGCGGTCGGCGTGACCGCCAGCAGCTGCGCCGACACTTCCGGGAACAAGTGCGTTGAAAGCGGCAGCCCGCGCGGTTCCGCGAGCGCCGCCGCACGCAGCCAGCCGGTGACGCCGCCGATCCGCGCGAGATCCGGCATGAAGTAGTCGCAGGCGAGCGCGTCGAGCGCCTTCTGCATGTCGTGCGCGCCCCAGCAGCTCTCGCCGATCTGAATCGGGGTGCGCGCGGCGGCAGCCACCCGCGCGCAGCCGGCGTAGTCGTCGAAACGTACCGGCTCCTCGATCCACGCCAGCTGCTCGTCGTCGAGCGCGCGCGCGCGGCGCTCAGCCTCCGGCGGTGAGAGCGCCTGGTTGTAGTCGGACATGAGGATCATTCCTTCGCCGGCCGCGCGGCGCACCGCCCGCACCACCGCGACGTCCTCGGCGAGCGTCGGGTAGCCAAGGCGCACCTTGATCGCTTTGAATCCCGGCGCCGCAAGCTCCGCCGCCTCGGCCGCGGCGCGCGCCGCGCCGATGAGGCCGAGCCCGTTCGAGTTGTAGGCCGGCAGGGCACTCGGGACGCCGCCGAGTAGGCGCGCGAGCGGCACACCGGCAGCTTTCGCCACGACGTCCCAGCACGCCACGTCGATCGCGCTTAGCGCGAGCATCGCGAACCCCTGCACGCCGGTCAGCGTGAGCCGCTGGCGGAGCTTGCGCTCGATCGCAATCGGCGCGATCGGATCGCCTTTCAGCATTTCGCCGAACGATTCGACTAGCGATACGAGCGGCTTCAGCGCGAACGTGCCTGGCGTGAAGAGGTAAGCGGCGCCGCGGATCCCCGCCTCCGTCTCGAGGTCAACCAGCACCAGCGCGGCATGCGTCACCGCACCGCCCGCCGTGACGAGGGGACGCGGGATTGGAACGCTGACGGGACGGGCGCTGAGCGCGCGCAGCTTCGGCACCGGTGCTGTCATGCTTGGTCCTTTCACGGAAGCGACGCGCGGGCGCGGGACCCCGACGGCGCCGCAGCCAGTTTAGACTATCGGCCCGCGTCACCCCGCGACCAAGCCAAAAAACCCGCACCGGGAGCTCTAGACGCCCGACCCAGGTCTTGCCTTCCAGCTGTAGTGCGCTTCGTCATCGCCTGTCGCGTCCCGCGGCCGGGGTTCACGATCGGGCTCGTCTCCGACGTTGTGGTTCTCCGCATCGCAGGCGTGCGGATCAGGCTCCTCGGCGTGTCGTCGGCACCGGCGTTTCGGGCAGCGTGAAGGCGTTCCGGTTGGGCACCCGCCGGCGCCGCTATACAGGCGGGCCTTATCGGTTGTCCGCGGCGAGGCGCGGGGGCTGCCGCCAAAGCGCATGGCCCGGTCGGGCAATCAGCCGACTGGTGTTACGATGCGATGGCGAAACAACTCGAAGAATCGGAGCGACCTATGATTTCTCCCACCGGCACCCAGAACATGGCGCTCTTCTGCGATTTCGAGAACATCGCGCTCGGCGTGCGTGACGCGAAGTACGAACGCTTCAACATCAAGCGCATCCTCGAGCGCCTGCTGCTCAAGGGCTCGATCGTGGTCAAGAAGGCCTACTGTGATTGGGGGCGATACAAGGAGTTCAAGGCGCCGATGCACGAGGCGGCGTTCGAGCTGATCGATATCCCGCACGTGCGCCAGTCGGGCAAGAACTCCGCCGACATCCGCATGGTGGTCGATGCGCTCGACCTGTGCTACACCAAGTCGCATGTGCGGACGTTCGTGCTGATCACCGGCGACTCCGATTTCTCGCCCCTGGTCTCCAAGCTGCGCGAGAACGCCAAGGAGGTGATCGGCGTGGGCGTGAAGAACTCGACCTCCGATCTGCTGATCGCCAACTGCGACGAGTTCATCTACTACGACGACCTGGTGCGCGAGGAGTCGAAGCAGAAGGCGAAGCGGCCCGAGAAGCCCGCCGCGGACAAGCCGCAGACGAAGGGTGACGAGGACAAGAAACAGGAAGCGGTCGACCTGGTGATGGAAACGATCGAGGCGCTGTTCGCCGAGCGCGGCGCCGAGGACCGAATCTGGGGCTCGATGGTGAAGCAGGCGTTGAAGCGGCGCAAGCCGGGTTTCAACGAGTCCTACTACGGCTTCCGCTCGTTTTCACGCCTGCTCGACGAGGCCGCCGCACGCAAGCTGATCGAGGTCGAGGAAGACGAGAAATCCGGTGGCGTCATCATCCGCGGGTTCAATCCCGATCGCTAACCAGCCAAACCGCCGTTTAACGCGAATCTAGACTCACCGCGGCGGACTCGGGGCCACGTCCTCCGCAGCGCGCGGCGTCAGGCTTCCTGGAACGCTTCCTCGCGCTTCTTGCGGATCGTCGGCGCGACCACGATCAGCAGCAGCACGAACGCAATGCCGAGCAGCACCGCCGAGATCGGCTTGGTGAAGAACACCGTCGGATCGCCGCGCGAGAGCAGCATCGCCCGGCGCAGGTTCTCCTCCATCATCGGCCCCAGGATGAAGCCGAGGATGAGCGGCGCCGGCTCGCACTCGAGCTTCACGCACACGATGCCGAACACCGTGAATAGGCACATCAGGTAGATATCGAACGAGGCGTTGTTCACGCTGTACACGCCGATCGCGCAGAACAGCAGGATCGCCGGATAGAGCATCCGGTAGGGGACCTTCAGCAAACTCACCCACATTCCGATCAGCGGCAGGTTGAGGATCACGAGCATCAGGTTCCCCACCCACATCGAGGCGATCATCCCCCAGAAGAGCTGCGGCCGCTCGGTCATCACTTGCGGTCCCGGCGCGATGCCCTGGATCATCATCGCGCCGATCATCAGCGCCATGACCGGGTTCGACGGGATGCCGAGCGTGAGCAGCGGGATGAACGAGGTCTGCGCGCCGGCATTGTTCGCCGATTCGGGCGCCGCTACACCGCGGATCTCGCCCTTGCCGAACTGCGACGTGTCGCCCATCTTCTTCTCGAGCGTGTAGGCCGCGAACGAGGCGAGCAGCGCGCCGCCGCCGGGAAGGATGCCGAGCGCGGAGCCGAGGAACGTGCCGCGCAGGATGGCGGGGGTGGAGCGCTTGATGTCCGCCCAGTTCGGCATCAGATGGTCGATCTTGGCGACGAAGACGTCGCGGCTTTCTTTGTGCTCGAGGTTAGCGATAATCTCGGCGATGCCGAACATGCCCATCGCCACGGTCACGAAGCCGATGCCGTCGGAAAGCTCGGGGACGCCGAAGCTATACCGGGCGACCCCGGAGTTCACGTCGGTGCCGACAATCCCGAGCAGCAGCCCGAGGATCACCATCGCAATCGCCTTGATCAGCGAGCCGCTCGCGAGCACGGTGGCGGAAATCAGGCCGAGCACCATCAGCGAGAAATACTCGGTCGGTCCGAACTTGAGCGCGACCTCCGCCAGCGGCGGCGCGAACAGCGCGATGATCACCGTCGAGACGCAGCCGGCGAAGAACGAGCCGATCGCCGCGATGCCGAGCGCGGGTCCCGCGCGGCCCTTGCGGGCCATGGCGTAGCCGTCGAGACAGGTGATGACCGACGAGGACTCCCCGGGAATGTTGACCAGGATCGCGGTGGTCGAGCCGCCGTACTGCGCGCCGTAGTAGATCCCGGCGAGCATGATCAGCGCCGACACCGGCGGCAGCGTGAAGGTGACCGGCAGCAGCATCGCGATCGTCGCGACCGGGCCGATCCCCGGCAGCACGCCGATCAGCGTGCCGAGCAGCACGCCGAAAAAGCACCACAACAGGTTCAGCGGCGTGAGCGCAACACCGAAGCCGAGCGCCAGGTTGGAGAATAGGTCCATCGCCGCCTCCTATTCGCCGGGCCAGACGGGGATCGGCAGCCCGAGCCCTTTGACGAACACCCACACCGCGAAGACCGCGAGCACGACGAACAGGATCGCAACCTCCTTCCACCGGAAATCGACTCCGCCGAGCGCGCCCACGACGGTCAGCGCCCCGGTGGCGATCACGACCCCGAGCGGCTTCAGCAGCGCGCCGAAGAGCACGGTCCCGATGACGATCAGGATGACCGGCTTGAAGAAGAACGGCGGAACCTTCGCCCCCTCGATCACGAACGACCGCAGGAAGATCACGAGCCCGAGGACTACGAGGAGACCGCCGAGCATGGTGGGAAAATACGCCGGTCCCATCCGCACCGCGGTGCCCAGTTGGTAGTTCTGCGCGCCGATCGCGAAACCTAGCCCGAACACGATGAACATCAGGCCGGCCCAAAAATCCTTGGGCGCCTTTATTCTCATTGGACCCCTCCTCTCCTCTCTAGCGGCGCCTATTCTGCCACAGGCTGCCCGGCCTGCCATTGATATGTCGCGGCACCGATTGCGAACCCGTGGGCGCAGCGCGCCGTCCCGGTATCCGCCGGGTCTGACGAAAGGCTGACGTCCGGCGCGCCGGGCTCCGGGGTCAGACGAAGCTCGGGCCCGGGACCTGTTCGGTGAGCTCGCGCTGCTTGTCGACGAACTCGACCAGCCGGGCGCTGGTCTGGCGCAGCCGCTGCGACAGCATCAACGCCAGCTGCATCAGGATCTTCGCGCCGAGAATCGGCTGCTCGAGGATGATGCGGGCAAGATGGTCCGCCGTGAGCACGGCGATGAGCGTCGGTTCGACCGCGACGCAAGTGGCAAACCGCGGCTCGCCGTCGATCATCGACATCTCGCCGAGGCTCTTGCCCTCGTCGATCACGGCGATCAGGCGCGGGGCGTTCCACTGATCCTGCTTGAAGACCTCGGTGCGGCCCTCGACGATGATCATCATGAAGTCGCCCGGCTCGCCCTCACGCAGGATTTCTTGGCCGGCCTGGGCGCGGTATACCTGCATGAAGTGGCCCATCAGCCGGATCTCGGCCAGGCTGAACTGCTCGAAGAGCGGGGAGTACCCAATCATCGCGTGCAGCTTGGACGCATACGGCGTGGCGTCACCGACATACTCGAGCTGCGGCAGGCGCTGGCTCTCGGCAAGGTCGGTCATGCGCGGTCTTGAGATGGGTCTAGAGACGCGCCCATTATGCCGAATTGCGCGGCGCCGTCACACCCCCCGTTCAAGCCAGGATCCAGGCCGCGGCGGCGAGCCAGCCGATCGCGGCGCCGAGCAAATGCGGATCGTGCAGGAGGTCCCGCGCGGGATCGCCGCCCCCACCCCGGCGGTGAAGCAGATAGATAAACCGAAATATTCCGTACAGCACAAACGGCAGCGTAAGGATCAGCTTGTCGGTGCCATGCAGCGCAACCGTGGCGGCGTCCACGGTGTAGAGGGCGTAGGCGGTGAGGGCGCCCGCCGCGCTGATCGAAATCATCTTGTCCAGGAGCTCCGGGGTGTAGTCCGCCAACACCCGACGATGGTCGCCGCCTTGGTCCTCGAGCTCTAGTAGCTCGGCGCGTCGTTTGGTGAAGCCGAGGAAGACCGTCAACATCAGACCGCACGCGAGGAGCCAGCGCGAGGGCGCGATACCGATTCCCAGCGTCCCGGCGAGGATTCGAAGCATGAATCCGCCGGCGATCATGAACACATCGAGGATCGCGACGTGCTTGAGGCCCAGGCTGTAGCCCAGGTTGAGCACGATGTATCCGGCGGCGATCGCCAGCGCGGGGCGCGAGATCCACGCCGCGAGCGCCAACCCTAGGGCGGCAAGCGCCGCTGCGAACCCGAGCGCGCCGGCGACGCTCACGGCACCGCTCGCTACCGGCCGCTCCCGCTTCTGCGGATGCGCTCGATCCGCCGCGCGGTCGAGCACGTCGTTCAGCGCATAGACCGCGCTCGACACCAAACAGAACGCCGCGAACGCCGCGATCGCCTCGCCTGTCGTGCCAGGCTCGCGCCAGCCGTGCCCGAATAACCAGCCGACCAGGACGAAACCGTTCTTCACCCACTGGCGCGGGCGCGCGAGGCGGGCGAGATCAGTCACCCCGCCGGACACGTCGCGCTCCCAAAATAGCGTTCGCAAAAATAGCAGTGCCCCTGCGGCAGGTACGACGGGATCCGATAGTACCGGTCGCGCACGTCGGTGAGTACCTCGCTCCGGTACGTCGTGAAGTCGAATCCGCGCCCGATGACCAAGTAAAACTTCGCCCCCCGGATGTCGACCGTCCGGTACTCGACGCGGCGAAAAAACGGCGCGTACTGACGCGGGTCGGGCGGGGTCTTGCGGATGATGAGCAGGTCGTGACCGTCGAGCGCGCGAAAGTCGGTCAGGATGTCGTCCTGCCTGGCATGCGCGGATGCCGGCCCGAAAGCGGGGATATAGTGCCGGCGCCACGGCTCGGTCGCCGCCGGCTGCGTGACGAAGCCGGTCGCCGCCGCGTTGTACGCGAGCGTCACCGCCGGCGAGTAGCCATCGGCCGCGACGACAAATTTGCGCTCGTACTCCCGCAGGGCGCCGAGCAGCTCGCCGGCGCGGAACGTCATGACCACGCCGTCGTACTGCCGCAGCGCATGCCAAGTCTCGATTGGCAGCGCCGCTGCCACCGCCACCGCGATCACATGCGCCGCGGAGAAGCCGGCAAGAAACTTCGCCGAGGCGCGCAGGCGCGCCGCCCCGAGCACGAGCGCGGCGACCATGAATAGCGGCGGCACGAACGACAGCAGCCAGTGGAGCCCGATGTTCTTAACCAGCGAGAGCGCGGCAAATACTGCGAGCGGCACGAGCGCGCCCACCGCCAGCAGCCCGACCGCCGGATCGCGGGCGGCAGCCCGCACCGCACGCGCGTTGCCCGCGAGCTGGGCTACCAGCAGCGGACTCGTCACGTAAACGAGGAACGCGCCGAACAGCAGCGGCTTGTACCACGCGAGCCCCGCGTCGGCGTGGCGGTTATAGAGGTTGAACAACAGATTCGCCCAGCAGTGCTCGTAGTTCCACGCGACATTGACGAGCGCAAACGGCGCGGCGGCGGCGCAGACGATCGCGAGGTCGCGCCAGCTGCGCCCGCCGCGCGGGACGCGGAGCGCGTAGACCAGATACGCGAGTCCGAGCAGTACGGCGAAATACTTCGACAGGAACGCACAGCCGAGCGCGGCGCCGGCGAGCGCGAGCCACCCGATTGAGTCGCGCCGCACGCCGAGCGCGAACGCAGCGAGCGACAGAAACGAAAACAGGCCGAGCGGCGTGTCGGTGGTGATCGCGACGTTGAGCACCTGCGCCGGCACCAGCAGCCAGGCGAGGGCGGCGGCGTAGCCGAGCGTTGCCGGCGCCGCGCCGGCCGCCGCGGCGCTCGAACCGCGCGCGAGTTCGCGCACCGTCCATGCCATGCCGAGCGCGATCAGCGCCGGCAGCACGATCGCCGGAAACCGCAGTACGAGTTTGGCGTGCGAGACCTGTAGCAGTGCGGCGAGCCACCAACCCACCATCGGCGGGTGGTCGTAGAACCCGAGGTCGGGCGCTTCGCCCCAGTAGATGAAATACGCTTCGTCGCCGGTGATCGGCAGCCACCACGCAAGCCACAGCCGGAACCCGAGCGTGACGGCGATCGCCGTCCAGAACCAGCCGGACAGTGCCGGGGCCCTGGCCGCGTGCGTCCCGGCTGGATTCAATGCCTAGCGCCCCGCCGGCTGCGCGCGGGGCGCCGCGTCGCGCGCGGCGGCGCGGCGGCGGCGAACCGCCTCCGCCACCGCGTCCAGCAGCGGCAGCGAGTCTTCCCAACCAAGGCAGGCATCGGTGATGCTCTGACCGTACGCGAGCGGCTGGCCGGGCACCAGGTCCTGCCGCCCGGCCTTCAAGTGGGACTCGATCATCACGCCGACGATGCGCCGCTCGCCGCCGGCGATCTGCGCGGCGACCTGCGCGCCCACTTCGACCTGCCGCCGGTAGTCCTTCCCGCTGTTCGCGTGCGAAAGGTCGATCATCACGCGCTGCGCGAGCCCGGCCGCGGCGAGCACCCGGCACGCGGCGTCGACGCTTTGCGCGTCGTAGTTCGGCTGCCGGCCGCCGCGCAGGATGATGTGGCAGTCATGGTTGCCGCGAGTCTCGACGATCGCGACCTGCCCATTCTTGTGCACCGACAGGAAGTGGTGCTGTTGCTGCGCGGCGAGGAGCGCGTCGACTGCGATTTTCACGTTGCCGTCGGTGCCGTTCTTGAAACCGATCGGCGCCGAAAGCCCCGAGGCGAGCTCGCGGTGTACCTGCGATTCGGTGGTCCGGGCCCCGATCGCGCCCCAGCTGATCAGATCGCCGATGTACTGCGGCGAGATCGTGTCCAAGAACTCCGAGCCCGCCGGCGTACCGGTCTGGTTGATGCGCACCAGGAGGTCGCGCGCGATCCGCAGCCCCTCGTTGATGCGAAAACTGCCGTTCAGGTAGGGGTCGTTGATCAGCCCTTTCCAGCCGACCGTGGTGCGCGGCTTCTCGAAGTAAACCCGCATCACGATCTCGAGTTCGCCGGCCAATCGCCGCCGCAGCTCGGCGAGGTGCCCGGCGTACTCGACGGCCGCCTGCGGGTCGTGGATCGAGCAAGGGCCGATCACGACCAGGAGCCGGTCGGATCGGGCATGCAGGATCTCCTTCACCTTGCGCCGGGTCTCGCCGACCAGCGTCTCGACCGGCGTCCCTTGGATCGGGAAGAACCGAATCAGGTGCTCCGGCGGAGGCAGCGGCACCACCTTGTCGATGCGCTCGTCGTCGGTCAACGACGTCCGGTCGTCTGGAACCCGCGTCGGATAGTTCTCGGCGGCTGTCATGGAATGGTCCTCGGGTCGAAACCAACAAAAAACCGTACGCTAGTCTGGGGATCCTCGCCGGGGTGCGCAGCGCTCCCGAAAACAAAAAACCGCCAGGCCCTGCGGCGCTGGCGGTTGGTGGGATTCTGCGCGCGTGAACCTGGTCTAATCCCTTCGCCAGCGGCTGGAGAAAGCAAAGGCAAAAGCCGAGTACGCGGCGGTCATGTCCGGAGTCCCTTGCCGTGCATTCAAACACGACCGGCTGGGGCCTGGCAAGCCCGGTGCGCCGCCGCTCGGCTCGGCCCCCTCGCGGCGAGCGCCGCACCGCGTCGTCGGCGTGCGGCAAAGGGCAATTAGCAGCCGACGCACCCGGCTGCCAAACCGACTGTTTGTGCGCGCTCGACTCCGCCGCGGTTGCATCTCGGGTATTACGGCACGATTATGGTGGGCAAGGGATCACGTTCTGCACGTGCACGGCCGACACTATTAGGCATCGGCCCGCTTTATGCTTGAAGCGTGATTGAAAGACCCGGCGTCGCGCGCGTAGGTCGCGGCGCCGGGGTGGACTGACTTCGTGTGCGTGGAGGGGCTTCAGCAATGGTGGCGACAGCGAATCTGCCCGCGGTCAGAGGACCGGTGCACATCCCGATTGCGGGGTTCAAGGATGTCTACGACGTCGACGCCGTCGACCGTGCGCTCCAGGAGCTCGCGCCGGGCGCGAGCGAGGCACTCAAAGCCACGTACGAGAAGATGATCCGTGCCGGCGGGACGCGCCTCTCGGTGAAGCCTGCCAGCGTGCCGGCGATGGAGCACCTCTACGACGAGCTGCCGAACTTCGCCGACGTGCTCGACGATGTGAAGAAGCAGATCGCGCTGTGCGCGAGCTCGAATGACCCGCTCGAGCTGCAGCCGATGCTGCTCCTCGGCGCGCCCGGCATCGGCAAGACGCACTTCGCACGGCGCATCTCGGAGCTGCTCGCCACCGGCTACGGTTTCGTGTCGATGAGCTCGCTCACCGCCGGGTGGGTCCTGTCCGGCTCCTCATCGCAGTGGAAGAACTCGAAGCCGGGCAAGGTGTTCGAGACGTTCCTGCACGGGCAGTACGCGAACCCGTTGCTGTGCCTCGACGAGATCGACAAGGCCGGCGGGGAGGCGCAGTACGATCCCCTCGGGGCGCTGTATGCGCTGCTCGAGCGCGACACGGCACGCGCATTCATCGACGAGTTCGTCGAGCTTCCGATCGACGCGTCGAGCGTGCTGTGGATCGCAACGGCCAACGACGCCGCGCGCATTCCGGAGCCGATCCTCAACCGCATGAACGTGTACGAGATCGCTCCGCCCGACCGCGACGGATCGATGCGGATCGCGCAATCGATCTACGGCGAGATTCGCGACGCGCACGACTGGGGCAAGCAATTCCCCGCGCAGCTCGCGGCCAGCGTCCTCGATAAGCTGGCCGCCCTCGGCCCGCGCGAGATGCGCCGGGCGATCATGAACGGCTTCGGCAACGCGAAACTCGCCGGACGCCATGAGGTCGAGGCCGGCGACATCCAGGACGGACGCGGCGCGCGGAAGACCCGGATCGGGTTCTAGGAAGAGCGCTCCGCAGCGGTTGCAGCGAACACCGCGCCGGCGGCGAACACGGCCGCGACTGCCGTGTTCGCCATAACCGCGTCCAGTTCCAAGTTCTCTAAGGCGCCGCCGTTGCGGCGAGCTTCGCGAGCGGCGCGTAGTCGCCGACCGAGCCGTGCCCGCCGGCAAAGCGCGTCGGCTCGATGCCCCACTTCTTCACGCCCGCGACCACGGCCATCAGCGCCGGGGTAGGTTTCGCCGGGAGGGCATCGCGCCCCGGGCTCCACAGGTCGGCCACGAAGCCAAGCTTCGCATCGGGGATGTACCCGATCAGCATCCCTTCGGCGTGCGGGTTCTCGATTAGGTACGCGTACACTTCGCGCTTGCCATCGGTGATCACATAACGGCCGTCGGTTTCGACCACCTCGGGCTTGAACGGCTTCTTCGGCGCGTCGCGCCCGAGCGCATCGGGGCTCGAGAGCGCCTTGACGAAGTACTGGCCGTTGCCCTTGGCGACGACGACCGTCGCGCCGGCCGCGGCGTAGTTCCGGATGCCGCTCGTGTGGTCCATGTGGTGATGGGTCAGGACGACGTACTTGAACGGCTTGCCGGGATACTTCTTCGCCGCCTGCTCCATGGTCCATTTCGACAGCTGCTCGCTGATCGGCGTGTCGAAGCTGACCAGGAAGGTGTCCATTTCGACGATCAGACTGTTGTGCGTGCCGCCGACCATCTGAGAGATGCCGGGGGCGAGGTCAACGAGGTGGGGCCCCGGCCCGGATTTCGGGTCGTAGGTCATGGCGTCCGAATCGAGGTAGACGCCGATGAACTGCCGGCGTAGGACCCACTGGTAGGGGACATCCCCGGTGGCGATCTTCGGCGCGCCGACGCGCATCTCCGGCGGGATGCTGAATGCATCCGCGGCGAGCGCCGGGTTGACCGTCACGTCCGTGATCGCCGTCTCGATGACGTTGCCGCCATTGAGCTGATAGACCTGCTTGTACGGATACTTGATCGGACCTGCCTGGCGCCAGTCGGACAGCACCAGGTCATAGGTCGAGTCGCCCTGGAGCGAATCGTAGTCGAGCGTGCGCACCCGCGCCGGGAGCCCCGAGGAACGGTCGAACAGCACGATAAAAGTGTTCTGCCCGCTCTGGTAGCGCACCGCGGGAAAGGTCTCCTGCCCGATTTTTTGATCGGGGAGCTTCGCGACCCGCGCCGGTTGCTGCTGCATTTGCGCGAGGAGGGTGGGCGAGGAGCGGACGAACTCGCGCGTGCTCGCCGCAACCCGCGACCCGGACATCGTCTGCTGGTTCGTGTCGAGGCTCTGCTTGACGCGCGCAGTCGAATCGACGCCGTTCACGTAGCCCACGCCGTCGGCGATCACCTCGGTGAACTTGTACTCGCGGGGCGCCGGATAGAGCATCTTGCGGTACCACTCGGTGCGGCTCTTGCCGGCGGCGAGATCGCGCGACTCGGTAAACGTCGAGTTGTCGGCCAGCCGGTACTCGCCGCCGGCCTTGACCGTCTGCCCGGGATCCAGATGGCGGGTCTCACCCTTCACCACGATGGTGCGCACCTGGGATAGAGCGGGTCCGCCCATGGCCTGCACCGCGCGATCGACGTCCGGCTGGTCCGCGGCCGTCGCGGCGAGCCCGAACAAAGCGAAGCATGGAAGCAATCCGGCAGCCGTCAACCGTCTCATGATTCCTCCTTTGGCACCGCCGTCGGCGGCGGTTGGTGTTTGCCGCGCGAGTGCCCTGGGGAGGCACCGCGGGTCGGGCACTAACAGTTTAGCGTTGCGGACTATTCCCGACTATTTTGCCGGCGCGGCCGGGCCGGCTGGTGCCGGCGCGGCCGGACCGGCTGGCGCCGGTGCCGCCGGCGCACCGGGAGCGGGCACGACAACGCCCGGGGCGAGCGGGATTTCGTTCACCACCTTCACGTCGGTCACGTAGTAGCGCGTATCGCCGAAGCACGAGCCGGGAAGGCCCACCTTCTCTGCATAGCGCAGCGAGACGCGCTTGCCCATCGCTCCATTCACTTGCGCGGCAACCGCGTCGTCCCACACCGTGAAGTAGAACTTTTCCGCCGTGCTGCCGGGCATTGAGACCATCGCCATCTCGCCTTCCCAGGTCTTGCAGACCCACCCTTTGCGCGAGAACTTCTGCACCCAGCCGGCGCGCTCGCCGCTCGAATAGCTCCAGCTCGTGGCCGCCCAGAAATAGGCGGCGACCAGGCCAATCGCAACGAGCACCCAGACCCAGAGACTGGCCCCGCGTCCTCTCGCGAACGAGGTCATCGCCGTCTTGCCCCGGCGTGGGAGTGATCGCGGCCGGCGTGTCCCGGCCGATGGGCCAGGCCGAGCGCCGGGGCGCACCGGGTCGCGTGAGCGTTCATTCGAGGGTCCTCTTGCGCAGTCGCGACGTGAAGTTTCTCACGTCTGGCCCGCGGCCGGCCACCGCGGGAACACAAATGCCGCTTCGGACCGCGAGAACTCCCAGGCGCTGCGCCCGGCACGGTGTAACTTCTCTGACATGAGAGTCTTCCTCCTCGGGCTCGCCGCCGCGTTGTCGCTCGGCGCGGCGATCCCAGCCTGGTCGCAGGCGAGCTATCCGAGCAAGCCGGTAAAGGTCCTGGTCGGGTTCACCCCGGGCAGCGCCGCGGACATTGTGGCGCGCATCGTCGCCCAAAAACTCGGCGCGGATTTCGGCCAGCCGTTCGTGATCGAGAACCGGCCGGGGGCCGGCAGCAGCATCGCCGCCGAAGCCGCGGTGCGATCGCCGCCGGACGGCTACACGTTGCTGATGGGTTCGGTCGCGAACACGATCAACGCCACCCTGGCGAAGGATCTCCCGTTCGAGTTCGACCGAGACCTCGTCCCCATCGTCGCCGTCGCATCGGTGCCCAACCTGCTGGTCGTCAATCCGTCGGTCCCGGCGCGGTCGGTCCAGGAGCTGATCGCGATCGGGAGAGCGAACCCGGGCGACCTGCTGTTCGGGTCGTCAGGGAAAGGCACCTCGCCCCATCTCTCCGGCGAATTGTTCGGCCTCATGGCCGGCCTGAAGCTGGTTCACGTACCGTACAAGGGCAGCCCGCAAGCCGTCGCCGACCTGCTCGCCGGTCGAGTCTCGGTCATGTTCTCGCCGGCCTCGACCGTGCTGCCGCATGTCAGGGCGGGAACGCTCCGGGCGCTCGCGTCGAGCGGCGCGTACCGCTCCAGCGCGGCGCCGGATCTCCCGACGATTGCGGAGTCCGGCCTGCCCGGGTTTGAGACCTCGGTTTGGCTGGGTCTCCTCGCGCCCGCCGCGACCCCGCACGAGATCGTGGAGCGGCTGAATGAGGACACCGTTCAGGCGTTGGGTGGGGCTGACGTGAAGGCCCAGTTGGTCGCGCAAGGGATCGATCCGATGGGCGGAACGCCGCAGCAGTTCGCCGCCTACATCCGGCAGGAAACCGAGAAATGGGCGCGCGTGGTGCAGGCCGCGGGCGCACGGCTCGACTGACCCATCCCGCCCGGGTCCGGTCGCGGCTTGCGCGGGCGTCCGCGGCTCACCGCCGCGCGCAGTGCGCCCCGCCGCCGGCGGATCTCCCCGCGCTTACTGCGGCGGCTTGACCCCGTCTTTGCTGACCTGGATACGCTGTGCTGTCAGCATCCCGTCGGCCGCGGCTTGAGCCGCCACGAACACGTATTCGCCGGCCTTCAGATCGGCCCGCTCGCCGGGGACGGCGCGCACCAGCGGTGTGCCCTCCGGCACCAGGATCGTTTGCTGACCGTCCTTGTACTTGAG
>Ga0187846_10000047_pt1 | contig 69781 bp, 61 predicted proteins | sample TC_taG_FD_161473 | JGI IMG/M metagenome (GOLD analysis project Ga0187846, IMG submission 161473) | Biofilm microbial communities from the roof of an iron ore cave, State of Minas Gerais, Brazil - TC_06 Biofilm (v2) | ecosystem: Environmental > Terrestrial > Deep subsurface > Cave > Wall biofilm... | reverse complement strand
TGCTTGAGGATCCGAATGCGCGGGCTGCCGAGCGCGAGCCGCAGCCGCGACTCCGCCGGGCGCAAGGCCGGCCCCTTCGCGTCCAAGTAGTCCTGAATCGCGCGGTTCACGACCCGCTCGTCCGGCTCGAACTCTTCGGCGAGCAGGCCGAGGAGCGCGCTGCGGCCGTCATCGTTCAGGCCGCGGTAGAGGGCGGCGAGGGCCGCGACCCGCTGGCGCGCCGACGCTTCGCCGCCTGAGCCTTCGAGGCACTCGCGAAAGGTAGTGTGGGCGAGGCGCAGCTCGCCGGCGGAGATCGGTTGCGGCGCCCGCTCCCCGCCGTTGCCGGTGAGCCAGTTCCAGAACGCCCGCACGCGTCCCGGCCGTTCCGGCGGCGGCTCGGCGCTGTACGCCTTGGCCGAGTCGTCGAACGCGGTTCTCGCCTCAGGCGCAGGGACAACCGCTGTGGGCGCCTTATTCATAGCGCGGATTTTAAGCCAACGGTCTTGCGCGGCCTCCGCCGCCGTGCGGTATCTTCGGCCGGAGTCATGAAGTACGTCACTTCGGCGACGACGTTGCGAGCAGGAAAACTGCTGACCTCGGCATTGGCGGCCCTCGTGCTGTGCTTGCCCGCGATCGCGCAGGACAAGTGGCCCGCGAGACCGATCCGCCTCATCGTCCCTTTTCCCCCCGGGTCTTCGCCCGACCTCGTCGCGCGGATGTTGAACGGCCCCCTCGGCCAGGCGCTCGGTCAGCCGGTCATCGTCGAGAACCGGCCGGGCGCCGGCGGCATGGTCGGCACCGGCCAAGTGGCGAAGGCGGCCCGCGACGGGTACACGCTCGGGCTCTCGATTCCCGGACCGCTCGCGGTGAACACCGTGCTGCTGGACAAGATGGAGTACGACCCGTTCCAGGAGCTCGCGCCGGTGACATTGGTTGGCGCCAGCCCGAACGTGCTGATCGTTGATCCGAAGCTCGGCGTCAACACGGTGCAAGACTTCATCGCGCTCGCGCGGGCACAGCCGGGCAAGCTCAACTACGGCTCGGTCGGCAACGGCAGCGCATCGCACCTCACGATGGAGCTGCTCAAGCAGCGCTCGGGCATCGACATCGTGCACGTCCCATACCCCGGCAGCCCACAGGTGAGCACTGCCATTCTCAACGGCCAGATCGCCGGCGGATTCGTGGTGCCGGCGACTGCGATGCCATTGATTCAGGCCGGACGGCTGCGGGCGCTCGGCGCGACCACGGCGACGCGCAGCATCGTATTGCCTGACATGCCGACGGTCGCCGAACAAGGCTTCCCCGGCTTCGAGTCGACGGCGTGGAACGCAATCGTTGCGCCGGCGGGGACCCCGCAGCCAATCATCGACCGGCTGTCCACGGAACTGGTCCGGATCATCCGCAGCGATGCGGTGCGGCAGCAGATGGTCGCGATCTACTTCCAACCGATCGGCGCAGCACCCGAGGCGCTGCGCAGACTCATGCGCCGCGAGGCCGAGCGGTGGGGCAAGGTGATCAGGGCGGCTGGGGTGAAACCGGGGTAGCACGCCGCGCCGCGCCGCCCGCACGGCGCCGAGCGCTCCCCGCCTTCTGACTGCGGGGATCGCGCCGTCACTCGACCTTCGCCCCCGACGCCTTCACCACCTTGCCCCACTTGGCGATCTCAGCCTTGATGAACGCGCCGAAATCCGCCGGTGTCCCCGGCGCGGGCTCCGCGCCCTGCTGCTCGAGTCGCTCCCTTACCTCGGGCAGGTTCAAGCTCCGGTTTACCTCGCTGTTCAGGCGGTCGACTATCGCGGCCGGGGTCCGTGCCGGGGCCACGATTCCGAACCAGGCGCTCGCCTCGTAACCGGGCACGCCTGCTTCGACCATCGTCGGCACCGTCGGCAACGCCGGGTAACGCTTGGCGGTGGTGACTGCGAGCGCACGCAATTTGCCGCTCTTGATATGCGGCATCGACGACGGCAGGTTGTCGAACATCACTGACACCTGCCCGCCGAGCAGGTCGGTAAGCGCCTGGGCGCTTCCCTTGTACGGGATGTGCACGATGTCGACGCCAGTGAGCATCTTGAACAGCTCGCCCGACATGTGCACCGACGTGCCGCTGCCCGACGAGGCGAAGTTGATCTGCCCCGGCTTCGCCCTTGCGAGCGCGATAAATTCCTGGACCGTTTTCGCCGGGACGGCCGGATTGACGACCATGACGTTGGGCACCAAAGCGATGAGGGCCACCGGCGCGAGGTCCCGCGCGAAGCTGAAGGTGAGGTTGGTGTACAGCGTTTCGCTGATCGACTGCGCGACCGTCGCCATCAGTATCGTGTAGCCGTCGGGCGGAGACTTCGCCACCAATTCGGTGCCGATGTTGCCGGCCGCGCCCGGCTTGTTCTCGACCACCACCGGCTGGCCGAGCGACGGGGTGAGCTTGTCCGCTATCACGCGCGCCAGGATATCGGTCGACCCGCCCGGCGGGAACGGTACGACATACCTGATCGGCTTCGCCGGCCACCCCTGCGCATGGAGGGCAATGGGACCCACGCACAGCAGCGCCGCGAACACAACGCGCGCGACTCGAACTACCACGGTCACCTCCTCGCCACGACGCGCAACGGCGCGGCCTGTCTCAAATACCCGACACAAGGGTTGCGGGAAAAGGTCTCATTTTGCTCGACCGGCGTTGCATATCGTTACACTGGCTTACAAAACGTCACCGCCTTGGGGCGTTCCCTGTGTCATCTTGTCTCTCGTACCGGCCTCGCGTTCGCGAGGCGATCGAATCATGTAGCTAAGGCGGAGATTAAAACATGCTCAAACGTACTTTGCTCCTGTGCGCATTGACTGCGGCTGGAACGGCGACGGTGCCGGCTCTTGCCCAAGTGGATATCCGGGTCCAATTGCCGGTCGTCGTGGCACCGGTTCCCGTGGCGCCGGTGCAAGTGGTGCCGGTCCCCCTGGCGCCACCAGCGCCGCAAGTCGAGATCATTCCGGCGCCGCGCCCTGGCTACGTCTGGGCGCCTGGATACTGGGCGTGGGATGGACGTCGGCACGTCTGGACCGAGGGACGCTGGATCGCGGAGCGGCCGGGCTATCACTGGGTGCCGGAACACTGGGCAAGAGTGGGGCCCCATTGGCGTTTCGAGTCCGGGTACTGGGAGCACGAGCGCCACGAGGCGCGCGAAGGCCGACGCGAGGACCGCGACGGCCGATATGAGGAGCATGAACACCACGCGTATCACTAACTCGAGCCGCCGTGCGCCGTAAGCGGGCGCACGGATCGGACCTGCCCGACACGAGCGCGCGTTCGAAGCGCTGCTCACCGCAGCTCGGATGCTTGCACCTCGCCGTCGCCCTGCGCGGCGGCGGGAGCCCCCCCTCAAGTGATTGCGTCGCCGGCGCTAAGGTAGCGTCCGCCGCAGAACACCAGCGGACGCTTCGTCGCGTCGTACGCCAGGCGCTCGACGTGGCCGATGAACAGGACGTGATCGCCCCCGTTGTGGCGCGCGTACCGGCGGCACTCCAGCTGCGCCGCGCACCCCGCTAGCAGCGGCACCCCGCCAATACCACCGCAGACCACGAGCTTGCCGAACTTGTTCGGCGCCGCGGCCGAGAATCGCTTCGAGACCTCGACCTGGTCCTCGGCGAGGATGTTCACCGCAAAGTGCGACGCGCGGTCGAACGCGGCCAGACTCGGCGCCGTCGCGCTGATCGACCACAGGACCATCGGCGGTGCGAGCGACAGGGACGAGAAGGAGTTGACCGTGAGGCCAACGTACGCGCCGTTTGCGGCGCGCGTCGTCACCACCGCCACTCCGGTGGGGAAGGTCCCGAGCGCGTTGCGAAACTCGCGCGCGTCGATTGCCGCGCTGCGCTGCGTCATCGGCTTGCTCCCGGTCGTGTCGGCGAGGCAGCCGTCGCGGCCTGCCAACAGCAGATGATAACTGCCCCGCGCCGCACGCGGTCTAGCGCCGCACGCCGGGCGTCTCGATCGCGAGCCCCGCTGCGCGCCATGCCAGATAGAGTTCGAGGTCCAGGTACTCCGGCGCGCCGTAAGGCAACATTTCCGCCCGGATGCCCGACAGGCAGGCGCGTAGCCGGCGATGCAGGGAGCCGAGCGTCTGCCATTCGAGTCGGTATGCAGGATACGGGTTGCCGTGTCCCTGGCTGATCGTTTCCGCAGCGAGCTTGCGGCCCCAATTTGCCTCGTGGCAGTGCGCGCAAGTGAGGTTCATCTGACCGTGACGGGTGGTGTAGAACACGCGGCCGGCCTCGAAATGCTGGCGCGCCGGACCGTCGATCGACACCGCCATCGGCATCCCGTACGACTGATGCGCGACATAGGCGGTCAGGGCGAGGAGTTCGTCGCTTTCGTACTGGAGCGGCGGCGCCTCCTGCCGCTCGGTCCGGCACTGACTGATCCGGCCCTCGAGGTTCAGCAGTCGCCCCGCCTTCGCGTCGAACAGCGGATAGCGCGTCGCGGCGCCTTTCATCGTGGCGCGGGCGTCCTGATGGCAGCTCGCGCACGAGCGGCCCGCCGCCCCGGCCGGCTCGCGCCACAGCCTCTCGCCGCGGTCGACCCACAGCATGCCGGGGTTGGCGAAGTCGTCGCCCTGCAGCGCGCGCACCTGGGCGCCGGCGAACGCGGCGCCGGACTGCAGCTGAGCTGGCGGGATCGGACGCTCCTGAGCGCTTGCCCCGAGCGAGGCGACAAGCGCGCCGACGCACACGGCGCGGGCACACCGGCTCATCCGCTCACGCGGATCGCCGCTTGCGCCTCACCGCGGTTCCCTTGGTCGTCGACCCAGCGGAAGTCGAACTCGCCCGACGCCTGTGCCACGACGAAGAACGACAGGTAGGGGTTGGCGGAAATTCCGGAACCCATCTCGGCGCGAAACACTTCCTGGCCGTTGTAGCGACAGACCAGCTCATTGATCACGTTCTTCGGAATCGAATGGCCGACGGCGTCATAGCGAAAGCCGGTCTCCATCGGATGCTGGATCGCGATGCGGATCTCGATCGCCTCGCCACGCTTTGCGGCGGCGGGAACCTGGACGCGGGAATTCATGGCCATGGCGGTGCTATCGCAGGCAGCAATGGGGGGCGCACGCGCGCCGACCAAGCAAGCTCGTCTTCGGGGTACGGTACGCGACGGGCGTCATTTCTAGCTCTCGTCGAGGCACGCCGAGAGGGTGACGACCACGTCGGCGGTCGCGGCCCAGAGCGACCCATCGCTCATCCGCGCGATCGCGATCACGCGTTGGCTCCCCGCGAGGCGCATGCGGGTCGCAATCTCGGCGCGCCCGGAATACGGACCGAAGAAGAAGTTGGCGACGTTCTGCCGCGGGTTGCGCTCCGCGAAGAGATGGATGCTGCGCACGTAGTCGCTCTCGGACATCGGGCTCGCGGCGGCGACGCGCAGGGCGACCGCGTTGCCGTTGTCGGAGAGCGGCGGCAAGTCGAGGTTCACACGCCCGATGCGAATGGGCGCGCCGGCGGCTAGTTCACGCACGCCGGCGAGCTTGCTCTCGAGCGTCGCGCCTTGCGCGCCGACCGCACGCGCGAGCGGCAGCGCGAGGATGCCGGCCGCCCGCACGATGAACCGCCGGCGTTTCACTGGAGCGTCCGCAGATAGGCGACCACGTCCTCGATCTCCTGCGCCGAGAGGATGGGCTTGCCGCGATACCCGGCTGCGACCAGGTTCAGGCCGTCGACACGGTAATACGCGGGCATCGGCGTGTTCGGGTCGATCCGGGTCGAGTCGACGATCCGTAGCCGCAGCTTACCGACGCTCAGGCGCGCGCCGGTGCCGGCGAGAGGCGGTCCGATGTTGCCCATGAAGCGTTCACCCGATTCAGGCACCGTGTGGCAGAGCAGGCAGTTCGATTCGCGCCCGAGCACGATCGAGCGTCCGCGCGCGGGGTCACCCGCGCCGCGCGCCAGCGGCGCTCGAATCTCGTCGCCGTCGATGCGATACGGCACGAGGTCTTGGGCGGCCACTCCCGTCGCGACCGCAACGGCTGCCACCAGGCACAGTGCGCGCGCGCTCAAACCATCTGCAGATCGTGATTCTTGAGCGGCAGCGAGCGGATGCGCTTGCCGGTCGCGGCGAATATCGCGTTGCAGACCGCGGGCGCGATGGACGCCTGGCCGGGCTCGCCGACCCCGCCCCAGAACCCGCCCGATGGGGCGAGCACCACCTCCACTTTCGGCATCTGGCGCAGGCGCATCATCGCGTAGTCGTGGAAGTTCGACTGCTCGACCCGGCCGTCCTTGATGGTGATCTCGCCCCAGAACATCGCGGTCAGCATGAACACCGCGCTGCCCTGCATCTGCGCCACCACGTTGTCCGGGTTCACGACGTACCCCGGGTCGATGCCGATCACCAGCCGCCGGATGGTGACTTCGCCCTTGTCGCTCACCGAAAGTTCCGCCACGGCCGACGTGTAGCTGCCATAGCCCTCGGTCTCGGCGATGCCGCGGAACACCCCGGCCGGGAGCGGCTTGCCCCAACCGGCGGCCTTGGCGACCGCGTCGAGCACGCCGAGATCCTTGGGCGAGCGGCCGAGCAGCGCCCGGCGGAATTCGTACGGGTCCTTGCCGGCGGCGAGCGCGACCTCGTCCATGAAACACTCGCGGACGAACGGATTCTGCGAGTGGCCCACCGTTCGCCAGAAGCCCACCGGCACATGCGGGTTGCGCTGCGCGTACTCGATGCGCACGTTGGGAATGCTGTGCGGCAAGTCGTTCAGCGACGCCACCGCCTGCGGGTCGATCCCTTCCTTGAGCGGAAGCTTCAAGAGCGTCGCGAGGATCGACGGCGCGGAAATGCGCGACTGCCAGGCGACCGGATTGCCGGTGGCGTCGAGCCCGGCCTTCAGCCGAATCAGGCTGGCCGGCCGGTAGAAGTCATGCTGCGTGTCTTCCTCGCGCGTCCACAGCATCTTGACCGGCGTGCCCTCCATCGCCTTGGCGATCAGCACCCCTTGCCGCACGAAGTCCTGCGCGCCGCCGCGGCGCCCGAACCCGCCGCCGAGCTGCACCGGGTGCACTTCGACGTTCTCGAGCGGCACGCCGGCGGTCGCCGCCGCGGTGGCGAGCGACGCTTCCGCATTCTGGGTCGAGGTCCACACGTCGACGCGCCCGTCCTTGATGAGCGCCGTGCACACCTGCGGCTCCAGCGTGGCGTGCGCGAGGTAGGGCGTGAAGTACTCGGCTTCAATCACTTTCGCTGCGCCGGCCAGTCCCTGCTCGACGTCGCCGTCGCGCCGCGCGATCACGACGTCGGATTGGGCGTCCAGCCCGGCGCGCAGGAACTCCATGATGCTCGCGCTCGACACGTTGCCGTTCCCGCCGTCGTCCCATTCGATCGCCAGCTCATGCACCGCTTCCTTCGCCCGCCACCAGTTGTCGGCGATCACCGCCACGAAGCTCTCCAGCGGCACGACCTTGATGATGCCTCGCCGGCCCTGGACCTTGGCCGCGTCGACGGATTTCACTTTGCCGCCGAAGACCGGGCATTGCGCCACGGCCGCATAGAGCATCCCCGGCAGCTGCGTGTCGATGCCGTAGCGCTGCCGCCCCATCACGGACGCAGGAATGTCGAAGCGCATCATCGGCTTGCCGATGATCGTCCAGTCCTTGGACTCCTTCAGCTTGACGTCCTTGGGCGGCTCGAGCTTCGCCGCCGCCGCCGCGACTTGGCCAAAGCTCACCTTGCGGCCGCTCGGCTTGTGCGTGATCACGCTCGCCGCGGCCACGCATTCGCTCGCCGGCACCGCCCACTTCTGCGCCGCCGCCACGATCAGCATCTCGCGCGCCGTTGCGCCCGCCTTGCGCAGATACTCCTGCGAATTGCGGATGGTCCGGCTGCCCACTGCCGCCATGTCTCCCCACACGCGCTTGCGCCGAACTTGCTCGTTCGGGGAGACATACTCGACCCGCACTCGATGCCAATCGCACTCGAGCTCCTCTGCAACCAGCATCGGCGCCGAGGTCAAACTGCCCTGGCCCATTTCGGCGCGGGCGTAGCGGATGATCACGCTGTTGTCCGGGTTGACCACCACCCACGCGTTCACCTCGCTGCCCCCGGCCTTGCCGCCGCTCTTCTGGGCGAACGCCGCGGGCAGATGGAAGCCCAGCACGAGGCCGCCGCCCGCCACCGCCGAGCGCTGCAGAAACTCGCGCCGCGATGCGCTGAACCAAGTTTTCATGGCTGACCCCTCACGCCTTGGCCGCCTGCGGACCGGTGCGAGCGTCCGCCGCGGCGTGAATCGCCTCGCGCATGCGCGCATAGGTCCCGCAGCGGCAGATGTTGGTCATCGCCTCGTCGATGTCCCGATCGCTCGGCCGGGGCTTGTTGCGCAGCAGCGCCACCGCCACCATGATTTGCCCCGCCTGGCAGTAGCCGCACTGCGGGACCTGATGCTGGATCCACGCCTTTTGCACCGGGTGCACGCCGGTGCGCGATATTCCTTCGATCGTCACCACCCGCTTGCCCGCCGCCGCAGACACTGGCAGCGAACAGGAGCGGACCGGGTCGCCGTTCAGATGCACCGTGCACGCCCCGCACTGGGCGATACCGCAGCCAAACTTGGTGCCCTTCAGATCCAGCACATCCCGCAACACCCACAGCAGCGGCATCTCTGGCTCGACGTCGACCTTGCGCGCGGCACCGTTGACATTCAGCGTGATCACAAACCCTCCTTAGTCGCGGCCACTGGGATACACCGCTCGCTCCGGGCCAGGCGGCGTTTTAGGATAGCCCCGGCTCGGGTGCGGGTCAACGGCGCGCCGCAGCGGGCACGCGCCCAGGGTGCGGAGCGACGCCAGGCAGCAGGCGTCCCGTTACATCATCACGTGCGGCTGAATTGGGCCCCCATCGGGCGAGCGCCGACTCGGTCGCCGCCACACACCGCGCGCCGAAGCGCTCCGCCGGGGCGCCAGCGCGGGCGCCTTGCGGCGCATTCGTTCGAAGCGTCGCCGCACCGCAGCTGAAGAGCGATCGCGAAGCCGGTAGTGGCGGGGACAAGCGGACGTGCCGGCGCTGTCCCCTGCGGCGGCTGACGGTTCGCGCACCCGCGGTAGTCACGGCTATGCCGCCTCGTGCGCGATCGCGGTCGGCTTCGGCGGCGCGAGCGGTGCCGCCTTCTGCTCGACCTCCTCCCGGGCCCGGCGCGCGAGCGTGTGCAGCTGATCGCGGCCGGACCAGTACTGCTTCGGCCACGACGCGCCGGTGATCGGGTAGCCGAGCGCCTGATATTCGGCGGCGGCGTGCAGCGTAAAGTACGGATCGGAGAGGTGTGGTCGCGCGAGTGCGCACAAGTCGGCGCGCCCGGACGCGATCAGCGTATTCACCTGGTCCGCGGTGGTAATGGCCCCGACCGCCATGGTCGCAATCCCGGCCTCGTTGCGGATCTGCTCGGCGAAGGTCGCCTGGTACATGCGCCCATACACGGGCTTCGACCCCGGATCCGTCTGCCCGGTCGAGACGTCGATCAAGTCGCAGCCGTGCGCCCTGAACGCTGTTGCAATCTCGACTGCGTCTTCGCCGGTATTGCCGCCAGGGATCCAGTCGGTGGCCGAGATCCGCACCGACATCGGCTTGTCGTGCGGCCACACCTTGCGGCACGCATCGAACACCTCGAGCGGGAAGCGCAGCCGGTTCGCGAGGCCGCCGCCGTACTCGTCGCGGCGCCGATTGGTGATCGGGGAGACGAAGCTCGCCAGCAGATAGCCGTGCGCCATGTGCAGCTCCAGCATGTCGAATCCGCACTCGATCGCCGTCTTGGCGGCGGTGACGAACTGGTCGCGCACGCGATCCATATCGGGGCGGCTCATCGCGCGCGGCACCTGCGACACCTCCGGGTAGTAAGGCAGCGGCGAGGGTGCGATGATCGGCCAGTTGCCGTGTGGCAGCGGGTGGTCGATGTCCTGCCACATGAGCTGCGTCGAGCCCTTGCGGCCGGCGTGGCCGAGTTGCAGTGCAATCTTGCAGTCGGTGTGGCCGTGGACGAATTGCACGATCCGCTGCCACGCCGCCCGATGCTCCGGCTTGTACAAGCCGGTGCACCCGGGCGTGATGCGCGCATCGCCCGCGACGCAGGTCATCTCGGTGACCAGGAGCCCGGCGCCGCCCACCGCCCGCGAGCCGTAGTGCACGAAGTGCCAGTCGGTCGGCGTGCCGTCTTCGGCCGAGTACTGGCACATCGGCGACACGACCACGCGGTTCGCGAGCGTCGTACCGCGCAAGGTGAACGGCGACAACATCGGCGGCGGTGCGGCGAAGTCCGCCGGCAGGCGGATGCGCTCCGCCGCGGCGACGTGACGCGCCCACCAGGCGTCGACGGCGCGGATCACGGCCGGGTCGCGCTTGCGCAGGTTCTCGTAGGTGATCTGCTTGGAGCGCGACATCAGGGCGAAGTTGAACTGGATTGGATCCATGTGCCAGAAGCGGCGCACGTTTTCGAAGAACAGGAGCGATGTGTTCGCCGCGTGCTGGACGCGCTCTGCCTCGGGCCGCCGCTCGGCCTCGTACGCAGCCAACGCCGCACCGGGGTCGTCGCCGTGGCGGACGACCGCTTGCTGCAGGGCGATCGAATCCTCGAGCGCGAGTTTGGTGCCAGAGCCGATCGACCAGTGCGCGGTGTGCGCGGCGTCGCCGAGCAGCACGACGTTGTCATGCCGCCACGCGGCGCAGCGCACGACCGGAAACTGGCGCCAGAACGAGCGGTTTGCCAACACCGGTGCGCCGCTCAGCTCCTCGACGAATAGGCGCGCGACGTAGGCGGCGGTCGCCTCCTCGTCCGCCACCGCGAGCCCGGCGGCCGTGAACGCGGCGTCGGTCGTCTCGACCACCAGCGTGCACTCGCCGTGCGCGTACATGTAAGCGTGCAAGTTCCAGATGCCATGCTCGTTTTCGCGAAAGCTGTACGTGAATCCCGGGAGCGTCGTCCGCGCGCCGAGCCACACGAAACGGTTCGGTCGCGTTTCGATCGTCGGCGCGACGTACTCGGCCAGCTGCTCGCGCACGCGGCTGTTGATGCCGTCGGCGCCGACGACGAGGTCCGCCTCGCCATGGGCTGCCAGTCCCGGATCCTCGGTCTGGTACCTCACCTCGGCGCCGAGCTCGGCGGCGTGGCGCTGCAGGATCTGCAGCAGCGTGCGCCGCCGGATGCCCGAGAACCCGTGGCCGCTCGATTTCAGTACGTGGCCCTTGTAATGCGTATAGATGTCGTCCCAGTAGGTGAAGTTGGCGGCGATCTCGCGATAGCTCGCTTCGTCGGCCTGGCGCAGGTTGTTGAGTGTCTCGTCGGAGAGCACGATGCCGAAGCCGAAGCTGTCGTTGGCGCGGTTGCGCTCGACGACGTTCACCTCCGCGTCGGGGTGGCTTTTTTTCATCAGGATCGCAAAATACAGCCCGGCCGGTCCGGCGCCGATCACGTCGACTCGCATGGATTTGCTCCTGTAGCCACCGCCTCGGACGCGTCGCTCATGGCGCGGACTTATAATCGAGCGGCGCGGAAAAGAGCATAACTCCAATCGTCCAAGCCGGACACGCCCCGCACGCGCCCGGCAGCCGCGGGGCCGACGGTGCGCCGGTCAACATCGCGCCGGGCGCCTGCTACCCGCCGTGCGCGCGAGTTCGAATGCGAGGAAAATGCGGTGCGCGGCGGTGTCGGGGCGCGTACCGGCTCGGTGGCGCGATGGCGATCGGCAACGACGGGCCGAGTGCACGGCCCCGCCCGGTGTGGAATGCCCGGCGTCACCGCGTTCGCGGCGCGGACCAGGAATGGGCGCACCGGCCGCCCTGTTAACGCGGCGGAATCTGGAGTGACCGACCGAGTGACGGTGGAGCGCGCGGACCGCGGTCGCCGACCGCCACCAACGACTGCTTCGAGGACACGACATGGCAACGGAAAAACCTGCTCTCGCCTACCTCGGCCTCGGCCAGATGGGCCTGCCGATGACGCAGCGTCTCCTCGCCGCGGGCTACCGCGTTCACGTCTGGAACCGCAGCCGCGGCAAGCTCGCGCCGGCGCTCGAGCGCGGCGCGATGGAGGCCGCGACGCCGCGCGATGCAGCGAAGGCAGCCGACATCGTGCTCGTCTGCCTGAGCGACACGCGTGCCGTCGAGGAAGTGGCATTCGGTGCCGACGGCGTCGCGGAAGCGGAGGGCCGCGGCAAGATCCTCGTCGATCACTCCTCGATCCGGCCGGACGCGACGCGCACGTTCGCCGAGCGTTTGGCCGGCCGCAGCGGCATGCAATGGGTAGACGCGCCGGTCTCGGGCGGCGTGAAGGGCGCGCAGGAAGGAACGCTCGCGATCATGTGCGGGGGGCATCCCGAAGCCGTCGACAAGGTGCGGCCGCTGTTCGCGGCGTACGCGCACAACATCGCCCATATGGGCCCCGCGGGCGCGGGCCAGACGACCAAACTCTGCAATCAGGTCATCGTCGGCAGCGCGCTGGCGGTAATCGCCGAAGCGGTGACGCTCGCGCAGCGCTCGGGCGTGGATGCGAGCCGGCTGCCAGAGGCTTTCGCCGGCGGCTTCGCCGACTCGAAGCCGCTGCAGATCTGGGTGCCGCGGATGGTAAACGGCTACAACGAGCCGATCGGCGCCGCCAACACGTTCCTCAAAGATCTCGACACCGCGGCCGATCTCGCGCGCGTGACCGGCACGCCGTTGCCTATGGCCGGACTCGCCCAGCAGCTGTTCCGCACGCTTGCGGCCCAAGGCAAGGGCGAGGACGATCCGGCCGCACTCGTAACGCTATACCGCAAACCGCGCGCCGATTGAGCGCCGGGCTCGATCGTCAATAGAGGAGACGCGCATGATCCGGTGGTTGCTGTGCCTGGCGGGCGCGCTTGCGCTCGCGTCGACCGCCCAAGCGGCGGACCAAGTCAAGATCGGTTTCATCAGCACGCTGTCGGGGCCGAACGCGGCGATCGGCAGCGACATTCGCGACGGCTTCAACCTCGCGGTCAAGCTCGCCGGCGGCAAGCTCGGCGGACTGCCAGCCGAGGTGATCGTCGCCGACGATCAACTGAACCCGGAACTCGCGAAGCAGCACGCCGATCGACTGATCAAGCGCGATCACGTCGATTTCGTCACCGGCACCGTGTTCTCCAACGTCGTGCTCGCGATCGCGCCGCAAGTGCTCGAAGCGAAAACCTTCTTCATCGGCCCGAACGCCGGACCGGCCCAGTACACCGGCGTGCAGTGCAACCCGTTCTTCTTCGTGTCGTCGTGGCCGAGCGAGGCCTACAGCGAAGCGGCGGGCGAGTTCGTCAATCAGCGCGGTCTGAAGAAGGTCGTGTTGCTCGCGCCGAACTACCAGGGCGGCAAGGACGCGGCCAACGGCTTCAAGCGCTACTACAAGGGCACGCTGGTCGACGAGATGTACACCAAGCTCGGCCAGCTCGACTATGCCGCCGAGCTCGCGCAGATCCGCGCTGAGAAACCCGACGCGCTATACGTGTTCCTCCCAGGCGGCATGGGAATCAACTTCATCAAGCAGTTCGTGGCGTCGGGCATGTCCAAGGACGTCCAGCTCATCGTGCCCCTTTGGGGCTCCGACCAGGACATCATCCGCGCGGTCGGCGAACCGATGCTCGGCCTGTTCAGCCTCGGCCACTGGACCATCGATCTCGGCAATCCGGCGAACAAGAAATTCGTCGCCGAGTTCGAGAAGGAGTACAACCGGCTGCCGACCGGGTATGCGGCGAGCGGCTATGACACCGCGCTATTGCTCGATTCGGCCGTGCGGAAAGTCAAGGGCAAGCTGCAGGACAAGGAGGCGTTGCGCCAAGCAATCAAGGCCGCCGACTTCCAGAGCGTGCGCGGCGAGTTCAAGTTCAACGTCAACCAGTTCCCGATTCAAAACTACTACCTCCAGGTGGTGGGCAAGGGCGCCGACGGCAAGATCGCGCACCGGACGCTCGGCACCATCCTCACCGCGCGTGGCGATGCGTACGTGCAAGACTGCAAGATGAAGTAGACCAGGGAGCGGATCGGCGCCGGGGTCCCTCGCCCGCAAGCGTGCGCGCTCACAGGCGCTCTTTTTTGCCTGGCGCCGTCCCGGCAGCAATGTTGGCGCCCGGACATTCAGTCGGGAATAATCCGCATTCGTTCGCATCGACCAACGACCCGTCCGCATGTCCGGCATCCTGATCATTGAGCAAGCGCTGAACGGCTTGCAGTTCGGACTGATGCTATTCCTGCTCGCGGCGGGGCTCACGCTCGTGTTCGGAATCATGGACATGATCAACCTTGCGCACGGGTCGCTCTACATGGTGGGCGCGTTCCTCGCCGCGACGTTCGTCGATCTCACCGGGTCATTTTGGCTCGGCGTGCTGCTCGCGCTCGTGGGCACGGCGGCGATCGGCATGCTGCTCGAGATGTCGCTGCTGCGGCGTCTCTACGGTCGCGATCACCTGTCCCAGGTGCTCGCAACGTTCGCCCTGATCCTGATCGCGAACGAACTGGTGCGCATGGTCTGGGGGCCGCAGGTCGCCCTCAACGCGCCTGCAGCCCTGGCGGGACCGGTACGTCTCTTGCCGGGGCTCACCTATCCGTCGTACCGCCTGGTGATCATCGCGGTCGGACTGGCGGTGGCAGTCTTGCTCTATTTTCTCGTCGCCAAGACGCGGGTCGGGATGTTGGTGCGGGCCGGTGCGTCGAATCGCGAAATGGCGACCGCGATGGGGGTCGACATCAAGCGCCTGTTCACGCTGGTGTTCGGCTTTGGCGCGGCGCTGTGCGCGATCGCGGGCGCCATGCTCGGACCGATCCTCGCCGTTCAGGTCGGCATGGGCGAGAGCATCCTCATTCTCGCCTTCGTGGTGATCGTGATCGGTGGCATCGGCTCGATCCGCGGCGCGCTCGTCGGCGCGCTCCTGGTCGGGATGGTGGACACGATCGGCCGTGCATTCATTCCGGCCCTGCTGCGCGCCGCCTTGCCGCCGCAGCTCGCCTCGGCCGCAGGGCCGGCGCTCGCCTCCATCCTGATCTATGTCCTGATGGCCGCGATCCTGTTCTGGAAGCCGCAGGGACTGTTCCCGGCGCGCGGTTGAGGGAGGCTCGTGCGCAAGGTCCTCACGCTCGCCGCGCTGACGGCGGCGATCATCTTCCCGCTCGTCGCCCGGCCGCTTGGCTGGGATTTCTACATCGGCTTCGCGAGTCGCGTGCTGATCTACGCGCTCGCCGCCTCAAGCCTCAATCTCGTGCTCGGCTACGGCGGCATGCTGTCGTTCGGTCATGCGGCGTTTGTCGGTGTCGGCGCTTACACGGTCGCGGTGCTGATGGTCGAGGGCGTTGCGAACGCGTGGGTGAGTTGGCCGCTCGCGATTGCCGTCTCGGGGCTGCTCGCTGCGGCAATCGGCGCCGCGTCGCTGCGCACCCGCGGCGTCTACTTCATCATGATCACCCTCGCATTCGCACAAATGATCTACTACATCGCCGTCGGAACCAGGGTCTACGGCGGTGAGGAGGGACTCAATCTCGGGTCGCGATCGCTGGTGGGGTTCGGGCTCGACCTCAAAGACGGGGTGACGTTCTACTACCTCGTGCTTACCGTCCTCGCTGGGACGCTGTACTGCCTGCACCGATTGATTCGCGCCCGTTTCGGACGCGTGATCGAGGCGATTCGCGAGAACGAGACGCGGATGGAGGCGATCGGCTTTCCGACCTACCAGTACAAGCTCGTCTGCTTCGTCATCGGCGGGGGCCTGGCCGGTCTCGCCGGCGCGCTGCTCGCGAACCAGAACGACTACGTCAACCCGAACTTGCTCTATTGGACCCAGTCGGGCTCACTGATGATCATGGTGATCCTCGGCGGCGTGGGCTATCACTACGGCGGGCTGCTCGGCGCAACGGTGCTGCTATTGCTCGAAGAGGTGTTCTCCGCATACACCACCTATTGGCAGCTGCCGGTAGGTGTCGCCATGCTGGCGATCGTGCTGTTCGCGCCGCAAGGGCTCGCCGGCATCGTCGGCCGCCGGTCTCTCGCGCACCGGATCGCCGATGGCTGAGCCGATGCTCGCGATCGAGGGGCTCACCAAGCGCTTCGGCGGCGTCGTGGCCGCCGACAACGTCTCGCTCGCCGCATCACGCGGCGAGATCCACGCACTGATCGGCCCCAACGGCGCCGGCAAGACCACGCTGATCCAGCAACTGTCCGGTGCGCTAGCGCCGGACGCGGGCCGCATCTATTTCGAGGGTCGCGACATCACGCGCCTCGCATTCCACCAGCGGGTCGCCATCGGGCTCGCCCGCTCGTATCAGATAACGAGCCTGTTCCCCAGGCTCACCGCGCTCGACAACGTCGCGCTTGCGGTTCTCGCGCGCAGCGGTTCCAGCCTCTCGTTCTGGCGCCCCGCCGCCGCGGAGCGCGTCGTGTTTGACCAGGCCCGCAGCGCGCTGGAGCGGGTCGGACTCGGCGGCCGCGAGAACGCGATCGCGGGCCTACTCGCGCACGGCGAGCAGCGGCTGCTCGAGGTCGGGCTTGCCTTGGCGACGAATGCGCGCTTGTTGCTCCTTGACGAGCCGATGGCCGGAATGGGTCCCGAGGAATCGGAGCGCATGATCGCGCTCATCGGCGCGCTAAAGGGGGCAATCACGGTGTTGCTGGTCGAGCACGATATGGACGCCGTGTTCCGGCTCGCCGATCGCATTTCGGTGCTGGTAAGCGGCCGCATCATCGCCACCGGCGCGCCCGGAGATATCCGCGCGAGCGCCGAAGTGAAGCGGGCGTACCTCGGCGAAGCGCTCGCGGCGTGACCGAACCGCTCCTCAATGTCGAATGCATCGAGACGGCCTACGGCGCGAGCCAGGTGCTGTTCGGGATGTCGCTCGCGATCGGGCCGGGGGAGATGGTCGCGCTCCTCGGCCGCAACGGGATGGGCAAAACGACGACCGTCCGCTCGATCATGGGTCTCACACCGGCGCGCGCCGGCCGGATCGCGTTTCGGGGCGAGCCGATCGAACGCCGCGCCCCCGACCGCATCGCACGGATGGGCATCGCGCTCGCGCCCGAAGGTCGCCAGATCTTCCCAAACCTCACGGTGCGCGAGCACCTCGTCGCGTTCGCCGGCAATCGCGGCGGGGCGGCGGATCCGTGGACGGCGGAGCGGGTCTTTTCGCTCTTCCCCGCGCTGGCCGGGCGCGCCGACAGCCTGGGCAGCGGGCTCTCGGGCGGCGAACAGCAGATGCTCGCGATCGGCCGTGCGCTGGTGACGAACCCCTATCTCCTCATCCTCGATGAGGCGACCGAGGGCCTCGCACCGCTCATCCGCGAGGAAATCTGGCACTGCCTCGCGCGCCTCAAGGCGGCGGGGCAGACCATCCTCGTGATCGACAAGTACGTCGCGCGTCTGGTGCGGATCGCCGATCGCCACACGATCATCGAGCGCGGCCGCGTCGCCTGGGAGGGCACTTCGGCCGCACTCGACGCGGACCCAGGACTATGGCATCGCTACCTCGGCGTGTAAAAGTGCCGATTCCGGCTTGAACGCGGGATCGGCCGCGACCGCGATGCTGCGGGCCGAGCGGGCGCCGGCCCGATCGGCGTCCCAATTTCGCAAAATACTCCCCCTTTTGACCCGTTCTCCGCAGCTCCGCGCACGCCCCGCGCGCGATACTCGCGCGATCTCGGCCCCGGACCGCGACGCGCCCGTGTCGCCCGGATCGAGCATGGAGGCGCTCATGGCTGTTCCCGAACCGTCCAATCTCCGGCTCGCCTTCGACGCCGATGCGGAGCGCAGGGAGGCAACGGTTTACGAGCCTGATCCTCGCCCCGACCCGGCGGCCGAGGCCAACCGCTCGCCGGTGACGCTCGATGCGATCAAGGACGCTATCCAGCGCTACGAGCAGAGCATGCGCACGGCCGCCACCGACGACGCGCGCGCACGCATCGTGCACGAACTGATGACGCCGCCACCCGTCGTCGCGAGCGCCGAACCTGCAACGCCGCCCACGGCCGTCCGAGAACTCCCGCCGGCGACGATTGCAGCCCCGTCGCGTGCAAACGCGGTCCTAAACCTCGACGCCGCCGAAGCCGAGGTGCTCCAGGCGGCCGAAGCGCGCGTGCGCGCCGAAGCGCGCGCCGCGCATGCAGCACTGGAACGGGCCGCCGCGGAAACGAAAGCACGGGCGGCGGCGGAGGCAAAAGCGCAGGCCGAGGCGGACACGCGCGCGCTGGCTGAGTCTCTCGCCGAGGCCGAGCAGGCTGCGGCGCAGGAAGCCCGCGAGCGCGTGCGAGCCCAATGCGAGGCGCTGGGGGCGCTGCGCGTCCGGCAGGCACGCGACGCCGCGATCCGCGCGGCACAGGCGGAGCGCGGGAAGGTCGAGGAGGAGCTCGGCCGCCTCGCCCAGGCGCGCGCCGAGGCAGAACAGCGGGCGGTCCAGGAAGCGCGCGCGCGGAGCGAACTCGAATCGGCCGCGGCGCGCGAAGCGCAAGCGCGCACCGAAGCCGAATCGACCGCAGCGCGCGAAGCGCAAGCGCGAATCCAAGCCGAGACCCAGGCGCGGGCCGCGGCGGAGGCGCGCGCCTGCACCGAGCAGGAACGGGCGCTGGCAGCCCGCGCGCGTCTGGAGCTCGAAGCACGGGCGGCGGAAGCGGCACGCGCCAAAGCGCTGGCCGACGCGCAAGCGGTGGAGCAGGCGCGGGCGAGAGCCGAAGCGGAGCAAAAGGGCGCAGTCGCGGCACGGTTGCGCGCGCAAGCCGACCAGGAAGCCGCCGCGCTCGCCGAAGCACGCCAGGCCGAAGACGCCGTCGCGCTGGCCGAAGCGAGCGCGCGCATCGAGGCCGAGAGAAAGGCGATCGAGGCGACACGCGCCAAGGCGGCTGCCGACGCGCGAGCGATGGAGCAGGCACAGGCCAGGGCCGAAGCAGACAGCAAAGGCGCGATCGCGGCACAGCTGCGCGCCAGAGCCGACCAGGAGGCCGCCGCGCTCGCCGAGGCACGCCAGGCCGAGGATGCGGTCGCGCTGGTGGAAGCGAGCGCACGCGCCCAGGCCGAAGCGCAGGCGCTCGAAGCGGCGCGGGCGCGCAAAGCAGCCGAAGCGGAGGCCTGCGCCGCCGCTGCAGCACGCGCTCGGGCGCAGGCGGACGCTGCAACCCAAGCACAGGCGAGAGCGGCGGCCGACGAGCGCGCCGCGGCCGAGGAGGCTGCACGAGCGCACGCCGAAGCCGCGGCGGCGCAAGCCGCCGCCGCACGTCGGCGCGCCGAGGCTGAACTGAAGGACGCGGCGCTCGCAAAGAGCGAAGCGGATCGGCGCGCGGCCGAAGCGGCGGCGACGCGCGCACAGGCGGTCGCTCGCGCGGCAGCGGAAGCGCAACGGCGCGTTGAAGCGGAGCGCGAAGCAAGCGCCGCCGCTGACGCGCGCGCTCGAACCGAGCAGCGATTGCAGCAGGCGGCCGCGGAGAACGCCGCGCTCGAGCGCTGTGCATTGGCCGAAGTCGACGCCAAGGCGAGTGCGCTGGCACAAATCATCCAGGCGCGCCGCTCGCGGGCTGAGCTCGATCTGCGTGCTAGGCAGGCGGCTGAGGCGAGGGTGCAGGCCGAACGCGCGACGCAAGCGGCAATCGCGGAGGTCATTGCCACCGACACCGCTGCCGCCGCAGAGGCGAAAGCCAAGCTTGCCGGCGTCATGCAAGCCATCCAGCACCGGCGCGAACGGGTCGAGTTTGAAGCACGTGGGCGCAGGGCCGCAGAGGTCCGCGCACGAGCCGAAGCGCTCGGCGCGCAGGCGGCGCGCGCACGGGCCGAAGCCGCGGAACTGGGAGCCCGACGGGCGCTGGCGCAGGCGCGCGCGGGCGTCAGCCCGGCGCCGAAACAGGTCTAACTCGTTCGCCCTCGAGCGGTAATGCCCGCGGCGCGCTTGCGGCGGACTGCTCCGCCCGCGTCCTTGGTCGGGCCCGGCATCGCGTAGCCGGCGGCAGGAGGAATAGCGACGTCGGTGGTCCAGCAAGCTCGCGTCGCGGCGCGGCCAAGTCCAGCACGCCGGTACCCGCTTCTCGCGTTACAGAAACCCGACAGCACCTGAGCCGTAGCGGACCAAGCGCGCGACCCGCGACTAGACTCAAATGCCGCGGCAATGCGGCCTCTGGGTGCAGTCTCCCGCTCGAACCTTGGCCATCCGCCCAGTGAACGGACGTTGCAGTAGGCCCATTCGCCAGAGCGCGAGGCCAGCTCATGCGGTGGATATCGTAGTCGCGGGCGTTCGCGGGTCCAAAATGGCGATTGCAACGACTAGCCCTATACTTCGGCCATGTGGTTTCGATGCATCGTCTCCTATCGCAGCACGGGGAGCAAAAGCATTTCGGTTTGGCGCGCGAGCGCGCAAGGTGCGGATGTTGTTTCGGTCACGGCCGACGTCATCAAGAAACTGAAACGCCGGCAGCGCCGCCCGCTTACGATAGTGGGCCTCTATGTGCAGCTCAAGCAACAGACGAGGGCTAAGAGCTAACAGCTATCTGGTGCGCTGGTTGCCGCGCCGGCAACCGAACGGCGCCTTGCACTGCCGAGCCGCGACCGAGTCCAAGCCGTCGGTGCACCGGCTGGCGATCTCTAGCGTTGCGCAACCACCCGGGGCGAATGATATGGTGATGCGAACTGGCTTCGTCGGCCAGTCGGTGTGAGCTATTGGCGCGGCGGCCGCGAGCGAAAGCGCGAAGGCAGCGCGCGCATGAAAGCGTTGGTACAGTTGGTACATTAGGACTGCCCGCTGCGCCCACAGTGGGAAACTCGGCCCGTCTCAGTACCGCTCCTTGATGAACTTGAATGGATAGTTGGATTCGCGATAGCCGCCCGCCTTCTGCCGCTTCGGCAGCTTCACCTTCTCCCGGGGCGCACTCTTATAGGGAATCTTGCTGAGCAGGTGGGTGATGATGTTCAGGCGTGCGCGCCGTTTGTCGTCCGACCGCGCCACGTACCACGGCGCGAAGTCGGTGTCGGTCGCCGCGAACATATCGTCGCGGGCGCGTGAGTAGTCGTACCAGCGGCTGTAGGACTTCAGGTCCATCGGCGAGAGCTTCCAGAGCTTGCGCCCGTCGTCGATGCGCGAGGCGAGCCGGCGGGTCTGCTCCTCCTCGCTCACCTCCAGCCAGTACTTGATGAGGATGACGCCCGAGTCCACGATCGTCTTCTCGACGAGCGGCAGGCCCTTCAGGAAGCGCCGCGCCTCGTCCTCCGTGCAGAAGCCCATCACGCGCTCCACGCCCGCGCGGTTGTACCAGCTGCGGTCGAAGATCACCATCTCGCCGGCGGCCGGCAGGTGCGGGAGATAGCGCTGCGCGTACATCTGGCTCTTCTCGCGCTCGGTGGGCGCGGGCAGCGCGACCACGCGGAACACGCGCGGGCTGACGCGCTCGGTGATCGCCTTGATCGTTCCGCCCTTGCCCGCGCCGTCGCGGCCCTCGAAGACGATGCAGACCTTCAGGCCCTTGTGCTTGACCCACTCCTGGAGCCTGACGAGCTCCACGTGCAGCTTCGCGAGCGCCTTGTCGTAGTCCTCGCGCTTCAGCTTCTCCCCGGGCGCGTCGCCCGCCCGGCCCTTGCCCTTGCCGTTCTTTTTCGCCACCTGCCAGCCTCCTTGCCGTTGATCGCCGATCGGGCGCCGAAGCGCCGCCGCAGCGGGGGGACGCCGGCACTTTACCGGTAGCGCGCGGGAAATCCTACTTTGGTGCGACCCGGGGACCGATCGGGTGCTCAGTCCGCCGGGAACCCGGCCGGAGCCTGCCCCGGGGCGACGACCAGGCCAGCCGACTCGCACACCCGCACGAGCTCCGGGACGGACCGGACCCCGATCTTCTCCATCACGCGACCGCGGTGCTGCTTGACGGTCTGCTCGGCGATGCCGAGGTCGCCGGCGATCTGCTTGTTCAGCCGGCCCCTGATCACGTGCCCCATGACCTCGCGCTCGCGCGCCGAGAGCCGGGCGACCAGCACGCGGCACGCCGCCCGCTCGCGCGTGCACGCCTGCTCGCCCGCGTGCCGCTCGAGGGCCTTGCGGACCGCGGCCACGAGGACGTCGCGCTCGACCGGCTTCTCGAGGAAGTCCATCGCGCCGAGCTTCATCACCGCCACGCCCGTCGCGACGTCGCCGTTGCCGGAGAGGAGGATGATCGGCGGGGCGGCGTCGCGGCCGGCGAGCTGCTCCAGGAGCTCCATGCCGGACAGGCCGGGCATCCGGTTGTCGAGCAACACGCACGCCACCTCGCCGAGCGGCGCGCGCTCGAAGAACGCCGTCGCCGTCGCGTACGTCAGCGCGTTCCAGCCTTCGGCCGCAACCAGCCGGGCGAGGCTCGCGCGCATGGCCGCATCATCGTCGACGATGCATACGGTCGGGGCGCCCGCGGCCTGCGACGGCGCCTCCGGCGCGGGCGCGGCGGCTTCCGCCGGTTCGCCCGCCGCCGCGCGCAGCTCGACGCGAAACGTGACGCCGCGATCCGGGTTCGGCTCGACGGCGATCGTCCCGCGGTGCGCCTGCACGATCGATCGGCAGATCGCGAGCCCGAGCCCGAGGCCTTCGTGCTGCGTCGTCCAGAACGGCTCGAAGACCGCCTCGCGATGCTCGCGCGGGATTCCCGCGCCCGTATCGCGCACGCCGACGGTCACACGGCTGTCGTCGGTACGCGCGGCCGACACGCGTAACCGCCGCTCGCCGAGCGGGCACGCGCGCATCGCCGCCGCGGCGTTGAGGATCAGGTTGAGGGCGACCTGCTCGATCTGCACCCTGTCGGCCATCGCCCAGCACTCGGTCGCGAGCTCGGTCTCGACGTCGATGCCCTGCCGGCGCAGCTCGGCGGCGTGGAGCTGGAGCACCCCGCGCAGCGTGGCGGCGATGTCGATGCGCGCGCGCCCGGTATCGTCCCGCCGCAGGAGCGCGCGCATCGCGCGGATCGTCTCCGCCGCGCGCTTGTCGTCGCGCACGATCGCGGTGAGGATCGCGCGCACCTCCTCCGGACGGAGCGCGCCGCGCTCGAGGTAGCGCAAGCCCGCCTGCGCGTTGCTGAGGATCGCGGCGAGCGGCTGGTTCAGCTCGTGCGCGATCGCGGCGGTGAGCGCGGCGGTGCGCGCGACGCGGTCGGCGTGCCACAGCCGGCTGCGCAGCTGCCGCGCCTCGTCCTCGGACCGCACCCGGGCGACGGCGCCGGAGAACACCTCGCCGACGATGGTAAGGCGGGTGACGACTTCGTCGGGCCAGGTGTGCGCGTTGCGCAGGCCGCCGAACGAGAGCGCCCCCACCACGCGGCCGCCGACGCGCAGCGGAATGGAAAGGTGCGAGCGCAACCCGATCTCTCTGGCGCGCTCCCGGTAGAGCGCGGCCTCGGGGGGCAACCCGTCGGGCATGTTCGGCAGCGCGACGATCCGGCCCGCGCGGATCTCGTCTCCGAGCCAGGAGGCCGGCCGGCCGAGCGGCCCGCGCGGCAGCGCCTCGATGCCGTCGGCCGCCGCCGAGCAGAGGACATGAAGCGTTCCGTCGGCGGCGAATTCCGTAAAGGTGCATCGATCGTAGCCGAGCGACGCGACCAGCCGGACGAGCGCGGCCTCGATCTCCGCCGCGATGCGCTCGCCGGAGACGCTCGCCAGGCGCGCCGAGAGATCGGCGAGCAGGCGCTCGAAGGCGAGTCGCTCGTCGAGCGCCTCCCCGCCGGCCTGTCGGAGCGATCTCTCATCCTTCATCGATACCGTTCTCGTGCCGGAGCGCGACCCGCCCTGCGCCCGGCGGCGTATGCCAGGGAGAACGTACCACGACGCCGAAAGTAGACCGTGCCTCGGGCAGGGGCGCTCAACGCTTTGCCCGCCGGGCCGGGCGTCGCGCACCGGAACCGAGCGGGCGGCCGCCTAGCGAAGAATTAGGGATGATACTGCGCCGCAGCGGGACGCGGCGAAGGGTCAGCCGGGAGGGCGCGCCCCGTCAGCTCGCGTCACCCAGTCGATCGAGTCGAGCAGCGCCGCGGCGTCGACCGGGATCCGGAAGAAGGCGCGCGCTCCCAGGTCGTGCGCAATGCGCCCCATCTCCGGATCGTCGCGCGAGGAGAGCGCGATGACGGGAACCCTAGCAGCCATGGTGCGGAGCCGCGCCCACAGCGTGGGCGCGCACGCGCGCAGTCCGGAGATATCGAGCAGCGCGCAGGCGACGTTGCGCCCGGGGGTCTGGGCAAGGAACGCGTCCAGCGACTTGCACGGCGCCGACTCGAGTCCGGCCGAATCGATCACCCGCTGGAGCCCGTTCCGAACCGATTCGTCGGCCTGGACGACGTAAACCACGCACGCTGCCACGGCTTCCGGCATGGTCCCGCTCTACCGGCCCTCGATCCACGCGAGCGCGGCCGCGCGCTCCGCGCCATCGAACGCGCGCACCTCGGCGTTCACGAAGTGGTTCGCGAGCTTCGGCGCGAACGCGAGCAGCGTGCTGTCCGAGACCACGGCGATGCGCCGGATCAGGCGGTGATGGTCGCGCACGAAGCGCAGGTGCGAGACCAGCCCGGCGAAGTTCTCCCAGCCCGGGAAGGACCGCGCCTCGATCATCAGGCCGTTGAGCCCGCCGTGCTCCTCGATGTACGGATCGACGGCGGCGGCGAGCGCGGCGAGGTCTTCCGCCCGGAGCGCGCCCTCGGGGTTCACGATCAGGATGCCGCGGTCGCCGAGCAGCTCGTGACGGAGCATGGGCTCGCCCCTAGAAGAGCGCCGGCACGATGTCGACGAACAGGATCTTCACGATCGTCATGCCCGGGAAAATCATCGCGTAGCCGATGTCCGGACGATCCGTCGGTGCGAGCTTGTTCGCGTAGGCGAGGATCGCCGGATTGCCGCAGGCGCCAGCGACGATGCCCGCCACCTCGTCGTACGGCAGCTTGTACACGAAGAGTCCGAGGACGAGGATCGGCAGCACGAGGGCGACCAGCACGATCGCCCCGAGGCCGAGCATCAAGAGGCCCGTTTCGGTCACCGTCGCGGCGAACTTCGGCCCCGACGCCATCCCAACCTGCGCAAGAAACAGCGTCAACCCGAGGTTGCGGAGCACGAGGTTGGCGGAGAGCGGGATGGTCCAGTTCACGCCGCCGGTGCGACGCAGGTTGCCGAGGATCAGCGCGACGATCAGCACGCCCGCCAGGCCGATCGCGAGCTTGCCGATGCCGGGCAGCGGAACCTGGATCGCGCCGACCAGGAAGCCAAGCGCCATGCCGAGCCCGATCGAGATGTAGCTGAACTCCGCGGTGCCCTTGATCGAGTCGCCGAAGAACTTCCGCATCGCCGGAAAATCGGTCCGGTGGGCGAGCAGGCCGACGCGATCGCCGAACTCGAGCACGAGGTCGGGACGGGGCTGGAGGTCGGTGTCGCCGCGGCGGATCTGCACGAGGATCGACGCCTTCTCGCCCGGCAGGTCGAGATCGCCGAGCGCGCGCCCGACCACCCTCGGACGGGAGGCGAACACGCGCAGGTAGTCGAGATCGGTGCGGTCCTTGGCGATGCGGCCCGGTGCCGGCTCGCCGAGGCGCTTGGCCGCCGCGCCGAGCGCCTCCTTGGTCGGGCCCGTAACCAGCACGACGTCGCCTTCGGCGGCGACCTTGCTCGGGACGGCCGGTTCGTTGTGGTGCGCCCGGCGGAGCGCCACGACCTGAACACCGGCGGGCAGCCCGCTCATCACCTCGCCGAGCGTCCGGCCGTAGAGATCTGGGTTGCGCAGCGCGATCTCGAGCAGCTCGAGCCCGCCGCCCGCAGGAATCTCGATCCTCGGCTTGAGGATCATGAACGCGAGGTAAAGGAACAGGATCGGCCCGGCCACGCCGAACGGATAGGAGACCGAGTAGCCCACCGCCGGGTCGTCGTTGCCGAGCGTCGCGATCGCGGCCTGCAGCGTCGGCGTGCTGGTTCCCGATCCGGCGAAGAGTCCCAGCGCGTGGCCGAGGTTGAGACCCATCGCTTTCACGAAAAAGAGGCTCACCGCACCGGAGAGCAGCACGCCGATGATCGCCATCACGTTCGCCCTGCGGCCGGCGGCGCTCGTCAGCCCGAGGAAGAACTGCTTGCCGTACTGGACGCCGACGGCGTAGAGGAAGAGCGCGAGGCCGAGCGTCCCGACCATCGGCGCCGGCGCGGACTTCGGCGCGAACCAGCCGATGAACAGCGCGACGAACAGCACCGCCCCGACACCGAGCGAGAAGCCCTTGATGTTGATCTCGCCGACGAGATAGCCGATGGCGATCGTGAGGAACACCGCCATCAGCGGCTGCGCCTCGAGCAGCGTCTTGATGTACTCCATGTCCCCTGCCTTCCCTTCTTCTTAGTAGACGGTCAACCCGCGGCTCCGGAACTGCCCCCGCACGCGCTCGGTCAGCTCCGGCCCGGGCGGCTCGACGTTCTCGAGCGGGTACTGCAGGCCGAGCTTGTGCCACTTGTCGCGCCCCATCTGGTGGAAGCGCAGGATCTCCACGCGCTCGAGCGACTTCAGCTCCGCGCAGATGTCGGCCACCTTCTCGACGTTGTCGTGGCCGTCGCTGAGCCCCGGCACGAGCACGAACCTCACCCACATCGGCCGCCCGAGCGCCGAGAGCCGGCGCGCGTAGTCGACCGTCGGCTGCAGCGGCTGGCGCGTCACCTTCTCGTACACCGCCGGGTCGCCGGACTTGATGTCGAGGAGATTGAGGTCGATGTCCATCAGCTCTTCATCGGTCATCCGATCGCCCAGACGGCCCGACGTATCGACGCACGTGTGGAGCCCCAGCGCCTTGCAGCGCCGGAAGATCCGGGTCATGAACGCCCGCTGCACCATCGGCTCGCCGCCGGAGAGCGTGACGCCGCCCTTGCTCAGCTTCAACACCTGGGCGAACTGGCCGATCCGCTTCATGGCGCGCGAGACGGTCACCGGCTGGCCGTTGTGCTTGTGCCAGGTGTCCGGGTTGTGGCAGTACTGGCAGCGCAGCAGGCAGCCGGTGAGGAAGGCGACGAAGCGGATGCCGGGGCCGTCGACCGTGCTGCCGACCTCGTACGAGTGCACGTAGCCGACGAGGTCGTCCTCCTCCTTCGCCTCCTCGACATCGCCCGGGTGAACGGCGTAGTAGTCGTGCGCGGCCTTGCTCTCGGCCGCGCCCTTCTTTGCGACGAGAAGCTCGTAGCGGCTGCCGGTGCGCGGCTCGGCCATCGGCCGCCTACATCGCGCCGTGGAACGTGCGGTTGATGACGTCGAGCTGCTGCTCCTTCGTCAGCTTGACGAAGTTCACCGCGTAGCCGGAGACGCGGACGGTGAGCTGCGGGTACTTCTCCGGGTGCGCCATCGCGTCCTGCAGCGTCTCGCGGTTGAGGACGTTGATGTTGACGTGGAAGCCGCCGGTCCCGAAGTACGCATCCAGGCCGTCGACGCCGCGGGAGATGCGGTCGGCCTCGGCGCCGAGCGCGGTGGGCACCACCGACAGCGTGAGCGAGATGCCGTCCTCGGCGTCGTCGTACGGGATCTTGGCGACCGACATGAGCGCCGCGAGCGCACCGTGGGTGTCGCGGCCGTTCGACGGGTTCGCGCCGGGCGCGAATGGCTCGCCCTTCTTGCGGCCGTCCGGCGTGTTGCCGGTCGCCTTGCCGTAGACGACGTTGGACGTGATCGTGAGCACCGACTGAGTGTGCACCGCGTTGCGGTAGCTCGGATACAGGCGGACCTTGTTCATCATCATGGACACGAGCATCGTGGCCATGTTGTCCGCGCGGTCCTCGTTGTTGCCGTAGAGCGGGAACTCGCCCTCGGTCTTGAAGTCGACCATGAGCCCGCGCTCGTCGCGCACCGGCTTCACCTTCGCGTACTTGATCGCCGATAGGCTGTCGGCCGCGTGCGACAGCCCGGCGATGCCGCAGGCGAGCGTGCGCAGGATGTCGCGGTCGTGCAGCGCCATCTCGATCGCCTCGTAGCAGTACTTGTCGTGCATGTAGTGGATGATGTTCAGCGCGTTGACGTAGGTCTTCGCGAGCCACTCCAGCATCGGGTCGAGGCGGTCCATCACCTCGTCGTAGTCGAGCACGTCGCCGGTGATCGGCGCGAGGTTCGGACCGACCTGCTCGCCGCTGATCTCGTCCCGCCCGCCGTTCAGGGCGTAGAGCAGCGTCTTCGGCAGGTTCACGCGCGCGCCGAAGAACTGCATCTGCTTGCCCACCCGCATCGCCGAGACGCAGCACGCGATCGCGCAGTCGTCGCCCCATTTCGGCCGCATCAGGTCATCGGACTCGTACTGGATCGAGCTCGTGTCGATCGACGCCTTGATCGCGAACCGCTTGAAGCCCTCGGGCAGACGCGGCGACCAGAACACCGTCAGGTTGGGCTCGGGGGCCGGCCCGAGATTGTTGAGGGTGTTGAGCATCCGGAACGCGGACTTCGTGACGAGGGTCCGGCCGTCCTCGCCCATGCCGCCGATGACTTCGGTCACCCACACCGGGTCGCCGGAGAAGAGCTGGTTGTACTCCGGCGCGCGCAGGAACCGCACGATGCGCCACTTGATCACCAGGTCGTCGATGATCTCCTGCGCCTGCGATTCGGTGAGCTTCCCTTCGCGCAGGTCGCGCTCGAAGTAGATGTCCCAGAAGGTCGACAGACGGCCGGCGGACATCGCCGCGCCGTTCTGCTGCTTGATCGCCGCTAAGTAGCCGAAGTAGGTCCACTGCACCGCCTCGCGGGCGTTCGTCGCCGGCCCGGAGATGTCGAAGCCGTAGCGCTTGCCCATCTCGTTCAGCTCCTTGAGCGAGCGGATCTGCTCGGCGAGCTCCTCGCGCAGGCGAATGATGTCCTCCGTCGAGTGGCGCTCGTCGAGCTCGTGCTTCTCGCGCTCCTTGTCGGCAATCAGGAAATCGACGCCGTAGAGCGCGACGCGGCGGTAGTCGCCGATGATGCGGCCCCGGCCGTAGGCGTCCGGCAGGCCGGTCACTATGCCGGACGACCGTGCCTTCCGGATGTCGGGCGTGTATGCGTCGAAGACGCCGTCGTTGTGCGTCCTGCGGTACTTGGTGAAGATCTCGCCGACCGCCGCGTCGGGCTTGTAGCCGTAGGCCTCGAGGCTCGCCGCGACGACGCGCCAGCCCCCGAACGGCATGATCGCGCGCTTGAGCGGCGCGTCGGTCTGCAGGCCGACGATGATCTCGCGGTCCTTGTCGATGTAGCCCGGCGCGTGCGCGAGGATCCCGGACGGCACCTGCGACACGTCGAGAATGCCCTTGTCGCGCTCCTTGGCGAGGAGCGGCTGCAGGGCCTGCCAGATGCCCTTCGTGCGCGCGGTCGCGCCCTGGAGGAACGCGCCGTCGCCCTCGTAGGGGGTGTAGTTGCGCTGGATGAACTCGCGGACGTTGACGCGGCTCTGCCAGCTGCCGGGCGTGAAGCCGCGCCAGGCGACCTCCCACCGTTCGCTTGCGAGTTTCGGATTGGTCGCCATGGGTCTCCTCCTTGGTGCGACTCGCCGCGCGAGCGTCGCGCTGCCGCGAGCTTCCGGAGACGTTAGCGCCGGCGGGGGCTGCAGAAAATCCTACTTTGGTTGGATGCCGATGATCGCCCTCCGCCGGCGTAAGATCCGCCCGCGCCCGGCACCGCTGCATGCGCGCGAGGAGACTTCGGTGGACCGCCGCCGGGCTGGGCGAACCAGTACATCAGCTCGTACGCCTCGACCCACCCGTGGGAGGACTGGGCGGAAACCTGGGCGCACTACCTGCACCTGGTCGACGGCCTCGACACCGCCCTCGGGTTCGGGCTGAGCGGCGACGAGATCGAGCCCTTCGCGCTGGCCGACCTCTACGCGCCGCATCACCCCGGCGCGCCGCGCACGCTCGCCCTGCTGAACTCGTGGCTCGAGCTGACCACCGTGCTGAACAAGCTCGCGCGCAGCATGGGCCAGCCCGACTTCTACCCGTTCGTGATGTCGCGGCCGGTGGTCCGCAAGCCCCACTTCATCCAGATGGTCGTCAAGGTCGCGCAGCCGCCTGCCGCCGCGCAGTGACGCGCGGCCCGGCCGGGCGTGGCGCTGCTACTTGTCGGGCTCGGCCTTCTGCCAGGTCGAGTCCGGATCGAACCGCGTCATCGCGCCCGCGATCGCGGCGTTGCCGGGGCCGAGGTCCTTCTGGTACACGACGCCGTCGTGGCTCACGATGAACGTCATCACGCCGGTGTCGCCGTACTTCACCGGCCAGGCCACCACCGCGAAGCCGCCGATCATGCGGCTGCGCACCGTGCAGTCGTACGCGCCGCCGGGCGCGTTCTTCCCCTGGCTGGTGAGGATCTTGTAGCGGTAGCCGTAGTACCCGGCGTCGCTGCTGCCGCCCGCGGCGCGGGCGGCAGCCACGGCCGGCCCGAGCGGGCTCTCGCGCTCGCCCGCCTTCGTCGGCCAGTACAGCCCGTCGCGCTTGCCGGGAGCGCTCGCGAACTTGGCGGCGTATTGGAGCACGCCGTCACCGTTGCGGTCCCGGCGCGCGTACTCCTTCTCCGCGTCGTAGATGGCGAGCATGACCTGGCTGGACGGCGAGCTCGTTGCGCCCGATGCGCCGGATGCGCATCTCCTCGGCGCCAGCCTTCGTGTCGAACCGCCAGCCCGGCGCGGTCTTCACGATCGGGATGGGCATGGTCCAGCCGTCGCCGCCTACGGCGATGCGTGCCTTGGCGTCGCCGTCCAGCCAGAAAGCGGTGCTCGAGGCGGTGCAGCGGCTGCGCACCCGCGCTGAGAAGTCGGGCAATCTCAAGTCGACCGAGCAGCAGAAGGTGATCGTCGAGCAGGAAGCGCAGCAGACGGTGATCAAGATCGAGCCGTCGAACCCGCAGACGATCTACGTGCCGGCGTACAACCCGGCCGTCGTCTACGGCGCGTGGGCCTACCCTTCGTATCCGCCGTACTACTGGCCGCCGTCGCCCGTCTGGTACCCCGGCGCCGCCCTGATGACCGGCTTCGCGTGGGGCGTGGGCAGCTTGATGGGGTTCCACTCCTTGCAAGGGGCGCTGCCCGGGGGCCGAAGTCTAGCTGCTCGGACCGGCGCATATTTGATTTATCCCAAATGACCGGGCCCGGAGATATGCGAAGGTTGCGCTGCAACACAGGCAGTGCTAGCGTCCGAATCCCGCGGTCCTCCCCCGAGCGGAGTCCTCCTCATGGCAAACGAATCCCCTCTGAACCCCGGCCTCTGGCCGATGCCCCAAGCGGCGCAGGCCGCGACCGAATACCTGCTCGACGCCTGGCAGCGCACGATCCTCACCTGGGACGTGCTGCGCGAGCGCGGCAACCAGTACCTCGAGCACGAGAAGTCCGGCAATCCGCCGGTGCTCGTTTTCGACTACGAGACGGTCGTCGACGGCCGCGAGCTCGCGAAGCCCGCGAACTACGCGCTGGTGCGCGTCAAGCCGCCGGCGGACTATCCGGCGGCCGATCCGAAGAAGCGCCCGTTCGTCGTGATCGACCCCCGCGCCGGGCACGGCCCCGGCATCGGCGGGTTCAAGATCGACAGCGAGATCGGCATCGCGCTCAAGCAGGGACACCCCTGCTACTTCGTGATGTTCTTCCCGCAGCCGGTGCCCGGGCAGACGATCGAGTCGGTCTGCGCCGCCGAAGTCGCGTTCCTGCGCAAGGTGAACGAGCTGCACCCGCACGCCGAGGGCAAGCCGTTCGTGATCGGCAACTGCCAGGGCGGCTGGGCGCTGATGATGCTCGCCGCGCTCGCGCCGAACCAGGTGGGGCCGATCCTGCTCGCCGGCTCGCCGATCTCCTACTGGGCGGGCGTCGCCGGCAAGAACCCGATGCGCTACTCGGGCGGGCTGCTCGGCGGCACCTGGATGGCGTCGATGGCGGGCGACATCGGCCACGGCAAGTTCGACGGCGCGTACCTCGTCAACAACTTCGAGAATCTCAACCCGTCGAACACCTACTGGACCAAGCTCCACACCCTGTACGCCAAGGTCGACACCGAGCGCGAGCGGTTCCTCGAGTTCGAAAGATGGTGGGGCGGCCACTACCTCATGAACAAGGAGGAGATGGAGTGGATCTCGCAGAACCTCTTCGTCGGCAACAAGCTCGCCGTCGGCGAAGTGGAGTCGTTCGACGGCAAGCACCGCGTCGATCTGCGCAACATCCGCTCGCCGATCGTCGTGTTCGCCTCCTGGGGCGACAACATCACCCCGCCGCAGCAGGCGCTCGACTGGATCCCCGATCTCTACCGCGGCGTCGACGACATCCGCCTCAACGAGCAGACCATCGTCTACTGCCTGCACGAGAAGATCGGCCACCTCGGCATCTTCGTCTCGGCGAGCGTCGCCAAGCGCGAGACCGCCGAGCTCGCCGGCGCGCTCGAGCTGATCGATACGCTCCCGCCCGGGCTGTACGAGGCGATCATCACCGACACCAAGCCCGACATGCCCGGCCTTGAGTACGTCGACGGGCGCTACCTCATCCAGTTCGCGCCGCGCACCATCGACGACATCCTCGCGCTCGACGACGGCCGCAAGGACGAGCAGGCGTTCGAGGTCGTCAACCGGGTCGCGCAGATCAACCAGGGGCTCTACGACACCTTCGCCTCGCCGATCGTCAAGGCCATGTCGAACGAGGCGACCGCGCGCGTGCTGCGCGAGACGAACCCGGCGCGCCTCGAGCGCTGGTTCTTCTCGGACCTCAACCCGTGGATGCTGTGGGTCAAGTCAATGGCCGAGACCGTGCGCGCGAACCGCCGGCCGGTCTCGCCCGAGAATCCGTTCGTCAAGGTGGAGCGCGACGTGTCGGACGGGATCGAGCAGGCGCTCGACCAGTACCGCGACGTACGCGACGACATGTACGAGCGGATGTTCAAGGCGATCTACGAGTCGCCGTGGCTCGCCGCGGCGGTCGGCGTCGAGCCGACATCCCTCGGGCGCCGCGGGCCGCAATCGACGACCTGGGAGCAGGACGAGCTGCGCCGCCTGAAGCGGAAGGAGCTCGAGGCGCAGATGGACGAGGGCACGCTGCTCGACGCTTGGGCGCGCCTGCTCATCTACGTGCGGCCCGAGGGTCCCGTCGACGAGCGGCCGTTCAACATGGTCCGCCGCATGATCGAGGAGCTGAAACCAGAGAACGTGCCATCGCTCGGCGCGCTCAAGGCGGCGGTGAAGCGGCAGGCGTTCGTGCTCGCGCTCGACGAGGAGCGCGCGATCGCGGCGCTGCCGAAGCTCGCGCCGGAGATGCGCCACCGCCGGCAGGGCTACGACGCCGCGCGAACGATCATGAAGTCGCGCGGCGAGCTGACCCCGCACCAGGAGGAGCGCTTCCGCAAGGTCGCCAGCGTGCTCGGGCTCGACAGTCCGGTACAGGAGCTTAAGTCCGCATGAGCCACGAAAAATACCGGCGCCTCCTCGAGCTCGCGAAGACGCTGCAGCCGGTCGTCACCGCCGTCGCCCATCCGTGCGACGAAAGCTCGCTCTCCGGCGCGGTCGACGCCGCCAGGCTCGGGCTGATCAAGCCGATCCTCGTCGGCCCGAAGGCGAAGATCGAAGCGGTCGCGAAGCAGTTCGAGCTCGACATCTCGGGCTACGAGCTGGTCGACGCGCCGCACAGCCACGCGGCGGCCGCGGCGGCCGTCGCGCTCGTGCGCGCGGGCAAGGCGGAGGCGCTGATGAAGGGCAGCCTCCACACCGACGAGCTGATGGTCGAGGTGGTGAGGAAGGACACGGGCCTGCGCACCGCGCGGCGCATCAGCCACTGCTTCGTGATGGACGTGCCGAATCACCCCGATGCGCTGATCATCTCCGATGCGGCGGTGAACATCGCGCCGACGCTCGAGGAGAAGGTCGACATCGTCCAGAACGCGATCGACCTCGCCCGCGCGCTGCGCGCCCCGGAAGTGCGGGTCGCGATCTTGTCGGCGATGGAGACGGTCAACCCGAGAGTGCCCTCGACGGTGGAGGCGGCGGCGCTTTGCAAGATGGCCGACCGAGGGCAGATCACAGGCGCCGTCCTCGATGGCCCGCTCGCACTCGACAACGCGATCAGCCCCGAGGCGGCGGAGATCAAGAAGATCGTGTCACCGGTCGCGGGCAGAGCGAACGTGCTCATCGTCCCCGACCTCGAGGCGGGCAATATGCTCGCGAAGAGCCTGTCGTTCCTTGCCGGGGCGGACGCGGCGGGCATCGTGCTCGGCGCGAAGGTGCCGGTCATCCTCACCAGCCGCGCCGACTCGGTGGAGGCCCGGCTCGCCTCGTGCGCGGTGGCGGCGTTCGTCGCCCAGGCGCGGCGGGAAAGCGCGGCGAAGGCGGTCGCGTGAGCCCGCCGGGCCGCCCCAAGCACGAACCCCGAGCGCCTCGCGCGAGGGTCCAATGACCGACGCGATCCTCGTCCTGAACGCCGGCTCCTCGAGCATCAAGTTCTCGCTGTTCGCCGAGCGGGGCGGCGAGCTTGCGCTCGTCGCCGGGGGGCAGGTCGAGGGCATCTACACCTCGCCCCGCTTCGTCGCGAAGGACGCCGCCGGCAAGCCGGTCGGCGAAAAGCGGTGGGAAGCGGGCGCGAAGCTCGGGCACGACGGCGCGCTCGCGCATATCCTCGACTGGCTGAAGGCGACGCACGGCAGCGATTACCAGCTTGCCGCCGTGGGCCATCGCGTCGTCCACGGCGGCATCGACTACGCCGCGCCGGTGCGCCTCGACGCCGCCGTCGTGGCGAAGCTCGAGAAGCTGGTGCCGCTCGCGCCGCTGCACCAGCCGCACAACCTCGCGCCGATCCGGGCCGTGCTCCAGCGCATGCCGGAGCTCCCGCAGGTCGCCTGCTTCGACACCGCTTTCCACCGCTCGAATCCGCCGCTCGCGCAGATGTTCGCGCTGCCCAAGGAGCTCGCCGACGCCGGCGTGCGGCGGTACGGCTTCCACGGCATCTCTTATGCATATGTCGCTTCGGTGCTGGCGCGGTTCGACGAGCGCGCCGCGCGCGGCAGGACCGTGGTGCTGCACCTCGGCAATGGCGCGAGCATGTGCGCACTGAATGCAGGCCGTAGCGTCGCCAGCACGATGGGCTTCACTGCGGTCGACGGCCTCCCGATGGGAACCCGCTGCGGCGCGATCGACCCGGGCGTGATCCTGTACCTGATGGACGAGCGCCAGATGGACGCGCGGGCGATCGAGAAGCTGATCTACAGCCAGTCCGGACTGCTCGGCGTGTCCGGGGTATCGAGCGACATGCGCGCGCTGCTCGAGTCCAGCGAACCGCGGGCGAAGCTCGCGGTGGATCTCTTCGTCTACCGGATCGGCCGGGAGCTCGGCTCGCTCGCCGCCGCCCTGGGCGGCCTCGACGCGATCGTCTTCACCGCGGGGATCGGCGAGCATGCGGCGCCGCTCAGGGAGCGCGTGTGCCGGCAAGCGGCGTGGCTGGGCGTCGAGCTCGATGCGGCGGCGAACGCGAGGCACGGTCCGCGCATCAGCACGGCGGCGAGCCGGGTTTCGGCATGGGTGATTCCGACCAACGAAGAGCTGATGATCGCGCGGCACACGCGCGATCTCCTCGCACCGAGCTGACCGCAATGGCGCAAGCGCACAGCCCTGTTCTCGCCGGCAAGAAGGCCCTCGTCGTCGGCATCGCCAACGAGTACTCCATCGCGTACGGCTGCGCGAGCGCGTTCCGCAACCTCGGCGCGGACCTCGCGATCACCTATCTCAACGACAAGGCACGGCCGCACGTCGAGCCGCTTGTCAAGGCGCTCGGCGCGACGATCTTCCTGCCGCTCGACGTCCAGCGGGCGGGCGAGCTCGAGGCGGTGTTCGACGTGGTCCGGAGCGAGTGGGGACGGCTCGACATCCTGGTGCACTCGATCGCGTTCGCGCCGAAGGAGGACCTTCAGGGCGGCCTCCTCGACTGCTCGGCCGAGGGCTTCAAGACGGCGATGGACGTGTCCTGCCACTCGTTCGTGCGCATGGCCAAGCTTGGCGCCCCCCTGATGACCGAGGGCGGAACGATGTTCGCCATGAGCTATTACGGCGCCCAGAAGGTGGTGCCGAACTACAACGTGATGGGTCCGGTGAAAGCCGCGCTCGAGGCGGCGTGCCGCTACCTTGCGTTCGAGCTGGGGCCGAAGGGAATCCGCGTGCACCCGATCTCGCCGGGGCCGCTCAAGACCCGCGCCGCCTCCGGGCTAAAGGACTTCGACCTGCTGCTCAACGAGGCGGCGAGCCGCGCGCCGGTGGGCGAGCTGGTCGACATCGACGACGTCGGCTACGCGTGCGCCTATCTCGCGACGCCCTACGCGCGCCGCATGACCGGGCAGACGCTCTACGTCGACGGCGGCGTGAGCGTCATGGCGTGAGGAAACGATGATGATCTGGATCGGCAACATCCCACCCGAGGCGAGCGATGACGAGCTGAAGGCGCTGCTCGAGAAGTACAGCCTCCCAGCCTTCGCCACGAGCGAGCAGGTGCCCGGCGACGGGTCGCGGCCAAGCGCGATGCTCGAGTTCGCGGACGCCAGCGTCGAGGAGCTGTTCCGCGTCGTGCAACGGCTGAACGGCCTCTACTGGAAGGGGCGCACGCTCACCTGCCAGCTGCTGCCGGCCCACCGCGAACCAACCTCGAAGCCGAAGTAGGGGTTTCGGACGGACCGGCTCGAGCGGACCCTTCGGAACGACGGGCATAGAAGTCTTGGTGCCATTTACCCAGCCCCGGTGCCCGCCCGGCGAAGGGCACGCGGTATATTACTTGCTTGTGCTGCGCAACAAATCAATCTAGCGTGCAGGTCCCGTCCCTGTTGTTGCTCGGTGCGCTGAGCACCGTCGCGCCGTTCTCAGGCGCCCATGCGCAGAAGCTCATTGAGCGTCCTGTCAGGATTCTCGTCCCGGTCCCCGCGGGCGGCACGTCCGACGTCGTCGCGCGCCTGATCGCCGACCGCCTCCGGAACGGCGGCGGGCAGCCGGTCGTCGTCGAAAACAAGCCTGGCGCGACCGGGCGCATCGCCGTCGAGGCGTTCGAGAGCGCCGCCGCGGACGGCACGACGCTCCTGCTCGCGCCGATCGCGATACCGGTGATCGGCCCGCTCGTCTTCAAGGACCTCCGCTACGACCCGGCGAAGGATTTTGCCCCGGTTGCGCAGGTCGCGAAGTACGAGTTCGCGCTCGCGGTCGCGGCGGATCATCCGGCCCGGACCATCCCTGAGTTCGTCGCCTGGGCGAAGGCGAATCCCGCGCAGGCGAACTTCGGTACGCCCGGAGCGGGCAGCCTGCCGCATTTCCTCGGCGCGATGGTCCGGCGGGCGGCCGGCATCGAGCTGGTGCACGTCGCATACAAGGGCGTCGCGCCGCTCGAAGCCGAGCTGATGAGCGGACAGATCGCCGCGGGGATCAGCGCGCTTTCCGACCTGATCGCGCTCCACCGTGCGGGAAAGCTCCGCATCCTTGCGACCTCGGGCGCGAAGCAATCGCCGCTCCTGCCAGCGGTGCCGACGTTCAAGCAGCAAGGATTCCCGGCGGTCGAAGCGGTCGGCTGGCACGGCGTGTACGCACCGCCAGGGACGCCGAAGACGGTGATCGATCAGTTGTCGGCCGCGATCGTCGCCGCGGTGCAGGCCCCCGAGGTGAGGGAGCAGTTCATCAAGCTGGGCCTCGAGCCCACCGGCACGACCCCAGAGACGCTGGCCGCGATCATGGCCGCCGACACCGCGCGCTGGGCGCTGATCATCAAGGCGTCCGGTTTCACCCCGGACTAGCGGTCACGGGCGCTACCGGCGGGCCTGCGGCCCGGGCAGCTCCCGTAAATATGAGCAGGGTCTGGGGATCGTTGTCCGGCAGGGCACGGTCGACGCTCCAGCGGTAACGGCCGCCGGGGTCGAACTGCGCCAGCTCGGGCATGATCGGACGGAGCGCGGAGCCGCCGAGCCAGAGACTCGTGATGCGAGCGGCAGGCAGCTGAGACGACCTGCCATAGCGTGCCTTAATCGCTCGGTGGTCCTGCTCGACGATATTGTTCAGATACGCGCACGTTCGCACGTGCACACCCCGCCATGCGGGATGCTCGCGTCGTAGCAGCCACAGCGCTCGCTGGCTGGGCCAGTGTCCATCAAGCGTGACTTTGCGTGGCGGGCGGCTCGGATGAGAAGCGAAGGCCTTGCGGGTTTTAGGCAGTCCGGCTTTTTATTAGGCAGTTGGTGCCGTGTAGCGGTCGTAAGTTCTTGTTTGTTGGTGGAGGTAAGCGGGATCGAACCGCTGACCTCTTGCATGCCATGCAAGCGCTCTCCCAGCTGAGCTATACCCCCGACCGACGAGCGGCGATTATATCGACGGATCAATGAGTAGTAAAGAAAACACCGGACCTTCCACGCGCGGTCACCCGACAGCGTAGCGCCGCAGCCGATCGAGCACGCGCACCTTGCCCGCCAGCGCGAGCGTCGGAAAAAGCGACGGGGTCTGAGTCGTACCGAACACCACGGCCCGCAGCGGCATTGCGAGCTTCGGCATCTTTAGTCCGTGCTCTTTCAACACCGCCTCGAACGCGGCCTGGATACCCTGCTCCGTCCATGTCTCAATCGCACCGAAGCGCCCGGCGAGCCCGCGCAGCGCAGGTTTGACGGCATCGGTGACGTGTTCGGCAATCAGTTCGGGCGGCGGCGAAATGTCCTTGTAGAACATCAGTGCACGGTCGGCCAGCTCGTTCAGCGTCGGCGAGCGCTCTTGGAGCAGTTTTACGACCGCCGTGATCGCCGGTCCAGGTTCTAGGTCGGCACCCGCTGCAGCGAGCCGCGGTGCGAGTTCTCGTGCGAGCCGCTCAGGCCGCGCCGCTTTCACATAGTGGTGACTCAGCCAGAGAAGCTTCTCCGGGTTGAACTGGGCCGGCGAGCGGCTGATGTGAGTGAGATCGAACCACTCGACGAACTGCGCCATCGAAAAGACCTCCTCGTCGCCGTGCGACCAGCCGAGTCGAGCGAGGTAGTTCAGGAGCGCCTCGGGCAGATAACCCTCGTCGCGATACTGCAGCACGCTCACCGCGCCATGCCGCTTGGAGAGCCGCTCGCCGTCGGGGCCGAGGATCATCGGCACGTGGGCGAACGCCGGCAGCGCTGCGCCGAGTGCGCGGTAGATATTGATCTGCCGGGGCGTATTGTTGACGTGGTCATCGCCGCGGATGACGTGCGTGATGCGCATATCGAGGTCGTCGACGACTACGCCGAAGTTGTAGGTCGGCACCCCGTCGGCGCGCAGCAAGACGAGATCATCGAGTTCGCCGTTCGCAATCCGTATCTCGCCCTTTACGAGATCCGCCCAGGCGACTTCGCCATCATCGGGATTCCTGAATCGCACGACCGCCGTCACCCCTGGTGGCGGCGTCTTGCCGCGCGCGTTCTCGGGGCGCCAACGACCGTCGTAGCGCGGTTTCTCGCCGCGCGCACGCTGCTGCTCGCGCAGTTCGTCGAGTTCCTCCTTGCTGGCATAGCACTCATAGGCATGCCCGCCGCGGAGGAGCTCTTCCGCGACCTCGCGGTAGCGATCGAGCCGATGCATCTGATGAAACGGCCCCTCATCCCAGCCAAGCTCGAGCCAGGCCATGCTGTCGAGGATCGCCTGCGTCGACTCGTCGGTGGACCGCTCGAGGTCGGTGTCCTCGATCCGCAAGATGAACTCCCCGCCGTGCTTGCGCGCATAAGCCCAGCAGAAGAGCGCTGTGCGTGCACCGCCGACGTGGAGGTAGCCGGTGGGACTGGGCGCGAAGCGGGTGCGGATCATGCGTCTACGGCGCGTCTGGAGGCGCGCATTGTACTGGAGGTCCCGCGATGCTTCGCTGTTCGCAGACGATACGCGTTGAGCTCGACGGCGTGTTCCATCGCGCGTGGCGGCGTGAGGCGGACTCGCAGAGCGGCGAGCCTTCGGGTCTTTGGCGCGGGCGCTCGTTCGCTTGCTGCGTTGACCGCCCGGAACTCCACGTGGGAAAATCCGCCCCCGGCCGGGCGGTTAGCTCAGCGGTATGAGCACTCGCTTCACACGCGAGGGGTCACTGGTTCGATCCCAGTACCGCCCACCACCTCGGTTTTCCAGCGCTCCGCGGGCCGCCGCGCCCGGCCCTGTTTTCGCGCACCGGCGGCGAGCTGGTTTCTCTACAGTTCGCGGCGAACGACCCGAACGCCTGGGTCGCCGGCGTCGAAGTGGGTGGTAAATCCGAGCTTGTGGGCGAACTCAAGCATGCGCGTATTGCTGCCGAGCACGAAGCCTTCCATGCGCTTCAACCCGTGCGCACGGGCATCCCGCAGCAGCGCCTCCATCAAGCGGCGTGCGACGCCCTTGCCCTGCCAGGCATCGGCGATCGTCACCGCGAACTCGCACGACTCGCCGCTCGCGTCGACCACGTAGCGGGCGACCCCGATCTCCTCCTCGCCGGCGGCGGTCGAGCGGATCACGACGTATGCCGCCCCCCGCTTAGGATCGGGATGCGTGAAGTCATACAGCTGGTCGTGGGTCAGCTCGGCGATCTCGCCCATGAAACGATTGAACTTGGACTCGGCCGAAAGATTGCGAACGAAGGCGCGTTCAAGTTCCATGTCGCGCGGGCGAATCGGACGGAGCGTCGCATCGCTGCCGTCCGGGAGCCTCCAGTGCTCATGAATCTCCAGCGGAGCCCTCCTCTGCCGCCGCCGCAGTCTCGCAGCGCCGGGGCCTTCAGCTTGATTCGCCCAACGGCGCGCCCGCGCGCCTCGATCGAGCGGGAGATATAGCACCCTGATCGGGCTGCTCGTCAAGGACGAGGCGGAACCAGGACGTCCTCCCGCGTGTTCGCGCGTGCTTGCAACGGGATGTCGAGCAGCCGGAGCGACTAATCCGCCGCTGGGGAGTGATCGTCAAAAGTCGGCCGAGGCGGCCGGCGGAAAGCGCGTTACGCGGCGCGTATCAGCCCGCGCCGGACTCGTGGGGCGCCTCGGGCGGCGTCCCGGAGGGGAGCACGTCTTTCAGCTCCTCCTGAATCTCGAGCGCCTCCTCGCGCACACTCAGGAACGCGTCGACGAGCGCGGGATCGAAGTGGCTGTCGCGCTGCCCCTGCAGGTAGCGGAACGCCTCGTCCGACAGCCAGGCGCCCTTGTATGGACGCTTGGAGGTCAGCGCGTCGTACACGTCGGCGATCGCGACGATCCGCGCCGGGAGCGGAATGTGATCGCCGACCAGTCCGTAGGGGTAGCCCGAGCCCTCGAAGCGCTCGTGATGGCCGAGCGCGATGAGGGCGCCCATGCGCAGATACTTCGACGGACTGTCTTTCAGGATCTCGTAGCCGATCACCGGGTGGCGCTGCATCACCTTCGACTCGGTGTCGGTCAGCTTGTCCGCCTTGAGGAGGATGTGGTCGGGCAACCCGATCTTGCCGATGTCGTGCAGCGGCGCCGCGAGCTCGATCGTCTCGGCCTCCTGCGCATCGAGGCCGATCGCATCGGCGATCAGCCGCGAGTAGCGGGCCATGCGGATGACGTGGTTCCCGGTCTCCTCGTCCCGGAATTCGCCCGCCTTGGCGAGCCGGAAGAGCGTTTCCTTCTCACGCTGGCGCACCTCGGCGGTGGCCTCTTGGACCATGCCCTCGAGGAGCCGCCCCTTGTCTTCGAGCGCGAGCTGCTGCCGGCGGAGCGTGAGGAGATTGCGGCACCGCGCGAGGCACTCGCGGGTGTCGATCGGCTTGGTGAGGAAATCGGTGATGCCGGCATCGAGGGCCGCGTAGCGCACCTTGCGGTCGTCGTGGACGGTCACCATGACCATCGGCACGTGCGTGTACTCGGGCAGCCGCCGCAGTCGCCGCACGAACTCGATGCCGTCCATCTCCGGCATCTGGTAGTCGACGAGCACCAAATCCGCCGCATGCGTGGTGGCCCAGCGCACGGCGTCGATCGGCGTCTCGAACGGCTCAACGGCGATGCTGAGCTCGATGGTCCGAACGACCTCTTCCAGAATCGCCCGCCCGGTCGACTGATCGTCGACGACCATGACGGTGTTCTTGATCGCTGGGACCGCGCGGATATTGGGTCTTACCACGGGATTATTCAAGTTCACCTCGGAGGGTAGCGCGGCCTCTTGAGGAAGTCTAGGCGTTGTGCCGCCTAAGTGTGTGGCCGAGCGAAATAAACCACAGCCGAAACTGAACGCAGCATCGGCGTTGGCACGAATCTCCCCGCGGTCGGAGCCCGATCCGGAGCCTTGCCGCACTACAGCATGACGATGCTTCGGCACCGTGCAGGCGCTGCGCAATAGGTCACGGTAATAGATCACGCTCAAGCCATGACGCCGTCATGGGTCGGCACCGTCCGGACTAGACTTAGATTGTGAGAATCGGTCAAATCGCAGCGTCTCTGGCAGTGCGGCTCGCCGCGCTCGGCGGAGTTTCCCTCTGCACCGGGTGCGCGTCGATCGCCATCACGCTGGCGGGGCTGGGCGCGGGGCTCGGGGGGACTCACTACCTCGGCAGCATCGGCTACAAGACCTTCACCGAGCCGCTGTCGAACGTGAAGTTCGCGACCATGGTCGCGCTGAAGCGCATGCAGATCCAGGTCGAGGCGACCGAAAAGACCGACACCGGCGAGCGCATCAAGGCCAAGATCCCGGGTCGCGAGATCGAGATCGAGCTCGAGTCCCTGACGCCCAATGCGACCCGCATGCGCTCGCTCGCGCGGAAGGAAACCGGGCTGATTCTGGATTCCGCGACCGCCGCGGAGATCATCACCCAGACCGAAAAAGCCTTGAACGGCCCCCCGCCAAAGATCTCCCAGGCAGCCCAGCGCGGCTGAGCCGCCCCGGCGCTGTCGGGCGCTCGACAGGTCGCCCCGCAACCAATGGCGCCGGTTCGTGCGCCGGCCCGAGCCTGCCAGGACCCGCCGCAGTCGCTTTGTTAACTTTTCGGCGTTCGCGCCTGCGCCAGTGCAAACGGCGCTGGCCGCGGTATGCTTCCCGCAGATAGTCGAGCGGGCGCCGCTCGCGTCGAGCGATCCCAGTGAAGTCATTGTCCAGAACCCGCACCACCGCGCTTGTGTTGGGGGCGCTCGTCGTGTTGTCCGCGCTCGGCTACTGGAGCTACACCGAGTACCGCAAGCGCGCGCTGCACACGACCGTGGTGAAGCTCGTGACCGACACGAGCGCGCAGCTGCGCGATGCCCTGCGCAGCGAGGGGGGCGCGCCAGCGGCCGATCCCCTGGGACGCGCCCGAGCCCTCGACGATCAGGCGACCGAGGTCGACGCGCGGCTCGCGGCGCTGCGGCGGATGAACGCCGCGCCCAACCGTCCCCTCTTCGACGCCGCCGAGCTCTACATCATCACCGCCCGGGAGGTGCTGCGCCGCGAGGCCGCCCACGATCGGTGCGAAGTGGCGCTCGCCGCCAGCCGGAAGACGCTGCTCGATCTCCTGCAGGCGGCCGGCCGCCGCTCGGAATCCTGGATCGGGCGCACGATGCAGGCGAAGGAGCAGTTCGAGAAGGACGCCGTCACCTGCCGCCTCGCGCTCGACGCGATCGCCAGCCTGCTCGCGTCGCTCGCCGAGCCCCGCGCGCAGCTCGCGCCGGACGTGAATCCGGCACTGATGCTCGAAGAGGACCTCCGGGCGAAGGGCGAGGAGCAGGCGCGCAACGCCGCCAAGCGCGCGACGGCCGAGGTCGAGGAGACCAGGCGCTTCGCGGCCCTGCACTAGCGCCGAAGCGACACCGATCATGAACCTGCCGCAGACCCTCGCTACCCTCCCGACGCTCGCCGCCGCATTGCTGGCGGCGTCGAGCTTGGGCAACGGGGCGGCGGCCGAGACCCTGGTCTGGCGCTGCACCGAGGCCGGCGACAAGTCCTACTACACCAACCAGGAGGAGGAGACGCGCGGCAAGAACTGCGTGCGCGTCACGCGCCAGGTGTCGGTCCTGCCCGTGCTCCGTCCCGAGGATATGCCGCGCTCGGCGGGCTCACCGGGTGCGCGGCTGCCGCTTGGGCTCCCGCCACCGCCCGCGAACGCCGGGTCAACGGGCGGGAGCCGAGCGGGGGCGTTCGGGTCCGGATTCGTGGTCTCGCCGGGCGGCGACATCCTGACCAACGCCCATCTCATCCACGAGTGCAGCGGGGTGCGCGTGCGGACCGGCGGCATCGATCAGGACATGCTCAAGGCGGCAGTCGTCGCCGAGGACCGCGACAACGATCTCGCGGTGATCCGCATCGAGCGGCCGTGGGGACGGCCGGCCAGTTTCCGCGCCGCGGCGCCGCTGCAGGCCGGCGAGTCGGTCTGGGTGCTGGGGTTTCCGCTGACCGGTTTGCTCTCGCCCGAGCTCAACGTCACGCAGGGCATCGTGAGCGCGACCGCCGGGGTGCGCGGGGATCCGCGGAAGGTTCAGATCACCAATCCCGTCCAGACCGGAAACAGCGGCGGCCCGCTCCTCGATCGCTCGGGCAACGTCGTCGGCGTCGTCGCCGGCAAACTGAACTCGCTCAAGCTCGCGCAGATGACCGGGGAGCTGCCGCAGAACGTCAACTTTGCGATCAAGCTGGAAACGGCGGTGCAGTTCCTGTCCTCGGCGAAGGTGCCGTTTCAGCGCTCGGGGACGCGCGACCCGGTCGAAAGCGTCGACATGGTGCGGGACGCCCGGAGCTACACCGTGCTGATCGAATGCCTGGGCGGATGAGGCCCCCTCGCCTGCGGCCGCGCATCGGTCAGGTCATCTTGCCGCGCACCAGCCGGTCTTCGAACCAGTTCCACATCTCGGCCACGACCAGCGTGAGGTAGTCGCGCTGGCAGTGCTGCGCACCGCCCTCCTCGGCGGTGAACACCCGCAGCCGCTTGTCCTTCGAGCCGCAGGCGTCGTACAGCGCCTGGGCATGGGCGAGCGGGATCTGCTCGTCGTCCGCGCCGTGCACGAGCAGGAACGGGCAGCGCATTTTTTGCACGACGCCGTCGAGCTTGAACGGCTCGAGCTTCGCGAGCGCCGAATCGAGCGAGTCCGCGCCGAGTATCCACATGATGTGATGGCCGGGGACCGAGAGCGCGGTCTGGAACGCGGCGTCGATGCGCCGGCGCCACGTGGCCTGATAGTCCCAGATCGCGCCCCACGCAATGCACGCGGCGAAGCGCGGCTCGAGCGCTGCGCAGCGCGGCGCGTAGTACCCGCCCAGGCTGATCGCGACGATGCCGATGCGCTTGGCGTCGACGTCGGCGCGCCGCTCCAGGTAGTCGATGCAGGCCGAGCCCGCGGCTTCGTAGTCGTGCCGCAGCGGCAGGCCGCGGAAGCGAATCGCCTCGCCGGTGCCGGGGCCGTCCATGACGAGGCACGAGATGCCGCGCTTCACGAGGTCGGGCACGCCGCGCATGAACTGGATTTCCTTGGTCACATCGAGCCCGTCGAAGAACACCACCGCCGGCGCGCGCGCCGCGGCGGCGTGCTCGGCATGCACGAAATATCCGGGCAGGCTCGCGCCTTCGAACGGTACCTCGACCACCTCGATCAGCATGTGGGTGAGCGCGGCGAAGCGATGAAAGCACACGATGCCGGTGCGGTAGACCGCCAGCGCCTTGGCGTCCTTCGGCGTGCGGAAGCGCTCCGCCATCTGGTAGTAGTTGCAGGCGCGCAGGTACGCGTGCGCCGCCGCAACACGGTGCCCCGACCCATCGAAGCGCTGCGCATGGCCGCGCACCCCGTCGGCGACTTGCGCGCAGGCCGCGAACCAGGCCTCGTCGTCCTCGGCGGCCCGGCCCCGCAGCAGGCGGCCGATCTTGTCCAGCTCGCCGATGTCGGCGCCGCCGTAGGGCGCGGCCCCCAGCATGTTGATAAACGCGGCCGACCAGCGGTAGTTGCCGGGCAAGTACATGAAGTAGGCGGGGTCGGTGGCCATGGGTTTCCTTGGAAGAAGTGTCACATCCGCGGCACGCCGGCCGTCGCGGCGGCCTGCGCCCAGCGTCCGATTTCGGCCCGGATGAACGCCGCGTAGTCATCCAGTCCGATACCCCCGAGCTCGTGTCCCTGCGCGAGGAAGAGCTCGCGCGCCGCCGGCGTTGCGAGTTGCTTGGCGAGTATGTCGTAGATCCGCGCGAGGACGGCGCTCGGCGTTCCCGCCGGTGCGAGGACGCCGTTCCAGTTGTAGCTCTGGTAGTCCGCGAGCCCCTGCTCGGCGAGCGTCGGCACCTCCGGCAGCAGCGCAGAACGGGTGCGCGAGGTGACGCCAAGCGCGCGGAGTTTCCCCTGCTTCAGGAGCGGCACGGCGCCGGCGAATTGCATCAGTGCGATATCGATGTTGCCGTTGACGAGGTCGACGGTGTAGGGCGCCGCGCCCTTGTAAGGGATGTGGTTGAGCTTGATCCCGACTTGAGCGGCGAACAGCTCGGTCGCCAGATGGCCGACCGTGCCGACCCCCGGCGAGCCGTAGTTGAGCCTGCCGGGCCGCGCTTTGGCGAGCGCGACGAGCTCGTCGATGTCCTTCGCCGGTAGATCGGGCCGCACGCACAGGCAGCTTGCGCTCTTCGCGATCAGGATGATCGGCGCGAGATCGCGCAGCGTGTCGTAGGGCAGTTGCGCGTGGACGTTCGGCGCGATGGTGAGCGGGCCCGGGTTGCCCGCGAGCAGCGTATAGCCGTCGGGTGCGCTCTTCACCACCGCCTCGGTCCCGGTGACGCCGCCCGCCCCGGGCCGATTTTCGACGATCACCGGCTCGCCGAACGCCGCGGTGAGCTGCTGCGCTGCCCAGCGCGCCTGCACGTCGGTTGGCCCGCCGGGGGCGAACGGCACGACGATCCGGATCGGCTTGGTCGGATAGCGCTGCGCCCAACCCGCGCCTGCGAACGCGCACGCGCCGAGGGCGAGCACCATCAAGCGGCGTGCGACCATGGCCATCGCTCAGCGCCTCGGGATCTCCTTCTTCGGGTCCACGAACGGCATCGGGACCACGGTCGCCGCGCGCTTATCGTGCGGAGCGATCGCCACCCGCACGCGCGCGCCGATCGCGGCGTACGCCACGGGCAGCATCGCGTAGCCGATGTTCCGCTCGAGGCGCGGCGACCAGATCGCCGATGTGACGCGACCGATCGGCTCGCTGCCCGCCGTGACCGGCCACGGCGTCATGTTGAATTCGATCCGGTCGCCCTCGATCTCGATGCCGGCGAGCTTGCGCGCGACCCCGGCCGCCTTGATCCGCGCGAGCGCGTCGCGGCCGATGTAGTCCGCGCGCTTCCCGGCGTCGACGAGCCGCTCGAGCCCGAGCTCGTACACGTTGTTCTCGAGCGTGAAATCCGCGCCGCAGTTGAGGATCCCGGCCTCGATGCGGCGGATGTCCGAGGGGCCCGTCGGACGGATGTCGTGCGGGCGCCCCGCCGCCATGATCCGCTCCCACAGCTCGTCACCGCGGCTGCCGTCGCGCAGGTACACCTCGTAGCCCACCTCGCCCGACCAGCCGGTACGCGTCACGACGACCCGGATGCCATCGAGCGCGGTCTCGCAGCAGCAGTAGTAGCGTAGCCCGGCCACGCGCTCGCCGAAGAGTGCACGCACCACCTCGCGGGCCTTGGGTCCTTGCACCTGCAGCGGCGAGACGTCGGGCTCGTTGATCTCGACCCGCAGCCCGGCGTGCAACGCCACGCCGCGCGCCCACAGCAGGAGGTCTGAGTCGGCGGCGGCGAGCCAGAAGTGGTTCTCGCCCAAGCGGAGCAGCACCGGATCGTTGATGATCCCGCCGTCCGCGCCGGTGATCACGACGTATCTTCCCTCGCCGACCGCGCAGCGGCTCACATCGCGCGGGGTCAGCATGTCGGTGAAGGCGAGCGCGTCCGGTCCGGTGATCTCGACCTGCCGCTCGACCGCGACGTCCCACAGCGTGACGTGGTGGACGAGATGCCAGTACTCTTGCTCGAGGTCGCCGAACGAGATCGGGAAGAGCATATGGTTGTAGACCGTGTACGCTTGCGCGCCGTAGCGCTGCGTCGCCGCGAAATAGGGGCTGCGGCGCAGCCGCGCGCCGCGTTGGACTAGGCTCATGTCGAAGGGCATCGGATTGGCGGGCGCGGGGCGCAATGACGATCGGACGAAAATTCTCGCCGCAATCGCCGGCCGAAGCCATAGGCGAGTGGGCCCCTGCGCCGGCGGCGCGCCCTCCAGGCGAGCGGCGATCGGGTCGAGCGCCATTTGCTAGCATGGCGCGGTTTGATCGCGGCATCGCGGGCGAATCGCCACTAGCTGGCGCACTGGACCGGGCGCTCGGCGCCCGGACGGTCGATTGAAAGGGCCCCCGTGAGCATGGAAGAGCGCGTCCACTTCACCTCCGACGGCCTGCGGCTCGCTGGCGTGCTGCACGTCCCGGGCACGCGCGCGCCGGCCGAGCGCCGGCCGGGCTTTTTGGTGCTGCACGGCTTCGGCAGCAACAAGGACGGTGGCAACTCCTTGATCGTGGCGCGGATGCTGGTCGAGCTGGGCTACGTCGCGCTCCGGTTCGACATGCGCGGCTGCGGCGAGAGCGAAGGGACCCGCGGCCGGGTGATCTGCCTCGAGCAGGTCGAGGACACGAAGCGGGCGCGCTCGTTCCTCGCCGCCCGATCCGAGGTCGACCCCGAGCGGATCGGCGTGATGGGCCACAGCTTCGGCGCGGCGGTGGCCATCTATGCGGCCGGCGTGGACGAGCGGATCGCCGCGTGCGTCGCCTCCGGCGGGTGGGGCGACGGGGAGCAGAAATTCCGCCTGCAGCACGCCTCGCCCGAGGCCTGGCGCAAGTTCAGCGCCGTGCTCGAAGAGGGGCGGCGGCGACGGGCGCAAACCGGCGAGTCGATCATGGTGCCGCGCTACGACATCGTCCCGATCCCACCCGGCTTGCGCGGCAACCTCGCGCCGGGCTCGATCATGGCGTTTCCGTTCGAAGTGGTCGAGAGCATGGTCGCATTCAAGGCGAACGACGTGGTCGGCCGGATCGCCCCGCGCCCGCTCCTATTGCTGCACCCGGCGCACGACTCGGTCACGCCCACCGAGCAGTCGATCGAACTTTTCCGGCGCGCCGGCCAGCCGACCGACCTCCATCTCGTCGCGGGCGTCGATCACTTCATGTTCGCCGATCAGAGCGCGCTGGTCATCGGGCTGGTCCGCAACTGGCTCGACAAGCACTTCCCGCTGCGAACGTAGCGCGATGAGCGAGGCCGGCCCGTCGCTCCAGACGCTGGTCGCCGCCGAAGCGCTTCGGCGCTTTGCGCGGCAGGTGTTCGTGCGCGCCGCGCTGTCGGAAGCGCATGCCGGGCTGGTAGCCGATGTGCTGGTCTGGGCCAACTTGCGCGGCGTGGATACCCACGGCGTCGCGCGGATTCCGCGCTACGTGGACCTGATCCACGCCGGCGACATGAACCCGCAGCCCGCCATCGCGGTTCACACCGAGACCGTCGCCTCGGTCTTGATCGACGCCGACCGTGCGCCCGGCCCGGTCGCAATGACCGCGGCGATGACCGCGGCTGTGGACAAGGCCCGCGCGGCTGGTATCGGCCTCGCGCTCGTGCGGCGTACGACGCACACGGCCGCGCTCGGCTACTACACGCTCGCGGCCGCGCACGAGGGGATGGCGGGGATCGCGCTCTCCGCCTCGTGGCCCAACATGGCCTATCACGGCGCGCGCGCCGCCGGGGTGTCGACGAGCCCGATCTCGATCGCGGTGCCGGGCGGCGACCGCGGGCCGGTGGTGCTCGACATGGCGACCGGCGTCGTCTCGATGGGCAAGCTCGTGCAGGCGAAAAAGAGCGGGGCTGCGATCCCTCTCGGCTGGGCGCTCGACGCGAACGGCCACCCGACCACCGACCCACGCGCGGCGCAGATCCCGTTGCCGATGGCCGGCCCGAAGGGCTCGGGCCTCGCGCTGATGATCGAATGCCTGACGAGCCTCCTCGTCGCCAACCCCCTGCTCGCGGAGTACTTCGAGGGCACGGCCGAAGGTCGCCGGCACCGGCAGAACGGCCTCGCGATCGCGATCGATGTGGCGCGATTCGGCGATCCCCGCGCATTCGGGCGCGAGGTGGACCGCTTGGCCACTGGGCTGAAGGCGCTGCCCCCCGATTCGAGCGACGGTGAGATCCTCCTCCCCGGCGAGCGCGCGAACCGCACGTCGGCAGCGCGCAGCCGGGACGGGATCCCGGTGCCGGGCGTGATCCGCGATGAGCTGCGATCTCTCGCCGAACGGCTTGGCGTGGAGATGTTCTAAAGCGCATCGCCCGAGCCCGCCGCTCAAGGTTCGGCCGATCCGTCCTCGCCCGCGCCACACCGCTCGCCGCACGCGGCTCGTCCTTCTCCCGGCGCGTCCAGTATGATCGTTCGCGCTCCCGCTCAACCGGCACAACCTCAAGGAGATGGACATGACCAAGACGATCGCCCCTCGCCGCTTCACCGCCGCACTCGCCGCGCTCGGGTTCGGCGCCCTGAGCCTCGCGGCGACGCCCGCTATGGCGCAAAGCGAGCACCTCGAGACGATCCACCATCCCAACTACGACCAGACCGTGTTCATGCCGTTCGTTCCGGCGATCAAGATCAAGAGCGGCAAGCTCCTCTGGCTCGCCGGCACGACCGCACTGCCGGTCTACCACGACCATCCGCACAAGCGCGACCAGGTGGTGAAGTATCTGGTGAACGACCTGGAGGCCCAGACCCGTGCGGCGATGGACGGCATCATGAAGACGCTGCAGGCCGCCGGCGCCTCGCCCAAGGACGTCGTCCACGTGTTCATCTTCCGCGCGCGGCCGCGCATCGGCGATATCGGCAAGGCGAGCGCGGTGGTGAACTCTTACTTCGCGCCCTACAACCACAAGCCGACCACCACCAACCTCGCCGTGCTGGAGTTGGGGGAACCGGAACAGCTGGTCGAGATCCAGGTGGTCGCGGTCGTAGATTGAATAGGACAATGGCGATAAACGGCGATAATCTTCATTGCGTTGCTACCCGGTTGCTACCGCGGGCGACGTGAGGGATGGGCGGTCCTCAAGAGATATAGCGCCCTAAAGAGAGTAAGCGGCGAGGATGGACATGCGGCAAAGATTGCGGCATGTCAGGCCGCCGAAGGGACAACGGTCCAGGATACCTTAATAAAGGCGTTCTCTTCTGTTTGGGAAATTGCGTTGGAACGGGTGGAAGTGTGGTTCCCATTCGGCAGCGCCCAGGTGTGTCGGGGGGCCGTGCTGGCAACAGCCGGAGCTGCCAGCACAGAACCACCGCGCTGCGTGAGTACGATTCCGCCTTCAAGGCGGTAACTGGCGAACGGGCCCCGCCACGCACGAAAAATGATGGCCTAGAGCGCGATCAAGCTAAAGGCCCTGGTAAATGGGCCTCGTCCCTGGTCGAGATCCGGGTGGTCGCGGTCGTCGATTGAGTCGACGGTTCGGCGCCGCGCGTCATTCCTTGAGGATTCGATCGACCAGGGCGAGGTGATCCCGCGCCTTGATCGCATCGGCGATCGAATGTTCGGCGGTGGCTGACGCGAGCATGGTCCGAACGGTCTTCAGGCTTTCGGCGATCCAAACCGGTTTCGGCGCGGCCGAGTGCAGCGTTCGCTTGAGGGTCTCCAGCTCGTCCCGCAATTCGCGCAGCAGCGGATCCACCCGCGACGCACTGTCGAGCCGGTGGGAAAGAGACTTCAGGAATTCCTTCGCCGCGTTCGCGTCGAGATTGGCATAGCGCTCGGGCGCCGGTGCCGGTGCCGGCGGCACGCTCGCGGCCCGCGCAGGCGGTGCCGCGGCAGCGGGTTGCGCGCTGCGGGTCGTGCTCACCCGCTGGGGACGACTCGCCGTTGGCGGTGCAGGCGGTGCGCTCCTCGGCGCTGCGGGCGGTGGTGCCAGGCTCGCGCGCACCGGACGGCGAACGGGCGGCTCGACCTCGGCGGTCGGCCGCGGCCGCTCCGCCACCGGCGCCGGCGTCGGCGTCCGTTCCTTGGCGATGCTCGTCTCCTCCGGCGCGGAAGGCTCGCTGCGGGCGAGCTCCTCGTCGTCCCGCACCGCCGGCCGAACCGGGTGCTTCTCCCTGTCCTTCGCGAACTTCCTCTGCACCGCTTCCTCGAGGTCGATGCCGAGCTCGTCCGCGAGCCGCAGCGCGTGCAGCATGATGTCCGCGATCGCTTCGGCCGCAATCGCCTTCTGGTCCGCACTGCCGTGCCGGGATTGCTCCCCGGTCAGCCACTTGAAGAGCTCCAGCAACGACGCTGCTTCGGTCGCCAGCGCCATCGCGAGGTTCTTCGGATTGTGCAGCGGCTCCCAGCCTCGGTCCGCTACAAAGGCAGCAAGCTCCCATTGCAACGCCTTTAGGTCCATGGGCTACTCCCTTCGCTTCAAGCTCCCGAATGATGCCTTGGCTTGGGGCCGGGACGCCAGCGATAACGTTGTCGTCTTAGCCAGCGATAACGTTGTCGTCTTAAAGAGAAGCGCGCCGGCCCGAGGGTTTCCTGCGATTTCGCGGACGGTGCACCCACCTTGGGACGTGCAATTTCAAACTTACGTCGGGCTTACGTTGTCGAGCCTCGACTGCCGGCGCGGATTGCAGAAGCGCTCAATGTAGTCGAATAAATCCGCGCGCGTGGCCCTCGCGGCGTTGTCCCACCCGTCCCCCTTGCGGCTCATGCTGCAACGGATCCCCTGATCGGTAGCTAGCCCCATGGCCAATGCGACTCTCGCAATCAGCGGCATGCATGAGTGCATGGATTGGTTGATGGCGCGATCTCCGAGTCGCCCTTGCGGTACTGAGGCTATGGGCGCGCATTGCAATTGCGCGCGGCCGCATATGGCCTTGGGTTCGGGAATTCCAGATTCGCCGGCAATGGCGGCGTGGCCCGCCGATCAGAACTCCCGGCGTTACTTGCGCGCAACTTGCAGTGCGGCGAGATCGGTGCTCGGCAGGCTCCATCACGCGTACTGCTTAGTGGACGCGCGTGCTTGATCCAATCGGTGCGGAGCACCGGCATGAACGGCAGCGATCGACGAGAGAACAAGCATCGAGCCCTCACCTTATCAACTTGCGCCCTCGCGGTTGGGATCTGCCACGCTTACTTTGCCGACCTGAGTGCTGGCTTAAGTCCTGGCAGGACCTTGGTGGCACTTCCCTTCCTTGACATTGTCAGGGTGCGCGATTTCGGGTCGGTCCTTGCCGTGCTGACAACGGGAACCTCTGCCATACAGGCCGCTGCGGGCGTCTTGGGAATCGTGATCTCCACGGTCGTTGCGTGGACGCTATCTCGCTTGAGCGACGCTCGATATCGGTGGCAGTTTTTGTTGGTCCACCTGGCTATTGCCTCGGGTTGGCTACTGCCGCTTGAGCGCGTCGTCCTCGGTTACCACGTAGATTATTTCAGCGTGCATTTTGATCGAATGTACTGGCCAGCGTTCAGCGTCCCGAGTTTTCTCCTCGCGTCGATTTTCGCCCTCCTCGTGCCGTACGCGCTGATCAGATTCTTCCGGCGTGATACGGCGCCGGCTGGTAGCTCTCAGTCGGCCGGGCGGCTACTCGACCCCTCCTACCAGGCTCGCGCTCCGCTCCGGGTGCTGATCGTCCTCACCGCGTTCGCAATTTCGCTACGAGCGGCGCTCGCAGCGGCAAGCATCTCACCTACCGCGGCGACACTGGCGTCGTGACAGCGCAAGGAGCGGCGGCGCAGCAGACTGTTACCTCTGCAAAGTTGTCCGAGGGGCAGGAGCGAGAGCGGGAGTCGAGCGCTATCTCAGTTCGATGTAGAAGCAGTGAGCAAGCGTCGGCAACGACCGATCGGATCTCCCGGAGCTCAGGACTGATTACCGAGGTCGGGGCAAAGGTCGCTTCCTCTGCTCACCCGCGAGGCGAGCAACCAACTGCGCGAACGGTTGAATTTCCTTGAAGGAACTTGCGCGCTCGAGCGCATTCATGTACTCGGGTCGCTGTTCAATGGGAATGATGGTCCAGACATAGCCACCCGAAGAGAGCATGAGGTTCATCAGGAACCTTGCAAGGCGACCGTTACCATCCATGTACGGGTGGATATAGGCGAAAAAGGAATGCCCCAGCACCGCTCGTACCGCCGCGTGCTCTTCCTTCTCGAGCAATTCGAATAGCGCCGGCATACAGTCTCTCACGGCTTCCTTCGAGACCGGGACGTGGAGGGCGCCTTTGATGAAGACCTGATCATTCCGATACCCGGCCAAGTCGGTCGCTCGAACGATGCCGGCTTGCACAATCGGGCTGAATAGCGCCCGATACCACTTAGCAAGACGAGCCCTAAACACGGAACCGGGATTCTCTCCGCGAATTACCTTGACGACGTCTTCTTTGACTAGGTTGTGCGCTTCGAAATACCCGCGCGCGGCCATCGCATCTTTCGTTTCCCGGTCTTTGCCATCGGGATCCCAAACACCGTTTCGGACCCGTTCGATGAGTTCAGGCGTAACCCTGTAGCCTTCGATGGACAAGGAGTGATAAGCGTCGGCAACGTACCGAGCTTCGACGTCTTCCAGCAAACGTTGGGCGTCGGTCGGTATCATACCCGGAGCAGGAAAAGCGGCAATCACGAAATCCCGCATCTCTGCCCACATCAAGCGCAAACGTTGCACGTAAGGAGACTCCGGCCGGCCGCCCGGCAGCCTCCTCGGCTCGCGTACGAACGGGTTCGTCTCGTTCACGGTGTATTCGGCTGCTCGCATCGCCCCGAGGATGTCGTCCGCGACGTCGCCTCGGCCGATGGCTCGCAGGGCACCAGCGAGGCGACCAGCGACTACGGAGTGCGACCCCGCCAGTAGTACGCGCGCCAGGTCAGACGCATCAGAGAGCATCTCCAGCGCAAGCTGTGCCTCGAGTGGTCGTTGTGCGAAGAAACTGGCGCTGACGGCGGCCAAAGCATCGGCAACTTCCACGAGGCGCATCCCCCCTGCGTCGGGGACCGGCGAAGCGGGTAGGAGTCTTGGTGACCGGTAGAGGAACAGCGAGCATCCGTGAGGCAACGGGACTACCTGATTGTTGCCCTTGGGCGACCAAATCTGAACCTGCTTGGGAAGGGTTCGTTCGCCGCTTCTGAGGATGAGCGATTGCTCGGGACTTACGTGCCAGTCAGAGCCGAAGCGTTCTTCGCAGTATCCAGCAATGAACTCCCGCATGCTTGCGAACCATGCGGTGCTGTCCCCTTTGGCCTCGCCAGGCCGGGTAGGGGTGTACCAGCCCTTCACGACCTCTTCGAGAAAGCCGCTTCTGACAAGGCGCTCTCTATGTGTGCGGGTCAGCGCACTGCTAGGGATGGCGTGCATTCCCCCCCCGCCCTGCAACGACCGCAGAACTTCAAGCGAACTTGCGAGCTTCTCGTTTGGCGTAGCCATCTCTTATAACCAATGGTTTCACTAGTTTGTTGCTTTGTATACTCACTAATTTCCTGCTAATCTAACTCACGAGTTTTGCGCTTCTTTATCCCACTAATTTGGTGTCATCTTATCTCACTACTTTTGTGTATTGTCAACACACTAATATCGCGTCTGTTTCTTTCATTAAAATTAAGATATAGCTCTTTAATAACCAACACTTAAATGAGAAATAGGCCGTCGCTCTAGCTAGAGATGAAGAACCAAACAGTCATTGCAAGAGCGGCCAGCGCCTGCAGTAAGGCCGCCGGACTGGCGGACCGCATTGCGAAGGCGCAGACGTTGGCCTTCGCGTACGCGGATGAAAAGCTGGTCGGGGTTGGCGGGCTGCACGCCGTCGCGCTGAAGTTCGGAATGCTGCGCGGCGCGTTTCCCGAGCAATTCCCGCACTGGCAAAGGCCATCGGCTTGTGAGCCGGGCACCAGAGAACGAACGGGGACTAGTTCGGGGACTGAACGCCGAAAGCTGGTCGGCGATATTTCGTAACTACTTGATTTTAATGGTGGCCAAGGGTGGAATCGAACCACCGACACAAGGATTTTCAGTCCTCCCGCCAGCCCCCGAGCAGCGGGAAATACAGGCCGAGTCGATCCACGCCGCCGACCGCACGCGCGTAGCGCGCGAGCTGCGCGGCATAGCGCTCGCGCTCCCGGTCGAGAAACGCCTCGACCTCCGCGCCTTCGTGACTGCTGGTCTTGTAGTCCACGATCCACCGCTCGCCCGCTTCGTCCTCGAACATGCGGTCGATCACCAGCCGTCTGACCGTCCCCTCGACCAGGGCGGTGACGCGGTGCTCGGTGACCGCTTGCGGGTGCGGGCCGAGCACCCATCGGCCGCGCTGATCCGTGATCGCCCGATGCAGCGCGACGAGCACGCGCTCCGCCGCGGCGTCGAGATCCGCTTCGCGCACGCCGCGCGCGCGCAGCGCGTGCCGCACGTGCGGCCGCACGCCGTCGATCCGCGCGCGATCCCAGCCGGCCAGCGCGGCGTCGCCGATCCGCTGCAGCCAGCGGTGGACGACGCTGCCCACGTGCCGCGCCGTCTCGCCCACCCAGGAAAACTCAATGCGCTCCGGTACGGGCGCTTCGTCTGCGGGGGGTTGCCAGCTGACGGCCGCCGGCGGCGCGGCGAGGCGCCAGTCAGCAGCCAGGCGCCTGAGATCTTGATTGGTGGAATCTGGCTCGCGAGCGTCGGGGCGGCCCGGGGCGGGTCCTTGCTTCGCTGCCGGGCCGGGCACCGCCGCCGCTGCCGCCCGAAATCGATCTTCGACGACCGGCCAGAGCTTCGCGAGCAGGGTCGCAGAATTCGGTGCGCGCGGCCGCGGTGGTTCGGCGCCGCCTTCGCGCCGGGTGTCGCCAAGCAGGTGCAGGCGGCCGCGTGCGCGCGTCGCCGCGACGTAGAGGAGGCGCGCGGCTTCATGGCCCTCCCGCTCCGCCTCGAGCGTCTTCAGCCACTGGTAGATCGCGTCGTCGTCGCTGCCGAGCGCTTCGATCGGCGCGACCAGCAGCTCCGTCCCGGCCTCGCCCGCGGCCGCGGGGCGCTCCGTCCAGAGGAATAGCCGTTGGTCATCGGTGCCGAGCCCGCGCCCGAGGCCGGGCACGATTACGTGGTCGAACTCGAGGCCCTTCGCTTTGTGGATCGTCATGATCTGCACGTCGCGATCGCCGGCGCGCGTGTCCGGCAGCGCCCACAGCTTCTCGAGCCGCTGCTCGAATGCGGGCAGATCGCGCAGCGCGCCGGCGTCTTCGGCGCCCTCTAGCGCGTCGAGGTAGGTCTCGGCGTCCTCGAGGTCGGTCTCGTCCTGGACCACGGCGGGGCCGCCGAGCGCGAGCCACGCGCCCTCGACTTGGTCGCGCAGACCGCCGCGGCGCTGCGCCGCGACGAAGGGCGCAAGCACCTCGCGGGCGCGCACGAGCCGCGCGCGGCCGTCCGTGCTCAGCCCCCCTACGCGCTCGCCGTCGCCCATGAGCTCCCACGGCGTGCGGGCGTGGTCCCCTTCGGCAAGCGCGGCGAGGTCGGCGAGCGCGAGGCCGCACCACGGCGCGCGGAGCACCGCGAGCCAAGCGACGCGATCCGCCGCATGCGCGAGCGCGCGGGTGAGCGCGAGGAGATCCTGCACCACCGGCCGATCGCCGAGCGAATCGATCTCAATCGCGCGGAACCGCACGCCGGCGGCGCGCAGCCGCGGCACGATCCGGCGCAGATGCGCGCGGCTGCGGACCAGTATGGCCACGGTAGCGCCGGGTTCGTCTTGCCGCACGCGCGCAATGACTTCGACCACCTTGCTCGCCTCGCCCTCCTCGTCTTTGTCGAAGAACGGATGCACCGCGACCGCGTCACCTCTGAGCGCCTGGTGCACCGGAACCGAGTCGGCGTACGGGACGGCGCCGGCGATGATGTCCTCGCGCTCTGGCATGACTCCCCTGAACGCCGCGTTGACCCACTCGACGATGCCGGCCTGCGAGCGGAAATTGGCGCTGAGGCGCACCGGCTCCACGTCGATCGAACCGATCTTGCGGCTCGCCCAAGTCCGCAGGAACTCGCCGACCTCGGCCTCGCGAAAGCGGTAGATCGACTGCATCGGATCGCCGACCGCGAACAAGGTCCGCCCGTCGCCCGGTTCCCATCCGGCGGTGAGCCGCGCGGTGAGCTCGTACTGCGTGACCGACGTGTCCTGGAACTCGTCCACCAAGAGGTGGCGAATCCGGTAGTCGAGCGCGAGCGCGAGGTCGCTCGGCGCGTCCTCTTCCCCCAGCGCCCGGAGCGCCGCCCGCGCCACCTCGACGAAGTCCACCTGCCCGCGCGCCTGAAAGACCCCCTGTAGCTGCGCGATCGCATGCGGCAGCAGATTGCCGATCGCTTCGAGCGCCTGCCATTGGGCGTCGCTGTACGCCGCCGGCGGCATGTCCACGAGCGCCTCGAGCGCGCGGCGCAGGGCCTCGCCTTCTGGTCGCGCCCCGAGGGCCTGCGCCGCCGGCGACCGTTTGCGCCACTCGCCCGCTTGGGTGAGCAGGTCCCGCGCGAGGCCTTGCCACGCCGCGGGGTCGGCGGGCGCCGCGCCCGGATAGACCGCGCGCGCCCGAGCGGCGATCCGCTCGCGTTCGTGCTCGAGCGCCGCCTCCAGCGTCGCGCGGTCGGGCCGCCGCAAGCGCCGGACCCACTGATCGCGCCGCTCGAGCATGCCGGCGAACAGCGCCTCGACGCGGGCCACATCGTTGTCCAAATGCTCGAGCAGGCGCGCCATCTCGGCCGCGACGTCGGCCCGCGACTGGACGAGGGCGACCGTTGCGCGCGCCGCCTCCCGGTACAGCTCAGCCGCGTCTTCGACCGACTCGGGCTGGGCACCGAAGCGCGACGATATCGGCATCTGCCGCGTGAGGGCGACGCACAGCGCGTCGATCGTCTGGATGCGCAACCGCGCGGGATCTTCGGCCACGCGCCAGCCGCGGCGCTCATCTTGGGCGACCGCCAGGCGGGCGAGCTCGAGCGTGCGCGCCGCGTGCTCGGTCTCGGGCGCCTTGCGCTCGCGCGCGGCGCGAAGCACCTCCAGCACGCGCTTGCGCATCTCGCCCGCGGCCTTCTTGGTGAAGGTGATCGCGACGATCTCCTCGGGCGCAGCGACCGTAGCGAGCAGCACGAGGTAGCGCTGGATCAGGAGCGCCGTCTTGCCCGAGCCCGCGGGCGCCTGAACGATGAACGAGCGCGTGGGGTCGAGCGCATGCTCCCGCACCGCGTGATCCGAGACGGGATGTGTGCTCATTCATCGACCTCCGGCCGCGCCTGCGTCCGCTCGGCGATCCGGCAGAACGACTGCAAATCGCACTCGCGGCAGGTGAGAGGCCCGCGCTTCGGGTCGACCGCGGCGCCGCCCGCGGTGAACGCGCGTGCGATGCGATCCAGCGTGACCCGCCAGGACGCAACCTGCTCGTCCCAGCTCTTCGCTGCGCCGCTTCGCGGGTCCGCCTTCTGCGGGGTCTTCACGCCCGGCAGCAGGTCCTCGGCGCGCGCCAGCCCGACGAACTTCATCTCGCCGGCGCGCACCTGGGCGAAGGCCGCGGCCGCCGCATCCGGTTCTGCCGCAGTGAGGTAGAGCGCGGCCTGCGGCTCGTCGGGCCGGGGGCCGCACATCTCGGCGAGCGCGACATTCCCAGACTTGTAGTCGATCACCACGCGCTCCCCCGCGCCGGTTTCATCGACCCGGTCCAGGCGCAGGTTGAGCTTGAGCGGGCCAATCTCGACCGCACGCTGGTCCTCGACTGCGAGCACCGTGAACTCGCCGCGGCGCCGCTCGTGATCGAGCCAGTCCCGGGCGAGGCGCACGAGGCGGGCTTTCTCGATCGCGGCGAAACGCCCCTCCAGCGTCGCCGGGCGGCGCCTGCGCTCCAGCGCGATCGCCTCGTCGGCCGCCGCGGCAAGGAGCCCTTCCAGCGCCGATTCGCCGGTCGCGTCGAGCGCCTGCTTGGTCTTCAGCTCACGCCACACCGCCGCGAGCACGTTATGCACCAGCGTGCCGCGCTCGCGTAGATCGAGCCCGGTGTGCGGTGCCTCCAGCACCCGCGCACCCAAGCGATGACGGGCGAACGACCGGAACGGGCACGCCGCCTGGTCCTTGATGAGCGATGCGCCACCGCGCGCCGCCGCGCCCGCGGCGAGTACCGGCGCCTGCGCGTCGGCGATGTACTCGAGCTTTGCGCTGCGCTGGATAGCGTGCCGCCAAGTGGCGTACTCGGGCAGCGCGAGCTCGCCGGCAGTGATATCGCCGATGAGCGGGCTGACCAAGAGGTCGCGATCGGCTTCGCGCTGGGGATGCGACAGCACGACCTCACCCGCGCCCGTGAGCCACTGCGCGGTGAGGCGTCTCGCGAACTCGAGCGTCGCGGCGGGGGACGCGTTGGGGATCCGCGCCGCGCGCTGCAGCGGCAGTGCAATGAACGGGTTGGGGCGCGCCTGCATCGGCCAGACTTCGTCCGACAGGCCCATCACCCACAAGTGGTCGAACGCCGTGCCGGCGGCCTCCAGCACGCCCAGCACCTGAATGGGTACGTCGGGCGTCTCGGGCTGGAAGAGCGTGTCCGCCGCCAGCCGGCGCAGCCGCGCGAACGCCTCGCCGAAGCGCATCGTCTCGGCGACGCGATCGAGGGCGGCGAATCGCGCGAGCACCTCGTGCCACTTCTTCAACGTCTGGTATTCGGCCGAATCGAGCGCGCGCTCACCCGGAAAGCCGAGGCGCGCCAGGGCGTCGTTGAACGCGCGCGCCCAGTCGCCGGGAGACTGGGCGCCGAGGAGCCGGCGCCGCTTGAACTCGGCGTAGGCGCCGAGGGCGTCCGCGAGCGCCGGCGCGTCGGCGACGAGGCGTACCAGCCGGTCGAGCGTCACGATCGGCTCCGCGCGCCGGCGGAGCTTCGCATCGAGGCGCGCGCGGCGCTCGGTCTCCGACTCGCCGCCGGCGATGAACGGCGACCGAACGGCGAGGCTCGCCCGCTCGAATTCGATCTCGTCCCCGCCGAGCTCCAGCACGCAGAGCGCGTGCGCCACGAGCGGATGCGCCGTGAGCGGATCGCCGAGCGAAATATTGAACGGCAGCACGCCCCCGGCGCGACCCGGCGCCATCGCCTGCGCGAGCGCGCGGCGGAGCGCCCCCTTATGCCGGCCGAGATCGGGGACCACGATCGCGATCCGCGCCCTGCTATCCGCCTCCAGGCGCGAGCGCGCCCAACACGCCGCCCGCCCGATCTCATCACGCGTGTCGATGCACGGGACCCGCGCGGGCTGCGCGGCGCGGCGTGCGGGGCCGCACTGCGCGAGCCGCACGCCGTGAGCGGCGAGCGCTTCAAGCAGCCGACGCTGCTGCGGCGTGACGCTATCGAACCCGTAGGCAACGAGCAGTTTCGGCTTCTGCGCCCACTCCTCGCCGAGCGCGCGGGCGACTGCTTCCGGCAGCCGCGCGTGGTCCGTGAAATGCGCGCGCCGCATTCGCTCGTCGTAGTCCCGCGCCCAGTCGACGAACGTCGCCGCATCCTGGTCGAGCAGCGGCCCGCCGAGTTGGTCACTGATGCACCACGCGTGCGCAAGCGCCCATGCGTCGCATGCGAGGGCGGCGGTCTCGCGCACCGCGAGCAGCGCCTCGCCGCCGTTCGCGCGGCCGACGATGTCCTGCCAGAGGCTTTGCTCCTGGTCCGGAGTCAGCAGCAACGGCAGCTCGGCCGCAAGCGGAGAATAGAGCGCCTCTTCGTAGGACCGTTCGACGAAAGCGGCGTACGGCAAGATGTCCGCCGTCTCCCAGACCCCGAGGCCGGCCGCGATCCGCCGGTGGTCGAACTCGCGCGCAAGCGCCTGCGCGAGGCGGCGGTTGGGCGTGATGACCGAGATTTTGGCCGCGTGCCCGTCGGCCAGGCGAGCGAAGAGCTCATCCTTGGTGAGTTCGGGCAAGGCGTCCGACATCGCTCGAACATGATAGGTCACAGCAGACGAGCGCGCCGGATTCACCGCTGCGTGCATTGCGTCGTGCTCGCGGCCGACGCGGGCGACGCGTCCCGCTCCGGCTCCGCCCCGAACAGTCCGGCGGCAATGAGCGCGAGGAACGCCGCGATCACGACCGCGCGGTCCCCTAGCGACGCCGCCCCGTCGGCATCGAGTTCGCGATGTTCCATGACACCCCCTGCTCGGTGTGCAGTCACGCGGCTAGTGTGCGGGGCGCAGTGGCTCAAGGGATGAGCCTGGCGGTCGCCGCGGGAAGCAGTGGTGCCGGCGACGCTATAGGTGGGCTACTCGCGGTAGCGCGCGAGCGCCGCCCCCAGCTGCTCGCGCACCGCCCGCCGCAGCGCTTCGGGTGCCAGCACCTCGACGTGCGGGCCGTGGCGCAGGAGGTCCATCGCGAGCTCGCGGTGGTCGGAAAACGGGAGTTCCAGGACATAGCTGCCGTCGGGCTCATAGTGGCCCTTCTGCCGCGGATGCCACTCCTCCGCCGCGACCCACCGCGCCCGCTCCGGGGTGAAGCGGAGCGTCGCCCAGGCGGTCTTCCGCCCGGAAAAAATCCCGTATCCCGATCCGAGCACCTCATCGAGCTCCCGCTCGGGGATGGTCTTCGCGCGCTCGTCGAGGAGGGTCGCTGCCTGGATCGCGTCCACCGCGAAGCTGCGGATGTCCGAACGCAGATGGCACCACGCGTCGAGGTACCAGTTCTCGCGGTAGTGCACCAACCGCTGCGGGCTCACGTCGCGCTCGGTGCGCTCGTTCGCGCCGCGGCTCACGTAGGCGATGTGCAGCCGCTGGCGGTTGAGCACCGCACTCGCCGCCACCTCGAAGTGCGGCAGCTTCACCGCCCGCGCCCCGAGGTGGATCAGGCGGATGCGCCGCTCCACCTCGTCCGCCGAATGCTCGCCCGCGCCGAGGAGCGAGCGCAGCCGCGCGAGCAGCGGCGCGACGTGCGGCTCGAGCAGGCCGGGCTGGAGATTCGCGAGCAGATGCTGCATCGTGAGGAGTGCGCGGATCTCCGAGGCGTTGAACCACAGTCCCGGCAGCGCGTAGCGCGGCGCATCCTTCGCCTCGCCCGCGAAGCGGTAGCGGTGCGCCTCGCGGTCCCACTCGATCGGCGCGTTAAGCCGGTCGCGCATGTACTCGAGGTCGCGCTTGAACGTCGAGCGCGACACACCGAGCGCGTCGAGAAACTCCCCGACGCCGACCGCGCCGCGCGCGGCGAGGAGCTGATGGATCTTGTAGAAGCGTTCGGTCCGGTCCATGGGAGGCAAGGCGCGTTCGGTCGCCGCTCCGGGCGTCTCAAATGTGACTAATCGTCAAAGCGGCCGACATAAGTCGCACTCGCGCGCGCCGTTAGCAAAACATTGTCATAGTTTTCCCCGCCCCGCGCCGGCCTCTGGCACGCTTCGAACCGTGATGCACCGCTGAACGGAACACCGAGCCCGACAGGCTTGGTCGCACGAGTAGTAAGGCGCAGCCGGTTTTTGAAGCGTTTTTCCCCTGCGGCAACCGTTGGGCCTGTGGACAACCACGGGCCCATTTTTTTGGTTCGTCAGTAAAAATCGTGGGCGAGCTTTGGCTCGGGGAGCTTGCCAAGCACATGAAATAGCGAGAGTTCAGCGATGCGGAAGCTGCGATAGCCGTAGGCTTTTCTGATGGTGACTTTGGCTTTGTTGTTCAGCCCCTCGATGACGCCGCTCGAGAATTCCTTGCGGGCGCGAAAGTAGTTGAGCAGGAGCTCGCGATGAGTGCGGACGGTGCGCGCGAATTTCTTGATGGGGTCGATGCGCGAGCGCAAGGCCTTGGTGCACCATTGGTCGATGAACTTGCCGGCCCAGCTCGGGGAGTCGTAATCCCAGAACTGCTGGAACTCCTCCTTCAAGAGGTAGGCGCGCACGCTTTGCAGGTTGTAGCGCAGCAAGTCGCGCAGCCGGAGCCGCTGCGTGTCGGTCAGGTTCTCGGGACGCTTGAGCAGGCACCAGCGCGACTTCTTGAGCGTGGGCTCGTAGCCCTCGCGCGCCATGCGCCGGGCCTCTGCGGCGCGCACGTCGTCGAGCGCCAGGTTCATCTTCGCCACCACGTGGAAGCGGTCCAGAATGCTGAGCGCGTTGGTACAGTGCTTGGCGATCAGGTCCAGATAGGGCTTCCACATGTCCGAGCAGACGAACTCGATCTTGGCGGCGAGTTCCCGACCGATCATCGCGAAGAACCGCTCGAAGCTCTCGGTCGTTCGTTCCTCGCCAACCCACAGCAAGCGCGTGCAGCCGGACTCGATCTGGTAGACGAGCGTCAAGTACTGGTGGCCGCGGCCGTAGGCCATTTCGTCGACGCCGATCGCTTTGACCGAATCGAGCTGCCGGTGCTCCAGCCCCCACTGCACGACGTACTCGACGGCGTGGCAGACCTTCTGCCAGCTGGTGCGAAAGCTCCGGGCGGTCTCCTGCCAGGAGAGCTTCCGCGCCCAATGGGCCAAATGCAGCATGTAGGCGCGCGTCAGGGTGTGCTTGCCCGCGCCCCACGGAACCTGCTCGACTTTGATGCCGCAGGATCGGCACTGCACGCGGCGCATGCTGTAGAGCAGTTCGACCGCGAAGCCCCACACCGGGATGAACTCGAAGCGCCGCTGCGGCAGCTGATCGTAGCCGCGCGCCGGCTTCTCGCAGCCCGAGCAGTGGGCCTGGGAACCGACCCGCGGCCGCACCTCGATCTCAATGGTCTTGCGCGTCTCGACCAGACGTGCACCGGCGTAGACAAATCCCGGAAAATGATGGCAGGCATTGAGCAGGCGGGTGAGCAGCATGGTCAGGCGAGGGCAACGAGTCGACAACCAGGGCATTGTCCCATCGGAGGACGCGGCCTTGCTTCTGAAAGCCTGTCCGGATCTCGACCAGTGGCCCAGGCGCTGGCAATGCGAAGCTGCGGATCTCGCCGCTGGCGCCGCGATCGTCGCGATGTTCAAGCCCTTCCTGCTCGACTTACTGCGCCGCAAAGCATCCAAAACCACCTTCAATCGCGACCGGGGCAACCTCTGGCAGGTCGGCGGCGAGATCATCCGGCGCCGCTACGACGACCCCAACCTCAAACGACTGCCCATCAACAAGCTCCTCCGGCAGATGATCGAGGAGGACGGCGGGCCCCTCATCTGGCCGCGCATATCCGAGACCGAACAGAACGCCATCGACGCCACCTGCAGAAAGCTCTATCGATTCCTCAACCAATCAACAGCGGCTGAACGACCCAAATCCACCCACAAATTCCGCTGACGAACCATTTTTTTTAGGCCACAAACTCCCGTAGCAATTTTCCCGCGCGCGGTGCGGGAGCGATCGGCCCGTCCGCATCGAGCACGCGCGCGCCGTTCACCCAGACTCCGTGCAGGCCGATTGCCGGCGTGACCAGCCGTGACGCGCCGGCCGGCAGATCGAAGCGGCGGCCCTTCGGGCCGCGGCCCACGGTCGCCGGGTCGAAGAGCATCAAGTCCGCGGCGGCGCCGGGGGCGAGTCGGCCGCGATCGGGAATGCCGAACACGCGGGCCGCGTCGCTCGTGAGCTTGCGCACTGCTTGCTCGAGGGAGAGCACCCCGCGCTCGCGCACCCAGCGCCCGAGGAGGTGCAGGCCGAAGCCGGCATCGTTGAAGAACGTGAGATGCGCCCCCGCGTCCGACAGCGACACCAGGCTGCACGGATGCTGCAGGAGCCGCGCGACGGCGCCCTCGTCGGCGTTGAGCAGGGTCGCCGTGAACATCGTCGCGAGCTCCTCCGCGAGCGCAAGGTCGAGCAGCGTGTCGAGGGGATCGGCGCGCGCCGCGCGCGCAATCTCGGCGATCGAGCGGTTCTCGAGCGGCCGATGGTCCGGCCGCGCGGCTTCGACCACGAACACCTGGTCCCATTCGCCGTTGAACAGCCGGAACACCGCCGGCTGCGCGAGCTCGGCCCGAATCGCGTCGCGGAACGCGCGGTCCGCGATCACGCGCGCGAACGCTGCCCCGGTCTCGCCGAGCGCCGGGCGCCAGGCGGCGAGCCCCTCGAACGGATAGGGCGCCTGCAGGGTGAACTCGTTGGTGAGCGGACAGCAGGAGACGGCGCCGATCAGGGTCCGCCCGCGCGCATTCGCCGCGGCGATCTGATCGAGATCCTGGAACACCGCCTCCGGATTGGTGCTGTTGTGCAGCAGCGCCGCCACCACGACCGGCCGCGCGTTCTGCGCCGCAATCTCCTCGAGGAAGCCGATCGCGGTGTGCCCGCCCTTGGTCAGCATGAACACGCCCCGGCCCGCCGCGCGCAGCGCGCCGGTCAAGGCGAACATTTCGGCCTCATCGGCGAGGCGCGAGGGCATCGGCAGCCCAAGCTCGCCGTTGTGGGCCGGCGAAGTCGAGGTCGCAAATCCGACCGCACCGGCCCGCAGCGCCTCGATCAGGAGCTCGCGCATCGCGGCGATCTCGGCCGGCCGCGCCGGCCGCCGCGGCGCCTCGTCCCCCATCACGAAGGTCCGGATCGACGAGTGACCGGCGAAGGCGGCGAGGTTGATGCCCAGGCCCGCGGCTTCGAGCGCGCGCAGGTAGTCGGGGAAGCTCTCGAAATTCCACCGGATCCCGGCCCGCAGCGCCTCGAGCGACATGCCCTCGACGTTGGTGAGATTGCGCATGACGAGGTCGCGGTCGGCCGGCCGGCACGGCGCGATGGTGAACCCGCAGTTGCCGATGATCGCGGTGGTGACGCCGAGCGACGAGGAGGCGGCGAGATCCGGGTCCCAGGTGACCTGCGCGTCGTAGTGCGTGTGCGTGTCGATGATGCCCGGCGCGAGCGCGAGCCCGCGCGCGGCGACGACCGCGCGCGCGGCCCCCACTTCGTCCCCGACCTCGGCGATGCGCCCGTTCGCCACCGCGAGGCTGCCGTGGCGCGGCGGGCGGCCGAGGCCGTCGACGAGGAGCGCGTCGCGGATGACCAGGTCGTGCACCAGACCCCCCCGGTGGCTTTGGATCGAGCCGCGAATGGTACGGCAAACGCCGCGCGGTCCGCGTCCGCGCGCTTCGTGTAGTCTTTCGCTCTCGCGATGCGGGGGGATCATGGGCTACGCCACAACCGATGACGCGGTGCGGCTTTACTACGAGGAGGCCGGCAGCGGCCGCACGCTCGTGTTCGTGCACGAGTTCGCCGGCGACTACCGCAGCTGGGAACCGCAGCTGCGGTATTTCTCGCGGCGCTATCGCTGCGTCGCGTTCAACGCCCGCGGCTATCCGCCCTCGGAGGTGCCGCAAGCGCTGGCGCAGTACTCGCAGGAGCGCGCCCGGGACGACGTGGTGGCGATCCTCGATCACCTCGGCGTCGACCGCGCGCATATCGTCGGCCTCTCGATGGGCGGATTTGCGACGCTGCACGTCGGGCTCACCTATCCGCAGCGCGCGAGCTCGCTCGTCGTCGCCGGTTGCGGCTACGGCGCGCGGCCCGGCGAGGAAGAGAGCTTCCGCGCCGAATGCGAGGCGGCGGCGCGTGCGTTCGAGACCCGCGGCACGGCGATCGCCGCGACGAAGTACGCGGAGGGTCCCACGCGCGTGCAGTTTCAGAACAAGGACGCGCGCGGCTGGCGCGAGTTCGTCGCGGCGCTCGCCAGCCATTCGGCGAGCGGGTCCGCGCTCACGCTGCGCGGGGTGCAGCGGCGACGGCCCCTCCTCTACGAGCTCGTCGACCGGATGAAGCTGATCAGCACGCCCACCCTCATCCTGACCGGCGACGAGGACGAGCCGTGCCTCGAGGCGGGCCTCCTCATGAAACGCGCGATCCCGACCGCCGGGCTCGGGGTGATCCCGCGCGCGGGGCACACGATTAACCTCGAGGAGCCGGACGCCTTCAACCGCGCGGTGGCGGATTTCCTGGCCGCGGTCGAGGCCGGACGCTGGGAGCCGCGGGACCCGCGGTCGGTCGCGGGCGGCATCCTCGGCTTCGGCCGCTAGCGCGCGAAGGCTAGGCCTGCAGCACCCGGTCGAGGTGCTCCAGGTTGTTGATCATGCGCCAGTCCGCCGCCCCGGCGTCGCGCACGCGCTTCTCCCACCACTCGAGCCGGCTGAGGTAGCGCCGCGGATCGGCGTTGTCGGTGTTGAGCTTGGTCACGTTCAAGGCCACGACCCGGATCCCGTTCAGGTGGAGCGGCACGTCCCGCACGGTCTTCTTGTCGAGCTCCTCCTGCATGTCGGAGAAGATGAGGATCGTCTTGCGGCCGGCGCCGGTCTCATTCAGGAACTCCGCCGCCTGCAGGATGCCGCCGGTGATGTCGGTGTAGGCGCTGCCGGTCTTGCCGCCTTGCATGAGCGGCGCGACCTGCTCCTTGAATGCCCGTTTCTGGGCGTTCGCCTGGATCGGATCCTTGACGAACGTCGCCTTGGCGACGATGTCCTTCTCGGTGAAGCTGCGGCTCTTCACCCGCGCCACGGCGAGCGAGTCGCCCGGGTTCAGCGTGCCGAGCAGATAGTTGATGACCTGCTGCACCTTGCCCACCTCCTGCACGTAGGTGCCGGAGGTGTCGACCAGCAGGTACACCGCGCGCGCGTGCGATTGCTGGTCGGCGCACGCAGCGAGTCCTGCCCCCGCGGCCGGGGCGAGCACGGCCCACCGCAGAAATTCGCGCCGCTTCACGATGTGCTCCCTGCCTTGCCGCTGACCGCGCCCCGCGGCGGGAGCGCGTCTTTGCGCTCGCCCGAGCGTCTGGAACGGATCGCGCGCTCGGCGATGAGCGGCAGGAAGATCACCGCGTCGAACAGCATCACGAGCGCCATGCCGAGGTGACGCACGGCGTTGCTAAGGATGCGCAGCACCACCGCCACCGCCCGGATCAGGACCACCAGTAGCGCACCGCAGACGTTGCGCGCGGCGTGCAGGAAGTACTCGAGCGGGATCACCACGAACGCGAGCGCGAACGGCAGGATGAAGCCGAGGAGCATCTGTCCCGCGACTGGGATCTTCATCACCCAGTCCGTCTTTCCGGCCGCCACCGGGACGTTGCCGAGGCCCTGCTTGAGCGCGATGTCGGCGGCCACGATGTAGTCGCGCATCACCGCGAGCGCCACCTCCACGCCGGCGAGGACGAGGAGGAACGTGAACGCCGCCCACAGTAGCCGCCGGCGCATCCGGTCGTTCATGTTCTGTACGCGCGGGAAGAGATGCGTGATCCGCAGGCTCTCCATGAGGAACAGGCCCATCGTCGCTTCGAGCAGGATGATCACGAGCGCCGCGATGTGCGACGCCTCGAGGTCGCCGACGATGTACTGGCCGCCGCCGACCATCGCCGACATCGGACGCGCGATCAGCCAGAAGTTGACGAACGCGCCGCCGAACGCGATTGCGAGGACGAGGCCCGAGGTGAAGAACTGCGTCACCGCCGAGGAATAGAGCAGGTGCTCGACTCGATCGGCGCCGGCGCGGATCTGCTCGTAGTTGTCCATCTGCGCGTCGATCCGCGCCGCGCTCGCTTGCAGGCCGGTGATGTTCCGGTCGACGCGCGTGAGCGTCTCGTTCAGCGAGCGGCCGAACGGGATGAAGCGCTTCAGGATGCCATGCCGCTCGTCGCACGAGCGGCGATACTCGGCGAGCACCTTGTCGTAGACCGTTCCGATCGAGCTGCTGATGTCCTTCAGGAGCTTCTCGACCAGCCCGTCGCCGCCGTTCTTGATCTTCCCCATCGACTCGACCGCCTTCACCCACTCCGGCGGCGGCGGCGGAACTTCGCCCGCCTTCTTGTAGTCCTCCTCGAGGCGCGTGATGTTCTCGAGCAGCTGCCGCTGCAGCGCCGGATAGCCGTTCAGATCGCGCTCGACGAGCGCGGTGACCCGCTGGAACTCCCGCTCCACGGTCTGCGCGGTCTCCTCCCGCCCTTGGGCGAGCAGCACCAGGCGGTTGCGCGAACGCAGCTCGCGCGCCATGGCGAGGAGCGAGCGGGCGCCCAGGCGGAGCGCATTGGAAAGCGCCGCGGCGAGCGACTCGACGACACCATGGATCGGCGCTCGTGCGGCGTACAGGAACGGGATCGCTATCAGGAACAGCGTAAGCGCGGATAGCGCGGGATTCTCGGGCCAGATCATCCAGGACATGGTGGACTCCTCA
>Ga0187846_10000046_pt1 | contig 69784 bp, 75 predicted proteins | sample TC_taG_FD_161473 | JGI IMG/M metagenome (GOLD analysis project Ga0187846, IMG submission 161473) | Biofilm microbial communities from the roof of an iron ore cave, State of Minas Gerais, Brazil - TC_06 Biofilm (v2) | ecosystem: Environmental > Terrestrial > Deep subsurface > Cave > Wall biofilm... | reverse complement strand
GAGAGACTGCCGGCTGAGCTGGTGGCGCAAATCAAGGCGGGCAAAGTCGATCTCGACTCGCCGGCGACCACCCTCGCGCTCTTGAACCTGGATGCCGTCGTGGGCGTCAAGGCGTCGGTGAGCGGCGCCGGCGGCAACGCGCGATTGAAGTCGATCGGCATCACATGCGCCCTCTGTCATTCGACCGTAGATAACGCGTTCGCGCCGGGGATTGGTCACCGGTTAGACGGTTGGCCGAATCGTGATCTCAATGTCGGCGCAATCGTCGCACTGGCGCCGGATCTTTCCGTCGTGCAGAAGCTCTTGGCCGCCGACCGATCCACGGTGGTCAAAGTGCTGCAAAGTTGGGGGCCCGGGAAATTCGACGCCGAGCTCTTCATGGACGGCAAAGCATTCCGGCCCGACGGAGGATCGGCTGCGACACTGCTACCGGCTGCCTTTGGCCTGCCAGGCGTCAACCTGCACACGTACACGGGATGGGGTTCAGTGACGCAATGGAACGCCTTCGTCGCAAACCTCGAGATGCACGGCCAGGGCACCTATTTCGATCCGCGGCTGGCGGATGCGCAACGTTTCCCAATCGCGGCAAAAGCTAAGTTCTATGACGTGCGCAGTCCGGTCGACGACGTGACATCGAAGCTTGCCGCCTTGCAGTTCTATCAATTGGCGATCCCTGCGCCACGCCCGCCCGCCGGGTCGTACGATGCATCGGCCGCAAGCCGCGGCAAGCTCGTATTTGAAACGGCGCAATGCTCCCGCTGCCATGTGCCGCCGCTGTTCACCGAACCGGGATGGAACATGCACAAAGCCCAGGAGATCGGGATCGATGATTTCCAGGCGAGCAGGTCGCCCGACGACCGCTACCGGACGACGCCCCTACGTGGGCTTTTCGCTCGCGCGAAAGGCGGCTACTACCACGACGGACGCTTCGCGGACTTGGATGCCGTCGTCGCCCATTACGACGCCTTTTTCAAGCTCAATCTCACCGCCGGCCAGCGGCACGACCTCGTCGAGTACTTGAAATCGCTGTAGGTTTTCGAAATTGTCATCTGGTCGCCGCTCTGCGGCTCGCCTTGCCGGGCTTTGCACCGATGGTGTACTGGCACGCGCTGCCGCCTTCGAAGATGCAGTTCGTGCGCTTCACCCGCTCGCCGACAAGCGCTTCAATCCAATGCTTGACCATGCCGGCTGCCGCGTGATGGGTCCGGCAGACTCGCACTATCGGACAGTTGTGATTTTGCAGGATATAGCGTCGATCGTCGGTTCTTTCGAGCGTGGGCATGAAACCGCGGGCCGCGATGAGCTTTGTCGCGCGTTGCAACCGAAGGTCGCCTGAGAGTTTCTCGACGGCCGGCGCGTCGCTGGAAATCCAACCTTGGCCGACCTGCCGAAGAACGCGATCGACCTGCGCTTCGCCGCCGCGGGCGATCTGATCCAGCACGTCGACGGCGAAGGTCTCATACGCCTGATGGAATGCTCCGTCAGCCTGCGCGGTAAGCGCGTACATGACGCTAGGTCGCCGGCCGCTGGCTTTGAGGCCCGCGGCAGTAACCAAGCCATCGGAGAGCAGGCGCGCGACCTGGTTCGCCGCAGCCGTGCGCGTGATCCGAAGTTGGCGTGCGAGCTCATTGATGGTGAGCGCCCCGCGAATCCGCAGCGTGTCCAATGCGAGCCGTCGCCTGTCGAGCATGCGTTCGCAGTCTTAAACGCCGCGGGCAACGGTCCTTGGAGCAATCCGGATTTGCAGTCGGATGTGCCGCGCCGCTGCGAGCTCCTGCGAGCGTCGCACGATTCAGAGTCGATACGCAGGCAAGAATGTCACATCCACGCGACGCGTTGCCGATGTGCACCGTTCTTTGTCGTAAGCACCCTACGTCCCGGGCAAGGGAAGACCGTACGAGCTCAACAAGTGCAGTGATCGTGCCGATCGTCGCCATTGGCCTCAGTCACAAGACAGCGCCGGACGAAGTCCGCAACCGCCACGCATTTCCGACGGAGCGCATCGGCCAGGCGCTGGCCGCGCTGCGCGACTATAGCGCGGTGCGCGAAGCCGCCATCGTCTCGACGTGCAACCGGCTCGAGATCTATGCCGATGTGTCCGACTTCGAGATCGGCATCGATCAGATCAAAGAGTTCCTCACGACGTACCGCAACATGCGGGTGGACGAGTTCGACAAGTATCTCTACACGATGCTCGGCGCCCAGGCGGTCGAACAGTTGTTGCGTGTAACGTGCGGTCTCGACTCGATGCTGGTCGGCGAGGCGCAGATCGTCGGCCAAGTCAGGGATGCGCTCACGGCCGCGCAGCGCGCGGGCACAATCAGCGCCCATCTTCACCGGCTGTTCCGCTGCGCGCTCGAAGCCGGCAAGCGCGCGCGCAGCGAGACCGCGATCGGCAGCGACGTCGTTTCGCTCGGCTCGGCCGCCGTCGAGTTGGCGTCGCGTCACGTTGAAATCGCGCGTTCGAGGGCGGTCGTGGTCGGCGCCGGGAAGATCGGCTCGATCGTCGCCAGGCATCTGGCAGCTCGCGGCGCCGGTTCGCTCGTCATCGTCAATCGCACGCTGCGCCGCGCCGAGCAGCTCGCCCGTGCGCTGCATGCGAGCGCTGCGCCGCTCGAGGCGCTGCCGAAACTGCTCGAAGGCGCCGACCTCGTCATCACGGCGACCGGCGGCGGCGCGGCCATGATCACCGCGCCGATGGTGCGGCATGCGCTTTCGGCGAGCAGCCATCCGCTGCTCATCGTGGACATTGCGGTGCCGTGCGACGTCGAGGCCAACGTCGCGGCCTTGCCGCGCGTTACGGTGTACCAGATCGGCGATCTGCGAAACGTCATCGCGGCGACGATCGAGAGCCGCCGCGCTGAAATCCCGGCCGTTGAGGCGATCGTGGCGCAAGGCGTGGCGGATTACTTGCGCTGGTACCAATCACGCGTCGCTGCGCCGTTGATCGCGTCGCTGCGGAAAGAGGCCGAGGCGATTCGCCAAGCCGAGATCCAAAAGCTGTTCGCGCGGCTGCCCGAACTTGACGAGCGGCAGCGCGCCGTGATCGCCGGTGCGAGCGTCTCGATCCTCAACCGGCTGCTGCATGCTCCCGTCACGCGGTTGCGCGACGCCGCGCTCGGATCGCGAGCGGCGCAGCCGGATCTCGCAGAGCAACTCGCCGACCTCGCCGGTTTGGGAGAACAAATCGAAGCGCAGCTTGCCCAGGCGCTGCGCCCACCGGGCAAAGGCAGCGCGCAGCGGCGCGTGTGAGCCGGCTCGCCGGGATGCGCGTGATGCTCGCCCGGCCGCCAGACTCATCGCAAGATCTCGCGCGCGCCCTGCGCGCGGAAGGCGCGATCGTGAGCAACGTGCCGCTCATCCAAATCACCGCGCCCTCGGACCCGGAGGCGCTCCAAGCCAATGTGGACGGTGCGGATGCAGCCGATTGGTTGGTTTTCACGAGCGCTAATGGCGTCGCGGCGTTCGCGCGGCGCCGCCGTGCGCCGTTATCGTCACGCGTTCGAATCGCCGCCGTCGGCCCCGCAACCGCGGCCGCGGTGCACGCGATGTTGCATCGTGCGGTCGATGTGATTCCAGGACGCCACGACGCGGAAGCGCTTGCGTCGGCTATGCTCGCGGTGGCAAAGCCGCGCGCGAGCATTCACGTATTCCAACCTGAGGACGCCCGCTCCAGCGTTGCAACACGGCTTGAAGCCGCGGGATACCTCGTCCACGTCGCGGCGGCATACCGCACGCTCGAAATCCCGCCGCCAGACATCGCACGGCTTGTCGCCGGCGCTGACGCGATCGTCCTGATGTCGGGCAGCCAAGCCCGTGCGCTCGCGCGCGGCCTGGGCGAAACCAACCGGGCGGCGCTCGGGCACGCGACCGTCATCGCAGTCGGCGCCCGGACGGAGCGCGAGGCTGTTCGTGCTGGACTGAGGGCTGACGCGACCGCGGATGACGCTTCACCGCCGGCGATTGCCGCAGCGATCGCAACCACGCGCAAGCGCTGAGGATGAGCGGCTAGCGCGGTACGAGGGGATTGGGATACGACGACGCGACGTACTTGAACTGCGTGCCGTCGTACTGATAGAAATAGAGAATCGGGTTGGCGACGTCGCCGCCGCGCGTGAATGTGTAGTTCCCCAAGATCGTCGGGAACGTTCCGACGTTGAGTTGGCGGACGAGCGCCTGTCTATCCCAACCGTGGATCTGGAGGACCGCGTCCATCGCCACTTGAGCGGCGACGTAGCCCATGAGCGCATAGCCCGTGACGCGCCCATACCGCGCTTGATAGTGCTGCACGAAGAGCGTCGCCGTGGGCATGAGATCGATGGGCGGAACGCACGCGCTCACCATGAGCCCGTTGGCCGCCGGTCCCGCTGACTTGACGGCGCGCTCGTCATACAGCGCTTGAGAAGCGAGCGCCGGAGCGGAGATGCCGGCATCGCGCAACGCACCCAAGACCTTCATCATGTTTGCGGCGTCGCCGGACATGTAGAGTAGGTCGGGTCCGTACTCTTTGACTTGCGCGACGACCGACTGGACGTTCTTGTAATCGTTGTCGATCCCGAAGTCTTTCACAGCGACCAGCTTTGCGCCGTTCGCGTAATCCTCAAAACCCGCGCCCGCATCTGCGCCGTAGTCGTTTTGCTGGTACACGATGGCGGCTTTTTTCGCTTTGAGCGTGCGCTCGGCGTAACGGGCCGCGGCTTGGCCCTCGTTGATATCGGACGGGCAGAGCCGGAAGACGTTGTCGTAGCCCGTGCGTGTCAGCGCGGCGAGCGGCGAGGTCGGGATGATGAGCGGCGTTTCCTTTTGATGGTAGACGGGCAGCGAGGCGTACGTCGCCTGCGCGCCCACGTGTCCGATGACGATCGACGTGCCCTGGTCGACCATCGAGAAATCGGCCTGCTGTTGTGCGACGCCCACATCGCCCTGATCGTCGAACGAGTGGAAGACAAAAGCGAAATCCGCCAACGAGCGCCGCTGGTTGACGTCGTCAATCGCCAGATTGATCCCGTTGGAGAGCTGAATGCCGTACGCTCTCTCGTCGCCGGAAAGCGGTCCGACCAGGGCTATGCCGACGACGTGGACGTAGGGCGGCAAGTCGGCCTGCGTCCGAAGCGGAATTGCCGCAAGGAGCGTCATCGCGCCAGCAACCACGGCGCATAGAAGTCTGCGTTTCATACCATCCAGTTGCGCGCGACCAGCGAGAGCGCCGTCGTCACGAGGAAGATGACCGAAAAGGTCATGTTGGCGTGAAAAACCGCTGCGTTGAGGGCGACGACGTCGCCGCTTCGCCTGCGGATGAGAAACGTTTCGTAGCCGACCAGCACAATTCCGGCGAGCAGACCGCTGAAGTAGAGCGGGTGCGCATGTAACGCGACGCCCAGCCAAGCAAGCAGCACGAGCATGGCGACGTGCAGGTAGAGCGGTACGCGCAGCGCCGCGGCGACGCCGAATCTGGCCGGAATCGACCGCAACCCTGCGCCCACGTCAAAGTCGTAGTCCATCAAAGCGTAGAGGATGTCGAAGCCCGCGACCCACAGCGTCACCGCCAGCCACAGGACAAGTGCGAGCGGCGAGAACGTGCCGCTCACGGCGAGCCAACCGCCAAGCGGGGCGAGCCCGTCGACTGCGCCGAGCAAGAAATGCACGCCCCACGAAACGCGCTTGGCTAGCGGATAGACGACTAAGGCGCCGGCACCAAGCGGCACGAGTGCAAGACACAACGGATTGAGCTGCGATGCAGCGAGCGTCAGCACCGCCAGCCCGAGGACGATCGCCCAGAGCATGGTCGCCGGCGCAAGCTCGCCGGTCGCGAGCGGCCGCGCCGCGGTGCGCGGGTTGCGCGCGTCGATGCGCGCATCGAGCAGCCGGTTGGCGGCCATCGCCGCCGTCCGCGCGCCAAGCACGGCAACGGTGATCCAGAAGAGCGCGCGCAACGTCGGAACGCCGCCCTGCGCGAGCAGCGCGCCGGCGTACGCGAACGGCAATGCGAAGAGCGTGTGCTCGGGTTTGAGATCGCGCACGAAGGCGCGCAGCTTCTTCATGCTTGTTTGAAGGGGTCGGGCAAGCCGTACTCGTCCCAGCGTTTGCTGACGAGCGCCTTGATCTCGTCGCTCATCACGATATCTGGCGGCCATTCGCGCGCGTAGCCTTCCTCCGGTCCCTTGCGAGTCGCGTCAAGTCCCAGCTTCGTGCCGAGCATCGGCAGCGGGGCGGCGTGATCGAGCACGTCGACCGGACCGGGCGCCAGCACCAGATCGCGCCCCGCGTCGACGTTGTTGAGCGTCACCCAGGCGACCTCGCGGACGTTCTGGACATCGACGTCATGGTCGACGACGATGATGTTGCGCGTGAGCATCATCATGTGGCCGAGACCCCACAGTGCGTACATGACCTTTTTCGCTTGACCAGGATAGCGTTTGCGCACCGAGATGATGACCAAGTTTTGGAAGCCGCCCTCGACCGGCAGATTGTAGTCGACGACCTCAGGCAGCATGCGCCGCAGCACGGGCAAGAAGAGCCGTTCGGTCGCTTTACCGAGCCACGCGTCCTCCATCGGCGGCTTGCCCACGATAGTCGTCAAGTAGATCGGATCGCGCCGGCGCGTCATGCAGGTGACATGAAAGACTGGGTAGTCGTCGGCGAGCGAATAGACGCCGGTATGATCCCCGAACGGTCCTTCCCGTCGCAGCTCGCCGTCATCGACGTAACCTTCGAGCACGAAATCCGCGTCTGCCGGAACGCTCAGGTCGATCGTCTTACACCGCACCATCGGCACGCCGCGGCCGCGCAGGAAACCGGCGAGCAGCAGCTCGTCGATCCCAGACGGCAGCGGGGCGGAGGCGGCGTAGGTCAACACGGGATCGCCGCCGAGTGCGACGGCGACCGGCATGCGCGCGCCTCTGGCAGTCGCGTCTTGGTGTTCGCGGCCGTGCTTGTGGCGCTGCCAGTGCATGCCGGTGGTGCGTTTGTCGTAGACCTGCATCCTGTACATGCCGACGTTGCGCACGTCGCTTGCCGGATCGACCGTGAACACGAGCGGAGTGGTGATGTACGGACCACCATCCATCGGCCAACACGTCAGCACCGGCAGCTCAGTGAGATCCACCGCATCTCCAGAGGCCGCGATCTCTTGGCACGCGCCCGAGCCGGCCGTCTTCGGACCGATGCCGAGCAATTCGCGCGACGACAAGAGCTGCCCGAGTTTGGAACCGAGTGGGCCGGGCTCGGCAAGCGCCAGCAGCTTTTCGACCTTGCGGCCCAAGTCGTCGAGCTCGGCGACGCCGAGCGCCATCGCGATGCGGCGCCGCGAACCAAACGCGTTGATCAGCAGCGGGAAACGTGAGCCCTTGACGTTGGTGAACAGCAGCGCCGGCCCGTCGCCCGGGCCCTTGACGCTGCGGTCTGCGATCTCGGTGATCTCAAGATGCGCATCAACGGCGACGCCGACTTCACGCAGCTCGCCCGCATCGCGCAACGCCGCGACATAGTCGCGCAGGCTTCCGTACACGGCGTGGCTCGTTCTCAGCGGCCGCCGCGAAAGCCCGCGTCGCGGTTGATACCAGCATAGCAGCGAGGGGCGTAGTGGCGCCCGCTCGAGCGCGCCCATTGAAGTGTGTTACGCAAGGCGCGCTACGTGTGAGGAGCATTCCGCCATAACTCGGTAAGCGAAGCGGTCTTTTGATATGAGGGGCTGGTGGGGGCGGATCCGTGCCGAGGTGTGGGACAGGGGCGCGGTTCGCTATGCTTCAGGTAACCGTCTTGCAATATATTGTAAGGCAAGATATTATAAGCCGGTAAACTGTATGGCAGCCAACTACTTGCTTCAAGTCCTGAGCTATCTCCACCAACTCCTCACCAATTGGGATCTAAGATTATGGCGTTAGAAGTGAAAGTCCAAGACCTCACCGAGGCGCACGCAGCCGTGACGCTGGTGGGCGATCTCGACGATGCCGGCGGCAAGGCCGCCCGGCGTCAGTTGGCCCGAGTTGTCCAATCGGGCAAACTGAACCTGACAATCGACCTCGACCGCGTCGGCGTGCTCGAATCGGCCGGTCTTGCCGCGCTCATCGCGACGCTGCGCCTCGCGCGCGATCGCGGCGGCAGCATCCACGTGCGGACATCCAAGCCGGACTTCCGGCGAGTCATGGAATTGACCGGACTGTCGCGCATCTTCCGCGTCACGCCCGCGGGCGCACAGACCGCGGCATAGGCCGAACCCAACTCAGCCCAAAAAGCGGGTGACGCGCTATGCGCGGAGCCCGCTTGCCGCTTCATGAAGGCGTCGCCGAAGAGGTAGCACCATGAGAATACACACGCTGATCGTCGTTCTATGTGCCGCTGCTGTGACCGGCTTGCAGGCGCCTGCGGCCGGCGCGCCCGCGCCGGAGCCGCCGCCCGCGGGTCAGACGCCGTCACCAGCGAGCGGCGAGCATCGGCTTTCGCTGTCGCTCGACGACACGTTGCGCACCGCGCTCTCCAACAACCTCACGTACAAGGCTGCCGCGCAAGACGTCGTCGCAGCCGAAGGATTGCTGGTGCAGGCGCGCGGCGCCGCGTTGCCGGTCGTGTCCGCCGGTTACTCCTACGTGCACGCGCAAAGCCCAGCGTATCTCCTTGTTCCAGTGCCGCAGCCCGTCGGTCCGCCAGTCCTGCAAAAGCAGTTTTTCTCCTCGACCGACATCAACAACGTCAATGCGACGCTGCAATATGCGATCTACACGGGCGGCGCGGTACAGGCGGCGATCGGACAAGCTGCGGCAGATTTTTCCGCCACGCAGTCGACGTATGCGGCCACGCGTGCGAACATCATCACCGACGCTACCAGCGCTTACTTCAGCCTCGTGCTGACTCGGCGCACCGCACTCATAACGGACGAAGCGGTCAGCGTGGCCCAACAGAATCTGAGCACCGCACAGCAGCTCTATCGGGCGGGCAGCGCTGCAGAGGCTGACGTCTTGCGCCAGCAGGTGACGCTCGCGAACGCGCAAGTCGCGGCAGTGCGTGCGCACAACGACGACGACCTCGCGAACGCGCAGCTCGCCAACTTGCTCGATCTGAACTTGAACACGCTCATCGAACCGTCGGTGAAACTCGAAACGCACCTGCAATCGTACTCGCTGCAGGACCTGCTTGCTGACGCGCAGACGCGCAGGCCGGAAGTGGCCGCGGCCATCGATGCGGTGACGATCGCGGAACTCGCTGTGAAGGAAGCGCGAGCGGGCACCCTCCCGACGGTTGCGCTACAGGTCTCCGAGGCGTCGAGCAAACCCAATTTCGTCAACGTGCCGCAGCCGCAGCTCTCGGAAACGCTCGCGGTCGTGTGGAGGCTCTTCGACGGCGGCCTGACGCACGGCAAGGTCGTGCAGGCAAGCGCGGAGGTCGACAAGGCAAAGATCAACTTGCGTCAATTGCGCAACGGCGTCGATCTGGAAACCCGCCGCGCTTACTTCAACTATACAGCGGCGCTGTCGGCTGTCACGGCCGCTGATTCAGCGCAGGCGGCCGCCGCGGAAAGCTTGCGCGTGAACCAACTGCGGTATCGCTCGGGAGTGGGCACGTCGCTCGAATTGTCGGACGCGCTGCTCGCGTTCACGCAGACCCAAGTGCAGTACGCGCGCTCGCTCGCCGCGGAGCGCACATCGCTGGTCGAACTCGAGCGCGCCGCCGGCCTCCTCTAATGTGGTGGCGGCCTCTTGAGGCCGCCACCGTAGCGTTTCCGAGCGAGCGCTAGCGAGCTCGGAGATTCTGACGCCTACCGCTTACCCGATTCGGCAGGATGCTTGCGGGTGAGATTGATCCTTCCCTGATGGTCGATCTCGCGCACCTGCACGACTACCTGGTCGCCGATATTGACTTCGTCTTCGACGCGGTTGACGCGATGCGGCGCGAGCTGCGAGATGTGGACGAGCCCTTCTTTGCCCGGTAGGATCTGCACGAACGCGCCGAAGTTCATGATGCGCTTGACCACGCCCGTGTAGACCTCGCCGACCTCGACATCCTTGACGATGTCTTCGACCATGCGCCGTGCCTTTTCGGCCGACGCCGCATCCGGGGACGCGAGGAACACGCGCCCGTCGTCTTCGATGTCGATCTTGGCGCCGGTTTCGGCGACGATCTTGTTGATGATCTTGCCGCCTGGGCCGATGACGTCTTTGATCTTGTCCGGGTGGATCTCGAGGACGATCATTCGCGGCGCGTACTTGGAGAGACCGCGGCGCGGTGCGGCGATGATCTCCTGGAGCTTGTCGATTATGAACAAGCGGCCTTCGTGCGCCTGCTCCATCGCCTTGCGCATGATCTCAAGCGTGATGCCTTGCACCTTGATGTCCATCTGCACTGCAGTGATGCCGTCGCGCGTACCGGCGACCTTGAAGTCCATCTCCCCGAGTGCGTCCTCAAGCCCTTGGATGTCCGTGAGTATGCCAGGCCTGCCATCTTTAAGGATGAGGCCCATTGCGACGCCGCCGACGTGCTTGGGCAGCGGCACGCCCGCGTCCATGCATGCCAGCGTGCTCGCGCAGACCGAACCCATCGACGAGGATCCGTTGCTTTCGAACGTTTCCGATACCAGCCGCAGCGTGTACGGGAACGCCTCAGCGGGTGGGAGCATCGGCGCGATGGCGCGCTCGGCCAGGTTGCCGTGGCCGATCTCGCGGCGGCCAGGACCGCGCATCGGCCGCGTCTCGCCGACCGAGTACGGCGGGAAATTGTAGTGATGCATGAAGCGTTTGAACGTCATCGGCCCGAGCCCGTCGATGCGCTGCTCGTCGGAGATCGAGCCAAGCGTCGCGGCGGTGAAGATCTGGGTTTCGCCGCGCGTGAAAAGACCTGAGCCGTGGGTGCGCGGCACGACGCCGGTGCGGCCGCTGATCGGCCGCACTTCGTCGAGCTTGCGGCCGTCAGGACGCAGACCCTCGTCCACGACCATGGTGCGCAGCTCGTCCTCTTGGCGCGCGTTGAGGCACTTGACGAAATCGTAGTTCTTCGGATCTTCGAGGAGCGGGCGCACATCGGCTTCGAGCCGGTGACCGGTCACGCGGCGCAGCGCCTCTTCCCGATTGATCGCGTCGAATGCGCGGTTGCGCTCCAGTTTTCCGGTGATGCGCATCGCGCGGGTGATGTCCGTGCCGAAGACGTCATCCACGAACTCGCGCATCTTCGACGACGTGAGGAAGAGCGGGAACTCCCGCTTGGGCTTGCCGGCTCTGGCGGCGAGCTGATTGACCGTGCGCAGGATGTCGCAGATGCGCGCATGGCCGAACTCGACCGCGCCCAGGAACGTCTCCTCGGAGATCTCCTTGCCGCCGCCCTCAACCATCATGACGGCCTTGGTCGTGCCGGCGACGACGACGTCGATGAGGCTTTGCTCGAGCTGCGAAGCAGTCGGATTGACGACGTACTCGCCCTCGACGAATCCGACGCGCACGCCGGCGACCGGCTGCGGGAACGGAATGTCGGAAACGGCGAGGGCCGCACCCGCGGCCACCATCGCGACCACGTCGGGATCGGCGTCCGGGTCGACGGACAGCACCGTGCAGACGATGTGGATGTCGTTGCGCAAGCCGTCAGGGAAGAGCGGACGAATCGGGCGGTCGATAAGCCGCGCGGACAGCGTCGCTTTCTCCGATGGGCGCCCTTCGCGCTTGATAAAACCGCCGGGTATCTTGCCGGCGGCGTACATGCGCTCTTCGTAATCGACGGTGAGCGGGAAGAAGTCGATGCCTTCGCGGGGGTTGTTGCTCGCGGTGACGGCCGCGAGCACGCAGGTGTCCCCGAAACGAACAAAAGTAGAGCCATTGGCCTGGCGCGCTAGTTCACCGGTCTCGATGGTAAGCGTACGCCCGCCCAGCTCCATGCTGACGGACTCTGGCAAGGGGATGATTCCTCTCTGTGTGCCCAGGCGTTGTGCCTGAGCTTCAATTTCAGACAATTCTGTTGACGTCATGTTCTTCTTAGTATCTGCGCCCTATCCCTCGAAATGCGGCAGCGCGCGCTCACAGCCGAAGGCGAGCTCGGAGAAGCATCACCGTCAAGCGCTTTGGGTCTAATGGCGCAGGCCGAGTTGGTCGACGATTGCGCGATAGCGTTCGAGATTCGTGGTCTCGAGATAGCGCAGCAGACGCCGGCGTTTGCCGACTTTCATGAGCAGACCGCGCCGGCTGGCGTGGTCCTTCTTGTGGACTTTGAGGTGCTCGGTAAGCTCGTTGATCGATTCGGTGAGCAGCGCGATTTGGACTTCAGGCGACCCTGTATCGTTATCTTGACGCTTGTGTTTTGCGATGACCGAGGTCTTATGATCTTTCGACAATGCCATGCTGTGGTAGGCTCCTTCCACATTCGCCCGCGGCGCCAGCTTCACGCCCTTGCGCGAGCCGGCGAGCCGGGGTACCGCGCAGAGAGTATCACACGCGGGCGACTGCGTCAACGTCACAAAGGACGTTAGTGACAGGAGCGGATAGAATCGGAGCGCTCAAATCGCGTATCATCGTGCCAGAACGAGTGATCCGGAAAGGCGACCAAATGACAGAACGCGCAGAATGCGGACGGCTATCGGAATCCATCGTAAGGGTGCTGCCCGCGCTGGAACGATTCAATCAGTTCGATGGGCCTGATATGGCCGGGCCGCACCGAGCGAGCTGGCGCAAGCTGCTCGATCAACCGCTGCCTGAACGCGGCCAGGGCCTCGATCGCGTCGCGGGCGAGCTGCAAGACGTGGTGATCGCCAACGGATTGCGCATCGGTGCGCCAGGCTTCGCCGGCTGGGTGACGACCGCGCCGACCACCTCCGGCACGCTCGCATCGGTGTCGGCATTGGTTGCAGGCGCACAGCGCTTCTGGGTCACGCCGTACAACTACTTGGAAACCGTCGCCTTGCGCTGGCTGGCCGAGCTGCTCGGCATCGATCGCAAACTCCAAGGTTTATTCGTGAGCGGTGGTTCCGTCGCGAACCTGGTGGCGATCGGCGCCGCGCGTCAGCGCGCACTCGAGCGGCGCGGCTTCGATTCGGCGCGCGACGGTATGCCGGCACACGCTCGGTGCCGCGTCTACGCAAGCGTCGAGGTGCATCACAGCGTTTTTCGCGCGGCGGGCATCCTTGGGATCGGCCGGAACAACGTGGTGCGGCTGCCGGTGGACGATGACATGCGCATCAATCTTGGCGCACTCGAGGAAGCGCTCACCCGCGACGCGCGCGACGGGCTCATTGCGGTGGCGATCGTCGCCAACGCAGGCACGGTCAACACTGGTGCCGTTGATCCGATCGGCGCGCTGGGCGTGATCGCGCGCCGCCACAACGTCTGGCTGCACGTTGACGGCGCCTATGGCCTTTTTGGCCGGCTCGATCCGAGCGTCGCTCCGCTCTACGAAGGGTTGGAAGAAGCGGATTCGGTCGTCGTCGATCCCCACAAATGGCTCGCCGCGCCGCCCGGCTCTGGAGCCGTGTTCGTTCGCGACCAGGCTTTGCAAGAGCGCGCCTTCACGATGGAGCCGGCTGACTACACCACCAGCGCCGTCGAGGACGGCGAGATCAATTCGACGTTTGACTCCCCCGGCGAAGCCTACTTGCAGATCGGACCGGAGATGTCGGCGCAATCGCGTGGGGTCGCGGTGTGGGCGATTCTCAAAGAGATCGGCGCGCAGGGCATGCGCGAACGAGTCATCCGGCATAACGGCTTCGCTCGGCGCGTGTTCGAGCTCGCTACTGCGGACGAGCGGCTCGAACCGCTGCACCGGCCGGCGTTGTCGATTTGCTGCTATCGTTACGCGCTGCCCGGGGCGAGCGACAGCATGCTCGACGCGCTCAATGCGGAGATCGCCCAGCGCCTGCGAGTTGAAGGCATCGTTCCCTCCACGACGCGGGTGCGCGGCGCCCATGCGATCCGCCCGTGCTTCATCAACCCGCGGACGAAGATGGCGGACGTTGAGCGCATGGTCGCGCGAACGCGCGAAATCGGAGACGCGCTAGCAGCGGCGGTGCCGGCCGGTTAGTTGCGCGGAAGCAGAAGGACTTGACCGGCGCGCAATCTTTGTTGCGGTTGAAGCCGGTTGAGGCTCATGACGTCGTAGGTCAGTTCGTTGACGTCGCTGCCGGCGGCCGCGCGCGCCGCCACAAGACTCCACACGGTGTCGCCTTGGTGGACGATCACCTTATCGTATCGGGCTGGGCTTGACGTGTAGACTTGTGAGGCCCACACCGCCGGCAGCGCAAACACCAGCGCGAGGGAGAGCATTTGGATGAAGGGAATCAGCGAGACCCGCGTCGTGCGGCGGTGCGATAGCATGTGAGAGCCCGTCCTCCGAGCCGGCATGGCTCGAACATATGTTCTGGGGTCATAGTACCGCCGCCGCTGAACGCGTGTCAAGGATTTTTCGAACAAACGTTTGCTTTTGGGGCGCGGGGTATGCTAGAATCCGTGGTACCGTCGGTTTCGGTGAGCGATCGACGGGCGTAAGCATCGCTTGTCCCGCGCACGGCGCAAGGGGAAAGGGCGGTAGACTTTCGTGGATCGCAAGACTACACCGCGACAACAGGCCATCCTCGACGTCATCAAAGAGTTTAACCGCGAGCACGGCTATCCGCCGTCGGTTCGCGAGATCGGCGAGCGGGTCGGCCTTTCAAGCAGTTCGACCGTTCAAAGTCACCTTCGCACCCTCCAGCGCAAGGGGCTCATCCATCGCGATCCCACCAAACCGCGTGCGCTTGTCACAGGCAGCGAGGCGTCGCGAGACGTCGTCACGCTGCCGCTTGTCGGACGCATCGCTGCCGGCGGCCCGATCACGGCTACTGAGAATATAGAAGAAGAAATAGTTCTGCCCTCAAATCTCGCGGCCCGATCGGGCTCGTTCATGCTGCGGGTCAGAGGCGACTCAATGGTCGATGCGGCCATCCTCGACGGCGACCTGATCGTCGTCCAGCCGCAACCGGTCGCGGAAAACGGCGATATCGTCGCGGCGATGATCGAGGGCACCGTCGAGCCGGAAGCCACCGTCAAGACTTTCTATAAAGAAGCGAACCGCGTTCGGCTCCAACCCGAGAACAAATTCATGGAGCCGATCTATTCGGACAAGGTCAAGATCCTCGGCAAGGTCTCGGCGATCATCCGCAAGCTATAGGGTTCGAGCGAAGCTCGAGTTGATGTCGAATCGCGTGACCCAACACGCCGACCGCTATCTCGACGATTTCGCGGCCGGCGATTCATTTCAGACGGGCAGTCACACGCTCACCGAGGCCGAGATCGCGGATTTCGCTCGCCGATTCGATCCTCAGCCATGGCATCTCGATCGTGACGCAGCTGCGCGCGGACCGTTCAAGGCGATCACGGCGAGCGGCTGGCATACCACGGCGCTGACGATGCGCCTGCTCGTCGACTCCGGCGTCATGCGTGCGACTGGCATCCTCGGCACCGGCATCGACGAGCTTCGGTGGCGCGCTCCAGTGTTTCCAAACGACACGCTCCACGTGGAGGCCACCGTGGTCAGCGTCGAGCGGTCCGCCGAACGCCCGGATCGTGGCCGACTTCGAGTGCGCGTCGAAACCAAGAATCAGCGCGGGGAAGTCGTGCTTTCTATGATCGCAATCCTCTCCATGAAACGCCGCGCGGGGCAAAGCCATCGCGATCAGCGTCCAAACACCGTGTAAGCAGGCCACACTGCTTTTCTAAGAGTAGACCATCAGGATGTTGCCGCGAATCGCCATCACCGCGCGGCCAGGCGAGCCCGATAGGCCCGAGGCCCGCGCGAAATACCGGCGTGCGATTGAGAAGGCCGGCGGACAACCTGTTTTGATTGCACCGCCTCAATACGTGGAGTCAGTCGCGGATCTCATCGAGCGCTTTGACGGGTTGCTCATCCCTGGTGGCCGAGACATCGCACCGGAGCAATACGGCGGTCGCGATCACGAGTCGGTCGAGCTCGAACCGGAGGGCGTCGACGACTTCGAAATCGCGGCCGCGCGTGTGGCGCGCCGAGCCCGCGTTCCGACGCTCGCGATTTGCCGCGGGGTGCAGGTGATCAATGTTGCGCTTGGCGGCTCGCTGTACGAAGACATCGCGGCACAACACGTGACGCCTGAAGGCCGCGCGCTACGCCACTTGCAGACGCCCGATCGCGCGCGCGACGAAACGACGCATCCGGTTGAAGTCACCGCTGGCTCGAAGCTGGCCTCCATGCTTGGTGCGACGTCGCTCGCCGTGAACTCGCTGCACCATCAAGCGGTGCGCCGCATCGCAGCCGATCTGGTGCCGGTCGCGAGGGCGCGCGACGGCGTGGTTGAGGCCCTCGAATTGCAGGGCGATCACCCATTTTATCTCGGCGTGCAGTGGCATCCTGAAGAGCTGATCGGCCGCGATGAGCCAAGCCGCCTGCTCTTTCGCGCCTTCATCGAGCACGCGGGCAGGCGCGCCACGGCCCGCGCGGCGCGCGCTTCGTAAGCACGCCTTGAGGTCTTCGAGAGAGTCCGCGCTGCGCGGACTCGACGCCGCTGTCGCGGCGCTTGAGGCCCGCGTGCTTCCCCGATTGCAGCGGGCGGCGGACGAGCCTCATTTCGCGGCCGTACGCGCCGCCATACAACCGGCGTTCTGGATCATGGCTGCGGCGACGGTCGTGGCATTTTTCTTGGTCGCACCGCAACCCGTATTTCCTCGCTTCCTGGACGCGTACCACGTCGGCTTTGGTGCTATGGGCGTCGCACTCACCGTCCTGCTGGCGAACCACCTCGCGCTGCGGTTCGGATACAATCGCGCTACCGCGATCGTGGTCACCTCGCTCGCCTTTGTTATCTCGCTTCCCCAACCGGTGCCGCGTTCGCCGCTCGTCCTGCTCGGCACGCTTTCCGCGAGCAGCCTGTTCCTGGCGATCATCGTGGCCGCTGCGAGCGGCGAGATCATGCGCTGGAGCACCCGCTTCATCAGGAATCGCGCGCTTGCCATGAGCGCGGCAGCCGTCGCCGTGATCGCCCTGTTCGCCGGCATAGCGGCTGCGCTCGCGCCATCCCACCGGAGCATGGCGGACCTCTTGTTGGCGGCAGTTAAACCGCTCATCGGCGTCGGCGACACGCTCCCCGCGTTGCTGCTGGTGGTGTTTCTCCAGGTTGTGCTGTGGACCGCCGGCGTGCACGGACCGGGTTTTCTCTCGGCGGTGACAACGCCGATCTTTCTCGGCGCGATCGACGCCAATGGTCAAGCGCTCTTACACCACCAGACGCCTCAGCACATCGTCACGATCACCCTATTCTTGTTCTTTTTCCCGGGTGGCTCGGGCGCGACGCTCCCGCTCAACCTCCTCATGATGGGCTCCAAGGTGCCGCGCGTGCGCAAGCTCGGCTTTGCGTCCTTCTTCCCAAGCCTCATCAATGTGAACGAGCCGCTCATCTTCGGACTCCCGCTAGTCATGAACCCTACGCTCACGATCCCGTTCGTGGGCATCCCGCTCATCCTCGCCGCCGTCACGTATGCGACGATGTACGCCGGCCTGGTGGCGAAGACGGTCGTGTACTTGCCCGGTGCGATCCCGGTCCCGATCGCGGCATGGATCACCACGGGCGGGGACTGGCGGGCGGTCGGCCTCGTCCTCGTCAACATCGCCATATCGTACGTGCTGTATCTTCCTTTTTATCGTGCGTTTGAGGAGACGCTCAGCCGCGCCCCAGACGACGCGGAACGCCTGCTGAAGACTGCGCAAGCGATCCACGCACACGAGATGGACGTCGAACGTCACCCAGAGCACCTCGCGCAAACGCACGATATGCAAACTCCTACGGCGACCGGGGTGCCGGAGCGCAAATGAAAGACGCCCTCGCCGAATCAGCGAGCCGCTTCGACTTGCCGCGGCCTGTCGCGGCTGCGGCCATGGAGGCGCTCGACGACGTAGCCGAAAGCTGGCAGCGCCGCGAGGCGCAGGCGTTGCGCGTCGCCGCCAAAGTCGTCGCCGCCTTCGCGCGGGCCGGCATCGACGACTCGCACCTCGCCGGCAGCACGGGGTACGCGTACCACGATCGCGGCCGAGAAGCGTTCGACTCGTTGGTCGCGGACGTGCTCGGCGCCCCCGCGGCACTTGCGCGGCCGCAGCTCGTGAGCGGTACGCACGCGATCGTCGCGACGCTAGCGGCGCTGGTGCCGCAAGACGGCAAGCTGTGCTCGCTCACCGGCAAGCCCTACGATCCCTTGAGTCTGGCGATCTCCGGGCACCCTCGCGCGCTCGCGCGGCGCGGCATCGCGTACCTCGAAGCTGCATGGAGCGAGGGCGCCGCACCGCGTGACGAAGACGTGCTCGACGTCTTGGCGCGGGTGCCCGACGTCGTCTTCATCCAACGCTCGCGAGGGTATGCGCCGCGTCCTTCGCTCTTCGTCGCGCAAATCGGCAAACTCATCGAGCACGTGCGCGCGGCCGCACCCGGTGCGCTTGTCGTCGTTGACAACTGCTACGGCGAACTGGTCGAAACGGAAGAGCCGACGGCGGTCGACGCCGACCTGCTCGTCGGATCGCTGATAAAAAATCCCGGCGGCGGTCTCGCGCCCACCGGCGCCTACGTAGCGGGTCGCGCCGACTTGGTGACCCTCGTCGCCGAGCACGTCTTCGCGCCAGGTCTCGGCGGCGCGGTGGGACCGACGCTGGACACACCGCGTGCATTTTTCGCCGGAGTGCATCGCGCACCGCGCGCGGTCGCTGAGAGCCTCAAGACACTCGACTTCGCAGCGGCGCTCTTCGCGCGGCTCGGCTTCGAGGTCGATCCGAAAGCCGGCGCGCCGCGCACCGACGTGATCCAGTCGATTCGCTTAGGAACGCGCGATCGGATCATCGCATTCGCGCGCGGCCTCGCTCGACTGTTGCCGGTGAATTCGCGCGCCATCCCAGAACCTGGGGCGGTTCCCGGTTACGCGGATCCGGTCATCATGGCGGGCGGCGCTTTCGTTTCGGGCTCAACGGCGGAGCTGTCGTGCGACGCGCCGCTGCGCGATCCGTACGAAGTCTATCTGCAGGGAGGAGTTGACCTCTCGCACGGAATCCTCGCCGTCATGAGCGCCGCTGCAGCGGTTGCGAATGAAGGCGGATGAACAGCGCGCGAACAATACAACATCCATGACGGGCGATCTCCGCCGCCGCCAATACGTGCGCGTTTCGGTCTCCCTGCCGGTTGACTTTTCGGTTGAAGGCGATCCAATGCGCCGGCGCGGTGACGTGCTCGACCTCGGCGCCGGCGGCATGCGGCTGGTCACGACATTCGATCTGCCGCCGCGGGCCACCATCGACACGCGGTTCCGCCTGCCTGGGCGCGGCGACAGCATCCGCGCGCTCGGTCGCGTCGTGCTGAGCGCGTTCCTAGGCGCTGAGAAAACGTTTCATCACGGCGTCGCGTTCACGTCGATCGATCCGGAAGACAGGCGAGCGATCGCCGACTTCGTCGACGCGAACGTGCTGCCGAAGACCTCGTAGTTTCGCTTAGATTCCAGACTCGCCTAAAAAGCCGTAGAAGTAGTATTGCGTGCCGTCCGTCATCGTGACGACGACGCGCGTTTCTTCATACGTCGCTTTGGCGACGGTCTTGCCGGGCATCGTATCGAGGATGGCTTGCGCGAACACGCGCTCTGCTTCGCGCAGAGCGTCGACGTCGATATCCACAAGTTCCGATGCGAGATTTCTCACGGTTGATTTTTTCACCCGGTCTTGCTCCGGCAAAAGGATCGCACGGCAGGCTCGGCGTGCTCCTTCGCCTCTGATTACATCATCGGCCGATGGGCGGCCAATGTTGAGCGGCTCATGGCGCACAGACCCGCTGTGATGCGCCGATGACAGCAGACACGGCGGGCGCGCGGGAGACCGCCGCGGCGGGCGCGAACGCGGCCGCCGACATGTTCGCACTCGAAGCGATGAACGGCCCGTTCGACGGAAAGCAGTGGCAGTTCGAGCGGTCCATCATTATCGGTCGCGATGCAGCCGCAACGCAGGCGACGGTGCCGACAGACCGCACAGTTTCGCGCAAGCACGCGGAAGTGTGCGCACAAACATCCGGCTTCGAGCTGCGCGATCTCAAAAGCAGCAACGGCACGTTCGTGGACGGCCGCCCGATCTCAACGAGTGTGATCATCAGCGCGCGCCAACCGTTTGTGGTGGGGCGCACAATGCTGCGCGTCATCGAGCTCCCCTGAAAACCGTCACAACCATCGACCAAATGCGCCGCCTGCGGGCCTCGCTTCCTGCGCCGGTTGGATTCGTGCCGACCATGGGCGCGCTTCATGCGGGGCACGAATCGCTCGTCGCCCGCGCCCGGCGTGAATGCGCTTCAGTCGTCGCCTCGATCTTCGTGAATCCGCTGCAGTTCGCGCCCCATGAGGACTTCGACCGCTATCCGCGCACGCCCGAAGCCGACGTCCCGCTCTTGCAGGCTGCCGGCGTCGACGTCCTCTTCACGCCGAGCCGAGAAGCGATGTATCCGGATGGCACGGGCGTGACCATTAGGCCGGGTGCGATCGCTCGCTATCTCGAGGGCGACCGCCGGCCGGGTTTTTTGAGCGGCGTCGCCACCATCGTCCTCAAACTGTTCAACGTCATCGCGCCCGACGTGGCGTACTTTGGTCAAAAAGACGCGCAGCAATTGGCGGTGGTCGCGCGCATGGTCGACGATCTCAACATGCCGCAAAGGGTCGTCGCGTGCCCGACCGTGCGCGAACCTGACGGGTTGGCGCTGTCCTCGCGCAATGCGTACCTTAATGAAAGCGAGCGGCGCGCGGCGCCGCGCTTGTACCGAGCGCTGCGCGCAGTGGCGCAGCGCCTCGAGGCGGGGGAGCGCGCTATTGCGCCGGCCGTAGCGCAGGCGGAAGCGGAGTTGCCGCCCTTGAAATTGGACTACCTTGCGGTCGTCGACCCCCACGCATTCGAACCGCTCGCGAGCGCGCCGCCGCGCGCACGGCTGCTTGCGTTGGGCGCGGCATACGACGGCGCGACGCGGCTTATCGACAATGTCGAGGTGAACACTCCCTAACGCCATGCGGACACAACCTGACCTTCACGGCAAGACGCTGCTCGTGGGCGTGTGCGGCGGCATCGCCGCGTACAAGTGCGCCGGCATCGTGAGCACCCTGCGCCAGGAAGGCGCCGACGTGCACGTGATCATGACGGAAGCCGCGCAGAAATTCGTCACGCCGCTCACCTTTGCGGCGCTCTCCGGTCACGACGTGCACACCGATATGTTCGCCGCCGGCTCGACGTGGGAGATCGCGCATATCAGCCTCGTGCGTCGCAGCGAGCTGTTTCTCGTGTTGAACGCTACCGCCAATACCATCGCGAAGCTCGCCCACGGGATTTCAGACAACTTGCTCACGAGCGCCGTGCTCGCGACGCGCAAGCCGGTGCTCATCGCTCCTGCGATGAACACAGCCATGCTCGAAGCAGCGCCGACGCAAGAGAACATCGCGCGTCTGCAAGAGCGCGGCGTCGAGTTCATCGAGCCGGGCGCGGGATTTTTGGCGTGCGGCGAGGTCGGCAGCGGCCGCCTCGCAGACGACGATGAGATTCTGGCGGCGGTGCGCCGAGTTCTCGCGCGCACGCATCAGCTCGGCGCCGAGCGTGTGCTCGTCACGGCTGGGCCCACGCGCGAGTTCGCCGACCCTGCGCGCTTCTTTTCGAATCCCTCGACCGGCCGAATGGGCTTCGCGCTCGCCGCCGAGGCTGCGGCGCGAGGCGCGCGGGTTACGCTCGTGAGCGGCCCCACCGAGTTGCACGCGCCGACGAACGTCGAGCTCGTCCGTGTTGTCAGCGCACAAGAGATGCACGACGCGGTTTTCCAACACTTGCCAGGCACGACGGTGTTCATCGGGTCGGCTGCCGTCGCCGACTTCCGGCCCGAGCACGTCCTCAACCACAAGGTGAAGAAAGAAAGCCCCGAGCTGCTGAAGATGCGGTTGACACGTAATCCGGATATCATCGCGGAAGTCTCGAACCGCCGGCCCGCCGGTTGCCTGGTGATCGGCTTCGCGGCTGAGTCGGAGCGCGTCGAAGAGAACGCGCGCGTGAAGCTCGAGCATAAACATCTTGACGCTATCGTCGCCAATCCCATCGGCGGCGAGGGCAGCGCGTACGGCGCTGCGGATAGTGACGCGACATTGCTGTGGAACGGCGGCCGCGAACACCTCGGCCGTCGCTCGAAAACGGAAGTCGCCGCCGCGGTACTCGACCTCGTGGGCACGCTGCGCAAGCCGCGCTAGCCATGTTGCTCGCGGTCGAAATCGGCAACACCAACATCAAGTTCGGCATCTTCGAAACGTCCGGCGCCGCCGCCGGCACGCTCGTGCACACATGGCGCTCGGTGACGGACCGCCTCGTGACCGGCGACGACTTGGCGGCGCAAGTCGACGCGATGCTGCGCCTCAATGGCGTGAAGCGCTCGGCCGTCAAACGGGTTGCGGTGGCGAGCGTCGTGCCGCCGCTCTATCGCGCGGTGAGCGGCATGGCGCAGCAGTATTTCAACTGCCGGCCCGAGTTCTTGTCCGCGGCGCGACAGACGATCGTTCCAGTCAAGACGCGGCACCCGGCAGAACTCGGCGCCGATCTGATCGGCGGTGCGATCGGTGCCGTTTCCAAGTACGGTCCGCCGCTCATCGTCGTCCAGTTCGGCACCGCCACGACGTTCGCGGCGATTTCGGATCTCGGCGAGTATCTCGGCACTGCCATCGCACCGGGCATCGAGGTGTCGGTTGACGCATTGATCGGCCGCGCCGCCAAACTCATGGACGTGCCGCTGATCAAGCCGCCCGCGGCCATCGGCACCGACACGGCCACCGCCCTGCAGAGCGGCATCATCCTCGGCGTCATCGGACAAGTCGAGTATCTCGTGTCGCTGTTCGCAAAGGAGATGAAGACCAAGCCGAAGGTGATCGCCACCGGAGGGCTGGTGGAGCTGATCGCGCCGCACATCGGCATCTTCGATGTCACGGACGAGCGCCTGGTGCTCGACGGGCTGTACGTGTGGGCCGCTAAATCGGCGCGCCGAGCTCGTGCTCCCGAGACGCCCGAGCGACTCGAGTCAACGCAACGTAGCACTCGAGCGCAGTTCGAGTCAACGCAACGTAGCACTCGAGCGAAGCTCGAGTGACGACGAGGTCGTTTCAGGGAACAATGAGGCGTAACAATGCCAGATAACATCGATCCGAGCCGCTCGACCGCAGCGGACCTCAATCGCAAGGCTTTCGTCCGCCTCGGCGCGGGAGTGACGTTGCTTGGTCCAGCAGCCGCGGTGCTCGCGGCCGGCGAGGAGTACGGCAAACCGCATCCTCCGATCGTGTCGGAGCGCGACCGAGACATTTACGTCAGCCACGTCACGTTGCCGCGGCCCGACGTAGCGCTGCCAGCCTACGCTGCAGCGCCTCGCAAGTCGACGGCGACGACGCCGGGAGTGGTCGTTTGCCAGCACGTCTGGGGCGTGGATGCCAACATCCGCGACATCGTGCGCCGCCTCGCGAAGACAGGCTACGTCGCGATTGCGCCTGCACTGTACGAGCGCTTCAAGGATGTGCCGAGCGGCGACGGAGCGACCGATTCCAAGCCCTTCCAGGCCTTAGCGGCCCAACTGCAGGACGCGCAAGTCGACGGCGACACTGCAGCCGGTGCCGCTTGGATACGCCAGCGAGTGAACGCGGCCGAGCAGCAGCGCCCTCCAAAAATCGGCGTGATCGGTTTCTGCGGCGGCGGCGCAATCGCGCTGCGCGCGTCAGTAGATGACCCCACCTTTGACGCAGCGGTCATATTCTACGGCAAGGTGCGCTGCGGACAGAGCAATGACGGCCCGATCACCGACATGGCGCTCGCCTATACGGATAAGATACGCGTGCCGCTTATGGGGAACTATGGCGCGCGCGACACCGGCATTCTGCCCGACGACGTGCGCGAGATGTCGAAGCGTTTGACCGTGCCGCACGACGTCAAGATCTACGACGAAGCCGGGCACGCATTTTTCGACGACACGCGCGTTTCGTACGTCGCATCCGCTGCCGACGACGCGTGGACGCGTACACTTGCGTGGTTCACCAAGTATCTGGCCGTCTAGTCGGCGACGAGGGTGCATTCTGAGGCCCCTCATGTCGTGGAACTCTATTTGAGATGTGAAAAGCCCCTAGATAACTCTGGGATTGATCTTGCAGCTCTGCACGGGCATCTCATTAATTGTTTTTGCGCGCCGGTTTCAGCTGTTTAACGTCGCTGCGTTGAAGCGGTTCTTTGCCAACGACTCCTACTTGCGTTGGATGGAGTCGCTTTCTTTCCGCCTCACAATCGTGGTCATCGGGCTAGTGCTCACTGCCTGGGCTGCTGAGGATCTGCGACATCTTTTTTTCACGAAATGAAAAGAGCTGGGGGCCAGCACCCTTCCTAATCTGCTTGAGAAATGTGAAGCTCATCACTGCTTGGCGGAACGCTGCTCGATGCGGGTACGTTATAGAGCAGAGGGGGTTATTCAATGATTGCAACTCTCTGCTCGCAGCGTTTCGCTTGGATGCGCAACGCAGTCATAGCGGCCGCGCTCATGCTCTCGCTCTTTTCCATCTCGTTGAGTCCTGCGTTCGCCGAAACGGCGGGCCAGCGCTCGACGCGCAACATCATCTTAGCCGCTGCGGCTGTCACCGGCATCGTACTCTACAAGAACTGGCTCGACAAGAAAGCACAAGCCAATACGGTCGTCGGCTACACGCCGGACGGCGGTGTGGTGTACGGCGACGGGCGGATCGTCTATAAGGACGGAGTCGTCGCGTACGCCAGCAACGACGGCCATCATCGCTGCCACTTCGCTGACGAAGATGAAGAAGATGGGCAACGATGCATGTCCACCAGGCTCCACGCATATTTCATCGTCGGCTATCAACCGCCGCCGGGATGGTACAAGCGCCATCACCACCACGAAGACAACGACGAGAACAACGGCAACCACGAAGGCGAACACAACGGCCACGGCAACGGCGACGACCATTAGGGGTTCTTGGCGCGATCGAGACGCGCCACTACATCGAAGAATGGAGGCGCGATGACGAAATCGCGCCTTTACATTTATGGAGCGTTCTGCGGGGCGTCGAGAGCGAGCGCGACCATCATCTGAACGCCCGTCGAGAGGCAGGCCTCGTCGATCGCGAAGCGCGCGTTGTGATGCGGCACGGCCGTCCGCTCGTCCGTTTGCGAGCCGACGAAGAAGAAGCAACCCGGCCTGCGCTGGAGCATGAACGAGAAGTCTTCTGCACCCATCGTCAACGCGAGTTCCCCGATATGTTTGTCGCCGACGGTGCGCCGCGCGAGATCTTGGACGTAGCCGGCTTGTTTGGCATCGTTGACGGTAACGGGATATCGCTGCGTGTACCGATAGTCGTATGTCGCCCCTTGAGCGGCGCAGCAGCCCGAGAGAATGGCCTCGATGCGCGGTTTCATCTGCGCGCGCTCGGTTTCCGAAAAGGCGCGCACGGTACCGAGCATTTCGACGGAATCAGGGATGACGTTATGGATCGTTCCGCCGTGGATGGAGCCGATCGTCACGACAGCCGGTTCGGTCGGTTCGACCTTGCGGCTGACCACCGATTGGACGAGCGTGATGAAGTGCGCTGCCGTAAGGACCGGATCGATCGTCTGGTGCGGAGACGCGCCGTGGCCGCCGCGCCCATGCACGGTGACGTCGATCGAATCACTTGACGCCATGACCGGCCCGGGCCGCACGAGCACTTGCCCGGTGGGGTACAGCGACGTCAGGTGCAACCCGTAGACTCGATCGACGTGCGGTTCGTCAACCACGCGATCTTCGATCATCGCGCGCGCGCCGCCCTTACCTTCTTCGGCTGGTTGAAAGCACAGCACGATCGTGCCGCACAGCAGCTCCCGCCGCTGCGCTATCAATTGTGCCGCGCCCAACAAGATCGCGGTGTGGCCGTCGTGGCCGCACGCGTGCATCTTGCCCGGTGACGTCGACGCGAACTCGACGCCGCTTTGCTCGAGGATCGGCAAGCCGTCCATATCGGCGCGCAACAAGATCGTTTTGCCGGGTTTTTGCGTGCGCAGAACGCCTACGACGCCTGTCTGTCCGACGCCCGTGCGCACCTCGTAACCGAGCCGCCGCAATCGATCGGCGACGATGCTGGCAGTTCGCACCTCTTCGAAGCCGAGTTCGGGGTGCGCGTGAAAGTCGCGCCGCAACGCGATGACGTCGCGCACGACATCTTGCGGAACCTCAATCGTGGCGGGCGCCGTCACGGCAGCCGCTGTTGCGTCCAGGTAAGGCCGCCGTCAGCGGTCGCGTCGACGATCGGAGTGCCGCCCAAACCGGAACCGACGACCCAACCATGCGTCGCGTCGCCGAACGAAATCGCAACCGGGCCCGCGAGCGTGATGTTCGGTACCGTTGCGACCGCGCTCCAGGACGCGCCGCCCGTGCTCGTGCCCACGATCGAGAACGCACCTGCGCTGCCGCACTGCGGACAGGCTGCTAAGAAGAAGGCCGTGTCCATGTCAACCACTGCAAACGGGCCAGGCCAGGGTCCCGGTGCGTCGGCCGTGCGGCCTTCGACTTGCCGATAGGCGCTCGGCGTGTTCTTGTTGAGGAGCATCGCCTGCCAATGCTGTCCACCGTCGGTCGTGCGATACACGATCACCGGCCGCTGATCGCCTTGTGCGGCGCTCGCAAACTGCACCCATGCGCTCCGCGCACCGGCGCAATGAATGGTTGCGTACCAGACGAGTTTGGTATCCACATCGGGCGAGAAGACGTTCGAGAACGTATCGCCGTCGTCGCTGCGCAGCACGGCGGCCTGATATGCGGCGTACACGACGTTCGATGTTGCAGCACACGCCGTATCAACGAGGAATGGGCTGTCGAGCACGGTCCACGACCGCCCGCCGTCGCTCGTCGCGGCGAGGCGCCCGCCGAAAAATGCCGGCGTACGCTCGGTTGCGGCCGCGACTGAAAGCGGCGAGCCGCCGGCGACTGCGAAACCGTGCGCGCCATCCGCCGAGCTCATCGTACGAACCGGATTGCGCGGCTCGCCGAGTTTGTTCCAGGTCCGTCCGCCGTCGGTCGTGCCGAACAGCACGCCGGTTCCCGGTATCGGATCGATGCCGGCCGCCCAGCCGATGCCTGCACTCGCGAATGCCAGGCTATGGATCTGCACGTGGCCGGTGTATTGACGCTGCCAGGTGCGGCCGCCGTCCACCGTATTCCAAATCGCGCCGTCGCCGGCAACCCATCCGGTCAGCGCGGAGACGAACGACACGGCGCGAAGCGCGGCCCGCGCCGGCTGCGGCGCGATCACACACACGAATACAGCGCAAACGGCCGCAAGCATGAACGAAAGCGTTCTCATAACGGATACGTTCATGCAGTGCCGAGGCGCGCCCTACTGCATTGCCGCGATGCGAGGCCGATCACGCCAACCGTCGAATACGTGCGCTGCATGGAACCGGTCAAGCAGCTGCGCATCGGCAGCTTCGAAATCTTTCCGCCGCTGGCGTTAGCGCCGATGGCCGGCGTGACGAACGCGTTGTTCCGCCGGCTCTTCAAGCCGTTTGGTTTTGGTCTGACGGTGAGCGAATTCGTATCGGCGCAGTCGCTGGTGCGCATGAACCGCCGCACGCTCGAGATGGTCGACGTCTACCCGGAGGAGCGCCCGACAGCGGTGCAGCTCCACGGCAACGATCCCGAAGTGATGGCGCGCGCGGCGGCGTTCGTCGAAGAGTGCGGCGCCGACATCGTCGACATCAACTTCGGCTGCCCCGCGCCTAAGATCGTCAAAGGCGGCGACGGCGCCGCAATCCTGCGCGATCCGGATCTGGCCGTGCGCATTTGCGGCGCGGTGCGCAAGGCGGTAAAGCGCGCGCCCGTCACGGTGAAGATGCGGCTCGGCTGGGAAGCCGACAACTTCACGCATTTCGACATCGCGCGCCGCGCGCAAGACGTCGGCATCGACGCGTTCACGCTGCACGGCCGGTACGGAAAACAATTCTACAAAGGCCGTGCCGATTGGTCGTACATCGCCGCGCTGAAAGCAGCGCTGCGCGTGCCGGTGATCGGCAACGGCGACGTGTCGAGCGCCGAGGAGGCGATGCAGCGCTTAGGCGAGAGCGGAGCCGACGCCATCATGATCGGACGCGCCGCGCTCGGCAATCCGTGGCTCGTCCGCGAGATTGCCGCCGCGATGCGCGGCGAGCCGAAGCCTGCGCCGCCGAGCGTCGCCGAACGCGTCGATTTCGCATGCGCGCACCTTGATGCGATGGTCGAGCGCTACGGCGAGAAGTCGGGCGTTCTGCAGATGCGCAAGCACTTGGGCTGGTATCTCAAGGGCGTCCACGACGCATCGAGCCTGCGCGAGCGGATCAATCACGCGCCGAGCGCGGCCGTGGTGCACGATGTGCTCGCGGAAGCGCGCTCTCACGAGTTGGACCCCAGCGCTGTGACGGCGGAGGACGCCGGAGTTGCGGTCGCAGGGTAGAGCGGGACACTCAAACTGTTAGAAACCTTTGCGCGAGGATACCGATATACAAGGCTGAACATCGGCCGCACGAGCACGCCCAAGGAGCCATCATCGCATGTCTGACCAAGATGTGAGCAAGCCTCCCGTGAGCGCGCCGGCGGCTGCGCCTGCCACACAACCGGCCGCGCCACACGTCGGCGCTCACTTGCCGCCGGTCGGCGAAGCGCTGAGCAATCTCGCACATTTGATCCCCGGTTTTGCGGGCTACAAGGCCGTCGAAGACCGGCGCATCGCCGACAAGCAACTGCGCGCCGTGATCGGCGAACGGTTGAGCGCCATCAAGGGCCGGCTCGACGCCGTCGTCGACAACGCCACGCGCGGCGGCTCGCTCGACGGTCTTGCACTCATCGATCAAAGCGGACGCCGGCTGGAGAAGCTCATCGATCGCATGCGTTTCGCGGACTACGGATATTCAGCGGTGTTCGATCGCGTCCAGTTGGGCGAGCCCGAACTCGCGAAGCTGTATCAATACGACGCGGGCATCCTCGGCGAGCTCGGCGCGTTCGATGCTTCGATGGATCGGATTGAGGCCGCCGCCGTCGACCCTGCGAAGTTGCAGCAGTCGCTGGGCACGCTCGACGCGCTCACGGCTGAGTTCGATCGCCGCTTCGAGGCGCGCCAGCATCTCTTCGACCCGCTCACCGCACCGCAATAGGCGCTCTAGATAAGGCGGAGCCTCGAGCGAGGGTCGCTCGTCAGGAACCACGCCCGTTCTCGTTCTGCGCGAGCTCGCTTGATGTCGCCGGTATCCATGAAGTACTGCGCCAGCGTCTCGTGTGCGGCGGCTTTCTGAGCCGGCGTGTTCAGAGAGCTTCGAGCAGCGGCTTGCGCCTCGCCAACAGGGCCATCGGTCGGTAAGGACCGCGAGGGATCACCGTTGACAGGAACGGCAGCGCATACATGGAGACGAGCCCGAATTGAACAACTCTGCAGCGCAACTCCCAGGGGTGCCGCCACCGGATCGCGCCGCACTCTAGCAAAGCTGTCAATCACCGCTCCAATGAATCGGGCAAAAGCAACAGCGGCGAAGATAAGGGTCAGCACCGCAGCAAACGCGAGCCAGCTCATTGTGTCACAGCGGTCTCAAGGAGCGTCTTACCAGAACGAAAGCGCCTGTTCGAAGGATGCGGGACAAGCCCTCGCCCGGCTTGAAACTCCGGCCGACACTATAAGTAGTACGGCTCGGTAGTTCAAACGGCGTGAGCGCGAGGTAATCGATTCGTCATGGCACTCGGTCTTTCGGTCATCGAGTTTTTCGACGACAGCGGGCAGCAGATCGTGCATCGCTGGCCCGAAAGCGGCTCCACGGACATCAAGTGGGGCAGCCAGCTCATCGTGCAGGAAAGCCAAGCGGGGGTGTTCTTCCGCGACGGGCGCGCGCTCGACGTCTTCACACCCGGCCGCTATACGCTCTCGACGCAGAACCTGCCGATCCTCACGAAGTTCCTCTCGATCCCGTTCGGCGGCACGTCGCCGTTCCAATCGCAGGTGTATTTCGTCAGCCTCAAGGTTTTCACGAATCTACACTGGGGAACGGCCGAACCGATCGCGTTTCGCGACTCCGAATTCTCGATGGTGCGCTTGCGCGCGTTCGGCATCTTCAGCGTGCGCGTGACCGACCCGCAGCTGTTCGTCAACAAGATTGTCGGCACGCAGAACGTCTACACGCAAGACTCGCTGCAGGATTTCTTCCGCAACATCATCGTGTCGCGCCTGAACAACCTGCTCGGCGAGACCGTCAAGAGCATCCTCGATCTGCCGAAGTACTACGACGCGCTCGACGCAGCCGCCAAGGCGCGCGTCAAAGACGACTTCGCACAGTACGGCGTCGAATTGCTCGACTTCCTCATCAACTCGATCACACCGCCCGATGATGTGCAAAAGGTCATCGACGAACGCACCGGCATGGGCGTCGTCGGCAACCTCGGCCAGTACATGCAATTCAAGGCCGCGAAATCGCTTGAGGACGCTGCGCAAAATCCTGGTGGCGCGGCTGGCGCGGCGGCTGGCATCGGCATGGGAGCAGGGCTCGGCTTCGCCGTGCCTGGGATGATCAGTCAGGCGATACAACAGGCGCAGGCGAGTGCGGCCGCAGGTGCGGCGGTTGCGACGATCGCGTGTCCGAACTGCCAAGCGAAGATTTCGGCGAACGCGAAGTTCTGTCCGGAATGCGGCAAGCCGGTTGCGCAAACCGTCGAGTGTCCGAAATGCCACCAGCAGAATCCGGCCGGCGCAAAGTTCTGCGGCAACTGCGGCGCGAAGCTCGCGTAACTCTAAGCTAGGAGATAAGAGCTCCCAAGATTATCCGCGCGACGCGACTGCGCTGCGCGGTGCGATGTTCTTGTTCACGCGGAAAAGATTCCCGGGGTCCCATTTCCTCTTGACCTCTGCGAGCCTAGCGTAGTTGTCCCCGTACGCGGCTCGGATTCTGTCGTCGCCTTCCTCTTGGGTCAAGAAGTTCACGTAGGTCCCGCCGGTCGAGAACGTCCGCATGTCGCGCCAAGCGCTGCGCGCCCACTCGATGTTGGTCTGGTCATCTTCGGCTTTTTCCCACGAGCCAGTGATATTAAGTACAAACGCGGCGTCGCGGTTGCCGACCGCGGAGTGATCTTGCGCCAGCCGGTTGAGCGCTCCGTCGACGGGGAAGATGATGATCATCGAGTGGGGCGAGATGATGCGCTTGGCGTTCTCGATCACCTTCGCAAGGAGGTCCGTCTCGAGCTTCGGCAGGTACTCCGACTTCCAATAGTAGCGTCTGCCCTTAGGTTGTGTGGCATCCACAAAACTTTGCTGCGATACGTAGGGTCGCCGCTGCACGACATCGCCGACCGGAGTTCCGAATGCTTTGACGGGACCAACCACCTTTTCACCCTTTTCGAGCGGCCCTGTGTAACAGACGAATAGCGCGATGATCGGTTTACCATGCATTTCCTTCGGCAGCCACGGAGCCGGGGGAGCCGGGCGAAGCGCTGCGGCACAGGTCAATTCGGGCGGTGCCTGGCTTACCAGTTTCCGATATATGTCGAGCACGTCGTTGGCGTACTCAGCACGCCATGCAATCGCGCCCGCCATGATGTCAGGCCCAACGCCATGGAGCGAGTACTGGAACCTCGTCACGACGCCGAAGTTGCCGCCGCCGCCACGCAGAGCCCAGAAGAGGTCCTCGTTCTCGCGTTCGCTTGCGCGCACGAGCCGGCCATCCGAAGTGACGAGCTCCATCGAGAGAACGTTGTCGCTCACCCACCCGAAGCGCCGGCTCAAGTAACCGAAGCCCCCACCCAGGGTCAAGCCCGCGATTCCCGTGTTCGAGACGAAGCCGAGCACTGCGGCCAGACCACGCAATTGGGTTTCGCGGTCCACGTCGCCGAGCAAACAGCCAGGCTGCGCGACCGCAGTGCGCGTCGCCTCGTCTACCCAGACTCCGCGCATCAGCGACATGTCGAGCATCAGCCCGCCATCGGAAACGGCGAGGCCCGCGATGTTGTGTCCACCGCCCTTGATCGCGAGGCTCAGGTCATGCTCGCTCGCAAACTTCACGCAGGCTATGACGTCAGAGGTGCCGAGGCAGCGGACGATAAGCCCCGGCCTGCGGTCGATCATCGCATTCCAAACCGAGCGCGCATCGTCATAGCCGCTCTCGCTCGGGAGAAGCAACGGCCCTCGCAAGCGTGTACGAAGATCCTCGATCGCCCTTGGTTCGGCGCTCATCGTGGACGTCAGTTGCGGCAGTTTTCTGCTTCTGTCCTCTCGTTGGTGGGCGCAGCAGGTTTTCGCGTCAGCGGTGAGCGATAGGCTAAGGCGATGCGCTTTGACGACGTCTACGAGGCTTATAAGGAGTACATCAACCCGCCGCTCGCGCGCTTCATGAAGTTGGCCGGCGTATCGGTAGAAGTTGACACGCGCGGCTGCCGCATCTACGACGAAAAGGGCAAGTCGTATCTCGATTTCTGCGGCGGCTACGGCGTCTTCACCCTCGGCTACATGCACCCGAAAGTCGTCGCCGCGGTCCGCGAGCAGCTCGAGCACATGGCGCTCTCATCGCGCGTCTTCTTCAACGCCAAGACCGCGGCGCTGGCCGAAGCCCTGGCCGAGATCGCCCCGGGCGATTTGCAGATCAGTTTCTTCTCGAACAGCGGCACGGAAGCGGTCGAAGCGGCGCTCAAAATGGCGCGACTCTCAACCAAGCGCGCCAAGATCGTCAGCACGCAGAACGCATACCACGGCAAGACCATGGGCAGCCTGACCGCGACCGGACGCGATCTGTTCAAAGATTCGTTCAAACCGCTCGTTCCTGAATTCACGCACGTGCCGTTCGGCGACCTGACAGCGCTCGACCGAGCGCTGCCCGACGCCGCCGCATTCATCGTCGAACCGATCCAGTGTGAGGGCGGCGTCGTCATCCCGCCCGACGGCTACTTGCGCGGCGTGCGCGAACTGTGCGACAAACACGGCGCGCTCTTCATCGCTGACGAGGTGCAGACGGGGCTCGGCCGCACCGGCTATCTGTGGGGCGTCGACCACGACCGCGTCGCGCCCGACATCCTCGCCGCCGCCAAAGGGCTCTCAGGCGGCGTCGTGCCGATCGGGGCGACCATCGCGCGCCGCGACGTCTGGATGAACGCGTTCGGCCACACGCCCTTGATCCACACATCCACTTTCGGCGGCAATCCGCTTGCATGCGCGGCCGGGCTGGCCGCACTGCAAGTGCTCAAGGAGGAGCGCCTCGTCGACCGCTCGCGCGAGCAAGGCAGATACCTGCTCGAACACGCCAATCAGCTGATGGCGCGCCACCCCGGCGTGATCGCCGACGTGCGCGGGCGCGGGCTCGTCGTCGGCGTCGAGCTGACGAACGAAGGCTACGGCGGCGCGATCATCCCCGAATGTATGAAGCTCGGCTTGACGGTTGCATACACGCTCAATCAACAAAGAGTGATCCGGCTCGAGCCGCCGCTCATCGTGACGCAGGACGACATCGACGAAGCGATGCGAATCTTTGAACAAGGATTGGTCAAGGCTAAAGAAAAACTCGGCGACCTGGCGCATACCGCGGGCAGTTGAGAAGCCGCGCGGGTTGACCGTGCGCCCCATTCCATCATGATGGTATTAACCTGAAGCATGCCTTACGTCGAGACGGCGATCGACATCGCAGCGCCCGCACGAGTCATCTACGACCTGGCCAAGGACATGGAGCGCTATCCCGAGTTCATGCCCGACGTCAAGTCCGTCACGGTGATCTCGCGCAACGGCAACACCACGACCACGCGCTGGAAGACGCTCGTGGAAGAGGCGCCGATCGAGTGGACCGAAGTCGACGTCTTCGACGATGCCCGCACGCGCATCGACTACCACCTCATCGAGGGCGACCTCGACAAGTTCGAAGGCGCGTGGACCTTCGAAGAACGCGACGGGAAGACGCGAGTCGTGCTCGGCGTCGACTACGACTTCGGCGTGCCGACCCTGGCCGAACTCATCGGCCCGACACTGCAGAAGAAAGTCGAAGAGAATTCGCTCATGATGCTCAACGCGCTCAAAGCAAAAGCCGAGAAGTCGGCGCAGAACTGACTTTCGTGCGCGGCGTACACCAGGAGCGTTAGCGCGCCCCTTCGAAACGCATTCAATTGACCCGGCTGGCGTCTCGGCCGGGCTTTTCGAGGTTGAGCCCCGCGTTGCGAAAATTCGGCTTTCTGGTCCATCCGCTGTCATACGACGACGTCGAGCGCTATGATCCCGGCGCCGTCGGCAAAGGGCGGCCGATCATCAAGAAGATCCTTGAGTGGATGCCGTCCTACAAAGTGTCGGAGATCAGCGGCGTGCGCAGCGCGAGCACTGGTGACGAGATCGCCGGCTACTTCATCGGCGCGCCCCTGCTGCCCGAGCAATGGCTCGACTTGCCGCGAGAATCAACCCTCGATCGCATCGTGCGCGCCGCGCAACTCGCCCGCGATCTCGGCTGCGGTATCATCGGATTAGGCGGCTTTTCATCGGTCGTCGGGGACGGCGGCGAAACCGTCGCCGAACTGGTGCCCGGCATCGCGGTGACGACCGGCAATTCCTACACGATCGCCGCCGGCATCCAAAGCCTGTACCGCGGCGCGCGTGAGATGGAGATCGATCTCTCGAGCGCTCACGCGGTCGTCATCGGGGCGACCGGCAGCATCGGTTCGGCGTGCTCGCAGATCCTCGGGAACACGGTCGCGCGCGTGACGCTCGCTGCGCGCAACGCGACCCGACTGAAGAATTTGACGCACGCGATGCAGCCGCACGTCAGCGCCGCGCTCGATTGGACGACTGACGTCCGCGAAGCCGTGCGCGAGGCCGACGTCGCGCTGACCGCGACCTCCTCGGTTTCCGCGGTGATCGAGCCCGAAGACCTGCGGCCGGGCGCGGTGATCAGCGAAGTGTCGCTGCCGCACGACGTGTCGCGCCGCGTCGCGACCGAACGTCCGGACGTGCTGGTGAGCGAAGGCGGCAACATCCTCGTGCCGGGCGACGTCAATTTCAATTTCGATTTCGGGCTGCCGCCTCGGACCGCGCTCGCCTGCATGTCCGAAACGATGATCCTCACGCTCGAAGGCCGCTTCGTCAACTACTCGCTAGGCCGGGGCATCCACCTCAACAAGGTGCTAGAGATCGAACATCTCGCAGAAAAGCATGGCTTCAAGCTCGCCGGCATGCGCGCGTTCGACAAACCGGTGACCGACGAGCAGATCGCTCGGACGCGCGAGTGCGCCCGTAAGGCTCGCGCCGCGGCCGGCGTGTCGCCGGCGATGGTGAACGGAGCCCCGGTTGCGCGGCCGGCGAAGGCGCAGGCGCAGTGAAGACGATCGTTTCGGTGAGCCTCGGCTCGTCGACACGCGATCATCGCGTCGAAACGCAGTGGCTTGGCGAGCGCTTCGACATCAGCCGAATCGGTTTTGATGGTTCGCTCGATCGCGCGATCGAGAAACTGCACGAATTGGACGGCAAGGTCGACGCGATTGGCCTCGGCGGTATCGACATCTATCTCTACGCCGGCCGCAAGCGCTACGCGCTGCGCGATGGGCTGCGCATGCTGGGCGCGGTCAAGCGCACGCCGGTCGTGGACGGCAGCGGCTTGAAAAACACGCTCGAACGCGAGACCGTGCGCTATCTGCAGTCGCACGGCATCGTCGACTTCCGCGGCTTGCCCGTGCTCATGGTCAGCGCGCTCGACCGCTTCGGCATGGCGCAGGCGCTCGTCGAGGCCGGCGCACAGGTGACGTTCGGCGACTTCATCTTCGCTTTGGGACTGGACAAGCCGGTGACGTCGCTGCCCGAATTCGAGGCGCTCGCCGAGAAATATCTGCCCGACGCGTGCAAGCTGCCGTTCCAATTCTTCTATCCCACGGGCAAGAAACAGGAGAAGCCGCCAGAGCCGAAGTTCTCGCAGTACTACGACGCGGCGGACGTCATCGCTGGCGACTTCCATTTCATCCGCCAGCATATGCCGGATGCGTTGGACGGCAAGACGGTGATCACGAATACGGTCACCACGGCGAATATCGAAGAGCTACGCACGCGCAGGGTGGCGCGCTTAGTTACGAGCACGCCGAACCTGGGTGGCCGCTCGTTCGGCACGAACGTAATGGAGGCGGCCTTGCTCGGGCTGCTCGGCAAGCGCTGGGAAGAGGTGAGCGAGGCTGACTACCTGACGCTGCTCCACAAGCTCGATTTCACGCCGCGCATCGAATTGCTGGCCGCTCCAGCGGCGACGTAAGGAAAACTCACGTAGCACTCGAGCGAAGCTCGAGTAGTGATCGAAAGGACCAAATGCAAGAAAAAGAGACCGTTCTCACCGCTGAAGGCCTGCGCAAACTCGAGTCGGAGCTCGAAGAACTCAAGACCGTGCACCGCAAGGAAGTGAACGACCGCATTCGCCAGGCCAAAGAATTCGGCGACATCTCTGAAAACGCCGAGTACGAAGACGCCAAGCAAGAGCAGGCGTTCATCGAAGGCCGCATCATGAAGCTCGAAGCGATGATCCGCAACGCGAAGATCATCGTCGAAGGCGAGGGCAGCGCCGATGAAGTGCACTTGGCGAGCACGGTGCGGGTGAAGAATCTGACCACCGGCGACGAGAAAGAGTACACCATCGTCGGCAGTGCCGAGAGCGACCCGCTGCACGCGAAGATCTCGAATGAATCGCCGATCGGCACGGCGCTCATGGGCGCCAAACCGGGCATGACGGTGACCGCGACGACCCCAAACGGCGACGTGCAGCTCAAGATCATCTCCATCAAAGCCAACCGCAAGAGCGCCAAAGCAAAAGCGCGATGAGCGGCGAGCGGCAGCTCGGCGCTACTGAAGCCGAACTCGTCAAGGCGCGCCGAGCAAAGCTCGACGCGCTGCGTTCGTCGGGGCGCGATCCGTTTCAGGAGACCAAATTCGAACGCGCGCAGCAAGCGCGCGACTTGCACGAGAAGTTCGGCAACCTGTCGCCCACGCAACATTCGGGCGCGAGCGTGCGCGCAGCCGGCAGGCTCGGCACCATTCGCCAGATGGGCAAGAAGGCGGTCTTCTCGGACATCTCCGACGTCAGCGGCCGGATCCAGATCTACTGCCGCGCCGATTCGATGGGCGATGAATTCTCGGTCGTCGACGCGCTCGATCGCGGCGACATCGTGGGCGTCGAAGGCGAACCGTTTGCCACCAAGACCGGCGAGCTCACGCTCCACGTCAAGCACTTGACGGTGCTCGCGAAATCGTTGCGGCCGCTGCCCGAAAAGTGGCAAGGTCTGACGGACGCGGAGACGCGCTACCGGCGTCGCTATCTCGATCTCATCGTGAACCGGCCCGTGCTGGAAACGATGCTGCTGCGCAGCCGCATCATCGCGGAGCTGCGCCGCTACCTTGACGGACACGGTTACGTCGAGGTCGAGACGCCGTGCATGCTCACCCTGGCGGCCGGCGCGAACGCGCGCCCCTTCGTGACCCACTCGAACGCGCTCGACATCTCCTTGCAATTGCGCATCGCGACCGAATTGAACCTCAAACGCTGCATCGTCGGCGGCATTGACAAGGTCTACGAGATCGGCCGCATTTTCCGCAACGAGGGCATCGATCGGCGGCGCAATCCCGAGTTCACCATGCTCGAGCTCTACGAGGCATACGGCGATTTCGAGAGCATGATGCGCCTGTCGGAGGACATGGTGCTGCACCTGGCCGGGGTGGCGGGCGTGCGCGGCACCCATACCTTCATGGACGAGAAGATCTCGCTGGAGCGGCCATTTGCGCGCATCGCCTACCTCGACGCGCTGGCGAAGTGGGGCGGCCACACACGTGCCGATATTCTTGATGAGAAGCGCGCGCGAGCCATCGCCGCCCGGCTGAAGATCGAGCTGCAGCACGGCGACAGCCACCCGCACGTCATCGACAAGATCTTCGAGCACGAGGTGGAGCCGCATTTGATCAACCCCACATTCGTCACGGATTTTCCGGTGGTGCTGTCACCGCTGGCGAAGCGCAACCCGAAAGATCGCGAGTTGGTGGAACGCTTCGAGCTGTTCATCGCGCATATGGAGATCGTCAACGCATTCTCGGAGTTGAACGATCCGGACGATCAACGGGTGAGATTCGAACGGCAAGCCGCTGAACGCGCGAAAGGCGACCCCGAGGCGCCGGAGCCGGATTGGGATTACGTCCTAGCGCTTGAGTACGGCATGCCGCCAACCGGCGGTCTGGGCATGGGCGTCGATCGGCTCATCATGCTGCTGACGGGCGAAACGTCGATCCGCGACGTGCTGCTGTTTCCGCTGCAGCGCCCGGAGTAAGTGCGAAGATGGCGGGCAATAAGAAGGATGTCGGCCAAGGTCTGCGAGCGATGGTGCTTAGCCTGACAGCCGAAAAGGTGGCGCCGCGACCATCGGGCGTCTTCGGCGTGATCATGGATTGGGGTTTCCCGAACGCTTTGGCGACGCTCGTCGCACTGGCGGATGGCGGCACGAGTCTTTACCTGCCGTACGGCGGCTTTCTCGGCGGGCGTGCTCATTCGAAGATCCGTGAGGCTGGTCAGGCGTTTCTTACCGTTGCCGAAAGATTCGTCGATCAGTTTCCCATCATGACCGAACATCCGACGCCGAAGGCCGGGCGCGCGCGTTTCTACGTTTTGACGACTAGCGGCGTGCGCGGCTCCCCGGAGATTACGGAAAAGGATTTGCGCCCCGGGCAGCCGGGCATTTCCGAACTGTTTGGCGCCGCGCAAGGCGTCATCGCGCAGATCCGCATGGAGCAAGACCACAAGTAAGTGCGCTCCATCGCGCTCGTCGTCGAGTATGACGGGAGCGGCTATCACGGCTTCCAGCGGCAGTCGGCGCTGCGGACGGTCGCCGCAGAATTAGAAGAAGCGTTGGCGGCGTTGTGCGGCCATCCCGTGACGGTGGTCGGTGCAGGGCGTACCGATGCCGGGGTGCACGCCACCGGTCAAGTCGTCAGTTTTGAGACGTCCGCTGATCTGCAAGTAGCCCGCGCCCCTATCGCGCTGAGCGCAATGTTGCGCGACAAGCATATCGCAGTGCTGCGCGCAGTCGAGCGCCCGCCCGGGTTTTCGGCTCGGCACGACGCGCGCGCTCGCACGTATCGGTACCGGATTCTCAATCGGATCGCGCCGTCGCCGCTGTTGCGGGGGCGGGTATTTTTCGTGCGCGCGCCGCTCGATCTGGCGCGCATGCGCGAGGCCGCGGCTGCGCTTGCAGGCACGCACGACTTCACGTCGTTTTGCGCACAACCGCCGCAACGTGGAAAGCCCGTGCGCACGATCGAGCGCATCTCGGTCGAGCGTTCGGACGACCTCATCGACATCGAAGTCACAGCGGACTCGTTCCTCCATCAGATGGTGCGGATCATCGCCGGCACGCTGGTCGAGGTCGGCCGCGGCAAACGCAAACCGGCGGAGTTGGCGGCGCTGCTCGCGCGCCGCGACCGCAAGGCCGCCGGCGTGACCGCGCCCGCGCACGGCTTGTATCTCACGCACGTCCGCTACGACCCACCGCTCTAAGGTCAATCGCGCGGCGTTCTCGAAGATAACCAACGTGAACGAATCCGAGCCTACTGTGAACCAGCCGGTCGACGATCCGGTCGCCGACTACCGCCACCTCTTGCCCGCGGGGCGTCAGCCCACTCCCGTACTGGCGCTCGAGTCACGCCAACGAGCGCAGCGCGGTTGGGCAGCCGGAATCGGTGCGGCACTGCTGGCGGTGATCATAAAATTCAAAGCCGTCCTAATATTCTTGCTCAACTTTAAATGGATCGCGGTCGGCCTGAAGTTCCTCTTCTCGTTCGGCACGCTGCTGTTGAGCATCGTCGCGTGGGCGCAGATCTGGGGCGTGTGGTTCGCCACCGGCTTCGTGCTGCTGATCCTGGTGCACGAGTTGGGTCATTACTTCGCGATCCGCGCCTACGGCATGCAGGCCGGCTTACCGGTGTTCTTGCCGTTTCTCGGCGCGTTTACAACCCACAAAGATCCCGCGCCCAACGCGATGGCTAACGCGGTGATCGCGTTGGCAGGACCCACGATCGGTGGGTTAGGTGCGCTCGCGTGTTATGTCGCGGGCCTTCAAACAGGTAACTCGTTTTGGTTCGCGCTCGCGTCGACGATGTTCTTCATCAACCTCTTCAACCTCATCCCGTTTCCGCCGTTCGACGGTGGACACATCTTGGCTGCCTTCAGACCAAGCGCGATCCCGATGACAAACGCCGAGCGCTGGTTGATCGGCGCGAGTTCGATCGGACTCGCCATCGTTCTCGCGATTTTCTGGCGTCTGGCCGGCGCTGCGGTCCACCTCGTATGACCGTGAAACTGCCGTTCACCGGAGGTTGCGCGTGCGGCGCAGTGCGTTACGAATGCACCGCTGAGCCCTTCGTGATGCTCAGGTGTCATTGCAAGGATTGCCAACAGATAAGCGGCGCGCCGTTCGAGGCGGTCCTCTACGTGCCGAAAGAGGCCTTCGGGCTGACGAAGGGCGCGCTCGGATATCGCTTCACCGAGGGCGAGGCGTTCGGACAAAACAAGCGCGGATTCTGCGCGGTGTGCGGTTCCCGGATTTCAGGCGGCGAGAGCGACCGAAGAGTCGGCATCGTCGCCGGGAGTCTTGATGATTCCGCGTGGTTTCGCGCGCAGATGGACATCTTCACCCAAGACGCGCAGCCGGGGGATCTCCTCGATCCCGACGTCCCCAAGTTCGAGCAATATCCTCCCCGGCGGCGGTCGACTGAAACGGCACCACCCGCGTGAGGCGCGCGTCGTTAGACGCTTGACTCTGCGATGGTGAATCGCGTATGATTGCACATGTCCCATCCCCGCACGGGTGGGGCTTCTTTCTGACAGGACACCTGCAGGCACATGCGCACTCCGCTTCTGGCTAAGGACGCGATCAAGCGCCAATGGTACATCGTCGACGCGACGGACCAAACGCTCGGTCGTCTGTGCGCGCGCATCGCCGCGGTGCTCATCGGCAAGCACAAACCCGATTTCACTCCGCACGCCGATTGCGGCGACTACGTGATCGTCACGAATGCAGACGCCGTTAAGCTCACGGGCAAGAAGTGGAGCGGCAAGCTCTACCGCAGCCATTCGCAGTATCCCGGCGGCCTGCGCACCGAGACCGCCGCTGACGTCAAAGCAAAGCGCCCCGAACGATTGGTCGAACTCGCAGTGCGCGGCATGCTGCCGCTGAACAAACTGCGGGCTCCGCGCATGAAGCGTTTGCGCGTTTTCGCAGGCGGTGCACACGAGCACGAGGCGCGCAAGCCCGTCACATTGAAAGTGGATCGATGACCGACGCTGCGATAAGACTTCCGCAAGGCACAGGGCGGCGCAAGCGCGCCATCGTGCGCATCCGTCTGACTCCCGGCAACGGCGAGATCAAGATCAACGGCAAACCGGCCGACGCCTATCTGGCTCGCGCTTCGCTTCTCCAGATCGTGCGTCAGCCGTTTGAGGCGACTGAAAGCAGCGGCAAGTTCAACGTCATCGCCAACGCGTTCGGCGGTGGGCTGGCCGGCCAAGCCGGCGCGATCCGCCACGGAATCGCCCGCGCGCTGGTCGCGGCTGACGAATCATTGCGCCCGATTTTGCGCAAGGCGGGTCTGCTGACGCGCGATCCGCGCGAGAAAGAATCGAAGAAGTACGGCCGCAAGCGCGCCCGCAAGCGCTTCCAGTTCAGCAAGCGCTAAGTCCGAAGATTCAGCCCGGGACCTTCTAGGGCAACCGCCAGAATTCTCCGGTAAGCCCGAGGCGATCGAGGATCGCTTGATTCTGGTCGCGCGTGTGGGGCTGCCACCCCTCGGATAAGCGATCGTTCCACCATGCGTGGGCGAGGTCGCATAACTTCGAGATGGGCGTCGTCATTCCAGGCGCTCTCCCGGCGAGCCAGGTTCGTATGTGCTCTTCCGACCGGAAGAGGTTCATCGTGCTTCACGTGAAGATGATGTCGTCCCACCAGCGCGCCGCGGGCAAGAGGCAGTGGTACAAGAGATCCGCGCGATCCGGTTTCTCGCCCACAACGCCGACCGCGATCGGCTCTCCGCAATCCGGGCAAGAGGATTCGATGCGGCCGTCGGTGTGCAACGCGGCGCTCACGCCGAACGCATCCCACGCGCAGTTCGCGTACCACCAACGCCCCGCGGCGCGAACGCGGTATGCAGTCGGCACGGCCGAAAACGGGTTTGCCATCCGAATCTCGGCGGTTGCGGGATTGAGCACGAGTGCGTGCTGCTCGTGAAGTCGGCGCCACGCTGCAAGGACGTCTGCAGCCGGAAGTCCGGTCGCGCGCGCAACTTCATCGGGGGTCGGCGCTCGTCCAAGTTCGACGAAGCGGCGATATGTCGCGTTGCGGACTTGAAGATCGCGCTGGTCCATTCGACCGGCGGATTCAAAACAGACGTTGGAAAGTCTTACCGGGCTCCTGGCGTTAGCCGTGCAGGACGTACACCGTCGTCACGCCGACGCGTCCTTTGATGCGCGCCGATCGGCGCGTGGCCCCGATCTCGTCTCGTACCTTTTCGTACGTGCGTGCGTCCGCCAGGATCTGATTCGGCTCAGCGATGGACTGCAGCCGCTGCGCCAAGTTGACGGCGCTGCCGACGACCGTGTACTCGAGCCGCCGCTCAGATCCGATGTTTCCCGCGACGACGTCGCCGGTCGCGAGGCCGATGCTGACCGACAGCGGCCAGTTCACGCCCGGCTGTGCGTTGAGCAATTGGACCTGCTCGAGGATCTGCCGCGCGGCGAGCACGGCGCGGTTGGCATCGTCGACGGCTGGGCGCGGCGCGCCGAACACGGCCATGATGCCGTCGCCGTAGTACTTATCGAGCAACCCGAGGTTCGAGAGGACGACGTCCACCGCCGGCGCGAGGTAGCGGTTGAGCATTTCGACGACTTCCTCAGGCATGAGGCGCTCCGACAATTCCGTGAAGCCGCGGATGTCGGCGAACAGCATGGTGGCGGTCAGCCGCGTGCCGCCGAGCGGTGCTTTGTCTGGATCGAGCAACAGATCGCTGACGACGTGCGGCGCAAGATAGCGTTCGAACGATCTCGCCACGCGCTCGCTCTTCTCGATCTGCTCCTGCTTTTCGGCTTCGAGCGTTCGGCGGGCCGTGAGGTCGTTGAGCACGATCGCAACGCCGGCACCTTGGCCGGCAAGCTCGTGAATGCGCATGAACGTCGCTTGCAGCACGATCGGGCCGCGCACGAAATGCGTGCCGCGCATTTCGACTTCTGCGCGGTTCTCGGGCATCGCCTTGTACTGCTCGAGCAGTGTCGTGAAGCCTGGTACCCAGGTGTTGAGAATGCGCGCGTGACGCCCGACAAGCGTCGACGCCGACAGGCCGAACGTGATTTCAGCCGCACGGTTGAACTGCGCGATCGTATCGTTGGCGTCGAGCACGATCACGCCGGACGCGATCGACTCGAGGATCTCATCGGTTTGCGTCTTGACGTTGGAAAGCTCTTTGAACTGGCGGTTCCAGTCGTCGTACAAGCGCGCGTTTTCAATCGCGACCGCGGCTTGATCTGCGATCGTCCCGAGCAATTCCGGATCGTGCTGGAAAAGGCTGTCGGTGCGGATGCGCGAGTCGACGTAAATGACGCCGATCGTGCCGCCCTTGCCGACGATCGGCACGCAGTTGATCGAACGGATATGCAGCGAACGGATGCTTGGGCTGGCCGCGACCGCGGGATCGTTTTGGGCGTCGGTCGTCACCAAGGGCGCGCCTTCCTTGAAGACGCGTTCGATGATCGAGCGGCTCACCGCGAACTCCGGCCGGGCGACCGTACTGGGATCGAGGTTGGCCCCTGCGCTAAACTCTTGCGTTCCCCCGGCAGGGTCGGGCACGACGATGAGGCCGCGCTCTGCGCCCGTCGCTTCGACCGCCAGGTCGACGATCAGCTGCAGCAGCGCGTCGATGCGCCGCACGACGTTGATCGCCTTGCCGATGCGCGCCAGCGTTTCGGCGCGGCGCCGCTGGACTTCGAGCTCGCTCTGCAAGCGCTGGGCGCGCGCGGAGGCGACGCTCGCCTCAAGCTCGCGCGAGTGGACCTCGTTGCGCGCTCGGCCGAGCAGGTCGAGCAATTTGTTGGCGGTCGTGGATGATGCGCGCGGTGTCGCCCCAGCGCCGGTCAGCGTGCGGGCGTCGTTGAGCGCCTCGTCGAGACGTGCGGCGATGCGCTCCCACGGATTATCGCGCCGGTCGTGCTCCATCATCTATATCATCGGCCCGCGCTGCGAAACCCAGCACGGCGTTAGCGTCAATCGAACGCAGCGACGTGACGACTTGTCCGACCGGCTCGCACTCAGACTAGTATCCGTAGACCGCGTCGCAGACGTCGACGTAGTAGACGAGCGTCGCGTCGCGCATCGTGGCCGGCACTTGGAAGGCCAGCGATCCAACGGTGGTCTGGTGGGGCCCTAAGACGCCTTCGGAGAGCGAGAACGGCAGCTTCTTGGTCACAAAGCGATCGACGTAGTAGATATCGCCCTCGCGCGTGCGCAGCCCGAAGTCCTTATAGTCCACGACGAGGTTTTGGCAATCGCTGATGTTGGGCAGCCGCAGCATGTTGATGACGACGTATTTCGTGGTGGCGGTGGGACCGGGCATGACCGACGTCGTCGTCGCCGACATGACGAGGGGAAGATTCACCTGCACGTTCGTGGATTGATCAGTGTCGCCGTCAGCGCGTGCAGGCGGCGCGAGATACGGGCCGGCGCCGCAGACTGCGATCGCGAGGACGGCTGCAGCACCGAGTAGACGGATCATGAGTTTCTGCAGGTTAGCCACGCGCTGTTCCTTTTCCGCTCACGAACGGTCGCTACGCTTGCGCTCGAGTTTTTCAGATTCTCAGGAATCAGGGGGCTCTCGTGTCTGCACTTTCCATCATTGAAGAAGGTATGGCGTTCGCGCAGCGCCGCGCGGCCGTGCTGGCAAGCGACGCGGCAAATGTGGCAACGCCAGGCTTTACCGCCGGCGACATCGCGCCGGAGCCGCGCCTTTCCGACGCCGGCATTCGCTTTGCAGCTGCGTTTCACGGGTTCGCGTCCAGTCCAGGCGTCGGCACGCTCGAGCACACGATGGCTTCGACTGCGAAGAACAGCGTTTGGTATCGCGCGCTCACCGTCCAAGCGCGCGCAGTCTTGCGCGAGTTCAAAACGGTCGCCGAGGAGTTGCGGCGATGAGCGATTCCATGACGGCGTTCGACATCGCTGCAAGCGGGATGTCCGCCCAGCGCATCCAGATGGACGTCATCGCGCGGAACCTTGCCAACACAAACATCGAGCGCGCCGGCGGAGGTCCATTTCGCGCGCAGGCGGCGATCTTCGAGACATCAGATAAAGCATTGCAGCCCGCGGCCGATTTTGCGCAGACGTTGGCGAACGCCACTGCCGATTTCGATGTGTCGCTGGAGCCGAACGACGAGCCGCCCGCCGGCGTGCGCTTCGCGGGCTTGATCGAGCAGCCATATCAGCCGCAATATCGCTACGACCCCGGGAATCCGCTCGCCGCAACTTCCGGACTACACGCAGGATATGTCGAAACCGACGCGATCGATCCGATCTCGCAGATGATCGGACTGATCGCCGCGGGCCGCGCCTACGACGCCGACATGTCCGCACTGCAAGCCGCGAAGCAGATGGATGTCCAGGCAGCGGATATTCCGCAATTGTGAACGCTGTTGAGCCAATCGCCGGCATGCGGCCGGCAGTTCTCATCGAACCGCAACCGGCAGAGTCGGCTGGCGCCGGTCAACTCTTCGCCGCTATGCTCGATGGTGCGAACGCTGCGCTCGAACGAGCGGATATCGCGGCATCATTGCTCGCAGCGGGAAAGGGCAGCATCGCCGAGGCCGCGATCTTGCGCGCGAAAGCTGACGTTGCTCTCGAAATCGCCGCGGTCGCCGCCTCGCGCGCAGGAGCTGCGGTCACGACATTGCTGCAAACGCAAGTGTGACGAATGCTCGCGCGTTTGCCGGAGTCGATGCCCCGCCTCGCCGATCAATGCGCGGGGTGGCTGCTGCGGCGGCGCAAGCCGGCGCTGGCAGCGTGCGTGGTGGCGGCAGCAACAGCACTGACGATCGCGGCGCTCGCGCATAGCGCAGCTCCTGTGCCATTGTTCGACGCTCCGCTGCACCCGCGACAGGCGAGCGAGGTTGAGCAAGCGCTCATCCTTTGGAACGAGCCATTCTCATCGAACGCCGGCGGCACGCAGGTCTTCGTCGCTGCGCGCCGGAGACGCGACGTGCTGTTTCGACTGGCCCTCGCCGGCATTCCACACCGCTATGTGCCGACCACCGCCGACGTGCTCGACGCTCCGACGAACCTGTTGACGCCGCCCGAAGTGTTCGACGAGCGCCGCCGCGCCGGTATCGAGGGTGATCTCGTCGCGGGCTTGCGACGCATTGACGGAATCGCCGATGCGACCGTCGTCATCGCGCCGGCGAACCCCGACGTATTCGCAAGCGAGTCGGAACGCTCACCGCCGAGCGCCAGCGTACAGCTCATCTTGCAGCCGAATGCCCAACTCACCGCCTCGATGATCGCGGGCATTCGCCGGTTTGTGGCTGCCGGATACCCAGGCTTGAACGCCGATCGCGTGATCGTGGTGGACGGCTCGGGAGCGCTGCTGGGCTCGCCGCCCGATCGCGCCGCATCGCGCGAACTGCGCATCCAGTCGACCGTCCAGACCGCGCTCGACGCCGTGCTAGGCCCCGGAACGGCGGTGGTGCGAGTCAGCGTGCGCACCGCCGGCACGCAGCAAACGGTCCAGAGCACGCGCGTCGTGCCGCATGGTTTGCTCGACGCCGAAATCGGCACCGAGACCGGTTCGGAAAACGGCCGGAAGCTCAGCAAAGAACGAAGCGTGCGGCATTACGCGTACGACACGATCGTCGAACACCGCACGACCGCGGCCGACGAGCCCGCAAAGATCTCAGTCGCAGTCTTCTTGGACGCCGCCCGAGTTGCGGCTGAACGATCGCAACCGATCGCCGCGCTCGTGCGGGCGGCAGCCGGCGCGGATCTCGATGAGGGCGACGACGTCGTCGTTGAGCCCGTGCAGTTCGCGCCAAAGGCGCCAGCGCCGCCATCGCGCGCCCCGTCAGCCCTGGCACTTGCCGTGCTGCCTTTGGCCGGATTGGTCTTGGCCATCGCCCTGGGGCTGCATTTCCTGCCGCAGCGCGCGCGAATGGCGCAGGATCCTGCGGTTCGCGAGCTGCGCGCCACGCTCGACCGCGAATCGCCGCGCACAGCCGCCTACGTGCTTTCAACGCTACCGCTCGCGACGCGCGATCGCGTGCTCGCGTCGTATGGCCCGGTGCGACGGGCGACGATCGAAGCCTGTCTTCGCCATGACCGCGCAAGCTGAGTTCACGCCGTTGCGGCCGCGCCGGCTCGTTCAACCGCTACCCCCAGCGACAGAAGATGGCGCAGCCGATGCAGGCCCTGATGTGGTTTGTTCAGATTGCACAGACATTGCGGTTTCCACACCAAACGCACAAGGCCAGCCTGATGTTTCCGAATCACATGAGCCTGCGCGTGATGTGGTGCCGACAGATGAAGCTGGCGAGAACGCACCGATCGAGGCGGCACAGTCAAACAAACCTCAGAGCGCGGAAGTTCCAGCGGTCATCCACGACATACACGAGAGCTCGGCCGAGGACGCACACGCGCGCGCGGCGGAGCTGCGCAACGAAGCAACAAGATTCGCGGCGATGGCGTGCGCGCGTGCGTTACGTACCGCGCTTGCCGAGGATCCGGAAACGATTGCGCGTTTCGTCGACGACGCAATGCGCGCGTGCGGCCGCTTCGCTCAGGTAAGCGTCCGGCTCAATCCGGAAGATGCGGCGGCGTTTCATCCCCGGCGAGACCTGGACGTGACCGCTGACGCGATGCTCGAACGAGGTCAGGTAGTCGTCGAGACCGATGGCGGTTCGGTCGCGGCGACGCTCGATGAGCGGGCAATGCTCCTGGCCCGTGCTGTGGCTGATGCCTAGCGAGCCGCCGTTGACGTTTGAGCACGCCGACGGATTCGTCCGGCGCGGATGCGTCGAAAGCGTAAGCGCGCAGATCGTGAGCGTGCGCGTTCCAGCGCTCGCGCCGGGCGATGTGGTTCGCCTCGACCAGCGCTCCGGCGGCGAAGTGTTGGCAGAAGTCCGCTCAGCCGACGGCTCCGGCGCTCGTTGCACGCCGCTGGCGGACGTGACCGGAATCGTACCGGGCGCGCGTGCGCGCTGCGATCTCGGTCGGCTGGGCAGCTTCGTCGGTGCGGGTTTGTTAGGTCACGTGGTGGATGCGTGGGGAAGGGGAGTGGGCGCGCACTCGCCACTCGTCGCCACGCTCGACAGGCCGCGAGTGGCGCTGCACGATCGCGCGCCGCTCAAGGCTATGCTGCGAACGGGCATCGCTGCGATCGACGCCTTCGCCTCACTCGCCTATGGCCAGCGCATTTCACTCACCGCCGGCGCCGGCGTGGGGAAGACGACGTTGCTCGGGCAGATCGTCGAGCGCGCCGACGTGGACGCACGCATCATCGCGCTCGTCGGGGAACGCGGCCACGAAGCCGCGCAGACATGCGCGCGGTTGGAGTCGCTGCCTTGCTGGCTGGCCACGGTCATCTTCTGCGCGACGTCCGAAGCGCCGGCGATCGAACGCTTTACGGCTGCGCGCGCTGCGTGCGCGCAAGCCGAATGGCTCTGCGCTCAAGGGATGCGCACGCTGCTCCTCGTCGATTCGCTCACTCGCGTCGCAAACGCGTGGCGAGAGCTGGCGCTTGCCGCGGGCGAACCGCTTGCTCAGCGCGGGCATCCGCCCTCGATGCCCGTCGTACTGGCCCGTTTGGCAGAGCGCGCGGGCGCTCGACGCCGCGGCTCCATCACCGCGATCTACTCGGTGCTGGCAGAGGGCGACGACGAATTCGAGCCGGTCGCAGATGCGGTGCGGGCCGTGCTCGATGGACACATTGCGCTGGCCCGTCGCTTTTCCGAGGCCGGCCGCTTTCCGGCCATCGATGTCTTGCGCAGTTTGAGTCGCGCGATGCCCGAGGTCGCCGCCGCCGAGCACGTGGCTGACGCCGCGATCGTTCGGCGGGCGCTTGCGAGTCTGCACGATGCCGAGGATCTGTTCGCGATCGGCGCCTATCGCCCCGGAGCCGACGGCTGGCTCGACGCTTGCGTCGCGCTGCGCGGCTCCATCGACTCGCTCGTGTTCAACGACGGCAGAAGCGGCGACCCTATCGCATCCTTGGCGCGTATCGCCGCGCCCCTGCGCGAAGCCGCTGGACGAATGCAGGCAAGCGCGTGATATGTGCTAGCGCCTCCTTTGAACGCGCTCTTCCACTTACAAGAAAGGACTGCACGATGAGCATTGCACCCTCAGATTTTCCCGAAGGAGCAGGCCCATTGCGGCCTATTCCATCCGCGCGCGAGCCATCGCCGCAAGCTGATGCCGAAGCGCTCCGGCCGCAACAGCCCGGCGCGCAGCCCGGCGATCCTATGCTTGCTGGAGTGAGCTCGCCGCCGCGCACGTCTGAGACTAGTTTCACAAAACTGATAGCGCAGCTGACGCGACAGCTCAAGGGGATCGAGCTTACGTTCAGACAGGCGCTGACCGAACTCTCGCGCAGGCTCGAAAAGGGCGCGGCCGCCACCGGGCAGACCGCCGTTTCGCAAAGCGCACCGCCATCTCAAGCTACGAATCCCTATGACGGCTTGATCCGGCGCGCCGCCGAGAAGCATGAGCTAGATCCAGCGCTGCTGACCGCGGTGGTACGAGCCGAATCCGGATTCGATCCGAAAGCGCTTTCGTCAGCGGGCGCGATGGGCTTGATGCAGCTGATGCCCGACACGGCACGCTCGCTTGGCGTGCGCGACCCCTACAACCCCGGTCAGAATATCGAGGGCGGCGCAACCTTGCTGAGAGGCATGCTCGACCGGTATAGCGGCCGCTTGGACCTCGCACTTGCGGCGTACAATGCGGGCTCGGGCGCTGTCGACGAATATGGCGGCGTACCGCCATACGCGGAGACACGCCGTTACGTGGATTCGATTCTCGCCGACTATCGAGGATCAGCGCTCGGCGCGTGACGTGCTTTGCATTGATGCCTTGCATTTACGATGGAATTAGGTTTGTCCTCGAGCAGGTCTGGACTCGATGCAGACCCGATGTTGTCGCGCCTGGCTTGCAGTTGTTTCCGGCAAGTTGTAGAAATGAAGAGTACTATGACCACGACATCGCTCCCGAATGTTACGCCTCAGGCGGCCTATGATGCACGATTAGGGTCCGGTATGGCGAGCCGTGTCGAGGCTCTGTACGCCGACGCTCTAGCCGAGCTCAAGCGGCGCCTCAACGCTCTCGACCTGTTTCCGGTGCGGAATCTCGATTTCAGCAACGAGGACCATATCCTTAAGTTTGTGACATCGCTACTTGCGGCGGGCGCGTATGGCAACGGCTGTGCGATTCTGCATCTTTACCGCGGTGATATTGGTCGGCAAATTCCGCCAATCGTGCGGTCTCAATTCGAAGCTGTCGTCAAGCTTACATACTGCGAGTACTTTCCACGAAAGGCCCGAGACTACGTGGACTCCGAGCCGTTTGAGCGATGGATGACCGCTCGTGGCAAGAACCTGCGTCCTGAGCTGCAAGCCGCGATCAGTAACGATTGCTTGACTGTGCTTCGTCTCCGGCCCAACCTAATCAAGGATGAAAAGTTCAGGTCGGAGATCCTCGCCGGAAAGATGCCTATTCCTGAAAAGGCATACAAACGCGTTGCAAAGACGCTCGCCTTTGATGACCTTGCGTCACTGATGCGGGCGATCGATGAGAAGAGCCCTGGCTGGACTACCGATCTGTACGCGACTGTCTACCGCATCGGAAGCCTTGGGATCCATCAGTCAGTCGTTTACTTGCGTGACGCCTTCAGCATAGGTGCCGGCGGCGAGGTTCGCTACTGCGCTGACCAGCACTACGACGGCGCACCGGATTACCTCTTGCAGAGCAGCAACTATATGATCGGTTTGGCTGCCAAAGTGGCACAGCGCTTCGGTGGAGGCCCGGACGACCCGGGTGATCCACTACGCGAGTTGTACGAGCGACAGCAGGAGATAGTAAGAGAATTGAAGGCGGGCGACCTGCTCTGAATTGAGTGGTGTTCCGTAAGCCGGTGTGGTTCGCGTGCCTTTCGCAGAGCCGGCTTGACAGCGCTGCAGCCCACTCGGTACACTTATCGAGAATGGTTCTCGATAAGCCAGCCGGCAGGCGGCGTGTGTTCACCGTGCTGGCAGCCGCTGTGTTGTGCAGCGCATGCTCCGCACACAAGCCGGCGCCCCAGGCCGCCCCGAGCCAGAGGAGGGTCAGCGCCGTCGCGACCATGTCGACGCTCGCCGCTCTTGCGCAATCGGTCGGCGGCAACCGGGTAGCTGTCACCAGCCTGGTGCCGGTTGGTGCGTCGCCCGAGACATACGATCCGGCGCCGCGAGACGTCATATCGCTGGCTACCGCACAGCTCATCATCGAGAACGGCGCGGGCTTGGAGCTGTGGCTGGAAAAACTCTTGCACAGCGCCGGCAACCGTTTTGCGAAAGTCATCGTGCTCTCGGCGGGTTTGCCGGTTGAAGGCGCGTCGCCCGGCCAACCCGGCAATCCTCACCTGTGGCTGGATCCGCATTTCGCAAAAATCTACGTCAGCAAGATCGCCGCCGCGCTGCGCGACGTCGATCCCGAAAACGCGTCCTACTATAGCGCCAACGAACGCGATGAATTGGCCCGGCTCGACGCGCTGGATAGGTGGATCAAGACGCAGATCGATCTCGTGCCTCCCTCACGACGCGCGATGATCACGTTCCACGACGCCTGGTACTACTTCGATCGCCGTTACGGCCTGCGCGATATCGGCGCCATCGAGCCGTCGCCGGGGCAGGAGCCATCAGCGGCATGGCTGGCGAAACTCATCGCACTGGCGCGAGAGAACCACGTGCAGGCGATTTTTGCGGAACCGCAGTTCTCGCCGAAGCTTGCGGCCGAACTCGCGTCGAGCGCGGGCATCACGACCGTGCGCGACCTCTACGACGACACGCTTGGCACCGCGCCCGGTCTGCAGACGTATGAGGGCATCATGCGCTACGACGTCGACACCATCGTCAAGGCATTGAATTCATGAGCGAAGCGCAACACGACCACACGCACGTCGATCCGGGAACGCGAGCGGTCCCGCGGGATCACAGCCACGCCACGCCCGCGACTGCGCCGCATTTGCATCGCCACGAAGGTCACCCGCCGGGCAAAGTCACCCCGATCGAGGCCGGCGCGCGCGTCGCGATTCGACTCGAGGGCGTCTGCGCGGGTTACTACGGCCGCGATGTGCTCGATGAAGTGGGCTTCACCGTCGACTGCGGCGACTTCGTCGGGATCATCGGCCCGAACGGCTCCGGTAAGACGACGCTGCTCAAAGTCATCGCGGGCTTGTTGGAGCCGCAGTGCGGCAGCGTCGAAGTGCTCGGAGCGCCGCCAGGTCGCAGCCGCAGCACCGGGTACGTGCCGCAAGCCGAGTCGATCAATTGGTCTTTCCCAGTCACGGTCTTCGACGTCGTACTTATGGGCGTGTATGGGAAGCTCGGACTCTTTCACAATCCGAGCGAAGCCGACCGCACCGCGGCGCACGCGGCACTCGATGAAGTCGGCATGCGCGAATACGCTGGCGTACAGATCGGCGAGCTGTCCGGCGGCCAGCAGCAGCGCGTCTTCGTCGCACGCTCGCTCGTCCAAAACCCTGAGCTGCTGTTGCTCGACGAGCCCATCGCGGGCGTCGACGCCACGAGCCAACATGCGATCTTCACGCTGCTCGAGCAACGCCAGCGCCGCGGCATGACGATCGTGGCGACGACGCATGACCTGTCGTGCGTCGCGACTTGGTTCAGCAAGGTGCTCTGCCTCAACCACCGGGTCATCGCCTATGGTCCGCCGAGCGAAGTGCTCACCGACAAGATCCTGTCGGCCACGTTCGGGAGTCACGTCCTCGTGATCCCAGAGGTGCAAGCGGCCGCTCGGTCGGCGCAAGAGTAGCCGCATGGATTGGCTGACGGGGCCGTTGCAACTGGAATTCATGCAGCGCGCCCTGTTCGTGTCCGTGCTCATCGGTTTGGCCTGCAGCGTGGTCGGCGTGTACGTGGTGCTGCGCAATCTCTCGTTCATCGGCGACGGCATCGCGCACGCGTCCTTCGCCGGCATCGTGATCGCCTATCTCATGAAAGCGAACCTGTACGTCGGCGGTCTCGTCGTCGCCGTGATCACGGCACTGGGCATCGGCGCCGTGAGCCGCCGCTCGCAAATCTCGCTGGATACCGCCATCGGCGTCCTCTTCACCGCGACGTTCGCGCTCGGCGTGCTGCTCATGTCGCGAGCGCGCAACTACATCGTGGACTTGCAGGATTTCTTGTTCGGCAACGTCTTGGCTGTGGACGCGCGCGACATGGCACTGGTCGCCGGACTCACCGCAGCGGTGTTGTTGATCGTCGCGCTGCTGTATAAGGAGCTCTTGTTCACGACGTTCGACCCGCTCATGGCGCAAGCCAGCGGCCTGCCCACTGGAGCGCTCGGCAACTTGATGCTCGTCATGCTCGCGGTCACCATTATCGTTTCGCTGCAGGCCGCCGGCATCGTGCTGGTCGCGGCGCTGCTCGTCACGCCGGCTGCGACCGCGTTTCAGTTGACGAATCGCTTTGGCACGATGATGGCCATCTCTGCGGCTGTCGGCGTGGGCTCGGCGATCGTCGGTCTGTACGCATCGTACTATCTCAACGCGGCGTCGGGCTCGACGATCGTGCTGACCGCGACGGCATGCTTCTTCCTCGCGTCGCTGTTCTCGCCGAAACGGCGCTCGCTGCTCTCACAGGTGCTGCAGACGCGGCGGCGCGCCGCGCGAGCGCAGCCGTGAGGCGCATTGCGCGCCGCGCACCGCCGGTGCGCGAAGTCGAGTTGGGCGCGATCGAGCGCGAGCTGGCGCGCTGCGGGCGGCGCATGACCCGCCAGCGCCGCGCCGTGGTCGCGCAGTTCGCGCGCATGCGCCGCTACGTCACGCCGCAAGCGCTGCACGACAGCCTCGGGACCCGTCGGCCCGCAATCGGTCTCGCCACGATCTATCGCACGCTCGAGGCGCTCGAGCAGGTCGGCGCGGCCACGCGCGTTCCGGGCCAGCACGGCGAACAAGCCTATCTGTTCTGCCCCATCGCCCACCACCATCACGCGGTATGCGTGAAGTGCGGTGAGGTCGACGACGTGCCGTGCGGCTCTGCGGAACGCTTCGCTCGCACGCTTGCGCAGCGCATGCGCTTTCAGGTGACCCAGCACCGGCTCGAGTTTTACGGCCTCTGCCAGCGCTGCTCGTGACCTAACGCACAACTTCGTTTCTCGTAGTCGCGGCCTCTTGAGGCCGCGCGTCCTGCGGAAGGGTTACGCCTTCGTGCGGGCCAAATTGTTAACCATGGTTGACGTTAACCATGGTTGACAGCGCGGCATGAACGAGGCACGATCCGACCGCTCGCCCGAACGGGCGCGCGAGGATTACGTCAAGGCGATTTATCACCTGAGCGGCCCGACGCCCGTGCGGGCCGCCGACCTCGCGCGCTATCTCGGCGTATCGCGTGCATCCGTGAGCAAGTCGCGCCGGGCGCTCGAGCGCGCAGGGTTCGTGCGCACCTCGCACGGCCGCGTCGACGCGCTGCGGCTCACGCCCAAGGGGCTCGCCCTGGCGGTCAACATGGTGCGGCGCCATCGCCTCGTCGAGACGTTCTTGCACCGCGAACTGAAGGTGCCGCTGGAGCGTGTGCATTCCGACGCCGAGAAGATCGAGCACACCATCTCTGACGATATCGCGCGGCGCCTCGCGACGTTCCTCGGCCACCCGCTGACCGACCCCCACGGCCACCCCATTCCGGCCGCTCACTCGTCGCTCATCGCCGCGCGCGACGTGCGCTTGGCGGAGACGCGGCGCGGCGACCGCGTCATGATCACGGCGCTGGACGATCGCGACGAAGCGTCAGTGAAATACTTGGCATCGCACGGCATGTTGCCGGGCGTTCGGCTCACGGTCGAGAGCGTCGGCGAGGGCGGCGTCCGCCTGCGTGCCGGACGGAAGCATCTGCTCATCTCAAAGGGTCCGGCGAGCGCCGTCCGCTGCTCGCCGCTGCGCCGAGGCTGACGTCATGGCCGACACAGTCCGAGCGCCCGGCTTCACACTCGCTCCCGATCGGGAGGAAGAGCTGCGCGCGCGCGACCGGGCACGAGTGGAGGCGGCGCGGTCGCAGCACCGGCCGCTATGGCTTTTCTTCTTGCTCGCCGGACCGGGCATCTTGGTCATGCTGGGCGAGAACGACGGCCCGAGCATGTTGTCGTATGCGACCACCGGAGCGACATACGGCATCGGGTTTTTCGTGCCGTTCATCCTGCTCACGTTTTTCATGGCGTACGTTGTGCAAGAGATGACCGTCAGGCTCGGCATCGCGACGCAGCGTGGCCACGCAGAGCTCATCTTCGAACGTTTCGGTTCCTTCTGGGGCTACTTCGCGATGCTCGACCTCACGATCGGCAACGTGCTGACGTTGATCACCGAGTTCATCGCGATCCGCGCCGGCGCTGCCTACTTCGGCATCCCCGCGCCGGTCGCGGTCGCCGCCGGCGTCGTCGTCGTCGTGGCGGCGGTCGGTTTCCGCCGCTACTTCACCTGGGAACGCGCCGCGATGGCGTTGGCGGCGTTCAACTTGCTGTTCGTGCCCGCGGCGCTTCTTGCGCATCCGCATTGGAATTCCGTGGCGGACGCACTGCTGACGTGGGGGCCGCTGCAGGGCGGTGTGACCGCTGGTTTCGTGACGCTGCTGCTCGCCAACGTCGGTGCAACCGTCACTCCGTGGATGATCTTTTTCCAGCAGAGCGCGGTCGTAGACAAAGGGATGACGCGCGCCGACCTCCCGCAGGGCAGGTTCGACACGGCCCTGGGCGCCGTGGTCGCCGCAGTCGCCGCAATCGCGACCCTTGTCGCCAGCGCACCGCTGCTCGCCCATCACGTGAACGCCTCGGCGTTTTCGGGCGGCGCCGACTTCGCATCCGCGCTCCGTCCGCTTATCGGCGGTCCAGGCGCCTCCTTGTTCGCCCTGGGCATGATCGAGGCCGGCGTGGTCGCTGCCATGGCCATATCCGCCAGTTCGGCCTATGCGGTGGGCGAGGTGTTGCGCGCGCGGCACAGCTTCAATGCAAGCTTCGCAAGCGCACGGCCGTTCTATCTGATGGTCGGTCTGTCAGTGAGCATCGCCGCAGCCGTCGTCCTAATCCCGCACGCGCCGCTGCTCGCGCTGACGATCGCTGTCAACATCATCGCTACCATGCTCATGGCTCCCGCCTTGCTGTTCTTGTTGCTGCTGGCGAACGATCGCGCGATCATGGGGCCGCTCGCCAACGGAATCAAGAGCAATCTGCTCGGCGGCGCCATCGTCATCGCGATCGCGCTGATGGGCGCGGCATTCGGCGCGATCACGGTGATGCCGGGATTGGTGCCGAAATGAACGGCGCGGATCGCACTCCGTATCCGCAGCGCAAACTTGGGGTTGGACTCGTCGTCCTGCTATGGCTGCTGCGGCTCTATGTCGTGCTCGCCGTGCCGCTCGTCGTGTACGCCTTCATCAAAGCGCTCAATCAAATGTAGCAGCGCGTTTTTTCTCAACGCGCCGGCGCCAACAGGCCAGCCGAGGCGTCGCCGCGAATCGTGCGCGCCGTGTCGAAGAAAATCGCAGACGCGCCGGTCGATAGGACCGGTCGCACCATCACGCTGGCGCTTGCCGCGCTGTTCGTCGCCGGGCTCGTCGCGCTCGTCGTCATGAGTTTTCGGAATCAGAACGCTCCGGCAGCAGCGCCTGCCGCCTCGCCGACGCCCACCGTGCGACCGACGCCGCGCGAAACACCCGGCATCCACGTCAAATCGCAAGGCAATCCCGGCCACGACAAGACCGACCCGAACGACAAGTCCGTCGCCGGTTTCGTCTACAATTCGGATCCGCCGACGTCGGGGATGCACCTCGAGCGGTTTGCGGACGCCTTGATAAACACCAAACCGATGCCGAAATGGCTTCAGGTGCACTTGCTCGAGCACGGCAACGTATTGCTGCAATACAATTGCACGTGCCCCGACATCTCCGGAGCGCTCGCGCAGTTGGCGACGACGTACAACAATCGCGAGCTGCCGGCGGGTCAGACGGTCTTCACGCCTGAGACGATACAGGCGATCTTGGAACACGGCGCCGGCGTCGTGGTGGCGCCGTATCCGCCCATGAAGAGCAAGATCGCGCTCACCGCGTGGCGCCGGCTCGAAACGCTCGACGCGTTCGATCAGACGACGATCATGCGGTTCATCAACGCCTATCTGGCAAATCCGGAAACAGCTTCGTCATAGCGGCAACGCGCACGAAGCGTCGCCGCGCGCTCGACACGTAGCACTCGAGCGAAGCTCGAGTTTAGCTCTTACGAACCCGCTTTCACTAGCTGCGGATATTGCTTGTGCAACGCCTCCAGCTTCGGCTTGTCGTTGAACAAGACGTACGGATAGTACGGATTGCGCGCGACGAAATGCTGGTGGTACCCTTCGGCAGGATAAAAGCCTTCCAGCGGAACGATCTGCGTCACGATCGGCGCCGGGAAGGTCTTCTGCTCGGTCAGACGATGCACGTAAGCCTGCGCCTCTTTACGCTGAGCATCGCTGGTGTAGAAGATGGCCGAGCGATACTGCGTGCCTTCATCCGGTCCTTGACGGTTCAACTCAGTCGGGTCGTGCGCGACCAAGAAATAGATTTCGAGCAGCTGGTCGAAAGAGACGAGGCTCGGGTCGAAGGTGATCTCGACCGATTCCGCGTGGCCGGTCTCGCCCGTTTCGACGATTTCGTAGTGCGCCGTGGCCTTGGCGCCGCCGGCGTAACCCGCAACAGCGCTCGAAACGCCTTTGAGCGATTCGAACACCGCTTGCATGCCCCAGAAGCAGCCGCCCGCAAGCACGACTTTCTCCGTCGCCGGCGGGTGCGCCGGCGATTGCGCCGAGTCGGCGCGTACGTCCGAAGTGCAAAGCAGAAAGGCGCACGCCAGCAAGGCGCCGCCGGCTATAAACGAAGATATGGCTCTCATCGTGTCATCACGACCATACATACGCGTTCCAAAGGAAATCGGATGCCGGGGCCGGCCGCGGTTGGAACATCACTTCCACGGCAGCGCATCTAGCCACTCGAGCAGGGTGCGTTCGTAGCGGATTGCGAATTGCGCCGCTCGCTTGACGGCCGTGTCGGCCGCACCGCGCTCGAACTCGATGGAGCGCGCCAGCCGGCTCTCGGCTTGGGCGCGCCGGTTGCGCACGAAGCGCGACAGCGTCGCGCGGTCGAGATGCTCGGCGAAGTAGAGCTTCAAGAAGAAGGGATCGCGCACGAGCGCGTCGCCCGGTTCAAGCGCCAACCAATGCGCAAATGCATGCCGTCCGAGCGGCGTGAGGTTGTAGCGCTTGCGTGCGCGAGCACCGGTCCTGCCGTGTTTGACGAAGCCGGATGCCTCGAGATTCGCGATTTCCCGATACACCTGACTTTGCGTCATGTTCCAGACTTCGCGCACGGTCTGACGAGCGCGTCGTAGAATCTCGTAGCCGGAGCGCGGCTCGTCCATGAGAAACCCCAGGATTGCAGCCGCGGTCGCGTTGATGCCTCGCGTGCGGTCAGCGGTCGCCGGCCGCGCGATTGATAAAGCTTGATTCGGCATGAGTTCAGTAGTATGCGACACTGCGCTGGAGGTATCCGCCCAGGCGCGGCTATTCGCCGGCACGAATCCGGGCAGCATGCGTTCTCTTCCGTTCATCATGCTCGCCTGTGCGATGATCGCTGCGTCAGCGCTAGGCTGTGCGAAATCCGCCAGCAGCACCGCATCGTCGCCCTCACCGTCTGCAACGACAAGCGCGGCACCACAAGCGTCGGCGCCGCCGTTCCTCGGTACGCACTACACCTCCCAGGGGCACCGGCACTTCGCTGACGGCGAACCGACGAGCTTCGATTACAATTCGGATCCGCCGACGTCAGGTCCGCACCGCGAGATCTTCAACGATGTTTTCATCAGCCCGACGCCGTTGCCGAAGTACGTCCAGGTGCACTTGCTCGAGCATGGCAACGTGTTGTTACAGTACGACTGCGACTGCCCCGATATCGCCGGCGCGCTCTCGCAGATCGCTTACCGATACAACCTCAGGCTCATGCCGCCCGATCGCATCCAACCGCTGCCGCAAGATGTGCAGGCCGGCGAGGAGGCCGGCATGGCCGTGATCGTCGCGCCGTACCCCGGCATGAAGCATAAGATCGCGCTCACGGCGTGGACGCGGCTCGCGACGCTCGACGCGATCGACGAATTGAAGATCATCTCGTTCATCGACTCGTACCTGCACAACCAGACGAATCTTTCGCAATAGGCTTGTCGTCTCGGCCCCGCGCTCAAGAGCGCGGGGCTACAAGGCCGGGCCCGCGCTCTACAGCGCGGGGTTACAAGATCGGCGCCGTGATTTGTCCGGTGATCTGCAATCCGCGCGCGTACTGCGTCGTGTTGAAGCCGTTGTTGAGCTTTATCAGGTACTGGTTGTTTGTCAGATTGGTGGCTTGAATCTGGTACCCGAGACGGCCTCGCGAAGCGAACCGGCCATAGGACGCGTTCAGCTCCCAATGCGCAGGCAGGCGCCCCGGACCGTTTTCGAACAGCACGGGGAATCCGCTGCCGTACACGGTCTGCAGCGATGCGAACATCGAGCGATCCGCACCGAAGCGGAACGTGTATCCCGCGTTGAGCGTGTTGCTCTGATCGTGATCCTCGAGCGCGAAGCCGTTGGCGCCTTGCAGCGCGGCAGGTGAGAACAAGAACGTGCCCCCGGAGATGCCCGATGCGAGGCTCTGTGACAGGCCGTACGACAGGTAATAGCTGTCGCCATTAGCCATTTGCTGCCCCGAGATGCTGAGCTCGACGCCCTGCGCCTGCCCCGTCGTCGAATTGAAGACCGTGAAGATCGGCGTGGACCCGATCTGCGTGGTGTCCAACACGTTGGCGACCGTGCGCGCCCAAGCGTTGACGTACCATCTCGCCAACGGCGTCATCTGATGCGCAAACCCAAATTCGTAGATCGAGTCGGTTTCGGGTTTTAGGTCATAGACCGGCACACCCGCCCCGCCGCTCACCACGACGGCGGAGCGGCGCGTGTCTTCGAGCGCCGGCGCCGCGTACAAGCGACCGTAGTAGAAATGCACGGTGTCTTTGGGATTGCGTGTCAGGGCGTCGAGTTCAAAGCGCGGGCTGACCTGGTTGCCGCTCGTGAATCCGGTCGACCGATCGTACCGCAGGCCGACGTTCGTCGTGAACACCGGCGATAGGATGCGCTTGTCTTCCGCATAGATGCCGAAGTTCGTGCCCGTCTGGGTCACGTTGTCGTCGAAGCGCTGCAACATCATCGCGGAGTTGATGAATTGGATGTTGAACACGCTCGAGAAATCTTCCGTGTAATAGGTGAGCCCGGTCTTGAAGTTGTCTTTGGGATCGCTGCGGAACCACGCCGTCGTCAACCCGTAGTACGTGCCGAGCCTGTCCTGGAACGCCGACGCAGCCGAGGCGCTTGCAAGATCGTTGGCAGGATCATTGAGGAATTTGACCTGCGTACGGTTGTACCACGGCGCGATCTCCAGGTATCCCTGGTCGTCTGCGCTCAGCCGGTTGAAGATGATATTGGCATACCGGTTGTACTCGTACTGGTTATCGTCGGTGCCGGGCGGCGCGAAACTGGTGCTTGACGCGCTTGTGTTGATGGGGATCTGAAACGTCGAGAATTGATTGGCGAAGTGGATCGCCCACGAATCGCGCGGGTCCGGATTGTACGCCAGCCGCAAGAATTCGTTGGACGAACTTGCGGCGTCGTGGACCGGCGGGTTCGGCGTCGGCGTGTCGAGCCCGCGGTCGGTGCGCAAGAAGTTGAGCGAAACATAGCCCTTGAGCGACTCGCCGCCGAACAAATCCGAGACCTGCGTCGCGCCGGACGCGTAGTTGCCGCCCGTCAAGACGATATCCCCGCCATTGCTCGCGGGCCGCTTGGTGAGGATGTTGACCACGCCGCCCATGCGGCTGCCGCCGAACTCCGCCGGGAACGAGCCGGTGTAGATCTCGAGCGAGCCGATGTTGCGCGGGTCGAGCACCTCGGCAAACGACGACGACGTCGTGGCAGGGATGGGTACGCCGTCGATCTCGTACGAGATGCCGTGAAAGCCGCGAGCGACGGGTTCATCGTACGAGAACGGCACGACCCCAGGCACTGTTTGTGTGATGTGCGCAAGCTTGAAATTGCTTGGCAGCGTCTGGATGAAGGTTGGAGTGAGCACCGCGACGCTCACCGGGTGGCCCACTCTCGCGACCGTGGTGACGGTCGCAAGCTTCTTCTTCGAGAGATGGAAATTGAGCGTCACGGCAGTGCCTGACGTAACCGTTGCAACCCCGTTCTGCGATCCGAGCCCCGAAGCCGTGGCGGTGACGGTATACGTGTCGAACACTAGCCGCGGAAAAATGTAGCGCCCCTCGGCATCGGTCGTCGCCTGTTGCTTCGTACCTTGGCCATTCACCGCGTCAAGGGTCGCGCCCGCGACCGGGTGGCCGGCGTCGTCAGACACGGTGCCTCGAATCGCACCGAGCGTACTCGCTCGCGCAACGTTCACATTCAAACAGCAAGAGAGAATAAGCACGAGTGAAAGCGCCGCCGTGACGGCGCGCGCAAACGAAGAAAAGCTAGAATTTTGCAAGGGATCGGCCTCCACCGGAGATGGCGGCCGACGGGCGAGACGAGATGCCGGTCTTAGCCGCCTATGCTACAAGGGCAGCGAAAACCGGAGGAGGACGGCTGGCGATGCGCCGCGCCAGCAAGGGTGGCGGAGGAAATTCGCAACGCAGCGCGAGCGTGCGCAGCACCGGGGCGCATGCGGGCCGCAGCGCGTGTGCAAGGCGCGCTATTGCGACCAACACGAAGCGCGCGATCGCCGCGGCGTGTTCGCACGCGGCGCGCGCGAACGCCCGCAGCGCGAGCGCAAGCAGCGTGCCGATGAGGATGTGAACGAACGGCGCGCTCACGTGGCTCGGCCCGAAGATCGCGGCGAATCCGGTGTTATCGTACGTCGAGAGCGACTGCTCGGCGAACTCGCCGACCACGAGAAAAATCAACTGCAAGCCGATGATGGTGATGACAAGTCGGCCGGGCGAGATGGCGCGCACGACGTCAAGTGCCGGCAACAGCCAATCCGACCTGTCGAGTTCACCGCGTCCGCTCTCGATCACGCCTCGCGCGATGCACAGCAAGGCGACGAGAAGCAGCGCTGCTGCCAGCAATGCGAAAGGCGCCTGCAGCGAGTGCGCGTAGAGCGCCGGCGCGCTGCCGAAGAAATGAGCCGATTCGATTGAGAGTTGTGCCGCGTGTCCGGCCACAGCCGCGATGAGGGCGACAGCGCCGACCAGCAACCAACAGACGTCCCGGCGAGGCATCATCTTATGGAGATATGTTTGAGTGGTGCGGCCGGACCGCCTTCATCGCGCACCGGGGTTTCACAGGTTTCTCAGGCTCGCGTCATCGGAGCGTCTGCGCTCCGGCCTTGTGCGCGGCAGACAGCAGCGTGCGCGCCGGCACCTCGCCCGAGTGGGCGTAAACGATCGTACCCTTGCCGTTGACGATGTAGATCTGCGGGAAGCCGGACAGCCCCCACGTGCGCGCTACGTTCAGTTCCGAATCGAACGCCGACGGCCACGTGACGCCGTACAGCGTGTCAAACGTGTCGACGTCGGCCTGGGAAGAGAGCACTGGGTTGTCCATGCTCGCGTTCATCGCGTACGGGGATGCCGATACTGAGACGATCGCCATACGAGATTCTGGTATCTGTTCGCGGAGGTTGCGCAAGACGGCGGTCATGCGCTGACAGTGCGGGCACCAGGTGGCGAACAGTTCGAGCAAGTAGGGCTTGCCGGCGAGCGACGCCGATGTGATCTGCCCGGAACGCGTCTGCACTGCGAAAGGCGGCGCGTGCGTGCCGACGGACCGCGCAGGCGCCGCAGTGGGTATCGCGTTCGGTTGCACTGCCGCGCTCGGCAAGCGGCGCATCTGCGTCACAGCGTAGACGACGATGGCGGCGATCGCGAGGACGCCCAGCACCATCGGCACAATCACCATCCATCGCATTCGCGGGGAGGATGGTTCGCCCTGACGTTTCCTCATGTGCTCGCGCTCTTCGCCCGGCTCATCGTCGGTGCGGTATTCATCGTCGCCGGCGTCACGAAGTTCGGCCACTCGGCCGACTTGGCGCAGACGATCGTGGCGTTCCAGTTCAACCTTCCTCCTCAGTTCGTCGGATTTGTCGCGCTGGCTTTGCCGCCGTTTGAGATCCTGCTCGGCGCGTACCTGCTGCTCGGCTGGCAACTGCGCATCGCGTCCGTGGTAGCCGTTGCTTTGTTAGCCGTCTTTGCGATCGTCCTGACCTCAGTCGTGATACGGGGCATCGACACGCCGTGCGGCTGTTTCGGTCCCGGTGAGACTGGTCCGGTGACGTGGGCGACCGTGGCGCGCGATTGCGCCGCGATCATCCCCGCGATCTACTTGGCGTGGTGGTCGTGGCGTGAGCTGCACTAGAATCGTCGCCACGAAAAACGCAAGAACGTAGCCCGGCCTCTTTGAGGCCGGGCGGAGAAATGTTTACGAGCCCGTGCCCAACTTCACTCCGACGTAGAACGTGCGCCCGGGTGCGTAGTGATTGCCCTGCGCATTGGCTAGCGTGATCCAGTACTGATGGCCGAGCAGATTGTCGATGCGCGCCCACGCCGAGGAATTCGCCCCGATCGGCATGCCCTTTTCCAACGAGAACGTGGTGTGCGGCGTGTACTTGCAAAAGCCCGGCGTCCCCGGCGGACAGGCGGCGGACGAAAGCCCGCTGCCGTATTCCTCGTCCATCGAGAACCAGCCGCCGCGCGTATCGTTGAACACGACGCCGGCCGTCGCGCCGTAGCGCTGCTCGTGGTCGGCGGGCGTCCAGTCGGTCGGCGACCCGAAGCACGGGGCGAGCAACTGCGTCTCGCAGCCCTTGTTCACGGAGTACGTGTGGTTGACCGTCACGTAGAAGCGCCCGCCGCGCGTCAGACCCTGCTGGTAGTAAGCCGACTGCGTTGCGATTCGCCCGAGCTGATAGTTGATGTCTTGATGCAGCAGCGTGACGCCCACTTGGGTGTCGTCGATCAGGTCGGTCGCGTTCTTCTGCATCACGCGCAGCCCCAGATCGCCGGCCCCCAGCGGTATGTGCCCGCCGACCTCGTACACCGAGTCGCGCTGCGGGCGCAAGTCGAACTGCGCCAGCGTCGGCTGCAGCGGCAGGTTCAAAAGAAAGGCCGCTGCCGGCGAGACATTCTCAAACGAGAACGGCGTGAAGAACCGGCCGTAGTACACGTATGCGCTCGCCCGCGGTCCGAACAAACGCGTCACTTTGACCCGCGGACTGAACTGGGCGAAGCCCTGGTCGAACTGCGTCGAGAAGATCTGGAACGCCGTCCAGCGGACGCCATAGTCCACTTCGTAGCTCGGGCCCACCTGCCAGCTGTCCTGCACGAACGCGGCTTCCGTGTGGCCGACATTCGGCGCGTTGTCGATCACGCTGTACGGCGCCAGCGGCGTCCCTGGCGTGAAAAGAGGCGCCAAGTAGTTGCCGGGTTGCAGCGCGATGTCGTAGGTCTTCGGGACCAGGGTGGTGTCGTATGAGCCGCCCCACCGCACGGTGTGGGTGCTGCTGCCCAGCGCGTAGTCGGCGTTCAGCAAGTAGTCGGACGCCGTGCGATGATCGGCCAGCGTGTAAGCGCACGTCACGTTCGAGTAATTGGTGATCGTCAACGCATTGAAGCAATCGGTCGGCAACCCACCGCTTGCCGCATTGAGCACGAATCCGTACGACCAGTCGTTGATAGGATCGCCGAAGTCGCGGATCTGCGAGCGCTTGTAGCCGCCGCCGAACGAGAAGGCGCCCCGGTCGCCGATGGGGTGACGGAATTGGAGCGCCGCAAACGTGTCATCCTGCGTTTCGTTGTCGTCGGTATCGGCCGGCTGGCCGCTGTCGGTGGCGAGCGGGATCTGGAACGTGTGGTACGCGTGCGAAATGGTGAGGTTCATGTAGTTGTTTGCCTCGCGGCCATACGGCAACGTGTAGCGCACGAATTGATTGGCGTTACTCGCTTCGTTGTGCAGCGACGTCGGTTGCGGTGGATCGAGACCGCGGCCGTTGCTGCCGTTCTGGACGGCCAACACAAGCGCGCCGGGGCCGATGCGGTCGTGATAGCCAAGCGTTCCATCGAACGTGGCGAACGAACCGCCGTCCACCTCCAGCGACGCGCCCGGGCGGGGCGCGGCGGCGCCCGTGCGCGTGCTGATGTTGAGTATTGTCGCGAAGCGCTCGCCGTACTGCGCCGGATACGCGCCTTGCAGCACGTCCACGAAAGCGGCGTCGCCCGGATTGAACTCGGTGCCAACGACTCGATTGAGTTCTTGCGGCACCACGACGCCGTCGACGATGTAGTTGATGTCGCCGTGGTCGCCGTTGAGGTGTACGACACCGTTGGCGCCGCGCGCCGCGCCGGGCAGCTGAATGAGGAGCTCGGGGAAGTTTCCGCTCGCTGGAGTTTTCGACAGCGCCGCTGCGTTGAGCGTTAGATCGGTGCCGGATCCGCGGATCGCAACAGGCAGCCTGGCTACTGTTGTGACGCTGGCAATCGTCTTTACTCCAAGCTCGAGCGTGACGGTCGCGCCGGACGCCGGCAAGTCGACGACGAGCCTGCCGCTGCCCTCTTCGGATGCGGCGAAGAGCGTATACGTGCCGGGCGACAGCGAGGCGAATTGGAAAACGCCTTGCGCGTCGGTGCGAGTCGCTTGCGAGACGTTGTTGCCGGACGCCGTCACGAGGACGTTCGGCGCCGGTTTGCCTTGGAATACAACGCTGCCGCGCAAGTATGCATTGGCCGCGTTGCCGGTGACCGGCAGGGCAAGCAGCGCGGTGAGTGCCAAGGCCGCGCACAACGCGCGGCAACGATACGAATGTGGCATGACTTCCTCTCAAAATGACCCGATGGAACGGTCGAATGCCTTCGACCGAAGGTCGTGCCGAACGATCGAGCTAGTCGACCGTCATTGCGCCGACTATGGGATCGAGAGGAACGGAGGCGGGCGGTTGTAGAGGTGCGCCGACCAGACGAAATGCGGAAACTTGAGCGCAGCCGAGTTGCGGCTGACGAAAACGGTGTGCTGATCGGCTTGGGGTTTGAGGAATAATGCTTCGAGGGCAGATGCCAGGGACGGCAATCGGCGGGAAACGATCCAGCCGAGCAGCGCCAGCACGACCACGGTGAGCAGCGCTCCAAGGATGCCGGCGGCGACGTCGTGCCCGCAGAACGGACAACCTTCGCCGTACTGCGTGGCGAGGCCGGCAGATAGTTGCAGTCCGGCGGTGAGAGCGTAGAATAATAGGCCGCGGCCGCGCAATGGAAGCGACTCAAGGCCGAGATGCAGCTCGCGTTTGAGTTCGCGCCAGCCGCTGCTTGCGCGCCGAAGTTCGCGCAAGCGGGCGATGGCGAATGCCGCGCAGCCGATCGCGGCGACGGCGAGATAGAGGTGCTTGGGTGAAAGCGCAACTGAGTCGGCGTCGCTGCCCATCGCGAAAAACTCGGAGGCGAGGTGCGCGACGATGCTGCCTAGCACGACGACCGCTAGGTAAACGGGCGTGAGGCCTTTCCAGCTCAAACGAAGCGGCTTAAGCACGGTATGAGTATCGGTACTTCTGAGCCGTTCTTTCACACGCCTATTGAGTGCTATCACTCCAGACACGACGGCGAGAGGCCGGGACTACGGGCGGCCCTGCAGCAAGAACCCCGATTCGAGCCACAAGCCGCCGTCGGCCACGAGCACGGCACCGTTGACGTACGACGCGTCATCCGACAACAAGAAGGCAGCCGCGCGCGCCACTTCCTCTTCGGTTTCAAGCCGTCCGAGCGGCACTCGCCGCGCGATGCGCTCGCGAATCGCCTCGGTCGGAAACAGTTTCGCGGCCGAGCCGGGCGTGTTCACGACTCCCGGGCATAAAGCGTTGGTGCGAATCCCATAGCGCCCCCACTCGACGGCGAGGGTCTGCGTCAGCGAGATCACGCCCGCTTTCGCGGCCGCCGAATGAATCGTTCCCGGTCCGCCGGTCCACGCGTATGCCGCGACGATGTTGAGGATCGTACCGCCGCGTCCGGATGCGATCATAGCTTTGCCGGCAGCGCGCGAACAGTAGAACGTTCCGTTGAGCACGATGTCGACGACCGCACGCCAACCGTTCGGCGAAAGATCTTCGGCCTTGACCAGAAAGTTGCCGGCTGCGTTGTTGATGAGACCGTCGACCCGCCCGCGCTTTGCGACAACGCCGTCGACCAGCGCTTGCACTTGCTCGGGGATCCGCACGTCTGTCGGCGCGGCTTGACCCCCTCCGCCGGCGGCGACGATCGCCGAAAGTGTCTGCTCGAGCGGTTCTGGCCGCCGCCCGGCAAGGACGACGTACGCGCCGAGCGACGCCAAGTGGCGCGCCATCGCGGCGCCGAGCCCGGTGCCGCCGCCCGTGATGATGATGTTCTTCGCCGTGAAGTCCGCCATGGGCCAGCATGTGCGTCTCGCGCGCGACGCGCACCTCTCGAACCGCCGATAATCCGATTGTGAGGAGAAAAGCGGCGCTCGCTTTGGTCGGCAGCGCGATGTTCGCGCTAACCTTGAGCGCGCTCTACGGCTGCGCGGGGCGCCCGCGCGTCACGATGTTCACGAACCTTACTGAGACGTACAAGCTGGCATTGCCGTCGGGCGAACAAGTCACGATTACGGACGCGCACGGCGACTCCTTCGAAGACGTCAACCACGTGCGCCGCCACATCTACTACATCGCGTACGAGACGGCTCGTGACTTTGATGACCTGCCGGGGCTGCGCCAAGAGGCGCAACGCGTCTGGGCCGCGTACTTGCCGCAGCTTCAAGGGATTGACTACGACACCGCTGTCATCACGCCTGAGAAGCAGGACGCAGGCGGCAGCATGGAAGGGCGACCGTTTTATCTCAAACATATGCCTGACGGCGCCTGGCAACTTCAGTAGGTTGCGGTCGGGCGCTGCGCACAAGCACGGACGAGTCGCAGCATTTCCAAACGGGTAAGTCCGCTAAACGGGCCGATCAAAAGCCAATACCAGCGAAAGCGAGCCCGGCTCGCAGCATCCGTGCAAAGAATTCGCGTTTCGGTCGAAAGCCGGACGTTGCCGTCATCTTCGCGCGCGAGTCTGAAGTTCCACGCGATCTTGGCGAATCCGAGCTGCGCGAACGGTTTGAATTCCGCTGCGTCGATGTGACGGATTTCGGCCACCGCCTCCCACGGTCGAGCGACAAGCCCGAATACGACCTCGTCATTCGCGCGTTCGCCCAAGAGCACAAAGCCGCCACGCTGAATAGAAGACAGCGTCAGCGGCATCCGATCGCGCCGCCGATCGCGACGAAAGCTCACCGGCAGGCCTCGCAAGGCGAGCAAAGCGCGAGTGAGCGGCGATGCATTGAGGTCCATCTCCCAAAGGCAACGATAGATCTGCTCCGGCAGCGCGCGAACGCTCACGCCGTACCTCGCCACGACGTCGAACTGGGGCAAGAAATCGTCGATGAGCGACGGAGAATCTAGTATTTCGGAACGGCCGGATCGATCTCGTCGCTCCACGCTGTGATGCCACCGGCCAGGTTCTTGGCCTTTGAAAAGCCCGCTTTGCGCAAGGCCTGCGTCACCCGACCGCTGCGCGCACCGGAGTAGCAGTAGACGACGATCTCCTTGTTCTTGTCGAGCTCGCTCATGCGCGCGGGCCACTCGTGCATCTGGATCCACTTCGTATACGGAAGCTTCGCGATCTCGACTTCGTCCGGCCGGCGCACGTCGACAAGCTCGACGGGCTCCCCGGCATCAAGTTTTACCTTGAGCTGCTGCACCGTGATCTCTGAATCTTCCATATCGCCGTTCCTTGAAACCGGAGCATCGCCGCACAGCCGCTCGTAGTCGACGAGTTGCGTGATCGTCGGACGAAGCCCGCACACCGGGCAGGCGGGATCCTTCTTCAACTTCAACTCGCGGAAGCGCATCTCGAGTGCGTCGAAGAGCAGCAGGCGCCCGAGCAGCGATTCGCCGATGCCGGCGATCAGTTTGATCGCTTCGCTCGCCTGGACCAACCCGATGATGCCCGGCAGCACGCCGAGCACGCCTGCTTGTTCGCACGACGGTACCGAACCGGGATCCGGCGGTTGCGGGAACACGCAGCGATAGCACGGTCCATGGCGCGCGTCGAACAGCGACGCTTGGCCCTCGAAGCGATAGACTGCGCCGTACGCCATGGGTTTGCCCAGCAGCACGCACGAGTCGTTGACGAGATACCTGGTGGCGAAATTGTCGCTGCCGTCGACGATGACGTCATACTCGCCCAGTATCTCGAGCGCGTTGTGGCTGGTCAACTGGACTGCGTGCGACCGGACGGCGACGTTCGGATTGATGCCGGAGAGCGTGCGCGCGGCAGATTCGACTTTCGGTTGCGCGAGCGCGGCGCTCGAATGGAGCACCTGCCGCTGCAAGTTGGAAAGTTCAACGCGGTCGTAGTCGACCACGCCGAGCGTGCCGACGCCGGCGGCGGCGAGGTAGAGGCCGGCGGGCGAGCCTA
>Ga0187846_10000045_pt1 | contig 70009 bp, 68 predicted proteins | sample TC_taG_FD_161473 | JGI IMG/M metagenome (GOLD analysis project Ga0187846, IMG submission 161473) | Biofilm microbial communities from the roof of an iron ore cave, State of Minas Gerais, Brazil - TC_06 Biofilm (v2) | ecosystem: Environmental > Terrestrial > Deep subsurface > Cave > Wall biofilm... | reverse complement strand
GGGCCGCTGTGGCGGTGCACAGCCGGCCGTCCCGGCGGAACGCCACGCCCGTGGCGCGGCGGCCATCGAACAGGATCTTTTCGGTCAGCGCTTCGGTCACGACCCGCAGGTTGGGCCGTCGCATCGCCGGGCGCAGATAGCCGACGGCGGTCGAACAGCGCTTGCCGTTGCGCGTCGTCGTCTGGTGATATCCGGCGCCGTCCTGGCTCACGCCGTTGAAATCGTCGTTGCGGGCAAAGCCGAGCTCGGTCGTCGCGGCGATGAAGGCCTCGCAGATCAGGTGCGGCGCCACATCCGACACGCAGAGCGGTCCGCCCGCACCATGGAAGCCGTCGGCGCCGCGCACCTGGTGCTCGGCGCGCTTGAAATAGGGCAGCACATCCTCGAACGACCAGCCCGTATTGCCGAGCTGGCGCCAATGGTCGAAATCCTCGGCCTGGCCACGGATATAGACCATGCCGTTGATCGATGACGACCCGCCCAACACCTTGCCGCGCGGCCAGAACACGCGGCGATCGGCGGCACCCGGGTCGGGCTCGGTCTCGTAGCACCAGTTGACAGTGGGGTCGGCGAAGGTCTTGCCGAAACCCAGCGGGATGTGGATCCAGCGGTTCGTGTCCTCGCCGCCCGCCTCGAGCAGCACGACGCGCGTCGCCGTGTCTTCGCTGAGCCGCGCTGCCACCGCGCAGCCGGCGGATCCAGCCCCGACCACGACGAAATCGGCCTCGATCCGCTCCGGCAAATCCTGTCGCGTCGCCATCTCGCTGCCCTCCCTTTGCCCGCGCCGGCAGGCGCTACATTAGCAGCCTCGGCCATGATAGGGTGGCGAATCAGCACCACCGCCGTGATACGGGAGAGGAAGATGAGCGATACGGAAATCGGCGCGCTGCGGCAAAAGCTGGCCAGCCGGGTGCGTTCGGACGACTACCGGCAGCGGCGCAAGGACATGGACGCGCGTGCGCTCGAGTACAAGATCGCGCCGGACGTCGCCGTAGAGCCGGTGACCGCAAACGGGGTCCGGGCCGAATGGACCTCGACCCCAAATGACGATCGCGACGCCGGACTGCTCTGGTTGCACGGCGGCGGTTATGTGATCGGCTCGCTCGACAGCCACCGCCATCTGGTCTCGGAGGCCGGCCGGGCCGCGAAAGCCTGGGCCTTGGCGCTCGATTACCGGTTGGCCCCCGAGTACCCGTTCCCCGCGGCGGTCGAGGATGCCGTAGCGGGATACCGTTACCTGCTGTCGCGCGGGGTTCGGACTGGCCGGATCGCAATCGCCGGCGACAGCGCCGGCGGCGGCCTCGTGGTTGCGGCGATGCTGGCGATCCGCGACGCGGGGCTGGCGCAGCCGGCTTGCAGCTGGTGCATCTCGCCGTGGGTAGACATGGAAGCGGTCGGCGAGACGATGTCGACCAAGGAGGCCGCCGATCCAATGGTGCAAAGGGCGGGGCTCCTCGAAATGGCCGGGCTCTATCTCGGCGGTGCCGACCCGCGCTCGCCGTTGGCGGCGCCGATCTACGCTGACCTCCGCGGTCTAGCACCATTGCTGATCCAGGTCGGTGCAGCTGAGACCCTACTCGACGACGCGGTCCGGCTCGCCAAGGTCGCCGGTGCCGCGGATGTGCGCGTCGATCTGCAGATCTGGCCGGAGATGGTCCATGTCTGGCACATGTTTCACCCTGAGCTCAAAGCCGGCCTCCGGGCGATCGAGGCGGGTGGGGCGTACGTCCGCAGCATGATGGCAGGGTAACGAGCCCCTTTTATTTCCGGTCTCGCTCCTCGACAAACGCCGCTAGCAAGACATTTGCCGCGGCGGTTGGGGTCCGGGTACCGGCCATAACCTCTTGTTCGACCGAAGCCAGCCGCGCGGAAACGCCGGGAGCGGCGCGGAAATGCTCTCGCAGGCCGTCGCCGATTTCGGACCAGAGTGCCATGCGCGCCTGCTCGGCGCGCCGCCGCGACCATGCACCCGATTGTTCGAGTGCCGCGCGAAAGCGCGCGACGTCGTCCCAGACCTCTTTGATGCCGACCCCCTCGAGCGCCGAAATCGCGCGGACCTGAACCTGCCATTCGGGCAGCGGCGGGCGTATCATCCGCACCGCGCTCGCATAATCGGCGGCCGAACGCTGCGCGGCATCGGCGAGCTCGCCGTCCGCCTTGTTGACGAGGACGAGATGGGCGAGCTCGATCACTCCGCGCTTGATCCCCTGCAGCTCGTCGCCAGCCGCCGGCGGCTGGATCAGCACGAACATGTCGACGATCTCGGCGACTGCTGTCTCGGCTTGGCCGACGCCGACCGTTTCGACCGCGACTGCGTCGAACCTGGCCGCCTCGCAAAGCAGGATCGCCTCGCGCGTGCGGCGCGCGACGCCCCCTGCTCTGTCGCCGGCCGAGGAGGGCCGTATGAAGGCCTCGGGCGCCTTTGCCAATTCGGTCATCCGAGTCTTGTCACCGAGAATGGCGCCACCGCCACGCTTCGATGCGGGGTCAACGGCGAGCACCGCAATCCGGCGGCCAAGCGCGATTCCATCGAGGCCGAAACGCTCGATGAAGGTTGATTTGCCGGCACCGGGCGGGCCAGAAATCCCGATGCGAACCGCGCCCCCGGTTTGCGGCAGCAGCGCCTCGACGAGTTGTTCGGCCTCGTCGCGATGGTCGGGGCGGGTCGATTCGATCAGGGTGATGGCGCGCGCGAGTGCCCGCCGATCACCCCGCTGCACAGCCGCGATCAGCTGTTCTGTGGCCACGCCCGCGGTCAATCCGCAGCGAGCGCCGCCTCGCGCTGTGCCGCCTCCTGCTGCCGGGCCCACATTGCGGCGTAGACGCGGCCTCGCGCCAGCAGCTCGCGGTGGTGGCCGCGCTCGACGATATGACCGCTGTCGAGCACCAGGATCTCGTCGGCCTCGACGATGGTCGACAACCGATGCGCGATGATCAAGGTGGTGCGGTCGGCGGAGATCTCGGCGAGGCTCGCCTGGATCTCGCGCTCGGTTTTGGTATCGAGCGCCGAGGTCGCCTCGTCGAAAACCAGGATCTTCGGCGCCTTCAAAATCACCCGGGCGATCGCCACGCGCTGCTTCTCGCCGCCGGAGAGCTTGAGGCCGCGCTCGCCGACCATCGTCCGGTAGCCGTCCGGCAGCGCGGTGATGAAATCGTAGATATGAGCGTGGCGGGCAGCCTCTTCGACGTCGCCGCGCGTCGCCCCGGGACGGCCGTAGGCGATGTTGTAATAGATCGTGTCGTTGAACAGCACGGTATCCTGCGGCACTACGCCGATCGCACGCCGCAGGCTCTGCTGCGTCACCCCGCGAACGTCCTGGCCGTCGATCTCGATTGCGCCGGCGTCGACATCGTAAAAGCGGAACAGCAGCCGCGCGATCGTCGATTTGCCGGCGCCGCTCGGGCCGACGATCGCGATCGTCGCACCGGGAGGCACCCGGAAATCGACTTCGGACAGGATCGGCCGCCGAACGTCATAGCGAAAATCGACCCGGCGAAAGGCGACAGTCCCGCGGCCGACGATCAGTGCTGGCGCTCCCGGGCGATCCTCGATCTCGGGCTTGACCGCCAGCAGCGCCAGCATCTGCTCGAGATCGGTCAGTGACTGCTTGATGTTGCGATAGACCATGCCGAGAAAGTTGAGCGGCGTGTAGAGCTGGATCAGATAGGCGTTGACCAGCACGAAGTCGCCGACCGTCATTTCCGCCGCGGCCACCCCTCGCGCGGCGAGGGTCATGATCCCAACGAGGCCGGTCGCGATGATCGTCCCCTGGCCGAGATTGAGCAGGGTCAGGGTCGTCTCGCTCTTGACCGCGGCGCGCTCATAGGCCTGGAGCGCGACGTCGTAGCGGCGCGCCTCGTGCTCCTCGTTGGCGAAATACTTGACGGTCTCGAAATTGAGCATGCCATCGACCGCCTTCGTGTTCGCCTCGCTGTTGCGGTCGTTCATCTCGCGCCGAAAGCGCACCCGCCAGTCGGTGATCGAGAACGTAAAGCCGATATAGAGCACGATCGTCGCCAGCGTGACGGCGGCGAAGGTCCAGTTGAAAAGCCGCCACAGGATCGCGCAGACCAGCAGGATCTCGAAGACCGTCGGCACGACGTTGAACAGCATGAAGGATAGGAGGAAATCGATGCCCGCCGTGCCGCGCTCGATTGCCCGCGTCAACCCGCCGGTGCGGCGGTCGAGATGAAAGCGCAGCGACAAGGCATGGACATGGCGGAAGGCGGTCAGCGCCAGCCGGCGCACGGCGCGCTGGCTGACCTTGGCGAAGACCGCGTTGCGCAGCTCGTTGAAGCCCTGCGACATCACCCGGGCGAGCCCGTAGGCGACGATCAGCGCGACCGGCACGGTGATGGCGGCGTTGCTCGGCGCCAAGGCATCGACCGCGTGCTTGTAGAGCAGCGGCACATAGATGTTGACGAGCTTGCCGGCGAGCAGGAAAGCGACCGCCAGCACGACCCGTGCCCGCAGCTCGAACGAATCGCGCGGCCATAGATAAGGGGCGAGCGATTTGAGCGCGCGCAGCTCGTCCTTGAGGCGGCCCTTTGGCCGTGGCGGGCCTGCAGTGATCGGACGGCCGTGTGGGCTCATCGCGCGGGACCGCCTTCCCGGCCGAAAGATCCAGTCTCGGCGTGCTGCGCTGCGCCATGGCCGCGCGGGAGTTTAAGCGCGACCAGCAGAGTGACGGCTATCAGCATAGCTGCCAGAAAGTAGGGGCTGTTGCGGCCGAATGCGGCAAAGGAATACCCCGCGGCGAGGGGGCCGACGACGCGGGAGAGGCTGCCGGCCGATTGCGACACGCCCATTACTTCGCCCTGTTCCTCGGGTCCAGCCCGGCGCGAGATCAGGCTGTTGATCGCGGGCTGCGTCAATCCTATGCCGAGCGCCAACCCTGTCATGGCGCCAACGAGAACCGGGAGGTGGTGCACGAACGGCATCAGCAAGAATCCGGCGGCGATCAACGCCAAGCCGGAAAGCAGCAACCGCTCTTCGCCGAAATAACGTGTCAGACGGCCGATCAAACCGCCTTGCAGTATCGCTGAAACGAAGCCGACATAAGCAAAGACATAACCGACCTGACCCGGCCCCCAGCCGAGTTGTGGCATCGCCCATATCGCAAAGACGCTCTGCATTCCGGCGAAGGCCAGGATGACGAGGAAATTGACCAAGATCAGTTGCGACAGGACTGGGCGGCGCACCACGCTGATCACCGCTCCAAAGCGGCCGGATGGCGCAGCACCGTCGCGCCGGTCGCCAGAGAGGCTTTCGGGCAGCAGCAAAACAACGCCGAGCAGGGCGAGCGCGGAGAGCCCGGCAGCAACCCAAGCCGGGGTCTCGAGGTCGGCGGCCACGGGGTCGTTCCCGGCAAGCAGGCCGCCGAGTGCCGGGCCGAGCATAAAGCCCAAGCCAAAGGCGGCGCCGATCAGCCCCATGCCGCGCGCCCGTTCCTCCGGTTGCGTGACATCCGCGATATAGGCCTGTGCGGCGGCGATGTTGCCGGCGCAGGCGCCGGCAAACGCGCGTGCGGCGAACAGCATCCACAGCGCTGTCGCGGCGCCGAGCCAAAGATAGGCGAGCGCCGATGCAGCGAGGCTGACGAGCAGCACCGGCCGTCGGCCGACGCGGTCGCTGAGCCTTCCCCACAACGGAGCGGTTACGAGCTGCGTCAAAGAATAGATCGCGACCATCGCCGTCACCTCTTGCGGCGAGGCGGCAAAGCGCACCGCATAAAACGGCAATAGCGGGATGACGAGACCGAACCCTACAAGATCGACGACGACGATGAGAAACAGGGTCGGCACCGCCCTGATATCGCCCACCATCCGCAACGCGGCAAGAGCTTCATCACGGCGAGCCGGATATTTGACGGGCGAGCGCGCACGGGCGTTATCGTGGATCAGTCGCCGGCAGGGCGCGCAACTCTCGATACAGGCGGAGCGCAAACAGCAGAGCCAACGTACCGACGAAGACCCATGTCAGCAAAAACGGCGCAATGACCGCGATCGCGGCCGCGGCCCAGGCGACCATAGAGAACAAGATCACGGTCACGGTGAAGCTGACCAGTAATGCGAAGACGCGCTGGTGCAACATCCGCCGTCCTCGCATCCATAGTGCACTCGTCGCGCTGACCATGCCCATCCCGCCCGCGACCATCAGCAGTGTGAGCACGGCGCCGTCTCCGTGGTCAGCAGCCGAGACCGACGAGGGTTTGCGGGCCGCGTTGCCCGCAACCGCTCGCGCGCGACCCGCTCGAGCAAACGCTCGAGCTCGCAGCGATCGACCCCGTCGCTCTGCATGACGAGGCCAATTAGGGGATCGTCTACCAGCTCGTCGAGCGAGCACCCGGCGATGTCCATGACATCTCTCCCGGCTATTGGGTCCCCCAGCCCTATTCATCCCAATGAGCAGTAGCTAATCAGTTAAAGCCGGGTCGCCAGGTCGGAGGTTGGCTGTGTGGCACCACGCAAATTCCCGAATTGTTCTTGCCGCGGGTAACGTCCCGCGAGGGTTTCGACCAGGCTGGACGAAGGCGATATGACGATTCACACTCGACGCTAGAGCGAAAGGAGGGCGGCGATGGAACTCGGAAAGCTCGGCGTTTGGGTCGGAATGGACGGCATGAGCGCGGCCACGGCGGCGGCCTTTGCCAAACGGGTTGAAGAGCGCCGGTACGGCGCGTTGTGGATCCCCGAGGGTCGTGGGAGGAACGCGCTGGTGCTTTCATCGTGGCTGCTTTGTCATACCAAAAGACTGATCGTGGCGACCGGGATCGCCAACATTTACGCGCGCGACGCGATGGCGATGGCGGGCGGTCAGCGCACGCTCGCCGAGCAATCGGGTGGCCGCTTTCTGCTTGGTGTTGGCGTGTCGCACCGTCCGACCGTCGAAGGCGTGCGCGGGCATGCTTACGGCAAGCCCGTCGCAACGATGCGCGCGTACCTCCAGGGAATGCGGAAGGCGCCCTATGCGGCGCCGCAACCTGCCGACAGGCCGCTGACTGTTGTCGCAGCGCTGGGGCCGAGGATGATGGCGCTGTCGGGCGAACTCGCCGACGGCGCGCATCCGTACAACACGACGCCGGAGCACACCGCCCAGGCGCGGACCATCCTCGGGACCGGCAAACTCTTATGCCCGGAGGTCTGGGTGTTGCTCGAGACCGATCGGGCAAAGGCGCGCAGCGCGGCGCGTCAGACGCTTTCTCGCTATCTGCAGCTCGAAAACTACGTCAACGGCTGGCGTCGCCAGGGCTTTAGCGGCGACGACCTTGCCGGCGGGGGCTCCGACCGCTTTGTCGATGCCATGGTGGCGTGGGGTGATGAAGGCGCGATCCGAAGCCGTATCCAACAACATTGGGACGCGGGCGCGGACCATGTCTGCATCCAGCCGATCAGCCCACAGGGTTCCCAAGACGCGACCGGTGAGCGGGTCCTCGACCTGTTGGCCCCCGCGCGGCGATCTTGACGGCCCTCGGCGCTCAGCCGACATTGTGCCTGTCGGCCTTCGTATCGGCGCGGCCGGCGACCGCGTCGGCGCGAGGAGAGAGAGGGTATCGGCGATGTACTCGGAAACCACCCGATCGATCAAAGTCACGGTGAAGCCGTTTTATCTCGAAGATCGTTCCTCGCCGGCCGAGGACCGTTACGTCTGGGCATACCATGTGCGCATCGAAAACCGCGGCGAAGAAACGGTCCAGCTACGCAACCGCCATTGGAAGATCACCGACAGTCACGGACGGATGCAGGAAGTGCGCGGCCCCGGGGTCGTCGGCGAGCAGCCTGTCCTCGGCCCCGGTGAAAGCTTCGAATATACCAGCGGCACCCCGTTGCCGACGCCGTCCGGCATCATGGTCGGCAGCTATCAGATGGAGACGAGGGGGGGCGAGAGCTTTTGGGTGCGGGTACCGGCCTTCTCGCTCGATAGTCCTCATCAACCAGTTCGGCTCAACTGAGCTAGCGGGAGCGAGCAACTCGGTTCCGGCGCCCATATTTCCAACCGCCAGAGGGAAATTAATGTCAGAAGTTGTCGCTCCGCCCCTCTTTGCGCCCAAATCCCGCTCCCGGCAACCGACGAGGGTGCGGCGGCCGACCCGGGAAGAGGCCGAGGAGGCAGTTCGGACGTTGATCCGATGGGCGGGGGACGATCCGGAGCGTGAAGGACTGCTCGGGACCCCAGACCGCATCGTGCGTTCCTACCGGGAGTTCTTCAGCGGTTACGACGAAGACCCCGTCGAGCTGCTGCAGCGGACCTTTGAGGAAACCAATGGCTACGACGAGATCGTTGTGCTGAAGGACATCCGCTTCGAATCACACTGCGAGCACCACATCGCGCCAATCATCGGCAAGGTGCATGTCGCCTATTTGCCCGACAAACGCGTCGTAGGCATCTCGAAGCTCGCGCGCCTCGTCGATGTTTACGCCAAGCGCTTGCAGATCCAGGAGAAGATGACCGCGCAAATCGCCAATACGCTCGACGAGGTGCTACAACCCAAGGGCGTCGCCGTGGTGATCGAGGCGGCACATCAGTGCATGACGACCCGCGGCGTCCACAAGCCCGGTGTCATGATGGTGACGAGCCGAATGCTCGGCGCGTTTCGCGACGACCCACTGAGCCGGCGCGAGGTTCTGGCGATGATCGGAACACCTGGTGGCGCCAAACTCGACAACGTCTGAGACCGTCTGGAGGAGGTTATCTTTATGCAGCGTGATCTAGACCAGTTTTCGGCGGAATGTTACTCGATCCTCAAGCAAGACCCGGGCGTCGAGGGGCGCAAGAAAGTATGTGCTCTGGTCCAGGACGTACTGAAAGACGAGGAGTTTATAAAGACCTATCTCACCGATGACATGCCCGAGCGCAAGGTGCTGTACGAAGATCCCGAACTCGGCTTTTGCATCCTTGGTCATGTCTACCACGGCGCCAAGGACAGCAACCCGCATGATCACGGTCCCTCTTGGGCGATCTACGGTCAAGCATGCGGCGATACTGTCATGACCGACTACGCGCCGGTCGCGCGCCCGAACGACCGACAGCCCGGCAAGGCGCGCCGGGTCAAGGACTACACACTGAAGCCCGGCATGGCCTATCTCTACAACGAAGGCGATTTGCATTCGCCGAGACGCGACGGTCCGACCCGGCTGATCCGTATCGAGGGCAAGAACATGGAGAAGGTCCAACGCTACCCTTATGAGCGCGTCGCCTAATCAACTGGAGGCGGGTGCGAGATTGATTATCCGCCAGGCGGCGGCTCGGGGGCGTCCACCTTCCGCGTTTCAACCTCGCCCGGCGGATCGCCGAAGCTGAGCAGGATGCGATAGCGCTGCCAATCTCGCCGATACTCGACCGGGTCGGGAAGCGGAATCGAGGCGCTGGAGACCATCGCGAAGAACGCCGAACGCTGTTGCGGAGCCCCTCCAGTCAGAGCGGCTAGTGGCACGCCTGCGGCGCTATTGCCGGCCCCGAAAATATCGGGGGCGTAGGCTCGGTTCGGCAATGCTGGGTACGAGGTGACGCTCGGCGACGAATTGACGTTGAGGTACGAGGCGGGGGTCGCCAGGCCATCGGGAGCGATTAGCTCTGCCTTTCGTAGCGGCAGGCGGTTGACGGCGTCGACCTCTATGACGTCGACGACACCGCCGGCAGGGAAGCGGACGTGAACTTGATCGCCCGGCAATGGCGGCAATCCGTCATCCGCGCAAGCCGCGAGGAGGGCGGTGGTCAGAATCGCTAAGACACGGTGCATTCGAGCCCCGGCTCTGGGGGAGAAGTCGGGTGACATCGTACGACCAGGTCGTGACATCGTCACGACCCGCGTGGCACAAATTATGGCGCGTCTATCGGGGATGGTGCCGATGCGAGCAGATGTTGGGACGGTAGAGGATCGGACGTTTTTCATATCGAATTTTCGCCTGCAGAACGGCAGGGTCATGCCCACGGCGAAGATCGTTTACGAAACCTATGGTCGGCGCGCCGCCGATGGCCGGAACGCGGTGCTGATTACACACGGCTATACCAGCAGCCATCATGCGGCCGGGCGCAACCCGGCAAACGGCAATCTGCCGGGCTGGTGGGACGGGCTGATCGGGCCCGGCAAAGCAATCGATACCGACAAGCTGTTTGTGGTTTCCTCGAACATGCTCGGGTCGTCGTTCGGCTCCACCAACGGGGCGAGCGTCGACCCGCTGACAGGCCAGCCGTACGAACCGGATTTTCCGGCGATCACGGTGCGCGATATCGTCTCGGCGCAGAAAGCGCTCATCGACGCGCTCGGCGTTGAGCACCTCGTCGCGGTTGCCGGCCCGTCCTATGGCGGCTACCAGGCCTTTCAGTGGGCGGTCACCTATCCCGATTTCATCGACGCGATCGTCCCGGTCGTCACGGCGCCTAAGGCGGAGAATGTCGAGCATCGCCTTGCCGAGCTGCAGGCTCGACTGGCCACCGATCCCGAATGGAACGGCGGGCGCTATTACGAACGGGGAGGGGCAAAAACGGTCCTGACAGAGCTCCGCGTCGAGATGCTGAAGCGCAACGGCATCGAGGCGGCACTTGCTCCTCGCTACTCGGACCGCGAGTCGCGCGAGGCGGAGATTCGCAAGCAGGCCGTCGACTGGGCAGCGCGGTGGGACACGAATTCGCTGGTGATTTTGCGGCGCGCCACGATTGGCTACGACACGGTAAAGGATTTTGCCAAAATTCAGGCGAAGGTCCTGTATGTGTTGTGCCGGACTGACCGGCTGTTTCCACCATCGATGGCCCCCGGGGTTATGCGCGACCTCGCGGCCGTTGGCGCAGATGGCCGGCACTTCGAGATCGACAGCGATCTCGGGCACTCGGCGAGTGGTCCGGAACACGCCAAATGGTCGCCTGTTTTGCGCGAATTCTTGGAGCCGCTAATCGTCGAGCTCGGTTGAGCCGGAACCCGACATCGCAGCTATGACCTTGCCGGTCGAGCCTCGGGCGCAGCCGGGACTCATGCTCAGAACCCTCGGCCACGCCTGCCTGGCGCTCTATCGGCACGGCGAACCTCCGCTGCTGATCACTGACCCCTGGCTCGTCGGATCTGTCTACTGGCGTAGCTGGTGGTTGCAGAATTATCCGACCGCCGAGGAAGTCGACTGGCTGGCGGGGAGCCCACTTGTGTATATCACACACGAACACCCCGACCATTTCCACATGCCGAGCATCCGCCGGCTCGGGAGCGGCCCAGCGTATCTGTTTCCGGCGTTAGCCGAGCAGGGCTACCTCGCATACATGGCCCAGCACGGGTATCGTGCGGAAGCCGTCCCGCCGTCGCGCTGGCGAGCAATCGGCGAGCGTGTGTCGATCCTGTCGATCCCCGTTTGGAACGACGACAGCATGCTGCTGATCGACACACCGAACGCGTTGATTTTAAACCTCAACGACGCCAAGCCGCAGCTGCCGGTTCTCAGGGCGATCCGGCGTATGGCGGACAGCATCGACAAGCCGAGGATATTACTGTGCAGCTATTCGCCCGCGAGCTGCATCAACAGCTTCCTCGACGAGACCGGGATCGTTTCGCTGAAACCGCGCCGGCACTACGTCGACTACGTTTGCCGCCTGTGCGATACAGTCGCGGCGGACCTCTATCTGCCATTCGCCAGCCAAGCGGTGTTCGAGCGCCGGGACAGCTGTTGGGCGAATGATTACCGAACGAGCTATGACGACCTTTGGCGGTATTGGCAATCCAATGCCGGGCTACTACCGCCCTATACGACGCTGGATCTGGCGGATTTCACGCACCACTCGATGGCGCCGGAGCAATTCCGACCAATGGAGTGGTCGAGGGTGGCGACGCTCACCGGACGCCGCGTCGCCGACGAGGAAGCTGCCGCGCTATCGGCGGAGGATGTCGCAGGTCTCGAGCGTAAATTGAACGCCTTTCGCTGGTTCCTGTGGTTGTTTTTTCGGCGCGGCTTTGCCTTTCAGCTCGGCGAGCGGCGTTTTGGCTACGACGCGTTTCGCGGTCGCCTGGAGGAGAGCAATTCCTCGACCTGCGGCGACTTCATCGTCTCAATACCCAAACTGACGATGAAGGAAGCCGTCAGGAACAACCATGTCTCGGAGCTTGGTATCTCGATGTTCGTCAGAATCCGCCTGTTGAGGCGTTTCGATCCAAGAAAAGTATATGCATTATTCGCATTACTCCAGGTCGACGACTACGGGCACCTAAAGAGCCTGACGGCGCTGCTGCGGTGGGTGGGGCGAGGGATCCGCTATACATTCGCGCTGCGCTTGCCCGTGCCGCCGCGCTAATCGGATCAACCATGGTGTGTTCCTGCCTCGCGACGTACCGCTTTTTGCAGATAGTCAACGGCCGCAGCGAGCTGCGCATCATTGCTGGTTCCGATGATTAGCGGTTTGATCGGATGCTCGGCGGGCTCGGCAATGCCGCCCTGGAGGGAGGCTGCCGGCGTCCGGGTCGACCCGGGGGCGAGCGAACCGGTGTTTTTGAGGGCCCTGTACAGATCGCTCTCATAAGTCACGAGTGCGTTCGCAACCTGCTGATTTTTTGGCAAGCCGACGACGATGTCGGGGGCAATACCCTGGCCCTGTATCGAACGCCCGGAGGGCGTGTAGTAGAGAGCTGTGGTCAGCCTCAGCGCGCCTTGCCCTTCCAGTGGAATGATGGTTTGCACTGAGCCTTTGCCGAAACTCCGAGTGCCCATCACCGTCGCGCGGTGGTGGTCCTGCAGCGCGCCCGCAACGATTTCGGCGGCGGACGCCGAGGCGCTGTTGATCAGGACGACGATCGGAGTTCCGCGCAGCAGATCGCCTGTCGTCGGGGCGCGATAGACATGATCGTCTTGACCGGCACGGCCGTGCGTCGTGACCACCACGCCGCCGTCGATAAAATCGCCGGCCACCTCGACCGAAGCGTCCAAGAGGCCGCCAGGATCATTGCGCAAGTCCAGGATCAAGCCGTTCAATCGGCCGTGCGCGAGATCTTTAAGGTGGCTGATGGCGCTGGCGAGCTCGGCCGATGTGGATTCGGTGAAGGCGGCGATGCGAACATAGCCGATATTGTCGTCTTTGAGATCCGACTTGACCGAAACGACGCGGATGATAGCGCGGGTCAGCGTGAGATCGAACAGCGGTCGATCGCTGCGCGAGATCGTCAAGTTGACCTTTGTGCCGGGCACGCCGCGCAGTCGTTTGACGATCTCCTCGACGTCCATCCCGGTGGTCGAGTGGGTGTCGATCTTGATGATCCGGTCGCCCGGCTCGATGCCGGCATCAGCCGCCGGGGTGCCGTCGATCGGCGCGATCACCTCCGGCACTCTGGCCTCTAGCGTCAGCTCGACACCGATGCCACCGAACTGGCCGCGGGTCACCGCCGTCATCTGCTCATATTGCTCCTGATCCATGTAATCGGAATGCGGATCAAGTCTGGTGAGCATCCCTTTCAGGGCGTCCTTGACGAGCTCATTGTCTGTGACCGGCTCGACATAGCTCTTCTGGACCTGTTTCAGCACGTCCCGGAAGAGGCCGAGATCGGTGCCATCCCCGGTCGGAGCAGCGGTGCCGGCCCCGGCACTGTCGCAGCCATGGAGGGTTATCATCACCAGAAACGCGGCAGCGACCCTCGGGGCCGTGCGGTGAAGGCCGGAGCTCGTGATCATCGGACCTTTCGCGGCAGGGCGGCCGCGGGCGATATGCCGCCCGCTCAGCCGCTGCAGAATGTAATCTTTGTCCGGCCGGCTTCTAGAGCGCGTCTCGCCGAACGGCGCTACTCCAAGGTGAAGCCGCGGGCGCGTAGATAGGCCGGAAAATTCTGTCCTTCGGGTCGGGTGGCTTGCCGCGCCTTGTCCTCCGACCAGCCATAAAGCGAGGCGAATCCAAAGATTTCCGGCAGCCGCTGCTGCTCCCGTGGGATCGAGAACCGGGTGTCACGCCTCAGGTCATACGCGGTTACGGCGGCATCGAGACGAGAGTCGTTGTACCGGTCGATGTGGAGGGTAACCTCGAGTGGCAGGCGCATGCTGATGTGCCCGGCAGCAGCGGGATAACCGACACACAAACCGGCGACGGGAAACACCTTTTCAGGTAGATCCAGGATGTCAGCGACCGCATCGGGGTGGTTGCGGATGACGCTGATCGGACAGCAGCCAAGCCCCGCCGTCTCGGCCGCCAAGATAAAGGTCTGCAAGACCAGCGCCGTATCGACCGCGGCATTGAAGAACCCTTCGAGCTTACCGTTGTCGGCTTGGTGGCCGCGTAGCTCGCCGAGCCGCTCGAGGCGGCGCGCGTCGCCGCAGAAGACCAAGAAGACCGGCGCCGTGCCAATCCATGGCATCTCCGGGACGAGTGCAGCGAGACGGTCGCGTCGGGCCCGCTCCTCGACCCGAATCACCGAGGCTTGCTGGAAATCCGATTTCGAGGAAGCGGAAAATGCCGCCGCGAGCAACAGACGCAACAGTGGCTCGGCGACCGGCCGGTCGGCGTAGCGCCGGTGTGTGCGCCGCATCAGAATTTTGCGCACCCAGGGAATCTCCGGAACGTCGCCGGGGATGCCGGCACCGTCGCCAAACCGGGCGCGCCACTCGTCTTCGTAGCTTACGCTCATCGGGACTACGCCGCCCTGATCCGGTCGAGATCGGCCTCGTCGAAGATATAACTCTGGTTACAGAATTCGCAGGTCACCGTGGTGACCCCTTCGTGCCGCATCTCGTCCAACTCATCGGGCGAGAAAAGACGCAGTATGCCTTCGATGCGCTCTCGCGAGCAGCGGCAGCGCGCTTCGAGCGAATGAGTGTCGTACACCCGGACGCCGTCTTCGTGAAACAGCCGGAACAACAGTCGATGCGGCGATAGATCGGGGTCGACGAGCTCCTGGGCGGTCGCCGAGCTCATCAGCACCATTGCCCGCCGCCAGCCATCCTCGACATCGTCAGCGATGACCCGATATCCCCCTTCGGGTGGCACACGCTGAAGCATCAATCCCCCGCCGCGCCAAGTGCCGCGGTGCCCGGTGCGGCGCACCGAAAGCTTGATGCCCGCCTGGATCTGTTCCGACTGACGAAAGTAGTGTTGCGCACATTCGGCCAGAGTGGCACCCGCGAGTTCGACGATCCCCTGATAACGGTCGGTCTCCTCACCCTGGTCGACCGTGAAGGCGATGTAGCCGGACCCGACGAGCCGAGGGACCGAGAGCATCCCCATCCTTGCGCCGGTCAGCGCCGCCTCGAGCTTCGCTGAATCATATTGCGCATAACCGCGCACCGCCCCGGCAGTCGACACATCGGCGACCATCAGGCGGATCGGCCCGTCGCCTTTGGTCTGAAGCGTGAAGATTCCATCGTATTTGAGCGCTCCGGCGAGGACGACGGCGAGGGTGATGGCTTCGCCCAGCATCGCCGCCACGGGCTCGGGATAGGCATGCTGCGACAGGATGCGGTCGATCGTCGGGCCGAGCCGGACCAGGCGGCCGCGCAACGCGAAGGGATCGATCCGAAAAGGCTGGACGAGGTCGTCCGGCCCGGAAACAGCTCCGGAGGGACTGCCGTCCGGCATCCTATCGCCGCCTCTCAGCCCAGACACCAGGCGAGGATTCCCTTCTGAGCGTGCAGCCGGTTCTCCGCCTCGTCCCAGACGACCGATTGGGGACCGTCGATGACACCCGGCGTCACCTCCTGGCCGCGCTTTGCCGGCAGGCAGTGCATGAAAATGGCGTCCGGCTTGGCGTGCGCCATCAGCTGCTCGTCGACGCGGTACGGCGCCAGCATGTTGTGGCGGTTGACGCTCGCCTCGGCGCCCATCGAAATCCACGTATCGGTGACGACGCAGTCCGCATCACTGACGGCTTCGATCGGCTCAGCAGTCAGACGGATCCGGCCGCCCTCTTGCTGCGCCCAGTCGATCAAGCGTTGCGGCGGGCTGAGCTCCTCGGGGCAGGCGAGCCGCAGGGTGAAGCCGAAGCGGACGGCTGCATGGATCCAGCTCGCTGCTACGTTATTGGCATCGCCGCTCCAGGCCACGATCCTGCTTGCCAGCGGTCCCTTCTTTTCCTGCAAGGTCATCACATCGGCCATGAGCTGGCAGGGGTGCGACGCGTCGGTCAACCCGTTGATGACCGGGACGGTCGCGTGCTCCGCGAGTTCCTTCAGCTTTCTCGACTCCGTGGTGCGGATCATGATCGCGTCGACATAGCGCGACAGCACGCGCGCCGTGTCGGCTATGGTTTCGCCGCGCCCGAGCTGAGTATCCGCCGCATCGAGAAAGATCGTGTCGCCGCCGAGATGACGCATCGCCACCTCAAAGGAGACACGGGTCCGGGTCGAGGGCTTTTCGAAGATCATCGCCAACGTCTTGCCGGCGAGCGGCCGGTCGCGCCGGCCGTTCTTGTAGGCGAAGCCGAGGTCGAGGATGCGGCGCAGCGCCCTACTATCGAATTGGTCGAGATCAAGAAAATGGCGCGGCGGCCCGGGCGGCGCGCCCTGCCGGCGGATCACCGCCGCTTCGCGCGCGAGGCTCCTCATGTCGGCCACTCCGCCGCGACCCTGTGCATGACGCCGAGCGCCTCGTCGATCTCACGCTCGCCGACGATCAGCGGCGGCAGGATACGGAGCACATTCTCTCCGGCCGTCAGGCACAAGAGGCCATTCTGGCGCAGCTTGGCGACGAAATCGGCGGCCGGCACGACGCAGCGGATGCCGAGCAGCAGACCGGAGCCGCGCAGCTCGGCAAAGAGCTTGGGATAGGAGCGAACCAGCGCTTCGAGGCGTCGCTGCAGCAGCTTTGCCATCGCGTCGACGCGTTCGAAGAAGCCGGGCGCCAACATCACGTCGAGGACGGCATTGCCCGTCGCCACTGCCAGAGGATTGCCGCCAAACGTCGAGCCGTGGGTGCCGGCGGCCATCCCCGCCGCCGCGCGCTCGGTCGCGAGACACGCGCCGATCGGGAAACCCCCGCCGAGCGCCTTGGCGATTGCCATCACATCGGGTGGGACCCCTTCCCATTCATGGGCGAAGAGCTTGCCGGTCCGACCCATTCCGCTCTGCACCTCGTCGTAGACAAGAAGCAGACCGAACTCGTCAGCGATGTCGCGCAATCCCTTGAGGTAGCCGGTGGGAGCGGCGCGCACACCGCCTTCGCCCTGGATCGGCTCGACAAAAATCGCCGCGGTCTCCTTGCCGATTGCCGCGCGCATCTCGTTCAGATTGCCGAATGCCACGTGGTCGAAGCCGTCCATCGGCGGTCCGAAACCCTTGAGGTAGGCGTCGTTGCCCGCCGCGGCCAAGGTCGCCAGGGTGCGGCCGTGGAACGAGCCCTCGCAGGCGACGATGCGCCAGCGTTCCGGGTGCCCGGTCTCGGACTGGTACTTGCGCGCGATCTTGAGCGCCAGCTCACAGGCCTCGGCCCCGGAGTTGCCGAAAAACACAGTGTCGGCGAAGGTGTTGTTGACGAGGCGCTGGGCCAGCCGCTCCTGGCCGGGGATCTGGAAAAGGTTCGAGGTGTGCCACAGGCGCTTGGCCTGTTCGGTGACGGCATCGACGAGGTGCGGGTGACAGTGGCCGAGCCCAGTCACGGCGATGCCGCTGGTGAAATCGAGGAACTTGCGTCCGTCGGTAGCCCAGAGATAGGGGCCTTCGCCCCGATCGACGGCAACATCCCACCGACCGTAAGTCGGCATAATGGCTGAAATCACGGACAATCTCCTGCGCGAAAGAGTAGGGGAAGAAGAGGACGCGGGGTTGCGCGGCTATCGTCGTCGCCGGCTCCCGGCCGGCACGATCTTGCGTCCCTCTCCCGAACGCCGGCCCCCTCTGCCGGGATCGCGCATCATCGGCTCTCTCCTCTTCTCGCCGGATCGGCGCGGCCGGTCCGCCTTCGAGCAGGAAAGCGGCGGAGTATGGGGATGGTGCTCTCCCCTGTCAATTCGCGCTCGACCGGGGGCGAAGTGTTCAACGCCTCGCGCTTCCCTGACGGCAGGGAAAATTTTTTCAGCGCCCGGAAATCACCCGATCCGGTTCAGAAAATCACGTAAAATCATGGTCTTGATTCATCGAACCCAATCGGTCGGCAGGGAAAGTTTCTACCCTGCCAAACCAGTCGGCAGGGAATGGCATCGTCAATTTGGTGACGCCGCATCTGGTTGCGGTATACGCATTAAGTCAGTCAATCGCAATATTGCGATATGATATGCTTCGATTTTGGCGCCAATTTGGCGAGCGCTCGACGGCGGCGGGGTAGGGAGGAGCAAAAGGCGATGGCGGAAGAGAGCGGCACGGACTGGCGATCGCTCGAACAATTCTCGTTTGGCGACAGTCCTGCATTGGCCGATGAACTCGCCGAGCTGGTGCTGGCGGGCAAGAAGCGGGCGACCTGCTGGGCGCCCAGCGAGGGGGCGAAGACGCATGTCGGCAGGCGATGGGTGGTGCGCAACGGCTCCGGCGTCCCGATAGCGGTGATCGAGACGGTCGAGCTGACGCAGCGCCGCTTCGACGAAGTCGACGCGGCCTTTGCCTTCGAGGAGGGCGAAGGCGATCGCACGCTCGCCTCCTGGCGTCGGGCGCATCAAAACTACTTTTGGCGACAGCGGACCTTCGCGCCCGATATGCTGCTCTATTGCGAACGCTTCCGTCTGGTCGCGCGCCTCGACGCCGAGGCAGCAACCGAGATTACGCCGAGCGTCATTTGACCGACCACGCCATATAGACTAAACTTAGTCCGACTAGGAGGCCCCGATGCGCACGGTTAATATTCATGCGGCAAAAACCCAGCTCTCGCGCTTGGTCGAGGCTGCCGCAGCCGGCGAGGAAATCATCATTGCCAAGTCCGGCAAGCCGGTCGCCCGCTTGGGGCCGCTCGCCGGCCCGGGACGCGTTCGCCGTCTCGGCATCCTGGCCGGGAAGCTGCATGTGCCGGAGGATTTTGATGCCCCCTTGCCGGACGAGGTGGTCGAGGCGTTCGAAGGACGCTGATGCGCGTGCTACTCGACACGCATGTCCTGCTGTGGGCGCTCGCCGAGCCGGTGAGGCTCGACCCGGAGACGCGCGCCGCGATCGAAAGCGGTGAGGTGGAGGTATTGTTCAGCGCTGCCAGCATTTGGGAGATCGCCATCAAAGCCGGATTGGGACGCTCCGGTTTTGCATTCGATCCCGCCGAGATCGCCCGGGCAGCGATCGACACAGGGTTTAGTGAATTGGCGGTTCGGGCGAACGCGGCCGCCCTCGTTGGTCGCCTGCCGCTGCTGCACCGCGATCCGTTCGACCGCGTTCTCGTCGCGCAGGCGATCGTCGAGTCGGCAACCCTCTTTACCGCCGACCGGCAGCTCGTGCCCTATTCGGACTTGGTCAGGCGCGTCGGCGGGAACTAGCCGAAGGGCGGGGCACAGGCGGATCTCCGGCATACTCTCGCTGGTAGGAGAAGGGGCAGGGGCGTATCGTCGCGGGCGATGGTGCGAGGTAAGGCGAAGCCGATGCCCGACGACGCACAGATTGACCCCAACGAGACCATAGCCGCACTTCGACGGGAACGCGACGCGCTTGCGGCCGAGCGCGACGAGGCGCTGGCCCAGCAGGCGGCCATTTCCGAAATCCTGCAGGTCATCAGCGGCTCGCCGGGCGAGCTCGCGCCGGTGTTCGACGCGATGCTGGAAAAGGCGGTCGGGCTGTGCGAGGCGGCGTTCGGCTCGATGCTGCTCTATAACGGCGAACGCTTTGATACGGTCGCGGTACGTGGCGTCCCGGCAGCGTTTGCCGACTATGTCAAGACGGATCGCCCGGTGCATGGGTCGGGTACCGGTCCCGCGCGCATCCTCGCAGGCGAGCGGTTCGTACATATCGCCGATCTCGCCGCCGAGGAGCCCTACAGGGCGGGCGATCCGCAGCGCCGCGCGCTCGTGGACCTCGGCGGAGCCCGCAGTCTAGTTTGCGTAGCGCTCCTAAGGGATGATGCCCATTCTGGGCATCATCGCAATTTATCGCCAAGAAGTGCGGCCGTTCTCGGATAAGCAGATCGCACTGCTGCAGAACTTTGCGGCGCAGGTCGTGATCGCGATGGAGAACGCGCGGCTCCTGACCGAGACGCTCGAAGCATTGGAGCAGCAGACCGCGACCGCCGAGGTATTGCAGGTCATCAACTCCTCGCCCGGCGACCTCGCGCCAGTGTTCGACGCGATGCTCGAAAAGGCGATTCGCCTGTGCGAGGCGGCTTTTGGGACGTTTTGGACGTACGACGGCGAATTCGTTCATTTCGCGGCTGCCCGCGGCCATCCGCGCTTCGACGAATGGACTCGGAATGTCGGCCCATCTCGCGTCAATCCCGGGTCGACGGTCGAACGCCTCCTACGGGGCGAGCCGGTGGTGCACATTCCCGATGCGCGCGACGATGAGGCATATCGTTCGGGCAATCCGCGGCGTCGCGCGTTGGTTGATGTCGGCGGCGCCCGCAGCTACGTAACGGTGCCGCTGCGCAAGGGCGACAAACTGCTCGGCGCCTTTGCGATCTACCGCCAGGAAGTACGGCCTTTCACCGACAAGCAGATCGCGCTCTGCCAGAATTTCGCGGCGCAGGCGGTGGTTGCAATGGAGAACGCGCGGCTCATCACTGAAACGCGCGAAGCATTGGAGCAGCAGACCGCGACGGCCGAGGTGCTGCAAGTCGTCAGTTCTTCGCCCGGCAACTTGATACCGGTGTTCGATGCGATGCTCGAGAGGGCGATGGTTCTCTGTGAAGCGTCGTTCGGCGGCTTCTTCATTGCCGAGGGCGGACGCGTTCGTGCGGCGGCAACGCGCGGTCTTCCCAGTCGGTTGGACGACTTCCTGCGGCAAGGGTTTACCCCCGTTCAGTCGAGTGTGGCGTTCAGTGGGAAGCTGATCCACATCGCAGATCTCACCAAAGAAGACTTGACCGGTAGGGCGGGGCTCGCAGCCGTGATGGAACACGGCGGCGCGCGCACGGCTCTCGTCGTCCCGCTGCGCAAAGAAAGTGCCGTTTTTGGTACGATCACGGCCTATCGCCAGGAGGTGCGACCGTTCGCCGAAAAGCAGATCGCGTTATTGCAGAGCTTCGCGGCGCAGGCGGTCATCGCGATGGAAAACGCGCGGCTCATTACCGAGACGCGCGAGGCATTGGAGCAGCAGACCGCGACCGCTGAGGTATTGCAGGTCATCAACTCCTCGCCCGGCGACCTTGCGCCGGTATTCGAGGCCATATTGGAGAAAGCGCACAGCCTCTGCGGTGCCGCTGCCGGCTCTTTGGGGATTTATGACGGGAAGACGTGGCGCGCCGTCGTACAGCGCGGTTATGGGGAACCGCTGGCGAGTATGCTGCGGCAACCGGCCCGCGCCTCGGACAACCCATTTCTCCAGGAATTGATCGATGGCGTTCCCTTCGTCCACGTCGCCGATCTGGCGCAGCTCGACCATCCCATAGGGCATGCAAACGTCGCGGCGGGCGTCCGCACCCTGCTGGGTGTTGCGCTACGCAAAGACCATGCGCTGCTTGGTACGATTTCCATAGCTCGACGCGAGCCCCGACCGTTCTCCGACAAGGAAATCGCACTGCTCGAAAACTTCGCGGCTCAGGCGGTCATCGCGATGGAAAACGCGCGGCTGCTGACCGAGACGCGCGAGGCGCTCGAGCAGCAGACCGCGACCGCCGAGGTATTGCAGGTCATCAACTCCTCGCCCGGCGATCTCACCCCGGTGTTCGACGCGATATTGGAGAAGGCGCATACCCTCTGCGGCGCAGCCCACGGGAGCCTGCAGCTCTACGATGGTGAGAAGTTACATGCCGTCGCGACGCACGCCGTGTCGGACAAATTCGCTGAGATTTTGCGCGAGGGCTATTGTGCTGCCGATTCACCGGCGAGCCGGGCGCTGATCGAGGGTCAGCCCTTTATCCAGATCGCCGACTGCACGGAAATCGACCACCCGGTTTTTCGCAGCGCAGCCGGGCTTTCGGGTATCCGCACGGTGCTGTTTGTTCCGCTGCGCAGAGACGACGCATTCCTGGGACTGATCTCCGCGGCGCGCCTAGAGGTCCGATCGTTCAGCGACAAGCAAATCGCGCTGCTGCAGAATTTCGCGGCGCAGGCGGTCATCGCAATGGAGAATGCGCGGCTGTTGACCGAAACGCGCGAGGCGCTCGAGCAGCAGACCGCGACGGCGGAGGTGTTGCAGGTCATCAATTCCTCGCCCGGCGATCTGGTGCCGGTTTTCGACGCCATGCTCGAAAAGGCGATGCGGTTGTGTGAGGCGGCTTTTGGGATGCTTTGGACTTATGACGGCGAGCGTTTAAACGCCGTTGCCATGCGCGGCGTGCCAGACGAATACACGGATTTCGCACGAGAGCCATTGCTCCCCAGCCCGCAGACCGGGCTCGGCCGCATCCTGCATGGAGAAAGTCTGGTCCATATAGCGGATATTAGGGACGACGAGGTCTATCGGTCTGGCGACAAGTTGCGCGTTGCGACGGTCGAGCTTGGTGGCGCGCGCACGCTCCTCGTAGTGCCACTGCGCAAAGAGGGAGCGCTGCTGGGCGTGTTCACCATTTACCGGCAGGAGGTTCGCCCGTTTTCTGACGAGCACATTGCGCTGTTGCAGAATTTCGCGGCGCAGGCGGTGATCGCGATGGAGAACGCGCGGCTGTTAGGCAAGTTGCGCGAGCGCACGCGCGACCTCGAACAGTCGCTCGAATATCAGACCGCGACCAGCGATGTGCTTGAGGTCATCAGCCGCTCGACCTTCGATCTGCAACCGGTGCTCGATACGCTTATCGGCACCGCGGCTCGGTTGTGCCAGGCCGAGGGCGGCCATATCGCGACCCGCGATGGTGACGTTTATCGACCCGTTGCGACCTTTGCTTATTCTCCGGAGCACGCCGCTTTCGCTCGGACGCTGGTATTCAAGGCAGACAACACAACAGTCATCGGCCGGACGGTATTGGAGCGCACCGTCACTCATGTTTCCGATATGCAGGCCGACCCCGCCTACGCGTCTGCCCCCGGGGTCGTAAAATCGGACGGGGGCCGAACCGTGCTCGGAGTGCCGCTCTTGCGGCAGGGGGAACCCATTGGTGCCATCGGGCTCGGGCGCCGGCGAGTCGAGCCGTTCACCGAGCGGCAAATCGAGCTGGTGCGCACATTTGCCGACCAGGCGGTCATTGCGATCGAGAACACGCGGCTGTTGACCGAGTTGCGCGAGTCGCTGGAGCAGCAGCAGGCGATCGCCGAGATCCTGCAGGTTATCAATTTCTCGTCCGGGAACCTCACTCCGGTGTTCGACGCGATCCTCGAAAAGGCGATGCGGCTGTGCGAGGCGTCATTTGGGCAGCTCAGCACCTATGACGGCGAGCGCTTCCATACCGTGGCGACGCGGGGCGTCCCGGCAGCCTTCGCCGACTACCGGAGGAGTAACCCGCCCAACTACGGGCCGGGAACCGCCCCGGCTCGGGTATTGGCGGGAGAGCGCGTCATTTCTATCGATGACCTGAAAGCCGAACCCGCCTATCAGATGGGCGAGACCAATCGCCGGGCGCTCGTCGATCTTGGCGGCGCCCGCAGCGAGGCGATGGTGGCGCTGACAAAGGATGACGTCGTCCTTGGCTTCATCGAGATTTATCGGCAGGAGGTGCACCCATTCTCCGATAAACAGGTCGCGCTGTTGCAGAATTTTGCCGCCCAGGCGGTCATTGCGATGGACAATGCGCGGCTCTTGAATGAGATCCGCCAGCGCCAGGCTGAATTGCGCGTGACCTTCGACAATATGGGCGACGGTGTGGCGATGTTCGATGCCGAACTGCGGCTCGCCGCGTGGAACCTCAATTTCCAGCGCATCCTCGATCTGCCCGAGGCGCTGCTGGCGGAGCGGCTGAGCTATCCCGACTACATCCGCTTCCTCGCCGAGCGCGGCGAATTTGGCAGCGCCGACATCGAGGCGGAGCTCGGCCGTCGCCTCGAAGCGATTGGCCGGGAATTGCGCTTCGAGCACACGCGGCCCGATGGCCGGGTCATCGAGGTGCGTCGCAATGGGGTGCCGGGCGGCGGGTTTGTCGTGATCTACAGCGACGTAACGGAACGCAAGCGCGCCGAGGCCGAGATCCGCGCGGCGCGCGACACTGCCGAGCGTGCCCTGCAAGAGCTTCAGACGGCCCAGGCCAGCCTGTTGCATGCCCAGAAGATGGCGGCCCTCGGCCAGCTGACCGCCGGGATCGCGCACGAGATCAAGAACCCGCTCAATTTCGTCAACAATTTCGCCGAGCTGTCGGGCGAGCTGTTGCTTGAGCTGAAGGAGACGACGGCCCCGGCGGTGGCGGCCCTCGGCGACGACGAGCGCGCTGCGGTTGACGAGGTCGTTGAGATGCTGCGCGGCAACCTCGACAAGATCGCCGAGCACGGCAAGCGCGCCGACGGTATCGTCAAGAGCATGCTCGAACATTCGCGCGGGGTCTCGGGCGAGCGCAGGGTGGTCGACCTCAACGGTCTGATCGATGAAGCGCTGAACCTCGCCTATCACGGCACCCGCGCCCAGGATGCGAGCTTCAACATCACCCTGGAGCGCGAGTTCGACCGCGGCCTCGCCCCGATCGACCTGGCGCCGCAGGAGATGACCCGAGTGTTCCTGAACCTGTTCGGCAACGGCTTCTATGCGGCCGCCAAGCGACAACGCGACGGCGCCGGGCCGGACTTCCGGCCGACCTTGCGGGTGACGACGCACGATCTCGGCGAGATGGTCGAGGTGCGGGTTCGCGACAACGGCAGCGGCATCGCGCCGGAGATCTGGGACAAATTGTTCCAGCCTTTTGTGACGACCAAACCGACCGGCGAAGGCACCGGGCTCGGCCTGTCGATCGCCTATGACATCGTCGTGCAGCAACATGGTGGCACGATCGACGTCGACAGCGTGCCAGGCGAGTTCACCGAGTTTACGATCCGTCTGCCGCGGCGCGCGCCAGGCGATAACAGCAGGGGCCGCGGGATAACCCCCTAGACGATGCCTGACCTGCGTGACTTCACTCGCCGCTGAGGTTCGACGGCCGATCCTGCGCTCCCCCGGCGAGCGCCCGTATCAGATTAGGCGTCGACCAGCTGGCGATGCCCGCTCCGGCGAAGTCTCGGTCTGTCGTCCAGACATCCGCCTCGACGCTCCATGCCAGCGCCAACACATGGGCATCCCTGGTTGACCCATTGCGGCTCGGCACCGCGTCTCTCAGCGCCACTTCGCTGCTGGCCAAAATTGGCGCCAGCGCGGCTACCGGGACGATTGTCAGCTCCGCGGCCAATGCATCGATAACGGCCAGCAGGTCCGGGCGCTTCAGTCCGAGCTCGACGCGCCTGCGCGCTTCCTGAACGACCCGGTCGGTGGTCACCAGCGCTGCCGCGCGTGCCGCCTCCGACATCGCGCCCGAGCTTCTGCCGCGGGCAGCGGCGACGAGTACAGCGGCGTCAATTACGAGAATCGACGACGGCGTTCTCATCCTCGGGCAGGCTCGGCCGTCAGCGCGCGCACTGCCTCGACCGACCAATCGACCGGATCGACCTCGCCGAATGGAGCAAGGGCCGCATCGTCCGCCGCCGGGTCGCGGCCCTTCGCGAGCGCCTCCGCCCGGGTCAGCACGGCGGCGAGGCGATCGGGATCGGCGGCCTTGAGCGGCACCAGCAGCGCGACCGTTCGCCCGCCCGATTTCACCGTGGTCGGCCCCGGCAACGCGCCGATTGTTTCTGCGGATAGCCTCTGCAGGTCGCGGATACTGATATGTGCCATGGAAATTACATACACCGGTATGTAAACGACAATCAAGCTCTCCCGGCCATTCGCCCCATCATGGTCGTGGTCCTTTGCTATGGTAATGTATGCATAGTTTTAAATCTGCCCGACGAGACAGCTCCGCCGCGCCGGATGGAGCACACGAAGATCGGTGAATTCGAGCCGGGTGAGCGTGGCGCCTAAGGGAGGTAGGGCATGAGTGCCGAGCGCGAGGACCCCGCGACCGATCCCTGGCTGATCGTCGCCGACTTGCGGCGGCAGCTCGCGGAGCGCACGGCGGAACGCGACACAAGTGCCGCCGAGCGCGATCAAGCGCTGGCGCGCGAGGCCGCAACCGCGGAGGTATTGCAGGTCATCAACTTCTCGCCCGGCGACCTCGCTCCGGTGTTCGAGGCGATGCTCGAAAAAGCGCACAGCTTATGCGGCGTCGATCTCGGGGGCTTGATAATCCGAGATGGCGATCACTTCCACACGGTGGCCACGCGAGGCTATCCGGAACCGCTTGTGGAAGTCTTGCGACAGAGATTTCAAGCGTCTGACAATCCGATCACCCGGGCGCTGCTTGACGGCGCCGAGTTTATCCAGATTGCCAATTTGGCGGAGATCGATCACCCCGTGCCTCAGGCGGCCGTGAAGCTTGCTGGCGTACGTACCGGTCTATTTGTGCCGCTGCGCAAAGACGACGTGGTGTTCGGACAAATTTCTGCGACTCGTCGAGAGGCAGGCCATTCTCGGAAAGGGAAATTGCGCTGTTGCAGAATTTCGCAGCGCAGGCCGTCATCGCAATGGAGAACGCGCGGCTCTTGACCGAGACGCGCGAGGCGTTGGCGCAGCAGACTGCGACCGCCGAGGTCTTGCAGGTCATCAACTCCTCGCCCGGCGACTTAGCGCCGGTATTCGATGCGATATTGGAAAAGGCGCATAAGCTTTGCGGAGCTACTCTCGGGTCGTTGGGGATCTTTGAAGGCGAGACATGGCGCGCCGTCGTGCAGCGCGGTTATGGGGAACCGCTGGCGAGCAGGTTGCGGCAACCGGCCCGCGCTTCGGACACTCCCCTCCAGGAATTAATCGATGGCGCTCCTCTCATCCATGTCGCCGATCTGGCGCAGATGGATCATCCCATAGCGCAAGCGAACGTCGCGGCCGGCATCCACACCTTGCTGGTTGTGGCGCTACGCAAGGACCATGCGCTCCTCGGTACAATTTCCATCGCTCGACGCGAGCCCCGGCCGTTCTCCGACAAGCAGATTGCGTTGCTGCAGAATTTCGCCGCCCAGGCGGTCATCGCAATGGAAAATGCGCGGCTTTTGGGCGAATTGCGCGAGCGCACGCGCGACCTCGAAGAGTCGCTCGAATACCAGACCGCGACGAGCGACGTGCTTCAGGTCATCAGCCGCTCGACCTTCGATCTGCAGCCGGTGCTGGACACACTGGTCGAGACCGCCGCTCGGCTCTGTGGCGCGGAGATGGCCCATACCTTCCGTCGCGAGGGCGATTTGTGGCGGCTAGCGGCAAGCTTTGGGTTCCCGGCGGAATATGTAGCCTATTGGGACGCATTGGGCGCGGTTCCCTACGACGCAGAGTCCCGGCTTCCCGGTTGGAGATGCATCGGCGACGCCCGTCCGGTCCATATCCACGACACTGCGGCTGTTCCCGGCTATCCCGAATTCGCAAGCCAGCAAGCGCGAAGCGCGCTCGGGGTGCCGCTGCTTCGCGGAAGCGAGGTCATCGGGACCATCGTACTCGCGCGGCAGCGAGTCGAGCCGTTCACCGAGCGGCAGATCGAGCTGGTGCGTACCTTCGCCGACCAGGCCGTCATCGCGATCGAGAATACGCGGCTGCTGACCGAGTTGCGCGAGTCTCTGGAGCAGCAACAGGCGATCGCCGAGATACTGCAGGTTATCAATTCCTCGCCCGGGAACCTCACGCCGGTGTTCGACGCGATCCTCGAAAAGGCGCACAGCCTTTGCGGTGCCGCGCTCGGAAGCTTGCAGCTTTACGACGGCGAGACATTTCGTGCCGTGGCAATACGAGGCCAGTTGCAGGCGGTCGCACAACGATTGCGGCAGCCTCGCCCGCCAGGACCTGGACCCGCCCGGCTATTGAGCACCGGTCAGCGCTTCGTTCACGTGCCTGATGCAGCGGAAATCGATTCACCGGGCATGCGGGAAATTGTCAAGCTCGCCGGCTTGCGAACCGTCTTATACGTGGCGCTGCGCAAGGAGAGCACATTGCTCGGGTTCATCGGCGCCGGCCGCGACGAGGTGCGGCTGTTCAGCGATAAAGAGATCGCGCTGTTGGAGAACTTCGCGGCGCAGGCGGTGATTGCGATGGATAATGCCCGGCTGCTCGCTGAGATCCGCCAGCGCCAGGCCGAATTGCGCGTGACCTTCGACAATATGGGCGACGGTGTGGTGATGTTCGACAGCGAGCTAAGGCTCGCCGCGTGGAACCGGAATTTCCAGGATATGCTCGACCTGCCCGACGCCTTCCTCGCCGATCGGCCGAGCTTCGCCACGTATTTCCATTATCTGGCCGAGCGCGGCGAGTACGGCTCTGCCGATCTCGAAGCAGAGCTCAGCCGTGCGGTCGAAGATCCCGGCCGCGACATGCGCATCGAGCGCACGCGGCCCGACGGGCGGGTCATCGAGGTGCGGCGCAACGCCGTGCCGGGCGGCGGGTTTGTGCTGATCTACGGCGACGTCACCGAAAGAAAGCGCGCCGAGGCCGAGATCCGAGCGGCGCGCGATGCGGCCGAGAAGGCGCTCGGCGAGTTGCAGACGGCGCAGGCGAGCCTGGTTCATGCCCAGAAGATGGCCGCACTCGGCCAATTGACCGCGGGGATCGCCCACGAGATCAAGAACCCACTCAACTTCGTCAATAATTTCGCCGAGCTCGCGGGCGAACTTCTGCAGGAACTGCGAGAAACGACGGCGTCGGTGGCGGCCGCACTCAACGACGACACGCGCGCCGAGGTCGACGAGATTGTCGAAATGCTGTGCGGCAACCTCGCCAAGATCGCCGAGCACGGCAAGCGCGCCGACGGCATCGTCAAGAGCATGCTCGAACACTCGCGCGGCGTTTCGGGCGAGCGCCGCGCGGTCGACCTCAACGCGCTGGTCGAGGAGGCGCTGAACCTCGCCTATCACGGTGCTCGCGCTCAGGATGCCGGCTTCAACATCACCTTGGAGCGCGAGTTCGACGGTGGCCTTGCCCCGACGGAACTGGCGCCGCAAGAGATGACCCGGGTGTTTCTGAACCTGTTCGGCAACGGCTTTTATGCGACCGCCAAGCGCCAGCGCGACGGCGCCGCGCCGGACTTTCGGCCGACGCTAAAGGTGACGACCCGCGATCTCGGCGAGGCGGTCGAAGTGCGGGTGCGTGACAACGGCACCGGCATTCCCCCGGAGATCCGAGACAAATTGTTCCAGCCGTTCGTGACAACGAAGCCGACCGGCGAGGGCACCGGGCTGGGGCTGTCGATCGCCTATGACATCGTCACTCAGCAGCATGGCGGCACAATCGAAGTCCACAGCCGGGTCGGCGAGTTTACCGAATTCACGATCCGTCTGCCGCGACCTCGTTAGGGGACGAAACTGCTTCATTGCGCCGATCCTCGCGGTGACGGGGCTGTTGCCAGAAGTGATGTTGCAGCGTCGCCCCGCGATGTGTAATACTATGTGTAAAGGATTACACATGGCAACGAATCTGTCGATCGATCCCGACCTGCTCGATCGTGCCCTGGCGGTGAGCGGCGAGCGCACCAAAAAGGCGGCTGTCACCAAGGCGCTCCAGGAATTCATCGCCCGACGGCGCCAGAAAAGGTTGCTCGATCTGATGGGCAAGCTCGAATGGGACGAAGGGTTCGACTACAAGGCCGAACGTTCGCGTCGTTGAGCCTCTTTGTCGACACCAGCGTCTGGTCGCTGGCGTTCCGGCACGCCGCGCCCGCTGTGGCGAGTGAACGCGACGAACTGGTCCGCGCGATCCGAGCCGGCGAAGAGCTCGTGACCACCGGTCTCGTCCTGCAGGAGCTTCTGCAAGGCTTCTCCGGCCCGAGGAACCGCGCGCAAATTCTCGATCGGTTCGCCGCGTTGCCGCTACTGGTGCCCGACCGACGCGACCATGCGGAGGCGGCCGAATTGAAAAACAAATGTCGACGCGGCGGCATTCAAGCCGGCACGATCGATGCACTTCTGGCGCAGCTCTGTGTACGCCACGACCTCACGATGCTGACGTCCGATAGAGACTTTCGCAATATCGCCCGGCACTGTGCCCTGAGACTCTGGAGCGCCTTCACATAGCCCGCACATCACGCCGAGCGGGATTGCACCCGGCGGTGGCCGCTGACCTCGGCGCCGTCGACCGGCGACAGGCGCAGAAAGCCGAGCGCCGAGAAGAACGGGATCAGTGCGATCAGAAATAGGGCGAGTTGGAAGTCGCCGGCTGTCACACGGGTGGGTCCGGCGATTACCGCCAGCAATGCGGCACCGACCGCGACACCAAAGCCTCTGGCTAATTGTTGGGCGACGCCACCGACACTGGTGCTCTTGCTCAACAACGGGGCAGGGACGTCGGCGTAGCTGACCGCGTTGAGGCCGAGATACTGAATGCTGCGCACGCAGCCGGAGAGCAGAAGAAGTGCAACGATCAGCCAGACCGGCGTGTCGGCGTGCAACAACCCGCAGGCCGCGGTCACCGCGGCGGCGAGACAGGCGTTGCCGGCGAGCAGTCGGCGAAACCCGAAGACGCGCAGAAAAGCGCCGGAGAAGGTGCGTACGAGCATGGCGCCGAGGCTCGACGAGAAGGTCAGCAGGCCGGCATGGAAGGGGCTCAGCCCGAAGCCGACCTGAAATAACAAGGGCAGCAGAAATGGTGTTGCATCGAGACCCATCCGGCACAGGCTGCCGGTCACCGTGCCGACGCGAAACGTGCGGATGCGCAAGAGACGCAGATCGAGGATCGGGTCCTCGCGCCGGCGGGCGTACCAGACGTAAAACGCCAGGGTGGCGACGGCCACCGGAAAAAGCAGGGCACCGAGGCCCCTCGGGACGATAGGGCGTCCGAGATTCTCGATGGCGAATTGGAGAAAGGCGAGCCCGAACCCCGCCATCAGAAATCCGCCGAGGTCGAAGCGGGTCGGCGCCGGCGCGCGGAAATTCTCAATCAGATAGAGCGCCAGTACGACACCCGCAATGCCGATCGGGACATTCAAGTAAAAGATCGCGCGCCACGAAAAGTAGCTCGTCAGAAACCCGCCGACGATCGGCCCGACGGTCGGCCCGATCATCGCCGGGATCGTCATCCAGTTCATCGCCGAGACGAGCCCGGAGCGCGGAAAGCTGCGCAGCAGGATCAGGCGGCCGACCGGCGTCATCATCGCGCCGCCGAATCCTTGCACGACGCGCATCAGCAGCAGCATTGGTAGGCTCGTCGAAATTCCGCACAGCGCCGAGCCGGCCGCAAAAATCGCGATCGCCGCGCAAAAGACGACGCGCGCGCCGAGCCGGTCAGCGATCCAGCCGCTCAACGGAATGAAGACCGCGAGGCTCAGCAGGTAGGTTGTAATCACCAGATTGAGGCGGAGCGGATTTGACCCGAGGCTCTTTGCCATGTCCGGGATCGCCACGGCGATCATCGTCGAATCGAGGCCTTCCATGAAGAAGGCGCAACCGATCACCAGCGGGATCAGTATCCTGCGCCGGTGCTCTTCGGCCGACCTGGTGTGCGTATCGAGCCTCGACTTCATCGCCTTGCCGCGAGACCATAGCCGATCGCGAACGGGTGATGGGGCGGCAAGGTGAGCGGTCGCGAGATCGGACCCGAGCTCCTCGAACGCTGGGCGCTCGGCTATCTCGGGCGCCATGCCAGCTCGGCCGAGAATTTGCGGCGGGTGCTGATGCGCCGCGCCCGGCGATATTCTCCCCAAGCAGCGCAGCAGGCAGGAGTGCTGATTGAAGCCCTCGTCGTCCGGTACCGGGAATCCGGCCTTCTGGATGATGCCGCCTATGCCGCCGCGAGGGTCGAGTCGCTGCGCCGCCGCGGCGACTCATTGAAAGCGATTCGCGCCCGCCTGGCGGCCAAGGGAGTTCCGGTCGAGGTTGCAATCGACGCCGTCTCTCTTCTTCGCGACAGCGCCATCGACCCCGATGTAGCGGCTGCCTGCGCCTTCGCCCGGCGGCGACGGCTCGGACCGTTTCGCCGAGGAGCAGCAGATCGGCAGCGCGAGCTCGCCGCGTTCGCCCGGGCCGGGTTCAGCCGCCGCATCGCCGAAGCGGTCCTCGCTTGCTCCGACACCGAGGCCGTCGAGGCGCTCGCGCGCGATGGGCTCGGGTAAGCGGACTCAGGCGAGTCGGCGCCGAGGTGCTGCACCGCTCGACGGCGCGGTCTCTTCGAGTGCCGTGGGTGTTCCGAGGATCACGATCTGCGTGGGGTCGCGGCCGACGATGCCTTCTTTGTCGAAAGCGATCTTGACGAGCCGATTGAACGCGCGCCCGACGACCGCTTGTTTCGCGGCCACGGTGCGGATTCGCACCAACAGCACGACAGAAGACGCATCGAGCGTATCCACGCCTTGGTAGTCGAACGGGTCGAGGATCAGAGGCCGCAGAGCCTCGTCCGCCATCAGCTCCTCGCTGACCTGCCGCAAGATCTCGACCACGCGATCGATGTCTTCACTGTACGAGATCGCGATCCGGGCGACGACGTAGGCAAAATCCCGAGTCAAGTTCTTGACCGTCGTAACCTCGCTGAACGGAACCGTATGGACTGTGCCCGCCTGATCGCGCAGCCGGATCGTGCGAACCGTGATCGCTTCGACCACGCCCGCATGGTCTTTACCGATATCGACGACATCACCGACCGCGATCTGATCCTCCATCAGGATGAACAGACCGGTGATGATGTCCTTAACCAGCGCCTGGCTGCCAAACCCGATCGCGACTCCGACGACGCCGGCCCCGGCGAGCAGCGGGGTGATGTCGACCCCGATATGGGACAGGATTATCAGCGAAGTCAGGACGACGAGCACCGCCAGCATCGCCGTGCGTAAAAGGGGCAGCAAGGTGCGGATGCGCGTCCGTCGCGGTGTGCCGCTCGCGTCTACCCCACTCAGATATCGCTCGATCGCGCTGGCGAAAATTTCCCACACGGCCAGCGCGACGACGAGCTCCAGCCCGATCGACAGCGCGTTGCCGATGATGCGTCGGCCGAGGTCGGAGCCCAACCAGGCAAAGGCCCCGACATTCCAAGCCTGGAGGACGGTCAGCGCAGCAAGGAGATAGATGACGACACCCGACAGTCCGATAAGGATTGGGATGTAACGGTTCGCGCGCTGCTCGAGGGTCGGGAATTGTGCCTTGAGCTCGGGTGAGATCGCGAAGCCGCGTCGGCTCAACTCACGAATGAAGCGAACGACAACCTGCGCGGCCACAATGACGATCAGGCTCAAGGTGGTGGCGCGCGCCACATAGGCGAACCCGCCGTGGATACGCAGAGCGTAAATCAGGTAGATGCCCGAAATGTAAATGACGGCGAGGACGGACCAGATCTCGGCGACGCTGCGCCGAATACGGCCCCACCCAGAAGCGGTGGAGGTGCCGGCGATCCACCTGGCGATCAGCGCTCGGTTCTGCAGCACGAAGATGATCGCCAGGAGGGCTATCACCAAGCCCACTGCATTTAGCATCAGTCCGTAGATCGCACCGGGAGCCCCGAGCCACCACGCCGCCTCGGGCACGGCGTAGCCAAATACCGCCCAGAGAACGAACCGCCGAATCCAGATGTAAAGATAGTTGCGGGTCTCCGCGTCGAGCGGCACGAAAACTGCGCCAGCGTCGGCGGGCAGCAGCATATTTCTGGCGATACAGAGAATGAGGCGGGCTTGGACCGCCGCATTGACCAGCACAGACAACGTGATCCGGGCGCGGGTCAAAGGTTCGAGTGTCATCGACAAGGTGGTGTACGCGACGGCGGCAAAGACCAGAATAGGGAGCGCGTCGAGGATCAGGCCAAGCAGCGCGAACAAGGCACGTATCGTCCGGGTGTCGCTGCGCCGCGCCGGCAAGCGCGACGTCAGCCGCGCCAAAACCCAGCGCAGGATCCATTCGGCGATAACGGCTGTGCCGAATATCAGGAAGAACGCAAATCCAGCCTCGATCCACAGCCGTCGTGCGGCGGGATCGGAGACCTGGTGTCGGGCCCAGCCGAATAATCTCGGTGCATCGATGATTACCGCGACGCCGGCCAGGACCTCGCCGGTGAAGGCGTCGATCTGTTGGGACAGCTGAGTAAAAAACGCCGGGCCCGCGGGCTGTTCCGTCGCGGCACCGCGCTGAGCGGTGATCAGCGCGCGGAGCTGTGCGACAAGCTTAGCCCGCGCGCCGTCGTCCTGCAGGGTATCGACGAGCTGCTGAAGCTCGTCGACCGTTACCGGCGCCGGCCGAGCCGCCGCTGCGGGTTGCGCGGGCGGTGTCGGCGGGTCTGCTCGCGCGGCGGCCGGCAGAAGAATGGCAACACAAAGCAGCAGCAGAAAGGCGGCTCGGTACCCCAATTTCCGAATCCGTCTGCGGGTTCTATTCTGAACGATGGAGCGTCAAGCCGGTTCCCGCTCACTCATCAACGCAGCAACGCCGAGGGCATCATCATCGCCGCGGCGCTCCAGAGCGGCGATGACTCGCGGGCGATCGACCGCCGGCCGGTTCTGGCTGAGCTTGTATTTCCCTTCTAGGCGGGTGACAGCGATGTCGAGCCCAACGATCCCTTTGAGCATGCCCTGAAGGTACGGCTCGGGGAGGTCCTGCATGCGCCAAGGAGCAGGATTGTCCGCTTCCTGACGATCCGACAAACGCCGCAAGAGTTGGCGCAGCCAACGGTCGTCCTCGACCAGCCGCACCACCCCGTAGGCATGGACATCGACGTAATTCCAGGTCGGCACCGCTGGACCGGCGGCGTACCAGCTGGGCGAGACATAGGCGTGCGGGCCGCTGAAAATCGCTAGCACTTCGCCGCCCCGACGGAGATCCTCAACTTGCGGGTTCGGGCGCGCAAGATGACCGAGCAAATTCAGTTCCTCGCCATGAGCCTCGACCAGGAATGGAATATGGCTAGCCACGAGCCCGGCAGCGCCATGGCTGACCAGCAGACCAAAATCGTGCTGCTCGATGTGCGCGGTGAGCACCGCGGGGCGCGCTTCGGTAAAGTAAGGAGGTAAGTAGACCACGGGGTCGTCTCCAGCTTAGCGGTCCGACGGGCATCAGTGCAAATAATCCACGATAAGGGTGATCAGCAACGCCACCCCAGAAAAGAAAAGGATCGCCCCTGAGCCGCGGCTTATCCATCCGAGGTGCCGCGGCCCGATCGAACGCCGAAAATGCCCGACGCCGAAACTCAGCATTAACCACCATAGCAGCGAGCCAACCCAAACCCCGAGGACCAGGATCGACGCGCTGCCATACGTCGCCTGCGTTCCCCCGAGCCCGATCGCGGCAAAGATGCCGAGAAAGGCGAGAACCGTGATCGGATTGACCACCCCCAGCACTAAGGTCGAGGCGAAATCCCGTAACAAGGTTTCAGGATCGTAGTCGGATTCGAGCTCGGCCGGCGGCTCGGCAGCAAAAGCCCGGCCACCGATGTAGAGCAGGTAGCAGCCGCCAGCGCCGCGCAACCATTGCTCGTAGATCATCAGCCAATCGGAAACGAAGGTAAGGCCGAAGGCAGCGATGATTCCAAAGATCGCATCGGCGGTAGCCGCGCCGAGCCCCGACAGCAAGCCGGCGAGCTTGCCCTCCAAGATAGTCCGGCGAACGCACAAAACCCCGACCGGACCGACCGGCACGGCGATGACGATCCCGACGACGATGCCCTTCAAAAGAAACCCTGAAAGCATCCTGGTGGGATCCCAGACACCGGTTCGGCGTCAGTGTCCGGGAAGGGCGACCAAGGCGCAACCCGAAATGCGCACGCTGCAAGAGGCCGCCGGGCGCGCTATGCTGATCCTCAAACTTCGGAGAAATCGTCGATGCCTGATACCGAGGATGCCTATCGATTCGAGTTCACCTCGATCGATGGCGACAGCTTGCCGCTCGAGGCGTGGCGGGGTCGGCCGGTGCTGGTCGTCAATACCGCCTCCTACTGCGGATACACCCCGCAATACAGCGATCTCCAGGCGCTCTGGCAGCGCTACCGTCGTCGCGGTCTCGTCGTGATTGGGGTGCCTTCGAACGATTTCGGGGCACAGGAACCGGGGTCGGCTGCGGAGATCAAGCAATTCTGCGCTGCGGGTTACGCCGTCGACTTTCCGCTTACAGAGAAATACCGCGTCATAGGCGCCGAGGCTCACCCGTTTTATCAATGGGTCGCCGCCGCGCTCGGCGAAGCCGGCACGCCCCGCTGGAATTTCCACAAATACCTGGTCGGTCCCGACGGCCAGCTCGCCGGCACGTGGCCATCGCAAGTCGCCCCGAGCGACGCGCGAATCACCGCCGAGATCGAACGGTTATTGCCGCGACAGCCTTAGTTCAGACAGCCGCCCGCTCGACCTCGCCGAGGGGCATGGTGCGCGCGGCGGACAAGTCACTTGCGCTCGCCACGGTCCGGACCGCGAGCATGTCTCGCTTGCCGCGAATTTCGATCTCGTATCGCGGAAATGCGGAGAGATCGAGGCTGGCACGTGACGCGATCTCCTCCGAGACGACGAGCTCGCAGCCATAGGTTTTTGTGAGTGTTTCGAGCCGGCTCGCGGTGTTGACCGCGTCACCGATCGCGGTCATCGCGACGGCGCTGCCGTAGCCCATCTCGCCGACGATCGTCGGCCCGATGTGAATTCCGATGCCGATGCGCAGCGGCTGATCGAGCTCCCCGCGCAGAGAGCGATTGAGCTCATCCAGTCGTTCGGACATCAGCCGGGCCGCGTCGAGCGCTGCACGGCTAGCGGCGCGGGCGTCGCTTTCGATGCCGAACAGCGCCATGACACCGTCGCCGATGAATTTGTCGACGCGCCCTCCCGCCGCCTCGACGGCACGACCCATCGCCGCAAAATAACGATTGAGCACGAATACCACATCATAGGGGAGCCGCCCCTCAGCGAGGCTGGTAAAGCCACGAATGTCGGCGAACAGGATGGCGATTTCGCGCTCGGTGCCGCCGCCTACATCGATCCGCCGCCGCCCATCCGCGGCATGAGCAAAAGGCGGCAAGAGCGGAACCACCTCGATCGCGCCGCGGGGCCGCAGCTGGCAGGCCAGCCGCACATTGGATGGCGCGCCGATGCGCTGCAGCACCCGCAGCTCGCTCTCCCCCGGCGGATCGATGCTGTGGATTTCACCGCGCACCCGCACTCGGCAGGTCGAGCAACGGCCGCGCCCGCCGCAGACATGGGCATGCGGAATGCCGGCGAGCCGGCTCGCTTCAAGCACACTGGTGCCGGGCACGATCTCGACAAACCGCCCATCCGGATAGCCGATGTGCACGAGACCACGGCGGCGCTGCCAAGCGCGGCGCACGAGACGGGCGAGCAATACCGCCGCGACCGCGGCGACAAACAGCCGGGCTAGGATCTTGCTGATCTCGTCGAGGGCGCCTGCGGCACCCGGCGATGGCATGGTCATATTTGCGAAGGCCTTGCCGGTCCAGGCGGGATCCGCAGCCAGTGCCGCGACCTGCCGGCCGGCTTCGATCATCCCGAGCAGCGCCAGCACCGGAACGAGCACCGGTACGATCAGAGCCAGAGGCTGCAGCCGTCCATACCAGGGACGCACCCGCAGCCAGAAATGCAACCCGATCATCGCGTGCCCCCAGGCCACGACGAGGACCAGCATCTGCAGATAACCCTGACCGGGCGACCGGACGAAAAAGACCCACAGCAGATAAGCGTAGTAGCCGATATCGGTGTGGAAGAAACTGTCGGAAATCCGGGTCCCGACGACGTGACGTACGAGCAGCAGCGGAATTGCGAAGCCGAGCATCAGTTGTGCTGCCTCGGCAATGCGCAACCGCAATGTCCGCCGCTGCCATAGGGCGGAGAGCGCCAGCGCGTAATGGATCAGGAAGCTGCCGTAGAGCAGTGCCTGCGCCGGCCGATTCGTCCAGATCCGGAAGACGTACCAGAGCACGTTCTCCATCGCTCTGAGCGAGATCAGGCCGACCGCATGGTTGAGCAGATGCATCGTCACATAGGCGAGCATCACCAACCCGGAAAGGAGGCGCAGCCGCCGGATCACCCAAGACCCCGCCCGCGGCAATGCTGCAATATGAAACCTCTTGTCATCACCCCCCGGCTTCCCTTATCCGGGCGCCGCCCCACACAGTTGCGCGCGGCACCGAAGCCGGCGGCAAAGGGCACAAATCTGCCGTCATGTTGATGCACTGTTTCCGCAATCTAACCCGATGGTAAGTCGATGCTGGAGATCCGACACCTCGTCAAACATTTCGGCCCGCTGAAAGCGGTCGATGACATCTCCTTCACCGTGCCGCGCGGTGAGGTGCTCGGGTTTCTCGGCCCGAACGGCGCCGGCAAGTCGACAACGATGAAGGTGATCACGGGTTTTCTCGCTCCGACCGCCGGCACCGCGATCGTCTGCGGTCATGACATCGCGACGGAGCCGATCGCCGCAAAGAAGTGCATCGGCTATCTGCCCGAGGGCGCGCCGGCTTATCCGGATATGACGCCGGCCGATTTTCTCGACTTCATCGCCCGTATCCGCGGCTTTGCCGGAGCTGAGGCAAAGCGTCGCATCGGCCAGGTCGTCGAGATGATCAGAATCGCCGGGGTTCTGCATCAGCCGATCGAAACATTATCGAAGGGCTTCAGGCGTCGTGTCGGGGTGGCGCAGGCGCTGCTGCACGATCCTCCCGTGGTGATCCTCGACGAGCCGACGGACGGGCTCGACCCCAACCAGAAATACGAAATGCGCAAGATCATCTCGGCGATGCGGCCCGAGAAGGCGATCATTATTTCGACCCACCTGCTCGAAGAGGTCGAGGCGGTGTGCAGCCGCGCGATCATCATCGCACATGGCCGCATTTTGGCCGACGGGACCCCCGCACACCTCGCCGAACGCTCCCGCCACCACAACGCTGTGCGTCTCGGCGTCGCTTCCGGGATCCAGCCACGGGTTCGCGCCGAGCTGGCGCGGCTACCGGGAGTGGCTGCGGTCGAATCGGTCAGCGACAGCGAGGGCGACGCACTGATGATTTTCTCTGATGGCGCCGGCCCGGTTGTCGCGAAGGTTGCCGATCTCGCGCGCGCGCATGGTTGGGAGGTCACGGGACTGAGGGTCGAGCGCGGCCGGCTCGACGACGTCTTCCGCGAAATCACGACCGTTTCATCTGAAGCGGCCCCCGTTTCTGCCGCCGCCTGACGACAATGCGTAACATCATGACTATATTTCGCCGCGAGCTCGCCGGTTATTTCGCCACTCCACTCGCCTACGTATTCATTGTTATCTTTCTCGTCATGGCAGGAATATTGACTTTTTTTCTTGGCAATTTCTTCGAGCGCGGGCAGGCCGATTTGCAATCTTTCTTCTCCCTTCATCCCTGGCTCTACCTCGTCCTGATCCCGGCGCTGTCGATGCGGCTGTGGGCCGAGGAACGCAAGAGCGGGACGATCGAGGTGTTCCTGACATTGCCGATACGCATGACCGAAGCCGTGATCGGAAAATTCCTCGCCGCCTGGTGTTTTGCCGGGATTGCATTGGCCTTGACCTTCCCGTTCTGGATCACGGTCAACTTTCTCGGCCGGCCCGACAATGGGGTGATCCTCGCGAGCTACATCGGCAGCTGGTTGATGGCCGGTGCGCTATTGGCCGTCGGAGCCTGCGTCTCGGCGATGACAAAGAACCAGGTCATCGCGTTTGTCGTGACTGCGGCACTCGCCTTTGTGTTCACCGTCGCGGGCTCCTCGATCGTGCTTGGCATGCTTCAGGGTTGGGCACCCGAATGGCTGATTCGCGCCGTCGCACAGATCAGCTTTCTCGGCCATTTCGGCGCTATCACGCGCGGCGTCATAGATTTGCGCGATGTGTTTTATTTCGTGTCGATAATGATCGCCTTTCTGGCTGCCAACGCGATCCTGGTCGACCTCGAAAAGGCCGAATGAGATGGATTTCGCTGCGCGATTTCACGCCTTTCTCGCATCGCGCCGCGGAGTCGCGGTCACAGTGCTCGTTTTGATCGTGGTGACGGCGGCCTCGGCGAACATCGTGGCCGCCCACTTCCTGACGTCGCGACTCGATCTGACCGCCGAGCATCTCTATACGCTGTCGCAGGGCACGCGGAATACGTTGGCGAAGATCGACGAGCCGATCACCCTGCGCTTCTACTATTCGACCCGCCTCGGCGATGAAGCCCCGTCCTACGGCGTTTACGCACAGCGGGTGCGCGAGCTGCTCGACCAGTATGTCGCGGCGGCGCACGGCAAGATCCGCCTGGAGGTTCACAACCCGCAGCCCTTTTCGGATGTCGAGGATCGCGCCGTTGCTTTCGGGCTCAAGGGTGTGCCTCTCGATGCGCAGGGGGAGCAGGTCTATTTCGGCCTCGCCGCCACCAACTCGACCGACGATCAACAGGTCATCGCCTTCTTTGCGCCAGAGCGCGAACGCTTTCTCGAATACGATCTGACAAAGCTCGTCCACAGTTTGGCCTTCCCGAAAAAAACGGTCGTAGGCTTAATGACGAGGCTGCCGCTCGAAGGCGACATGATGGCAATGATGCGCGGGCGGCCGAGCGAGCCGATGGCCGTGATCGAGCAATTGCAACAGCTCGACCAAGTCAAGCCGCTGGCTTCAGACATCGATACGATCCCGCCGGATGTCGACGTCTTGATGCTGGTGCATCCGCAGAACCTCCCTGATAAGACGCTGTTCGCGATCGACCAGTTCGTCTTGAAAGGTGGCAAGGCACTGGTCTTTGTCGATCCGCTTTCCGAGCTTCAGGCCTCGCACCCGAGCCAGCTCAACCCGCCTGGCTCGCCGAACTCCAGCAATCTCGAGCGGCTGTTCAAGTCATGGGGGTTCGAGGTGCCGTCAAAGACGGTCGTCGGCGACCGTCGCGATGCTCAGCGGGTCGGCGTACCTGTCCCAGGACGCGGCACGCGGCCGCTCGACTACATCGCCTGGCTCAATCTGCAGTCCGCCAACCTCAATCGTGACGACATGATCACGGCTGATCTGAGCCATATCATGATGGCCTCGTCCGGCATCATCGAGCCGCTCGACGGCGCCAAGACGACGATCGAGCCGCTAATCACGACCTCGCCAGACTCGACAAAGATTCCGGCCGAGAAGCTGGTCGGGTTGCCTGACGTCGCCAGGCTGCTCACCGAGTTCAAGTCGGACAACAAACGCTACATTCTGGCCGCGCACGTGACCGGCATGGTTGACACCGCCTTTCCCGACGGGCCGCCAAAACCGCCCGAGCCCGCCAAGCCGGAGGCTGGGGCGAAACCCGAGGCGACCGATCCGCCTCAAGATGAGGCCGCGACGAAGGCGGCCGAGACAACGACGGCGCCAGAGAAGACTGCCGAGAAGCCTGCAGTCGATTGGCTCAAGACCTCGGCGCAGCCGATCAACGTTGTCGTGGTCGCCGACACCGATATGCTCGACGATCGCTTCTGGATGCAGACCCAGGATTTCTTTGGGCAAAAAATTGCTGTCCCGACCGCGAACAACGGTGACTTTGTCGCCAATGCGGTCGAGGTGCTCGCCGGCGGCAATGATTTGGTCGGTCTGCGCAGCCGCGGGACCTCGGCGCGACCCTTCCAGGTCGTCGACCGGATCGAACGGGACGCGCAAGAGCGCTACAGCGCCGAAGAGCGCGCGCTGCAGCAAAAGCTCAAGGACACCGAGGCCAAATTGGCCGATCTCACCGGAAAGGATCAGACGAGCGCCCCGACGACCCTCTCCCCCGAACAGACAAAGACAATCGAAGAATTTCGTGCCGATATGCTGCAAACCCGCCGCCAGCTGCGCAACGTGCAGTCGGCATTGCGCGGCGATATCGGGCGGTTAAAGGCGGCGCTCGAATTTCTCAACATTGCACTGATCCCGATCATAGTCGCGGCAGTCGCCATTATCCTCGGGGTCGTGCGCTTGAAACGGCGCAGCCGACGCGCCGCAGAAGCGTGATCGGCCTCTCTGAGCCTGCGAGGCCATGATGCAAAACCGAGGCTTGATTCTTCTCGCCGCCGCGACAGCGGCTCTCGTGGTGCTGGCGGTCGTGGCAATCGCCACCGGCGATCGGGGTGTCAGCCGCGCCGCGCCCGGCGAGCGCGCCTTCCCGGCTCTGGTTGCAAAACTCGGCGACGTCAGCTCGGTAGGGATCAAGCGTAACGCCCTCGCACTGACCTTCGTGCGCGACGGTGACAACTGGCTCGTTGCCGAGAAGGGCAACTATCCAGCCGCTGCCGGCAAAGTTCGCCAGATCGTGCTTGGGATGGCCGATGCGATGCTCGTCGAGCCGAAGACGCAAAAGGCGGAGTTTTATCCGCGGCTCGATGTCGGGGACCCGGGCAACGGCAAATCGACGCTTGTGACACTGAAGGACAAATCCGGCACAACGCTCGCCGAGCTGATCGTCGGCAAGCGGCGTTACGATCGGCTCGGCACCGGCACCGATGGCATCTATGTCCGAAAGCCCGGCGACGCCGAGACGTGGCTCGCCCGCGGCTCGCTCGAATTCTCCGACCAGCTTTCGAGCTGGCTCGATCGCCGCATCCTCGACATCCCAGAGAAGCGGATCGCCAAGGCGATCTTGACCCAGCCCGACGGCACAAAGCTCGTGATTACCCGCGCCAAGCCCGAGGATAAATTCACGGTCGAGGACGCGCCAGCCGACGCGAAATTCAAGAGCGAAACGACAACCAACGAACCCGCAATGGCGCTCGAAACGCTCGATCTCGACGATGTCAAGCCGGCCGCTGAGCTGCCGGTGCCGGATAAGGATGTCGTCGTTGCATCCTTCACGACGTTCGATGGGTTGACTGTCGATGTCAGGCTGCTCGACAAAGACGACATGCATTGGGGCGCGGTTTCGGCCGTCGGATCCGGAGCGGCCGAGGCCGAGGCGAAAACGATCGGCGACAAAACGTCCCGCTGGACCTATGCGATTCCGGCATACAAGGCGACCCAGATGAAGATGAAGCTCTCCGACATGCTCGAGCCGGCAAAAGGGTCTTGAGCCGGGAGGTGAGGATAGGCATAAGCACCCGGCCACTCGGAGGAGGGGGTTGAATGGTAGGTCGTGAAACACGCCTTCGCACCGCTGCAGGCGTCTCGTTTTGCCTGCTGCTCGCGGTTTGCGCAGCCCCGGCTACTACCGAGGTTCGCTGGGTGAAGACGGGGGCCGACGATGAGACGGTCTCGCGTGAATTGCGCGACTGCAATGCGCAGGCCAATGCGGCGCTTGCCAGCGAGCACGGCATCAACCAGGACATCAACGCCACGCTCGGCGGCAACTGGCAGTTCAGCGGCACATCGGCGATCGAGCACCAGTCGATGAGCGCGCAAGCCGCCGGTTATGCCGACCAAGTGCTCAACAACTGCATGCGCTCCAAGGGCTTCGCCAAGCAGAGCTAATCACAAAAACTGCTGCCAGGCAGACCATGCGGGGTCTGACCCTGGGTGCTGTAAATCCGACATTTCGATGTCGGCCGGCTGTCTTGCTCCAGACGATAGCGCATCATCTCTCGAGCCATACATCGGCGAGGTCCTGGCCGATGTATTGGCTCGGTGTGATATTCCATCCCTTGAATTTTTCCGAGGTGACCACGATGCGATTCCACCACAGGAGCGGCACCGTATAGGCGGCGGTGAGAGCGTGCCGCTCGAAATCCCGTACCATTCTGGCACGTTCTCTCGGGTCGGTGCTCATTGCCTGTCCGACATAGAGCGCGTCGAGAAAGCGGTCGGTCGAGCCCGAGTGGTTGATAGGGGACAGGTCGCGTGAAACGTATCTTGCGAGCTGTATGGTCGGATCGTCGAAATAGTCGGCTGCCAAATCCATCGCAGCGGCAAAGCGGCCGTTCTCCAGCGCCGACTGCCAGTCCTTGGTGCTCAGCATTTCTTGGCGTGTCTGCACGCCGATTTCACGCCAAGCGGCAGCCAGGAAATCGCCCGCCGGGCCATACGGAATGGGAACGTCTTTGCGGTTGGTGAGAGTGACCAGTAGGTCGGGCACCCCCGCCTCGGCGAGAAGCCGCCTTGCCTCCGCTCGCGAGGTATTGATGTCGCGGGAGAACCCTGGAAGCGTAACGAGTTCGGCCTCAGGCATGCTGATCGCGGTGCCCGGCCGCATTAAACCACCGACATATTTGAGAAAGGTGCCATCCGCAAGAGTCTGGGCTCCTTGCCAGCGGTCGATCGCCAGCGACAGCGCGCGCCGCACTCTGGGGTCGTCGAACGGCGGACTGGTAGCGTTGAAGGCGAGAGCCAGATAGCTGATCCACGGGCTCTCGCGCACCTCGACGCTCTCGCCGGCCGTGCTTACCATCTCATCACGTTCAGCCGGGCTGAAGCTGCGAAACTGCGCCATCAGGTGACCGCTCTCCATCCCTTTTACGGCCGCGGCGCCCGCGACAAATTCGGCTCTGTAGCCGTCGAGGTAGGGCTTGGCCGGCATGAAATACCGGTCCCAGCGCTTGCCGACCCAATGGTCCCCCTTCACGTGCTCGACAAAGACGAACGGCCCGCTGCCAAGGACATGCGTCTTCGGGAACAGTGCATCCTCTTTGAGCCTAGCAGCGCTGTAGATGCAGTTCCAAGGCGAAGCGAAATTTGCCAGCATCGCCGCGTCGGGCCATTGCAAGTGAAAGACCACGGTAGCCGCATCTGGAGTTTCGATGCCGTTGACCGCAGCGTAGTCGGCCTGACGCACCGAAAGGACCCCCTGCGGCGGGTGGATGATGCGCTCGTAACTTGCTTTCACATCGGCAGAAGTAAGCGGCGACCCGTCATGAAACAGGACGTTCCGACGCAGCTTGAAAGTGTAGGTGCGCTTGTCCGGCGAGACGCTCCAGGACTCGGCAAGATCGCCAACAACCTGGGGGTAGTTCGCGGTGTCGAATTTGAGGAGCGTCGAATAGTGCGGGATCACAGGATGGATGAAGACAAACGAGAAGTTGGCGTGACAGTCGTAGTTGGGCGGCTCCGCATCGACTGCAAACACAAGGGTGCCGCCACGTGTTGGCGAGGGTTCGGCAATCGCTGTGCCATGGCGAATAAGCATTGTGGCAAGGGCAAGGATTACCGTCCGCCAATACATTGTGGCAACGCCGGCTGGCCGGCCCGGTGGCGCGGCAATGTGCTGATCCGTCATCGAAAGATCCGTAGGAGGAGAGGGAGGCCGGTTATCGGGCCTGGCCAGTTTGCCAACGCTGATACTGCCGGAAGATGTCGCTCTTTTCTTGGTGCGTCATTGGCTTGCCGCCAGTCAACTGCCGGCGCTCGTCGACGAAGCGCGCGAACATCTCCTCGAGGTCTGCTTGGTTCGGCGCTTTGGCCACTTGCAGGTTGCGCTGTAGCCATTGTTCGGCGGGGGGGTAGCGCCGCCAGCCAGGAAGCTCGGCCGCGAGATTAACCTCCTGCCACTTCGCGTGGTGGCCCGGTTCGAGCAGCGCTTGGAAACTCGTAAAGAACGCGTCAACGAAATTTGCAACATTTCGGTCGCGCTCGGTAGCTTGTTGGAGATTGGCTACCACCAACACCGCACCGACTGCGACGGTATCGACCGACCCGCCGCTTGGCACGAGACCCGGATAATCCGCCGAAGTAAGCCGTGTTGGCAAATAAGCAGGGGCAAACGCCGCGTCGAACGGCAAGGGCAATAGGTGGAGCCCATCTTCCGCCCGCAAGTCATGGAAGAGTGGGACGGGTTTGCCGGACACGAACGCGAGTGCCGCGATCTCGCCGTTTCGCAACTTTGGGAGCGCCGCCTCGGAGGGTTCGTTGGTAAGTGTGACCGGAAGCTTGAGGCGGTCGAACAAACGACCTGCCATAATTGCAGTGCCGCTGTCGCGAAGATCGACGTTGACCTTCTTATTGACCAGATCGGCGGCGCTCTTGATCTCCCTGCGCGCCAGCAGATGAAATTCCTCGTTGTAGAGCTTGGTCACATAAGTGACAGACGCCTCGATCCCCGGGAGGCGCTTTTGCTCCCGCGCGTAGTCGAGGATATCGGCCTGAACGATGGCCATGTCGATGCCGCGCAACAGTTTGAGATCGATCAGATTCCCGAGGGATCCCGTGCCAATGACGGGCACCAACCGCCGTGTCGCCCCGTCATTTACAACGCTTGCGACGTCCTCTGCGATGTGCACCGAAATACTGGCGCCGCTTGCCGTCTCAAGCTCGACGACACCGCGATTGAAGACGGTTGCCTCTGGCGATGATGCAGTGGATCGGGCCGCGACGTCCACCGGGGTGACGAGCCCCGCCACCAAGAGCGGTAACGCGATGGTTAACACTGCGACCGTCGGGCGATACATGGCAGTCACCACTCCTATTTGGCTTCCAGCCCCTCCAGCAGAACCTCGGCTTCGGTGGCGCCCAGATCGCGGGCCCGGCGATACCAGACTAAGGCTTTGTCCATATCGCCGCGCGCACCGCGAAGTTGGGCATGATCGAGAAATACCGGGTCGAAAGTTTCGCCTAAGCGGATCGCTGCCTGCCCGTCTCCTGCGTCGGCGGCACGTTCGTAAAAGAGGCGTGCCGCGGCGAGATCGCCCTTGCGGAGAAGTGCATCGCCGTGGGCCAGAAGGGTTGCCATCTCCGGCCCGGATGGCGCGGGTCCCGCCGATGGCTCACCGGGAATAGGTGTAGCGATGCTAAGCGGCACCTGCGGCATTCGCTCAGCGGATGCTGCTATCGTGGATGAGGGGGCCTCCGTCGGTGGTAGTGCCGGACTCGCTTCCTGCGTCGGCGCGCCAAGCAACGGGGCGCCGTCCGGCGCTGGGTTGGCGGCGGGTCCAGTCGAAGTGGGTGTCCTGGAAGTCGGTGCGGCTTCCGAGGTCGGCACCACCGGAGCAATCGCTACCACGCCGCCCGTAGGTGTTGCTTCTCTTGGGTTCGCTAGTGTGTTCTGGGCCTCCGCTGCATCTACCCGTGTTGGAATGCTGGGCCCGACGACTCGGTCCGCGGTTGGGGGTGTCAGCAAGAAAAGCGCGACGTCTGCAGAGGCTACGATCGCGGTCGCCGCAAGACCCAACGGCAGACCCAGTGAACGCCACGATGTCCTCGGCGCCTTTTGCCGTTCTGGAATATTGGAAGGAATGGGCGCAGTGTCGCCGGTCGTGACGGGTGCCGGTTCGCAGTCCGTTGGCAATTTGACGATATTCGCGCCCTCGTCTTCGGGGGTAATTATCAGCGCGTGACAGCTCCAGGTCCGCTCGAAATCTTCTCGTGAGACAAAAAAGACCACGCCATCGTGATGCGGATCCCAGACGCTGACCTCCTCGGCTCCGGAGCGTCCGCCCCCTGTGACCACCAGGACGTCGGCATTCTCGCGCACGATGAGCAGAGGGTGCGAGACCACGGCGATCTTCAGCCCGTGCCAATCGAGCTGAACCCATTCGGCCTGGAGCCCGAACTCGGCAGCGAGCCTTACAAGGCGTGAGAGCGGAAGGGTTTCAGCGCCAGGATCGGCGCTCCTATGTGCGGCCTCGATCCGCGCGGCGCCGCCGCTCGGCATGCTGAGCCGGGCCAGGCACGAGATGGCAGTGTCGTAGGAAGCGACGGGTTCTTGCAAAGGTTCCGTCGAAGGCTCAATAGGCTCAGCCATTCGCAAGACGCGATTCACTTCGATTTGAATTAGCTCATCTGCAGCGAGCAGCGATCGAAGTCTCCGCCGACGACATTAAGTTTTTCCTAAACCGTGAGACCGGCGTGCGTAGCTGCCGCGGTTGATCGCTCTCGATTACCCGGCTGCGCGGACAAATCGGTTCACACCGTCGCCGCCAAGCACGCGAACGAGTGCGCGCCGGCCGGTCAGGTAATGCAAATGGGCGAGCGCCTCGCCCAGCGCGAATACCATCTGATGGTGGTCGAGCGGCCGCCGGAACAGCACCGGCAGCAGCTGCATTGCGCTCTGAGGACGACCGCACGCGGCGATGATCTCTTCACAACGCGCCCTGTGATGCGCCGCGAGAGCGTCGATCCGTGTGTGCAGGCCAAAGAAGGGAAGGTTGTGCGACGGCAGCACGAACGTCTCCGACGGAACTGTGGCACGTAGCGCGTCGAGTGAGCGCAAAAAGCGCGACAGCGGATCGCTGTCGGGCTCGTGCGCCTGGACACTGACATTGGGCGATATCTCGGGGAGCACTTGGTCACCCGAGATCAGCACGCCGGTCTCGGCGCAGTAGAGGCAGGCCAGTTCCGGCGAATGACCTTCGCCCACGATGACCCGCCATTCTCGCCCGCCGATATCGACAACCAACCCGTCGGCAAGCCGCTTAAAGCTCGAAGGCACCCAGGGAACGCCGCGACGATAGCCCCGGTGATGCTCGGCGAAGAGCTCGCTCGCCGCCTCGTCGAGCCCCGCTTGTCGGGCATAATCGCGACGTAGCGGGCCTGAATCGTCCCCGTTCCGAGTCATCAGGCGAGCGAACAGCCACTCTTTTTCGCCGGTCCATAGCGGTGCCTGCCAGCGCTCTGTTAGCCAGCCAGCAAGCCCGATATGATCGGGATGGTGGTGGGTTACGATGATCCGTGTCACCGGCAACCCGCCCAGCCGCTCGGCGAAGATCCGCTCCCACCGCGCTGTCGTTTCCGCCATCGCATACCCGGCATCGACAATCGTCCAACCGGGGCCATCCTCGAGCAGCCACAGATTGATGTGATCGAGCGCAAATGGAAGCGGCATTCGCACCCAATCGACCCCAGGAGCGATCCTTAGCGTCTCTCCTGCTCCAGGAGGCGTCGCAACCGGAAAGTGTAGCGGCGGCGTCAAACTTCCGTCCATAATACGTTATTATTCCTGGTTGGCGAATTGACCGGAAGGGTAGGACGGTGCATTAGTGGCCGGCAAGCGGCAAACCCGAGGGTGAGGGTTGCGCCGGTGGTGCGATCGCGCGGGAGCCAGGGAAAAGCGATGCGTGACTTCAATGTTCCGGGACGATCGGCGGCGATGGCGGCAAACGGGATGGCTGCGACATCGCACCCCAGAGCCACGCTGGCCGCGCTCGACGTTCTGCGTGCGGGGGGCAACGCCGCCGACGCCGCGATCGCTGCAGTCGCCATGCAATGCGTGGTCGAGCCGCAGAGCACAGGCATCGGCGGCGACTGCTTCGTCCTCTATTCGTGCCAAGGCGCATTGCCCTTGGCACTTAACGGCTCGGGGCGGGCACCGGCAAAAGCTACCGTGGAGTGGTACGTCGAACATGGGATCGGCGAAATCGCCGTCCAGACGCCACATGCAGTGACTGTGCCCGGCGCGGTCGACGCCTGGTGTACATTAAACCGCGAGCACGGATCGCGGCCGCTCGACGAATTGCTCGAGCCAGCAGCGCGGGCGGCAGAGGAGGGTTACGTCGTAACCCCGCGGGTCGCCGCAGATTGGCACCGCAACCAGGCGAAACTGCGCGATCCGGTAACCGCGGCGCTCTTCCTTCCCGGCGGAAAGCCACCTGCCGCCGGCGACAAGATGACGAATCCGCCGCTCGCCGCCACTTTGCGCCGCATCGGTCGCGAAGGTCGCGAGGCCTTCTACTCGGGCTCGGTACTGCATGACATCGTCGGCCGGCTCAAATCGCTGGGCGGGCTGCATGAAGAAGAGGACTTTACGGTCCAGCGATCGAACTGGGTCGAGCCGATCAGTGCTCCGTATCGCGGTCACGAGATTTATGAATGCCCGCCGAACGGGCAAGGGATGGCAGCGCTGATGATCTTGCGCACGCTCGCCGGCTACGCGCTCGGCGGCGAATCCTTCAGCGAAGCCGACCGGCTACACCTGCTCGTCGAGGCGTCCAAGGCGGCCTACTGGGTACGCGACCATTTCATTTGTGACCCCGAGCATGTCCCGGTCGATGTCGAGGGTTTCCTGTCCGAGGCGCGCGCCGAGCGCACCCGTCGGGCAATCAGGCTCGACTGTGCGCTGCCAGGGCCGCGCTGGGCCGAGATCGAGCATAAGGACACGGTCTATCTCTGTGTTGTCGACCGCGACGGCAATGCTTGCTCGTTTATCAACTCGCTGTTCTCGAGTTTCGGGACCGGCATCCTGGCGCCGCAAAGCGGCATCTTATTGCACAATCGGGGGACCGGCTTTCGCACCATACCCGGCCACCCCAACGCCATCGCGCCGCGCAAGCGGCCGTTCCACACGATTATTCCGGGCATGCTCGTCAAGGACGGACGCACCGTGATGCCGTTCGGGGTGATGGGCGGACAATATCAGGCGGTGGGCCATGCCCACTTCATCCACCGCATGCTCGATCGTGAGATGGATCCCCAAGAGGCCGCCGAGCAACCACGCATTCTTCCGCTGCGCGGTGTGCTGCAGGTCGAGCGCGCAAACTCCGAGTCGATTGTTGCCGATCTGGCGGACCGCGGGCACGTGATCGAAATGCAGGAGGTGCCGCTTGGCGGCTGCCAGGCGATCTGGATCGACCATCAGCGCGGCGTATTGATCGGCGGTTCCGAGCCGCGCAAGGACGGTTTGGCCCTCGGCTATTGACGGAAGGTGTCGCCGAAATCGGTTTCGGCCGTCGCGAGGGTGTTACCCGACTCATCCACCTCTATCAGCGCGATCCGCTGCGCGTGCTGTTTCCAGCGCCCGCTGCGGGTGATCCGCTGCTCGCCGTACTCGTCACCACCTCGGGCGGGCTCGTCGCCGGCGACCGTCTCGATATCGGCGTTCGCCTCGCGAAGGGTGCAGCGGCCCATCTCACCGCGTCGGCAGCGGAAAAGGTCTACCGCTCGCTCGGCCCGACCACGCAGATCCGCCAATCGCTTTCGGTTGCTGCCGGCGCAGCGCTCGAATTCCTGCCGCTCGAGACGATCCTATTCGATGGCGCGCGCCTCTGGCGTGAAACGACCATCGAGCTCGGATCGGGCGCGGGGTTTCTCGGCGGCGACATTGTAGTCTTGGGCCGGCGCGCGCGCGGCGAGCGCTTCACGAGTGGATTTCTGCGCGAGGTCTGGGAAGTTCGGCGCGAAGGCCGGCTTGTCTGGGGCGACGCCCTGCATCTCGAAGACGACATTGCCGGCGTTATCGATGATCCCGCCTGCTTTGATCGGTCGGCAGCGTTCGCGACGATGATCCTGGCCCCCGCCGGGCGAGATCCGCGCAGCTTTCTGGAAGGCGCCCGGAAAATCCAATCAGCCGGGGCGGCTGGTACGCTCCGATCAGGCGTCACCGCGGTCGGCGGGCTCATCGTCGCCCGCTGGCTCGCGTCCGACGCCGCCGCGTTGCGCCGAGCCTACGCGGATCTCGCCTCTCATTTACGCCATGAGGCAATGGGATTGCCGCAGAGCATGCCGCGACTATGGCATGTCTAGTGACAAGAAATCAGCCAGATCAGAGCGACCGTCAGGGTCAATGCGGCAGTGGCATCATGTTGGCGTTGAGGTTGGCTATGATCCAGCACGAGCCGGCGATAACGAGAAAGATGATCAGTAGGCCGAAAGCAAGGGCGATAATGTTGTTCGTGTGATCGGAGCCGGTGCCGATATGCAGAAAAAAGACGAGGTGGACGCCGATCTGGGCGAAGGCGAGCACAATGAGCCCGACCGGTATGCCCGGGGGCCACAGCAGGTTTGTTTGCGCCACGACGAACGAAGCAATCGTTAAGAGGACGGCGAGCCCGAGCCCCGTCGTGTACGACAGAACGTTAGCCGTCGACTCTTCGTGTTCGACGCCCGGCGAGCGGTCGTCGAAGAGGCGATCTTCACCGTCCATCAGCGGGCTCCCATCAGATACACCAGCGTAAACACCCCAACCCAGACGATGTCGAGCGCGTGCCAGAACAGGCTGAAGCACAGCAGGCGACGGAGCACATGGGGACGCAAGCCTTTGGCGGCGACCTGCGCCACCATATAGATGAACCAGATCAGGCCGAGGGTGACATGGGCGCCGTGCGTGCCGACCAAGGTGAAGAAAGCCGATAAAAAGGCGCTGCGCGACGGTCCGGCGCCCCTGCTCACCATGCCGGCAAATTCCGAGATCTCGATGAAGAGGAAGGCCGCACCGAGGCCGAACGTGAACACGGCGCTGATATAGAAATTGCCGACGCGCCGCCGTTCGGCGGACAATGCCCCGAGCCCGCACGCGTAACTCGATAACAACAGGCACATGGTCTCGATAAAGACATTGCGGAGATTGAACAATTCGGACCCGGTCGGTCCTCCAGCGGTGTTATCCGACAGGACCGCATAGACGGCGAACAGCCCCGAGAACAAAATGAAGTCGCTGAGGAGGAAGATCCAGAACCCGTACGCGACGACGGTCCGCGTCGGGGCCGGTCCACCGCCACCTCGCCCGCGCGCGAGTTCGGTGGGAACGAAGTCGACCGTTGCTATCGTCATGCGGGCCGCCCGAGGCCCAGCCGGGCCCGCTCCATTCGCGCTATCTGGCTGGCCGGGATTTCACGCTCGCGGTCCTCGCTCCAACCGAACACAAGGATCGTGATCGCGATGGCGAGGAGGCCGAGTATCACTATCCACCAGATCTGCCAGATCAGCGAGAAGCCGGTTATCACCGCAAAGAAGGCGATAACAAAGCCGATCGGGCTGTTGCGCGGCATCTCGATGGCTTGGTACGCCGGTTCCGGAGCGGCCAGACCCTTACGCTTCATTTCCCAGAAGGCGTCGATCGTCTCGACCCTGGGCAGCACAGCGAAGTTGTAGGCCGGCGGTGGCGACGAGGTCGACCACTCCAGGGTTCGGCCGTTCCACGGGTCGCCGGTCAGGTCGCGGCGCCTCTCGCGCGTGCGGATGCTGACATAGAGCTGTGCTGCCATGCAGAGGATAGCGAGGAAAATGACGATGGCGCCCAGCTCCGCCACCAGCAGCAGCGGCCGCCAGCTCGGATCGGGGATGTGTTGCAGGCGCCGGGTCATCCCCATCATGCCCAGGACGTAGAGCGGCATGAAGGCGAGGTAGAAGCCGATGAGCCAGCACCAGAAGCTGGCCTTGCCCCATCTCTCGTCGAGAGTGAAGCCGAACGCCTTGGGGAACCAATAATTGTAGCCCGCCAGCGCGCCGAATAGCACGCCGCCGATGATGACGTTATGGAAATGGGCGACGAGGAAGACGCTGTTGTGCAGCACGAAGTCAACCGGCGGCACGGCTAACAGAACACCGGTCAAACCGCCAAGGACAAACGTAATCATAAAGCCGATCGAATACAGCATGGACGTGCTGAACACGATCCGACCACGGAACATGGTGAACAGCCAGTTGAAAACTTTGACGCCGGTTGGCACTGCGATGATCGACGACATGATGCCAAAGACGGCATTGACGTCGGCACCTGCCCCCATCGTAAAGAAGTGATGCAACCACACCATGAATGAGAGGACGCATATTCCCAACGTCGCAAGTACCATTGAGCGATAACTGAACAGCCCCTTGCCGGAAAAGGCCGGGACCACTTCGGAGAAGATGCCAAATGCCGGCAGGATCAAAATGTAGACTTCGGGATGGCCCCACGCCCAGAACAGATTGACATACATCATCTGGTTGCCGCCGGCATCGTTGGTAAAAAAATGCATGCCGAGGTAACGGTCGAGCAACAGCATCACGAATGTCGCGGTCAATACAGGGAACGCGGCAACGATCAACATGCTCGCCGAGAGTGCCGTCCAGCAGAATACCGTCATGCGGAAATAGATCATGCCGGGGGCGCGCAATTTGAGGATCGTGGTCACGAAATTGACACCGGTGAGCAAGGTCCCGATGCCGGAAATCTGTAATGGCCAAAGGTAGTAGTCGACACCCTCATCGGGCGAAAAGGCGATCCCCGATAGCGGCGGATAGGCCATCCAGCCAGTACGGGCGAAACTGCCGATGACGAGCGACACGTTGATTAACAGCGCGCCCGATGCCGTCAGCCAGAAGCTGACCGAGTTGAGCGTGGGAAAGGCGACGTCGCGCACGCCCAGGTGCAACGGCACGACAAAGTTCATCAGTCCGATGACGAGCGGCATCGCCACGAAAAAGATCATGATCGTGCCGTGCGCCGAGAAGATTTGGTCGTAGTGATCTGGCGGCAGGTATCCCTGCGCGTCGCCGATCGCGATTGCCTGCTGCGAGCGCATCATGATCGCATCGGAATAGCCGCGCAGCAGCATGACCAGCCCCAGGATCACATACATGACGCCGATGCGCTTGTGATCGACGCTGGTGATCCACTCGCGCCACAGATAGGGCCACCAGCCCTTCACGGTGACGATCCCGAGCACGACGAGAATGACAATGCCGACCGCCCCCATTGCGTATAGCGGGAGAGGCTGGTCCAACGGAATTGCCGCCCAGGTCAACTTGCCCAGCATCTCAGCCTCCCGCCTGCTGCACAGGCGGGCACCAGGCCGCACCGGCGGGATTTTGCGAACCCGACACCGTCTGCTCGATGATGCGCTCGAATAGCTTCGGCTCGACCGAGCGATAGGTCCTCGGCGGCACGGCAATGCTCGGCTTCGCCAACGCGGCGTAGGTGGCATCGTCGAGTGCAGACCCGGCGCCGTGCACCTGCGCGACCCAGCCGTCGAAATCGCCGGCCGACACCGCCTTGGCGACGAACCGCATCTCGGCAAAGCCGTCGCCGCTGAAATTTGCAGAAAATCCCGGAAACTCGCCGGGATGATCCGCCATCAGATTGAGGTGCGTGGTCATCCCTCCCATTGTGTAGATCTGGCTGCCGAGCTGCGGCACAAAGAAGGAATTCATCACTGTCGCCGATGTGAGCCGAAAGTTGACCGGGGTTCCCACCGGCACGACCAATTGATTCACCGCCGCGATCCCCTGATCGGGGTAGATGAACAGCCATTTCCAATCGAGCGCCACCACGTCGACCCTGAGCGGGTTGGGGTCCGCCGGAATCGGTGCCCGCGGATCGAGCTGATGGGAACCGATCCAGATGACCCCGCCCAAGAGGATCACTATCAACGCCGGGATCGACCAGGTGACAAACTCGATGCGCCCCTCATAGGCTTGGTCCGGGCTACGGCTGGCGCGGGGGTTGGACGACCTGTACCACCAGGCAAACCCCAAGATCGCCAGGATCACCGGAACCACGACCACAAGCATGATTTCGGTCGAGTTGATCAGCAGAAGCAGCTGCGCCGCTCCGATCGGTCCCTGCGGATCTAGCATGCCGGCCTGCTGACACGAAGCAATCGGCACTACGGCGCATAGGATCGGCCATCGAAGCAAGACCGGGCGCCGAGGCCCGGGCGGAGTGTCGGGGTTCGCGTAACGCCGGTCTTGCATGGAGTCCTCCGGCACAGAGGGTGGCACCGAAAACGCCGCTTGCGTCGCGCCAAATTCTCAACCTTGAAGTCTAGTGAGAATGCCGTCGCGTGCCAATCCCGCGCGCCTGGGGGCGACCCGCCCCGCGGCGTGTAGAGCTGGTGCGGCCCGCACGGTGCGGGTGGCTGAGAATACGGAATGCCCGACATTCTTGGGCAACGCCGTCAGCGTGGCGTAGGGGATCGTCGGCGTAGCCCGCTAGAACGCGGCGCTGACGATCGTATCCAGCTGGTCTCTTACGACCGCGCGGCCGGAGCAGCCTTATAGGTGATCAATATTTGATGAAAAGCGTAATATAGGTGTCGGTGGTGCCAACTGCGAAGGCGGCGTCGGCAAATAGCGGGCGCGTAATAATCGCACGGATTCCATTCGACAGCGCATAACCTTCGGTCGGATATCCGAGGACGTTTGTATCGAGCCTCCCATTGTTGTTCTCATCGTGGTAGGCGCCGACGGCGTAGGTGCCGGCGGCCACGTTATCGAACACGACCTTCAGCTGCTCAGCGGCTGCCTTCACCTTGGTGTGCTGAGACGAATAATTGCCGTCAGGAAACCCTTCCGGCTTCGAGAACAGCGCGACCAAGACATAACCGCCGGGGCTGCGAGTGCCTTGGATCGTCACGACGAGCCTGGCGCCCTGTGCCTGACCCGCGAGCGCGAGTAAGAGTACAAGGCCGGCGAGCGCGGCCGAACAAAGATCGACAAGGCGGTAGGGCATCGTTTGTTGTAGCCCATGACCGCCCAAATTGCGTCCCAGCCGTCCTCCCGCGGAAGCTGCGGCCAATGCACTGAGCCTGCATGGTGCGGCCAAAAGGTCAGGCCGGCCGGTCGACACTCACCCGCCGTCCGTCGTGAGGGTGGGATCTATCGCAGACGGCGGGAAAAGAACGCCTCGGCGAGCCGTACGGTCTCGGCGTGGATTGCGTCGCGGTCAACACCGGGCGCGTCGATGCACATCCCCGCCAGGGTGGCGCGTCCGGCCTCCGTGCAATCCACGAGAAAGACGTAATGCCCGACATCGCCGGGAAAGATAGTCAGTTCGGCGCGCGGGATATGCGCGGCATAAAATCGCGCGCTGCTGCCGACCGGCACGATCGCGTCCGCCGCACCGGCGACGATCGCCACCGGGATGTCGATCCGGTCGAGGCTTTCCGGCACGAAGGCCGGGCCGAGCGCCGGCGCCATCGCAAACACCGCGCGTACGCGACTGTCGCGGTAGGAGTGGCCGTCGTTGGCGAGACCGGCGCGAAACGCTTCGTCGCTGTCGGCCAACGCTTTGGCCTTGGCGCGCAGGTCGCTGAACTCGGGCGGCGCTTGGCACGCCCCGTCGGCCTCCGGCGAGGCGCAGAATTCTCGGAAACGAGCCACGGAGGTAATGCCCCCGGCGATGGCGATCATCGTATAGCCGCCGAGCGAGAAGCCGGCGGCGCCGATCCGCTCCGCATCGATCCGCGTCGCGAAGGTCGGGTCGGCGAGAAGTTGGTTGGTTACCGCGCTCAGATCGCGCGCCCGCTCCCACCATAGGGTGAAACCCGGTACCGTATAGCCGTCGATCGCGTTGTTTCCAGGGTGGTCGACCGCGGCGGTGACGTAGCCCGCCCGAGCGAGCGCAGTGCCGAGCCAGGCGAGGCTGGCGCCGGTTCCGCCTGTGCCGTGCGACAGCACGATCAGCGGGAATTTGGCCGGCGACGGCGCGATCGTCGCATCGGTCGCGGCGCGGCCGCCGTCGAACAGTGGTTTGTCCGGCGGGCCGAGCACCTGCGGCTTCTCTTCGGCATTCGCATCGGCCGGGTACCAGATCGTCGTGCGGAGCGTGTGCTTGGCGTCGCCGCGCCATTCATAGGGCTCCGGCGGCACGAATTCGCGCGTCGTTACGCTGACCTTGTAAGGGGCTTGCGCCACCGCATGGGCGGCGCCCAGGCCGATCATCGATAGGACAAGGCCTGCCACCAGCGCCGGTCTGATCATCGTTCGCCACGGAGACATCACGATTGAATCGAGCTTATAAAGTCTTGCACCGGACCTGGAGCGTGAAATTCCCGCTGCGGCGGCTCTCGGACCGGCCACTCGAACAGAGACGACACGGTGGCTGTGCGGGATAGCTTGCGTAACCGCGTCGCGGCCCTGTGATGGGACGGGACAGACGCGCGCCGGTGGCTTACAATGCCTTCATCTCCGACAGCCACGCCACCGACAAACCGATCGCGACCGCGTTGCAGGCGGTCGTCCAGAAGCTCGGTAAGGCTTGGTATCGCCCGCGGGCTTTACGCGTCTTCCGCGACGACACCAGCCGCTCAGCAACATCGCACCTTTGGCCGTCGATCGAGCAGGCGCTCGGCCAATCGCGTTTTCTGATCGTGCTCGCCTCGCCGGAGGCCGCGGCCTCGCGCTGGCTTGGTCAAGAAATCGCCTACTGGCTCGACCACAACAGCGCCGACACGGTGTTGAGCTGACGGGCAATTGGCCAGCGGCAGTGGTGATGGCAAAATCAACCTGCGGCTGGACGCCAAACTTGTAAGGGCCATTGTGGGTTCATCGACGCGGCGGGAGCTCGCCAACCAGCTCGGTCCGAGCATCGTTCGCAGCGAAGACATCGCGATCCCATCGCGCTTATAAGGCTTCAAGGCGGACTTGGCATGCCTGATGCTACGTTGCGAGTGCGATGAACCTGACCTCTCGCGAGAAGGACAAGCTCTTGGTATCGGTCGCGGCGATGGTCGCCGAGCGGCGGCTGAAGCGCGGCGTCAAGCTCAACTACCCAGAGGCGGTGGCGTTGATCACCGATTTCGTGCTCGAAGGTGCGCGCGATGGCAGGAGCGTTGCCGAGTTGATGCGCGACGGCGCCACCGTCATCGGGCGCGAGCAGGTCATGGAGGGCGTGCCCGAGATGATCCGCGAGATCCAGGTCGAGGCGACCTTCCCCGATGGGACAAAGCTCGTCACGGTCCACGAGCCGATCCGGTGATTACGTTGCCATCGTGGCAACAAGATTGCAGCCTATGATCCACATGTCGAGCGGCGGAGCACGGTTCGGCGGGCGCAAAAACAAAATCCCGGTTATTTCCCGGTTATGTGTTTTTATTCCCGGTTCAGCGCGACGAAATTCCCGGTTCGTTGGAACCGGAAAAAGCTAATGAGTATTTGACCGGCAAGGGTTTCTGGAGATGATTCGCGCGATTTTGCCGGCAAGACCGGGTTTTTTCCCGGTTTTTCCCGGAGAACCGGGAATAGTTCGGCGATGATCCCCGGCGAAATCTTCACTGCGCCGGGCGACATCGAGATCAACGCCGGCCGGCCGACAGTGACGCTGACCGTCGCCAACACCGGCGATCGCCCGATCCAAGTCGGCTCGCATTATCATTTCTACGAAACCAACTCCGCGCTCGCCTTTGATCGCGAGCGGGCGCGCGGCTACCGGCTCGACATCCCGGCCGGTACGGCGACGCGCTTCGAGCCTGGACAGAGCCGCGAGGTAAGGCTCGTCGCTTACGCCGGGGAACGACGCGTCGTCGGCTTCAATGCAAAGATCAACGGCAAGCTGTGATCGGCCGATGGCGATAAAGATCCCGCGTGAGGCTTATGCAGCGATGTTCGGTCCGACGACCGGAGACCGGCTGCGGCTGGCGGATACCGACCTTGTCATCGAGGTCGAGAGCGATCGCACGATCTACGGCGAGGAGGTCAAGTTCGGCGGCGGCAAAGTCATCCGCGACGGCATGGGGCAGAGCCAGGTGACACGCGCCGAGGGTGCGGTCGATACCGTCATCACCAATGCGGTGATTCTCGACCATTGGGGCATCGTCAAAGCCGACATCGGCATTCGCGACGGCCGCATCAGCGGTATTGGCAAGGCTGGGAACCCCGATGTCCAGCCCGGGGTCGACATCCTGATCGGGCCCGGTACCGAGGCCATCGCCGGCGAAGGCCGCGTCGTCACCGCCGGCGGCATCGATTCTCACATCCACTTGATCTGCCCGCAGCTGGTCGAAGAGGCGCTCTATAGCGGCGTCACGACGATGCTCGGCGGCGGTACCGGGCCCGCTGCCGGTACTACGGCGACGACCTGCACTCCCGGCCCGTGGCATCTCGGCCGCATTCTGCAGGCGGCAGAGGGGCTGCCGGTCAATCTCGGCTTCTTCGGCAAGGGCAATGCCTCGGAGCCGCACGCCCTGGTCGAGATGGTCGAGGGTGGCGCCTGCGGGCTCAAACTGCACGAGGATTGGGGCACCACACCGGCGGCAATCGACACCTGCCTCGGTGTCGCCGAGCAATTCGACATCGCGGTCGCGATCCACACCGACACGCTCAACGAATCGGGCTTTGTCGAAAACACGATCGCGGCCTTCAAGGGACGCAACATCCACGCTTTTCACACTGAAGGGGCGGGGGGCGGCCACGCCCCCGACATCATCAAGCTGTGCGGCCTGCCGAACGTCTTGCCGTCTTCGACCAACCCGACGCGGCCGTTCACGGTCAACACCGTCGACGAGCATCTCGACATGCTGATGGTGTGCCACCACCTCGACCCGCGCATCCCCGAGGATGTGGCCTTTGCCGAGAGCCGCATCCGCCGCGAGACGATCGCTGCCGAGGACATCCTGCACGACCTCGGTGCCTTCAGCATGATGTCTTCGGACAGCCAGGCGATGGGCCGGGTCGGCGAGGTGATCATTCGCACCTGGCAGACTGCCGACAAGATGAAGCGTCAGCGCGGCCGGCTGCCCGAAGACAACGACGGCGCCGACAATTTCCGGGTCAAGCGCTATGTCGCGAAATACACGATCAACCCGGCCTTGACCCATGGGCTCGCCGAGCACATCGGCTCGGTCGAGATCGGCAAGCTCGCCGATCTGGTGCTTTGGTCGCCGGCGTTTTTTGGGGTCAAGCCGGACCTCGTGCTGAAGGCCGGCACGATCGCCGCGGCTTTGATGGGCGATCCGAATGCGTCGATCCCGACCCCGCAGCCGGTCCATTACCGGCCGATGTTCGGCGCCTACGGCCGCGCTCTGTCGGCCTCGTCGGTGACCTTTCTGTCGAGCCTGGCGATCGAGCGCGGCGTGCCCGCGCAGCTGGGCCTGCAGCGCATACTATTACCCGTGCGCGGTATCCGTGCCATCGCCAAGGCCCACATGATCCACAACGCCGCGATGCCGCATATCGAGGTCGATCCGGAGACTTATGAGGTGCGCGCCGATGGGGTGCACTTGACCTGCGAGCCGGCCTTGGTGCTGCCGCTAGCCCAGCGCTATTTCTTGTACTGAGCCGGAGGGATGCGCCGGGCCATCGCTGTCCATCGCCGAGGCCGGTGGCCGGAAGACCGGACGGTCGATAAGGCGACCCTGCCTTATCTCGACCGGCACCGCCGCCGCATTCGCCTCGTCAGCGATTCGGGCGCCGCCTTTCTTCTCGACCTGCCGCACGCACAGCATTTCGCCGAGGGCGATGGATTGGAGCTCGATACGGGCGGCTATCTCCGGGTGTGCGCGGCCGCGGAGCCCGTCATCGAGATCGAAGCAGTCGATCGGACGATCCTCTTGCGGATCGCCTGGCACCTCGGCAACCGCCATCTGCCGCTACAGGTCGTCGGCGACCGTTTGCGCATTCGCGAGGATCACGTAATTGCCGAGATGGTGTCCGGGCTCGGCGGCCGGATCATCTGGCGAGAGGCAGCTTTCGACCCCGAATTCGGTGCCTACGCCGACGGCGCTCACCGTCATGAGCATGAGTGACATGCGAACGGGGTTCGATGCCGCCCTTTATCGCATGCTCGCTTGGTTCTCGCCGGGCTTCCCGATCGGCGCCTTCAGCTATTCGCACGGTCTCGAAACCGCGGTCGCGAGCGGCGCAGTGCACGACCGGGCGACCTTGCAAAGTTGGATCGGGGCGATACTGACCCACGGCGCGGGTCGGATCGATGCCGATAGCTTACGTGATGCGCATAGGGCGGCCTCGGCGCAGAATCTCGAAGCATTGAGCGCTGCCAATCGGCGCGCCATCGCGTACCGCGCGACCTCGGAAATGGCCCTCGAGACCACGGCGCAAGGCGAGGCGTTCTTCGCGACCTGCCTCGCTGTATGGCCAGACCCCGTTCTCGAGTGCTGGGGCGCGCTGCTGAGCGCGACCGGTGAAGGGGTGTGTCATGCTGCCGCCGTCGGCGCCGCTACCGCGCGCGCCGACATTTCTCTCGCCTGTGCCATGACCGCGTATTTGCACGCCATGGCGGCCAATTTGGTATCCGCCGGCCTCCGTCTCGGAATCCTCGGTCAGACCGATGGCCAGCGGATCATCGCCGCGTTGGAGCGGGTCATCGGCAAGATGGTGGCCAGTGCCTTGACTCGGGAGCCTTCCGCTTTTGGCAGCGCTGCGCTGACCGTGGATCTCACCTCGATGGCCCACGAAATCCAGTACACCAGGATCTTCCGCTCATGATCGAGAATCCAAAAGGCAATCCGCTGCGGGTCGGAATCGGCGGCCCGGTTGGATCGGGCAAGACCGCGCTGATGGATTGGCTGTGCAAGCGGATGCGCGAGAGTTGGGAGATCGCCGCGATCACCAACGACATCTATACGCGCGAGGACGCCGAATTCTTGACTAGGAGCGGCGCATTGCCGGCCGAACGGATCCGCGGTGTCGAGACCGGCGGCTGCCCGCACACCGCGATCCGCGAGGACGCCTCGATCAACCTCGCCGCAGTCGCCGAGATGAACCGGCTGTTCCCGAGCCTTGACTTGGTGCTGATCGAATCGGGCGGCGACAATCTCGCCGCCACCTTTTCGCCCGAGCTAGCCGACCTGACAATCTACGTGATCGATGTTGCTGCGGGCGACAAGATCCCGCGCAAGGGCGGGCCCGGCATAACCCGCTCGGACCTTCTGGTGATCAACAAGGTTGATCTGGCGCCGCTGGTCGGCGCCAACCTCGATGTGATGGAGCGCGATGCGACGCGGATGCGCGGTGCGCAGCCTTTTGTCTTTACCAACCTAAAGACCGGTGAAGGGCTCGACCGGATCGTCGATTTCCTCGTCACCCAGGGCGGGTTGTGAGAGTGCCAAAAAACGTCTGGGCGGGAAATGAGATCGCAGGCGATGTAAGCTCGGCGCATGCTGACGCTCTATCACAGCCGCACCGGGCGCGGAGAACAGCCTACCGACCTCGCCAAGGCGAGCCTACCTACCACGGTCGCCTGGGTCGACCTGCTCAGACCCGAGCCGGACGAGGTCGCGCTCGTGAAACGAACCTCCGGGCTCGACGTGCCGAGCATCGGGGACCTGAGCGAGATCGAAAGTTCGAGCCGCCTGCGCAATCAGAACGGTGCGATTTATCTGAGCGCACCGCTTATTTATCGCGCCGATAGCGACCAGCCGCTGGCGACGCCGGTAGGCTTTCTGTTGACGCGCGAGCGGCTCATTACCGTGCGATTCGAGGAGCTGAGCTCGTTCACCACGTTCGCCCATCGCGATCTGGCGGCTGAAAGCGATCCCTTGACCAGCGTTGCGGTCTTTGCTGGCCTGATGGACGCGATCGCCGACCGCCTTGCGGACATTCTCGAAAACATCGCCGCCGAACTCGATGCGCTGTCTCACCGCTTGTTCAGCACCGAGCCCGCCGTCCGGCGCCTGCCGGCGCGTGAGAACGACGATCTCAGGATCATTCTGCGCCGCGTCGGCCACAGTGGCGATCTCGCTTCGAAGATCCGCGACAGTCTCCTCGGGAGCGGCCGCATTGTGCCCTATGTCTCAACCGTCGCTGCCGATTGGCTACCGCCCGAAATCAAGCCGCGGCTCGACACGGTGCGCCATGACGTCTTATCGCTAAGTGATTACGACACCCACATCGTCAACGAGGTCCAGCTACTGCTCGACGCTACCCTCGGTCTGATCAATGTCGAGCAGAACAACATCATCAAGGTGCTGACGATCGTCTCAGTGGTCGCCATCCTGCCGACCCTGATCGCCAGCATGTACGGGATGAACTTCAAAGGCATGCCGGAATACGACTGGTCCTGGGGCTATCCCTACGGGCTCGCCATGATCGCGCTGAGTGCGATCCTGCCGGTCGCCTGGTTCAAATGGCGTGGCTGGATTTGAGTCTAAGCTTGATCTTTAACAAAAACGCCCCCGGAGACCGGGGGCGTTTGTCGTTCGTAGTGTCGGTTAAAGTGTCGTTAGGCGGCCTTCTTCTGCTCGACCAGCTGCGGCTCACCGGTGCTGATCTGGATCTTGCGAGGCTTGGCTTCCTCCGGAACCTCGTGCACGAGATCGACATGCAGCATGCCGTTGACGAGGCTCGCGCCGACGACCTTGATATGGTCGGCGAGGCTAAACCGCCGCTCAAACGTGCGCCGCGCGATGCCGCGGTGCAGGTAGCGGCCGTCCTCGTCTTCCTTTTTCGCCTTGCCGGTCACGAGCAGAGAGTTCTCATGCACCGTGACATCGACCTCATCTTGTGAGAACCCGGCAACCGCCATCGTCAGCCGATAAGCATCCTCACCGGTTTTTTCGATATTGTAAGGCGGGTAGGCGAGAGCGGCGTTGTCTACACGGGCAGCCGCATCGACCAAGCGCGTCAAACGGTCGAAGCCGATCGTCGAGCGGAATAGGGGAGAGAAATCGAACGAATTCATGACCACATCCTCCTTTGAGCAACATGGGTCTGGCACTCGCCGTAGTGGCCAAGTGCCGGTTTCAGCGCGTACGGCCCCACAACGGCGACCGCACGAGATTTAGGTGGTGAGCCTTAAGCGATGATCAAGGGGTAGCGCGAGCAGACCCTTAGGACTTGATCCCAAAGCCCTGGAAGCGCTTGTTGAAGCGGGCGAGCTGGCCGCCGGTGTCAACCAGCCGCTGCTGTCCGCCGGTCCATGCCGGATGCGACTTGGGGTCGATGTCGAGGCGTAGCGTGTCGCCGGCCTTGCCGTATGTCGAACGCGTCTTATAGGAGCTCCCGTCGGTTAGCACGAGCGTGATATCGTGATAGTCCGGGTGAATACCTTCTTTCATCGTGTCGCCCTCAAAAGCGGCGCCGCTTATACCAACACACCGCCGCTCGCGCAATTCGCATCAGTCGCCCGAAACGAGGTAATCCATCGCCGCCTGCACCCCGCCGCGGCCGTGCGGCACGCCGGTCAGCTCCAGCGCCATTTCGACAGCGGCGATAGCGCCGAGGATCATCGGCTCGTTCAAATCGCCGAGATGGCCGATGCGGATGATGCGGCCACGCAACCGGTCGAGCCCGCCGCCGAGCGAGACATTGAACTTGTCGAGGCAGATCTGGCGCGTTTCTTCCGCGTCGTAGCCTTCGGGCAGCTGAACAGCGGTAATCGAATCGGATTGGGCGCGCGGGTCGACAGCGTAGATTTCCGGTCCGTCGTTCTGGCGCCAAACCCGCACTGCGCGGCGTGTCGCCTCGGCGAGGCGATGGTGCCGCGCGAAGACCTCGTCAAGTCCTTCCTCCTCCAGCATGCGCAACGCTTCCTGCAGCCCATAAAAGAAATGTACCGGCGCGGTGCCGTTCCACACCGACTGCGAAGTTCCGCCGAGCAACCGCCGCCAGTCCCAATAGACGCGCGGCAGTTTGGCTTCGGCGGTGGCGGCGATCGCGCGGGCGCTTATCCCGGTAAACGCCATGCCGGTCGGCAACATCAGTCCCTTTTGTGAGCCGGCGACGACGACGTCGACCCCCCATTCGTCCATGCGAAAGTCCATCGACCCCAAGGACGAGATCGTATCCACGAGAAAGAGGGCCGGGTGCCGGGCGGCATCGATCGCGCGGCGCAACGCGGCGATGTCGTTGACGACGCCGGTCGAGGTCTCGTTGTGTACGACCAGCACCGCCTTGATCGAGTGCGGACGATCCTCGCGCAGTCGGCTCTCCAACCTGGCTGGGTCCGCGGCGGTCCGCCAGTCATTCGGGAGCGTCTCGACCTCGAGCCCGAAAGCTTCGCCCCGCATGCCCCAGTTGAGCGAGAAAAAGCCGCTCTCGACGATGAGTAGCTTGTCGCCCTGCGAGAATAGGTTGACGAGTGCGGCTTCCCACGCACCGTGACCGGATGCGGCATAGGCGAGGATAGTCTCGTCGGTCTTGAATACCCGCTTGAGCCCGGCAAAGCATTCCTCGGCGATCGCACGGAACTGCGCGCCATTAAAGTCGATCGCTCCGCGATCCATCGCCCGCAAGATGCGGTCGGGGATATTCGTCGGCCCGGGATTGATGAAGAAATGTAGTCCGCGACTAACCGCCATGCGTGCTCTCCAGTTGCATCCTTTTCTATGCCAGCCGGCGTCCGACCCGCGTCCGGCCCGCTTTCGCTAGGCAAGCGCGAAACATAGTCGGGTAGTCAGCAGATGTCTCCCTGCGCGGCGCGAAAATGGAAAAGGCAGGGCAACAACCCTGCCTTTTCCTGCGGCGTTCGAAACTCCCTAAACTCGGGCGGCGCGGTCGCTAGAGCGATCTTGAACCTAAGCTTACGCCCGCAGGGGTCAGCGGTCACGTAAATTTTAACCATGTGGCGCCGCGGCACGGTCGATGGACAGGTGACCGTGTCTTGCCTAGAGTGCGCCGCCCTATCCAGGGGTTAGGCTCGATGCGGCTTTCCGAATACTTTCTGCCCTTGTTGCGCGAGAATCCGAGCGAGGCTCAGATCGTCTCGCACCGGCTGATGCTGCGCGCCGGGATGATCCGACAGTCGAGCGCCGGGATCTACTCCTGGCTGCCGCTCGGTCTGCGCGTCCTCAGGAAGGTCGAGCGGATCGTCCGCGAGGAGCAAGACCGCGCCGGCGCCCAGGAGATCCTGATGCCGACGGTCCAGCCTGCCGAGCTGTGGCGAGAGAGCGGGCGCTATGACGACTACGGCGACGAGATGCTGCGCATCCGTGATCGTCACGATCGCGAGATGCTCTATGGACCAACCAACGAGGAGCAGATCACCGAGATCGTCCGCGCGTCGATCAAGAGCTACCGCGACCTGCCAAAGCTGCTCTACCACATACAATGGAAGTTTCGCGATGAGGTGCGCCCGCGCTTCGGGGTGATGCGGGGGCGAGAGTTCCTGATGAAGGACAATTACAGCTTCGATATCGATGCGGCCGGGGCGAAGCACTCGTACAACAAGATGTTCGTCGCTTATCTGCGCACTTTTGCGCGAATGGGGCTGAAGGCGATCCCGATGCGTGCCGACACCGGCCCGATCGGCGGCGATCTTTCTCACGAGTTCATCATCCTCGCCGAGACCGGCGAGAGTGCCGTTTATTGCGACCGCGGCTGGCTCGAGACCAACATCCTGGCTGAGGACGTCGACTATGGCGGCGACCTCGAGCCATTCTTCCGCCATTGGACGAGCCTTTATGCCGCCACCGACGATATGCATCAGCCGGAGACGTGCCCGATCCCGTCCGATCGGCTGGTGACCGCGCGGGGGATCGAAGTCGGCCACATTTTCTATTTCGGCACCAAGTATTCGCGGCCCATGGGTGCCGTCGTAGCCGGCCCGGACGGCGATCCGGTGGCGCTCGAAATGGGCTCCTACGGCATTGGCGTGTCGCGGCTTGTCGGCGCGCTGATCGAGGCGAACCACGACGATGCCGGCATCGTTTGGCCGGAGAGTGTCGCCCCGTTTAGTGTCGGGTTGATCAACCTGCGTCCGGGCGACGCGCGCTGCCGCAATGTCGCCGACGACCTCTTCACGAAGCTGATCGGCGCCGGCATCGAGGTTTTGTATGACGACCGTAACGAGTCTCCCGGCGCGAAATTCGTAACAATGGATCTGATTGGCCTGCCCGACCAGCTGGTGATAGGGCCGCGCGGGGTTGCCGCCGGAACAGTCGAGATGAAGCACCGCCGCTCGGGGGAGCGGCTCGATGTGCCGCTCGACACAGCGCTCGACCGGTTAACAGCCCGCCCTCAGCCCGACCCTCTTCCCGCGCACGGGGAGAGGGAGAGGACCATGTAGCCGCAGGTGAGGGGACAAACAAGCGACGTCTCTCGGATCGTCGCGTGATTTTCGGCGCGTTCGAGCGCATGGTCGCGTTCCGCTATCTGCGGGCGCGACGCCAGGAAGGCTTCGTTTCGGTCATCGCGATCTTCTCGTTGCTCGGGATCGCGCTCGGCGTCGCCACCCTGATCATTGTGATGGCGGTAATGAACGGGTTTCGAACCGATTTGATCGGACGCATTCTCGGCCTCAACGGTCATCTTGCGGTCTATGGCGAGACGGCGTCGCTCACCGATTACGACGCGTTCATTGCCAAAGTGGAAAAGGTTCCCGGAGTGGTCAGTGTAACACCCCTCGTCGAGGGCCAGGTGATGGCGACGGCGTCCTCCGGCGCCGCCGGTGCTCTGGTGCGGGGCATCAGGCCAGACGATCTGCGCCGGCGGGCGTTGATCGCGGATCATGTCGTTGCCGGGTCGCTCGCCGATTTCGGCGACGACGGCGTGCTGGTCGGCGATCGGCTGGCCCGTCGGCTCGGGGTCTCGGTCGGCGGCACGGTCACGGTGATCTCGCCGGAGGGGACTGCGACGGCCTTTGGCACGATGCCGCGGGTCAAGACCTATCGCGTCGTCGGGCTGTTCGACGTCGGTTATTACGAATACGACAACACCTTTATCTACGTGCCGCTTGATGCGGCGCAACTCTTCTTTCGGCTCCCCCACGCGGTCAGCTATCTCGAAGTTTTTGTCGCCGATGCCGACCAGTCGACCCTCGAGGCGCGGCTGATCGCCGCCGGGCTCGGCGGCCGTGTCCGCATTCTCGACTGGCAGCGCGCCAATTCCGGCATTGTCAATGTGGTCGAGATCGAGCGGAACGTTATGTTCCTGATCCTCACCCTGATCATCGTCGTCGCCGCGTTCAATATCATCTCCAGCATGATCATGATGGTCAAAGACAAGGGTCGGGACATCGCGATCCTGCGGACTATGGGTGCCTCGCGGGCCATGATCCTTCGCATCTTCATGCTGAGCGGCGCCAGCATCGGCGTTGTCGGCACCCTCATCGGTTTCACACTCGGCATGGTCATTACTCGCAACCTCGAAGCAATCCGCGAATTCCTGCAAAATATACTGCACGTCGAGCTGTTCTCGGCCGAGTTCTATTTCTTCACCCGGATCCCGGCGCGTATCGACCCGCGTGAAGTCGCCGCCGTCGTCTTGATGGCACTTACTCTCTCTTTTCTTGCCACACTCTATCCGTCCTGGCGCGCCGCACGCCTCGACCCAGTCGAGGCGCTGCGCTACGAGTGAGCCCGGGATTTCTGCCTCCGGCGCTCGAGCTTCGTGGAGTCCGCCGCGTTTTTAAGCAAGCCGGAACCGAACTCCGTGTCTTGAACGGGGTCGATCTCGTTCTGCGAGCGGGTGAGATCGTCGCGCTGGTCGGACCGTCGGGCGCTGGCAAGTCGACGATGCTGCACATTGCCGGCCTGTTGGAGCGTCCTGATGGCGGGGCGGTGCTGATCGGGGGAGAGGATTGCGGCAGCCTGTCCGATGATCGTCGGACCATGCTGCGGCGCGCCGAAATCGGCTTTGTCTACCAATTCCATCACCTGCTGCCGGAGTTCTCGGCGCTCGAAAACGTTATGCTCCCGCAGATGATTGCAGCGGTGCCCCGCCGGCAGGCGCGGGAAAAAGCCGCCGGGCTTCTCAATCACGTCGGCCTCGCACCGCGCGCCGGCCATCGCCCGGCGCGGCTCTCGGGTGGCGAGCAGCAGCGCGTCGCGATCGCCCGCGCGCTCGCCAACAACCCCAAGATCCTGCTCGGCGACGAGCCGACCGGCAACCTCGATCATACGACCGGCGAAAGCGTGTTGGAGACACTCGTCGACTTGGTCCGCGGTACCGGCCTCGCGGCCTTGATCGCGACCCACAATCTCGATCTCGCCCGCCGGCTCGACCGCATTGTCGCCCTCGAAGACGGTCGGCTTAAGACGGCCGCTTGAGCCGGCGATTCGGCGAGCGCGCAATCCGCGGCGAGCCAGGTCCAGCGCCGCCGGGACGATAAGGTGGGGTTGTCACGACAGCGGCTGAAATCTGCCGCGGCTCGTGCGATGGTGCGGGCATGCCCATAGCCGATTTTGTCCATCTCCGCGTTCACACAGCCTATTCGCTGTCGGCCGGAGCGATCCCGATCAAGCAGCTGGTCGCGATATGCCAGGCGGAGCGGATGCCAGCGGTGGCCGTCACCGACACCGGCAATCTGTTCGGCGCGCTTGAAGTCGCGACAACCTGCGGCGCGTCCGGCATTCAGCCGATCATTGGCTGCGAAATTGCTCTCGAGCACAACGGCGCTTCGGAGGGAAACAGGCCGGAGCGCGGTTTTTGCGAGCCGGATCGCATTGTGCTGTTGGTGCAGAACGAGGCGGGCTATCGCAACCTTCTGGAGCTTGTCAGCCGATCTTATCTCGCGAGTACCGTACCAACCGAGCCGATGATCAGCCGTTCGGACCTCGCGCATGCTAGCAAGGGGCTCCTTTGCCTGGCCGGTGGGCCGCGAGGCCCGGTCGGCCGATTACTGGCAGAAGGCCAAACCGCAGCTGCTGAGGCCCTCCTGACCCAGCTGGCAGTCGTGTTTCCGAACCGGCTTTATGTCGAGCTGATGCGCCACGGGATGCCGGAAGAAGCGCGGACCGAGCCCGGTCTGGTTGAGCTGGCTTATCGTCACGACCTGCCACTTGTCGCGACCAACGATGCTTATTTCCCCGATCGCGATTTCTATGAGGCTCATGACGTACTGCTCTGCGTCGCCGAGACCACGGTGGTCGCCGACCAGGAACGCAAACGGCTGACCCCGCACCATTTCTTCCGATCGGCCGCGGAGATGCGGGGCCTCTTCGCCGACC